>Ga0194120_10002591_pt1 | contig 30866 bp, 26 predicted proteins | sample TA2MahCa65mmetaG_FD_148642 | JGI IMG/M metagenome (GOLD analysis project Ga0194120, IMG submission 148642) | Freshwater microbial communities from Lake Tanganyika, Tanzania - TA2015019 Mahale Deep Cast 65m | ecosystem: Environmental > Aquatic > Freshwater > Lake | place: Tanzania: Lake... | reverse complement strand
CAGCCGACAAGGCGTGAGTTGGCATACTACTCCATCGACGTGTCGCCGGACGGCAGAACCATCGCCTTGAGTCGTGATGATCAGCTGTACGTGATGGACTCAAACGGCGCAAACGCAGTGCCAGTCACGGAGTTCGCCTTCGCGCCTGGTAGCCCCTGGACCGACCGTCTGTACCAGGCACGATGGAGCCCGGACGGAACTTCGCTGCTCTACAGACTCACCGTGGGCAACGTGAGCGGCGTCTATCTCATGCACCGAGACGGATCGAACGTGCGGCGGTTGGCGCGCGAAGTTGGCAAACACGTCCGCGTCACCTACATGGTGGATCCCGGCCTTCTGCCAGTACGCCCAGAGGGAATGACGGTGGCTCGCTGGGGGGATATCAAGCGTTGGTCGCCCGGGTTGTGACCCGGCATGTCGAGGACGGCGGAACGCAGGCATCGAGTCGTCGGTCGTACCAGCAGGATGGTCGCTTGGGAAACACACACGGCCACGTTGCGTTGACAGACATCGTTGCGACCCTAGCGGATCGCCGCGTCCTCGTGCTAGGCGACATCATCCTGGACGCCTATATCACCGGCGATGTGACACGCATCTCGCCCGAGGCGCCCGTTCCGGTACTTGAGGTCGTCAGCGACGAGTACCGCCTCGGCGGTGCGGCGAATGTCGCGGCGAACGCGCGTTCGCTGGGAGCCGACGTCGCGCTGGTGGGAACTGCCGGCGAGGACGGTTCCGCCAACGAGCTCCTCAAGCTCCTGAACGACGCGGCAATCGACGCCCACGGCATCGTGCCGGACGAGTCTCGACCAACGAGCCTAAAGACCCGTATCATCGCCCGGACCCAACAGATCGTCCGTCTCGACCGCGAATCGAGGCGCGCGTTGAGCCCGGACGTGCGCGCGGATGTGCAGCGCATATACCGTCGCGAAGTGAGCAGCGTTGACGCCGTCATCGTCGCCGATTACGACAAGGGGCTGCTCGACGCCGAGATGATCGTGGAAGTGCGTACACTGGCACGAAGCCGTGGCATACCGGTCGTGGTCGATCCCAAGGTGGAGAACTTCCGGCACTACGGACGTGTCACGTGCATCACGCCGAACACGAACGAAGCCGGAGCGGCGGCGGGGCTGAAGATCGAAAGCGTGGAAGATGTGCGCAGGGCTGGAGCCAGGCTCGTGAGCCACCTGGAGCTCGACCACCTGCTCATCACGCGGGGACCCGAAGGGATGTCCCTCTTCGAGCGCGCGAACGACCCAGGAGTTCTTGGGGTGACGCACATTCCCACGGTCGCTCGGAGGGTCTTCGACGTGACGGGCGCGGGCGACACGGTCGTCGCAGTCTACGGAACCGCGCTCGCCGTCGGAGCCCGTCCCGTCGACGCAGCGAGGTTGGCGAACTACGCGGCGGGCATCACCGTCGCGCAGATGGGGTGTGCTACCGTGTCACTGGAACAGCTCAGGGAAGTGCTCGCAGAGCGGGAAGACTCGGACACGTCTGCCATTGAGCACGAGCAAATCCGGCTCTAGGCTGACACGCTCACCGTAGCGCCATCGACTCGGTCAGGGAGCCGACGACCCGGAACTCACCGTTGGCTTGTCGCATCGCCGCGACGAACACATACCCGTATCTGCCGTTCTCGGGGTCGGCGAGTTGCCGGGCGATTCCGGTCGCCTCATCCCGCCTGCCCACGATCTGCATGCCTGTCGCCGCGATCCGTTCATCCAGCTTCCGCGCGATCTCGCCAACGTAGTCCTTTTCAACGGCGACCGACATCGGCAGCGACCATGAGAAGTTCGATTCCGTCAACCGGTACGCCGCCGTCTCCGATACGACGCTGCCAGCGACCTCGAAGTTAGCAGACGACGAACCTGGGAGCTCCGAGACGAGCTCGTGCATATTCACGGACTCGACGTACGAGGGAGGGGGTTCTGCTGGCTTGTCCGTCCCGCATCCCGCCACGACCCAGCCCCACACGCACACAGGGAGCCAGAGCCATCGGCGACGCATCGGCTCATCCATTCGATTGCCTCCCGAAGCTAGTCGCCAATGCCGGCGATTCGAAGGAAGTTGCGCAGCAGGAGTTCGCCGTCCGAGTACTCCGCGACCCACTGCTCCGGATGGAACTGCGTCCCGTAGAGCGGTCGCGAGCGATGCTTGATCGCCTGAACGCGGCAGGTGTCGTTCGTCGCGATCAGCTCGAAGGCGTCTGGGACGCGCTTGATCTCGCACGCGTGCGATTCGGGCATGACGCAGGGGCTGGGGAGCCCATGGAACAGTGGGTCATCCACCAAGATACTGATCGGGTAGTAGCCCTGTTCGGTGAACAGTCCCGCCGTCTCTGAGCTGATCCACCAGCCGATCTGCGCTTCGCCGTCGTGGAGTGGGCGCATTGGTTCGTCGATGACGCGCTTCAGGTTCCTGAAGCCATCGTTGAACATGAAGCCCAACAGTTGGTGGCTGCCGCAGATAGCGAGCGCCGGTATCGACTCCGTCGCATGGACCAGGTTCTCGAAGACGTAGAACTCTCGCACGTCGAAGTCGCGGAACCACGTCGCGCATCCGCTCAGGAACAGAGCGCGGGGTGATAGCGCCAGGACGGTCTCCGGCGTCGCCTGCGACATGTGCAGCACGAGGCACGGTTCGCCGGACAGATGTTCGAGCCGCCGCTTGATGCGGAAATCGCCGTCGCTGGCGTCATGCCGCGCAAGCGTCTCGACCTTGACCCAAACGAGCATCGCGACCTCACCGATTCGCGTCGACGACGCGCGGCGTCACAACGGGTCCGACTGGATCGCCTGCCGCACGTTCTCACCGAAGACGACCTTCGCCTGATACTGCGGATGCGTGATGACCCCGCGAACGACCGTGCCCTGCTGCGCCAGCAGACTGACTTGTTGCTCACTCAGGCGGAACTTGACGTATTGCACGCTCGATGCCTTGCCCTCGGAAAGCTGAACGCGGTCGAAGTCGCCGGGGATCGGAGGCGTATCGCCGATTCGGATGAACGTGTGGCGGTCGATCCCGGCGAGCAGCGGCAGGTACTTGGCGCGCTCTTCCGGGGTTTCGTATTCGATCATCATCGTGACCGACAGCTCGCCACGACCGGGGATCAACGGGTTATACGCGTCGAGCTCGCCCTGGATCTGTTCGTCCGTGGAGAGCCCTTCGACCCGCATCATCTCCTGGACCTGGTAGCGCATCGTGTCGCGGCTCTCGAAGTGGAACGTCACGTGGTCGCCGACGGATACGATTCGGTCCCGCTTGATCCGCATGATCTTGCGCCGCAGGTCGTCACGGACCTTCTCGTACTCGCTATTCGCCAGGATCTCGTCGCGTCGAAGCGCATCCATGCGTCAACCTTCCGTCGTGTCGCGCTGAACCTTCTCAGGGAAGCCGTCCGGTCGATACGCCATGGCGAGGATCTCGAACGGGTGGAGCGGCTTCTTGCCCGCGTGCTGCTCGATCTGCACGGCGGCGAGCGGGCAGTCCGTCGCCCAAACCGACGCTTCCGCGTCCTTCATGCCATCGAACGCTTTCTTACCGACGGCGATGGACTCGTCGTAGTGCTCCGTACGCATCGCCCATGTGCCGTCATGCCCAGAGCACTCGTTGACCAGACGAACCCGACACCCCGGAATCGTCCGCAGCAGGTCACGCGACGGGAACCCGATGTTCTGCGTCTTCAGGTGGCACGGCACTTGGTACGCGACCGTTCCAGGAGTGGACTCGAAGGACCGATCCAGTTTCCCGTCACGGTGCTGCCTCAACAGGAATTCGGACATATCGAACGTGTTGGCTGCGACCGCCTTAGCCCACTCATGGATCGCGTCGCCAGGAATCCGGAGCAGCTCCGGGTACTCGCGTTTCAGCATCATCGAGCAGGTTGGGTTCACGACCGCGATCGGCAGTCCCTGCTGCGCCAACGGGTACAGCGCTTCCACGTTGCGTCGCGCTTGCAGCTGAGCGGCTTCGACGTCGCCGGAGTCGAGACGCGGCATGCCGCAGCAGTCTGCGCCGGCAAGTCGGGCAGAGAACCGGTTCCGCGCAAGCACTTCGACAACCGCCTTCCCGATGCGAGGTCCGTTGTAGTTCACGAAGCACGAGTTGAACAGAACGACCATCCCGTTCTCACCCGACGACTTGGGAGCCCGCTTCGCGAACCACTGGGCGAATGTTTCCCCATGGAACTCCGGCAACTGCTTGTCACGGTGGATGCCCAACGTCTTTTCCATGACCAGACGCAGGGGCTTGAACGTGTTTCCCCAGTTCGCGAGCGCGGCCGTCGGCTGAGCCAACTTTCCGAGCCCGACGGGATCCGCCAGCAGGCGATCCCGCAACGGTATGCCGCGCTCCTTGGCTCGGACCGCCTTCGCCCGCAGGATCAGCTTGGGAAAGTCGAGCTGGAACTCGTGATTCTCGCCGGGCGTATACGGGCAGTTCACGTAGCAGAGCTGGCACTGGAAACAGTGATCGATGACGTCGTCGGTCGTCCTCGAGGGAATCGCCGTGACATCTCCCTCGTTCGCATCGACCGCGTCGAAAAGGACCGGGAACGACTGGCAGTATTTGAAGCACAGGCGGCAACCGTGGCACACCTCGTAGACCCGCGTGATCTCCTGCCGGAGGGCATCACGACGCCAGTAGAGGGGCTCGTTCGGGTTGTAGCACATGCCTTCCGTGGGGTGATAGCGGATGTTGTCCATCGTGACACCTCCACACAAAGCGAAGAGGGACGCTCGGATGCGCCCCTCATTCGGCAACTGTCTGCGTACCCCAGTCTCTGCGTGGAGCCCGGCTCGCACTCGCCGTGTCGGATGGGCAGACGCAGGACAGGGGGAACCGGTAGCTCGGCGCGTCGACTACGCGAGCGAGTCGAGTCCCTTCGCGAACCGTCCCGCGTGGGACCGCTCCGCCTTGGCAAGCGTCTCGAACCAGTCGGCGATCTCCGAGAAGCCCTCTTCACGCGCGGCCTTCGCCATGCCCGGATACATGTCGGTGTACTCGTGCGTCTCGCCCTCGATCGATGCCTTCAGCATCTCCCCAACATCCGTGAACGGAAGGCCCGTCGCCGGATCGCCGACCTTCTTCAGGTAGTCGAGATGACCATGGGCGTGACCCGTCTCGCCCTCGGCGGTGTCGCGGAACAGCCCGGCGATATCCGGGTAGCCCTCGACATCCGCAGCCTTGGCGAAGTAGAGGTAACGGCGATTCGCCTGGGATTCGCCAGCGAACGCGGCGGCAAGGTTGGCAGCGGTCTTGCTGCCCTTCAGTTTCGGCATGGATCGATCCTTCCGTAGGTACAGAGTAGCGCGTTGACGGTTCGGGTTACAGGGCTCGTCGATCGTTGTTTTCAGGCAACGGCGGCAGACCGAGGCGGTCACGCCGACATCGCGGACAATAGCCGAAGAACTCGACGTTCGTGCTGATGATCTCGCACCCGTCGAGTCCGTCGTCTGCGGACGGGTTCGTGTGCATCGAGACGTCGCGGAGCTGATCGCAGACAACGCATCGGAAATGAGCGTGGTCGCCCACGTCGCCGTCATATCGAGCGGACGAAGCCGCTCGATTGATTCGGCGCACGAGACCGACATCCACCAGAGAGTCGACGGCGTTGTACACGGTCGCCAGACTGATATGGGGAAACCGCTCGCGAACCGCGTCGTGCACCTGCTCGACCGTCGGATGCGACTTGGTCGAAATCAGGTACTCGTACACGGCAGTTCTTTGTCGCGTGACTCGATAGCCCGCTCGTCGCAGTCGCTCCTCGATCGGGCGTTCCATCACGCCATCCTCCTAGACTCACCTCACCAGTGCCCCATGGCTGCCTTCGATGGCTCCGCGACGTCCGGAGCATCGCCATCTATTCTACTACCCGAACTGGCATCTGTCAAGAATAGTTATCGATTATTACCAAAGTCGATAACAGATAACCCCTTGTTATGGGCTGGTGCGCGTTCGCGGCTGATATGGGAACATGGAGCCCAGCAGTGCCGATTGGAGGACCTGATGAAAGTGCTCGTCACTGGCGCGAGTGGGCGTCTCGGCGAATACGTCATCCGCGAGCTCGAACGGTCTCACGAGCTCGTTCTGACGTCGCGTCGACCGCCCTCGGACGAGTTCTCTCGACATCCGTGGGTCGAGGGAGACCTGAACGTCTATGCCGATTGCCAGCGCGCTGTCGAGAGGATTGACGCGATCCAGCACCTTGGAGCTCAGCCGTGGCCCGTGGATCACCCTGGCTCGCGAGCCCGAGCCGAAGAGCTCGGCATCCCCTTCGACGCGACGTTCCGAACGAACATGCTGGGAACCTACTACCTGATGCACGCTGCCGTGGCTGCCAACGTGAGAACGGTCGTGATGTGCGGCAGCAACTGCGCGCTGGGCCACGGGTTCCGCATCAGCGAGACGCCATTCCCGTTCGACTATCTTCCCGTCGATGAGGCGCATCCCACGTACCCGGAGGACTCCTACAGCTACTCGAAACGCGCCGGCGAAGACCTGCTGGCGAGCTACACGCGGGCGTACGGAATCCGAACCTACGTGACGCGCCCGGCGGGGATCTGCCCTCCGGAGCGACGGGCTCAGATGAAGACGAACGCCACGCCGGCGATCGGCTGGAACCCCTGGCTATGGTGCTGGGTCGGCAGCGAAGACGTCGCGTCAGCCCATCGGATGCTGATGGAAGCGGCAGAAGACATCCCGCCCCACGGCGTCTACTTCCTCAACGGCGACGACACGACCGCCTTGGAGCCGAGCCGTGAACTGGTCGAGCGGTTCTGCCCCGAGCTCACGGACAAGGCAGCGCATCTCGACGGGAACCAATCCTTCCTGAGTTATGCTCGACTCAAGCGCGAGGTCGGGTGGCAACATCGCACATCGTGGAGGAACGCGGAATGAGCGAACGTGTCCGGATCGGCGTCGTCGGCGCGGGCAGCATCTCGCTGCGAGGCATCCTTCCCCACCTGACCCAGGAGGACGTCCAGGATCGGTTGCAGGTCACTGCCCTGTGCGACCCGGTTCCCGGACGCGCCCAGGCAGCCGCCGAGAAGTTCGGCGTGCCCAAGGCGTTCGAGGACTACGAAGACCTGTTGAGGTCAGGAGAGGTAGACGCCGTATCCATCGCGTCGCCAATCGGCATCCACTACGAACAGGGCAAGCTCGCCATCGAACACGGCGTCCACGTTCACTTCAACAAGACGATGACGACGACCGTCGCCGAGGCGGACGACCTGATCGACAGCGCGGCGAAGAAGGGCGTCAAGCTCGTGTCCTCTCCCGGCGAGATGCTGCGACCCCTACACCGGCGAATCCGGCGCATGCTCCTCGACGGCGACCTGGGGAAACTCGTGTGGGCTGTCACCGGCGCGGCGTTCGGTCAATACCACGAGAGGGAGGGCGTTCGTCAGGGCGAGGACGTTCTCTCGAACATCAATCCGGCTTGGTACTACCGCAAGCCGGGCGGCGGGCCCCTCTACGACATGACCGTCTACGGCTTGCACGCCCTCACGGGCATCGTGGGGCCCGCCAAGGCGGTGACAGCGTTCTCCGGCGTGTGCATCCGAGAGCGCGAGTTCCGTGGCGAGATGCTTCCGTGCGACATGGACGACAACACGCTGATGGTGCTCGATTTCGGCGACGCGTTCTTCGGGTTCGTCTACGGCGTGGCGGCAGGGGGTATCTCCGGCTTCGGCAGACCGGTTCTCTTCGGCACGAAGGGCAGCGTAAACGGCGCGACGTTCAACGGGAACCCCATCGACTATCCAGAGCGAGTGCTGACGGAAGCCGGCGGGCAAGCCGATTTGCCCCATGTGGTGGGTCCGCATCGGTCGATCCAGGAAGCCCATGTCTACGAGGATATCATGCAGCTCGTGGACTGGGTTCGCGAAGGCATACCGACTGTGTCGAGCGCTGAGCACGCGCGTCACGTCGTCGAGATCTTCGACGGAGCGTACAGATCCGCGGAGACGGGTCGGGCTCAACCTCTGCGGACGACGTTCCCAACCATCGACTGAGCCACTCGGTGAGGCGACAAGAGGAGGCACGATGACACCGATCCAGAACGCTATGCCCGATCTCGACCGCGATCTCCGGTTCCGACCCGCTGCGGTGGAGACGCCCGAGCGGCTGACTCGCGAACAAGTGGACTGCTACAACGAGCGCGGGTACGTCTCTCCCATCGACGTCTTCTCCGAGTCTGAAGCACTTGCGAATCGGGCATACTTCGACGACCTCATGGGTCGAGCGTCGAAGGAGGGCTGGGGAAGCTACTCGATCAACGGCTGGCATCTGAACTGCGGCGGTATCTACGACCTCGTCGTCGCGCCGCGCATCCTGGATGCCGTTCAGGACCTGCTGGGCCCCGACCTCGTATGCTGGGGAACCCACTACTTCGCCAAGATGCCCGACGACGGCAAGCGCGTCAGTTGGCACCAGGATGCGTCCTACTGGCCCCTGACTCCGAGCCGAACCGTCACCGTGTGGCTGGCGATCGACGACGCTGACGAGGAAAACGGCGCGATGCAGGTGGTTCCGGGCTCCCATCGTCTCGGGCAGATCGCGTTCGAGGAGAGCGCACCGGAAGAGAACAACGTCCTCAACCAGACGGTTCACGATCCCTCGCGCTTCGGCGGCGAACCTGTCACGCTTTCGATGCGCGCCGGGCAGATGTCGCTCCATTCGGACCTGCTGCTCCACGGTTCCGCGCCGAACCGATCCACGAGGCGGCGATGCGGGCTGACCATGCGCTTCGTTCCGCCGGAGGTGAAGGCGTATCGAGGATGGAACGGGCGGTCGATCCTGTGTCGCGGCAACGATCCGTCGGGTCATTGGTATCGTGGCGCGAGACCCGACGGAGATACGATCCCTAAGCGCTAACGGTCTTCGGCTAGCTCGTGGGCGAACCTAAACGAGTTGACGGCGGCACGCTTCCTCGTCGAGCTCCAGCCCAAGCCCGGGGCCCGTGGGCACGACGAGCGCCCCGTCCTCGAATCGCAGCGGCTCCCTGAACAGCGAGTCGAGCGTCGCGTTTTGTCCGGTGAACTCCTGCGGGCGGCTCGCGTGCTGGATCGCTGCAATGCAATGCAGGTTGGCTGCTGTGCCGATGGTCGGCTGGGTCTGGTGGGGGACGAAATGCTTGTCGAATGTCTCCGCGAGCACGGCGATCTTCATCATTTCGGAGATGCCGGCGCACTTCACGACATCGGGCTGAAGGATGTCGACCTGCGCCTGTAGAATCAGGTCGCGGAACTGCCACCGCGTGTACTCATGTTCGCCGGCGGACACGGGGACATCGAGGGCGGCGCATAGTTGCGCGTAACCAGCGTAGTCGTACTGCGGGATCGGCTCCTCGTAGTGGAAAATGCCCAACTGCTCGAAGCGCCTGCCCTGGGCGATGGCGGTGGAAACCGAGTACCCGTTATTGGCATCGAAGCTCAATGGCACGTCGTCACCGAGGTGCTTCCGCACGGCGGCGAACATCGCGTAGTCCTTGGCAGGATCGATGTCCTGGTTGTCCGCCCGCCAGTCCATGCGGATCTTGAACGCCCGGAACCCGCGTTCCTGGAACGACGCGACGGCTCGAACCATGTCATCCGGCTGCATGTGAGCGCCGCCGCCGATGCTGGCATACATGCTGACGCGGTCGCGATACCTGCCGCCGAGCAGCTTCCAGACCGTCTGGTTCGTCGCCTTCCCCCGTATGTCCCAGAGCGCGATGTCGATCCCGGCGATCGCTTCGGGCTGCACGCCCATCACGCCCAGCTTGTAGGTGCGGAAGAACATCTTCCGCCATAGGCGGTCGATGTCCAGCGGGTCCTCGCCGACCAGAATCGGCTTGAGCGCGTGCTCGACGAAGTGCGTCAACACGGGGCTGTGCATCGGGCTGCACTCGCCGATCCCGTCGATCCCTTCGTCGGTCCGAACCACGACGAACGCTGAACCGCGCTTTAGGTGGTAGGTGACCACATCACGTATCTGCATACGTGCCCCATGGGTGGCGAGAACCGTTCCGGTCCCGCCGGATGCGATACCTCATGCGAACCTAGCGCGTCACCGCGTATGCCTTCTGGTCGGTGGCGAGGTCCATCACGATGGGCTGCCACGATTCGCGGCGGATCTGCCAGCTCGTTGCATTGCGTCGGAACACCAGCGTCTTGACGCCATGATCGCTGTAGGAGGGATCGCCCGCTCCTGCGCTGCGCCAGGAGCGGAAATGCTGTTCGAACCGAGCGACGGCGCCATCCGCTCGTTCGCCGTCTGGCGATACCTGCAAGTGAAGCGCTTCGACATCGACGCGGCTGTACCGGGTCAGCAGCGTGCGCACCCTCGAAGCGAGGCTCGGTAGGCTGAGCTGTTGTCGCGTGATGGTTCCGTCCGGCTGGACGGTCGACCGCTCGATGATGGCATCGCGCGCATAGGAAGCCAGGTACGTGTCAACGTCGCCGTTCTGCCACGCGGCACGCCACCGCTCGACCTGCTCGCGAATCTGGCTTTCCTGAGCGGATCCGACGGCGCTGGATCCAGTGACCGTCGCGCCGCCTCCTGGCATCGCCGCAGCCGTCGGCTGGAACGGAGCCAGCGGGGCCCACCGTTCCTGAGCGATCATCCAGCCTGAGTCGCCCATGACGAACCGGAATTGCTTCATCCCGCAATCCGCATAGGTCGGTTGCTCGCCCGTGCGCGCGGTCCACGCATGGAACTCCTGCACGAACTCGACGGTCACGGCATCGTCGTTGGTCATCGCTTCGACGACCCGGATGCGGTCGATGGCAACCCGAATCCGTCGATACCTCCCAAGCATGTATCCCATGTGATCCGACAGGTCTGACTTGCTTAGCACGTCCCACACGAGCCGGTCGGTTTCGCCGGGCTGACTCGGCGACTGCGCCTTCGAGTATCGTCGGATCTCCGCGTCTTCGGCGTACATGGCGAGGTAGTCGCGCAGACGCCGACGCTCCCAGGCGGTGCGCCACGACTCGATCCTCGCCGAAATCTCCGCCGTGCGTCCGTCCGTCGGCGCGGACGGACGTTCAGGCGCTGCGGCTGGCATCTTGGGTTCAGCCGCCTTGGGCTCGGCGTCGGTGACAGCAGGGACTGGCGACGTCGCCTCGACGACGGCTTGTGGTTCCGTGATCTCTCCGTCCGGCGTTGGTGCTGCTGCGGGAGGACTCTCGACCGCGACTTCGCTGACCGGTGGCACGACTTGCGGCTTGACGGGTTCCTCAGGCTCCTGACCTGGTACCTCAACGACCGGCTGAGGGAGCGGAGCCTGCTCCAGTACGAACTGGGCAGCTCTCTCCCGCGCCAGCAGCGCGAACAACTCGCGGGCTTGCGGGTACTGCTCGGGGGATACGGAGGGCTCGGCGATGGTCAAGTCGAGCGTGTATCTGACCCGATCTCCCTCGACGCGGTATTGCCGCGTGAGACGCGCGAAGTCGCTCTGGAAAGACACCGGCGGCGGCAGATGGGTTACGCGATAGCCGTCCGGGACACCGATGGACACTGACTGCGTCAGTTGGTTCGGAGCTCCCAGTTCGAGTGGTTGACTTCGCGTATCGCTCGCCCCCAGCGCCGCGTACTCCTCCAGACCCGCCGACGGGATGGGCACGATCCAGGCGCTCTCCGACCGCAAGCCGTACGCGTCGGCTGTGAAGTCAACGGCGACGCTTACCGGTCGCTCGAGGTCCATGATCGGCGCGATGACGACATCACCGACGCGCAAGCTGGGGTACGCGGACGACAGCGATGCTTCGACGAACTGCCGGTACTGCGACGGGGCAATCGGCTGGTAGATGGCGCGCACATCGGTTCCGTGTGTGCCGGTTGCGACGAGCGTCTCGTGTCCGGTCAACCGACCGTCTGGCTCCAAGTCGATGCTGACGGTCCAGTCGTAGCGGTTGTCGTCTGCCAAGGCAGTTGGCGTCATCGCCCATTCTGCCTCGCCCTGCTTCAGAACGAGGGCGGTTCGGGACTGGTTCCGCGCTGACAACTCGCCGAACCGAACGAGGTCGTTGGACGGGTCGAACCAGACGTAGGTCCCATCGCCGTCCGGGATCGCGACGATCATGTGGCTGAACGACGCCAGGGTCGGGAGGCTGACATCGACATCTTCGCCGGGGCCCGGCGCGATCAGCGCTGGATAGGCTTCGACGCCGATGGATCGCAGCATGGCGATCAGGAGCGCGACCTTGTCCTTGCAGTCGCCGTACCGATGTCGCAGCACCTCGGGCGCCGGATGGGGTTGGTACGCTCCCTTCCCAAGTTGGATTCCGACGTACCTCAGTTCCTGCGCCACGAAGTAGGCGATTGCCCGCACGCGCTCCTCTTGGCTTCTCGCGTTGCCGATCACCCGAGCGACTGCCTCGGACACAGCGCCGTCGCTCACGACTCGGTCCGACAGCAGTCCGTTGTACCAGTCGGTCAGCACTTGCCATGAGGACACGGAAGAGAACGCCAGTCGAGGAAGGAGCCCGTCCATCGGCGGCGCGTTCGGTTCCGAGTCGAACGCCTCGCTAGGACCGTGCGACCAGACATACGTCGCGGTCGGGAAGGGCCCGTCGACTGACGACTCCTGAGCCATCGACACATTCGCGCCGTCGCCGTAGAGCTTGTGCGCGAAGGCGACGTCCTTCGGAACCCGAAGGGCGTATTCGCTTCTCAGCGTCGGGTACTTGGACTGGAACGCCATCCCTCCCCAGAACCATATGTTGCCGGTGTCCCCACTTCCGTAGGCGTCTTCGACGGTGACCTGGTATTCGACGATCGCGCCCTCGACCAGAGCCGGGAACGAGACGACTTTCCACAGGACGTCGGAGTAGAGATTGAAGGTGAGCGACTCCGGCGGCGTCACGTCGTGGAAGCCGTCTTCCGCGACCTCAACGATCTCGCCGGTCGGCAAAATAGTGCGCGCGATGTTGACCCCGATGTTCTGCGAGACCGCGTTGAATGGGATCGCGATTTCGCCATAGTCGGCGAACGCTCGGCGTCCAAGGAGCTTGACGAGCTGATGTGTGGTGAATCGCGAGCGACCGTCGGGAAGGATCTCGTGCTCGGATCGGTTCAGCAGGATCACGGCGTCCTCGCCGGCGAACCTGTCAGCCTCGGCGGCGGCGTCGATCACCGGTTGGATGTCATCTGAGAGGATGGAGACAGCAGGAACCGGCTCGACATCCTCGGTATGCGTCGTCTGTTGGGACAGCCGCCTCTCCGCAGCTTGAGCCCGAGCGAGAAGGTCCGTGTTCGAGGTGTCGAACGCGAAGGCGCGTTCGTAGGCGTCCTTCGCCTGCTCCCATTCCTCGGCGCGCTCGAACATCGCCGCTTGGGCTTCGATGGGCCTGGGGTCTCCCACCATGCGGAGCTCTGCTCGCGCGAAGGCGGCAATCGCGTTGTCCAGATCATCGAGATCGCGATACGACATGCCGAGGTAGTAGGCGAGGTTCTGCGTCTCGGGCCGTGTTCCTTCGGGATCAAGAGCGTCGGCTTGTGCCAAGAGCTCGATTGCCTTCTCGGGGTCCCCGAGTTGTTGGTGGCAAACCCCCGATAAGGTCAGGGCATAGAGATCGCCTGGCTTGGTCTGCAGCGCCAGCTCGAGATGCCTGCGTGCGGAGTCGTATTGCTCGCCCTGGATATCCAGATACGCCACATAGCTTCTGGCGGAGGCTGATTCGGCGTACTGGAGACCCTCCATGAACCGGCGGCGTGCTCGCGCGGGGTCCCCGAGCACGTCGTGGAGCTCTCCGAGCTTGAAGAGCACGTCTGCGTTGCGTGGTTGCTGCGACAACGATGCTTCAAACAGAGACACAGCACGACGGTAGCTTCCCGCGAGCAACGCGGCGTTGGCTTGAGCGATCAGCGAACCCCAGGGAGCATCTTCCGACACGCTTTCCGTGGCGGGAGCAATCGGCGCGGTCGTGGTCGCGCAACCGCTGAGGAGCAGAGCAGCAAGCAACGCCCCCGCCGCGACAGCGTAGAGAACGCCGGGCTTGGTGTTGATCGTCCTGGACATGTCCTGCGGGATCGCCATGGCTCCCTCCCTACGGCGCATGGTGCCTTCGTCGGCCTCTGCCTGCCCGCGCCGTGGCGCGATGCGGGTTGTCGGGCTCAGCGTATTCTAGTGCGCCGACTGGAACTTCACAAGGCACGACCGATGGCAAGCCCCAGCCCTCACATGGATGAACGTGACCGAGAGCGCAACGGTTCTGGCAATATGGCGTCACGGTTGATCGCCTGCCTTTCCCTTGTCCGTGCCATGGCCGAGTGGTAGGATGCGCCTCCAGACGTGCGCCATGGACCAGCGCCAGGACAGTCGCCGTGATGCCCATCGCCGACAGGCTGTCGGATCTGCAGTCGAAGGTTGCCGACGCAGCGTCGAGGTCGGGCCGGCGCGCCGACGATGTTCTCATCGTCGCCGTGTCGAAGATGGTTCCCTGCGAGTCCATCGCGCACGCCATCGCAGCGGGGATTCAGCACGTCGGCGAGAACAAGGTCCAGGAGGCAGACCCCAAGATCGGAGTGCTGGGCCGACAGGTCACCTGGCATATGGTCGGGCACCTTCAGACGAACAAGGTCAAGCGAGCCGTCGAGCTGTTCGACTGGATCCAGTCCGTCGACAGTGTTCGTCTGCTGGACCGAATCAACCGCCAGGCAGAGGCGCTCGAAATGACGCCTCGCGTCCTCTTGCAGGTGAACACATCCGGGGAGCCCTCCAAGTTCGGCGCGTCGCCGGGCGACCTCGAGACGCTCGTCCATTTCGCATCCGAATGCCGTCATGTGGGTGTCGAAGGGCTGATGACGATCGGGCCGTTGACGCACGACGAGGCGGCGGTCCGTAAGTCATTCCAACGCCTGCGCACCCTGGCAGAGACGGCGCGCTCGTGGAAGCTGCCACGCGTGTCGTTCGCGCACCTTTCTATGGGCATGAGCGGCGACTACGTAACCGCCATCGAGGAAGGCGCGACGATCATTCGGATCGGCTCAGCCATCTTCGGTCCTCGTCCCCGCGCTACAACGGCGGCGGAGCCCACATGAACCCTCGCGTGATGCAGATCGCCCTGGTCGGCGCGGGGATGTTCGGTGCGGACGTGCATCTGCGCACTTACGCGGACCTGGAACGGTGCGGTATCGCGCCGTACTTGGGCAGGATCGGAATGGACGATCTCGCCCGCGAATTCTCAGACGTGCGATGGGAGCTCGTGGCAGTGGCGACTCGGTCGCCAGACAGCGCGTCCCGTGCCGCCCAGACGTATGCCGCCTGGACAGGCAAGACGCCCCGCGCCTACTACGGCGATGCGCCCTGGGAGGATGTGCTCTCGGACTTCTCCGACCTGCGCGTGCTCTCCGTTGCGACGCCAGACGATCTGCACGCCGCACCGGTTCTGGCTGCGCTTCGGCGGGGGGTTCACGCGGTCGTCGAGAAACCGATGACGCTGACTCTTGCCGAGGCGGATGCCATTCTGGAGGCAGAGCGCCAGTCCGGTTGCCTCGTCGGTCTCGACATGCACAAGCGCTACGACCCCGACCATCTGCACATCTTCACGGAGCTCCTGCCCCGACTCGGGGCTCCATTGTACGGTCGCGCTGTGCTCGAGGAGCCGCTCGAAGTCTCGACGAGCACGTTCAAGTGGGCGACCAGAAGCGATCCCTTCAGCTACGTCGGTGTCCACTGGACGGATCTCTTCATTCACTACCTCAAGACCAAGCCTGCCTCGCTGCACGCCATCGGTCAGAAGCGCCGACTCGCCGACGACTTCGGTATCGACGCCTACGACGCAGTCCAGGTGAGCGTCGTCTTCGACAACGGGCTCCACGTCCAGTTCAACAATCACTGGATCAACCCCAGCGACTTCGAGGGTCCGGTGAACCAGGAGTGCGAGATCGTCGCCGCTCGCGGGAAGATCGAATCGGACAGCCAGTACCGCGGATTGCGCTACACCATCGCAGGCGGCGGCTCTCGCACCACGAACACGCATTTCACTCGTCTCGTCTCGCGTCCGGACGGCTCCAAGTCGATGGTCGGCTACGGCAAGGACAGCCTGGTCGCCTGCCTGCTGGCGATGCTCCGACGCGACGCCGGCTCCGAGCGCATCGAGACGCTTCGTGGAACGTACCCGAATGCCCACGAAGGTCGGCTGTCTGTCGCGATCATCGAGGCGGCGAAGCGGGTTCGGGACATGAACGCGCACTACCTGACCGATGGGCGCGGCACGCCGGTCACGGCGACGTTCGGCAAGCACGGTGTCGAGGTGGGCGATCCCATCGGCGCGAACCACGTCATCTACTCGCGACCCGTGTAGGGGAACCCATGCCCTCAAGGACTACGGCGATCCAGCACGCGGAGGAGCCTCGTGCGAACGCGCTCCGCTGCGAGCTCGAGCAGTACGTCGGGTCTGCCCACAAGACGTTCACGCCCACGCAGGCGGTCATTGCGCGCGCGGAAGGTTGCTGGCTCGAGACGCTTGACGACAACCGGCTCCTGGATTTCACGTCGGGAGTCCTGGTCGCCAATCTCGGACACAACCATCCGCGATTCGAGTCGGCATACGCTCGCTATGCGGCTGGGACGCCCCGCAACTGCTACAACGCGATCACGCCCCTGGAACCCAAGGCTGCCGGAAGGCTCGTCTCCAGTCTCAACTGCCCGCGCCTGACCAAGGTGCTCTGGGCGGACTCGGGCTCGGCGGGGATCATCAAAGCCATCTGGGCGGCTCAACACGCGCGACCCGACAAGCGCATTCTCGTCGCCACGCGATTCGGGTTCCACGGCAAGAAGGGCTTGGCAGGCGACGTCACCGGCAGCTCGAGCCCGAACCCGGATGTCCGCTTCATCTCGTTCCCGATGGAGGAGGTGCGCGATGTGTCGCTGGTGGAGGCAGCGGAGGCACAGCAGGCGACATTGCAACCGAAGTATGAAGCGGAGCTCGAGGCTCTCGCCCGTCAGGAACGAGGCAATCTCCTGCTGCTGATCACGGAGCCGTACCTGGGCGCTGCGGGCTCGTATCACCCGCCGAAGTGGTACATGAGGCTACTCCGCGACTGGTGCACGCAACACGACGTGATCCTTGTGTTCGACGAGGTTCAATCCTGCCACGGCAGGACCGGCGAACTATTCGCCTTTCAGAAGCACGGGATCGAGCCCGATCTGGTGGTGCTCGGCAAGGGGCTTGGGAACGGGGAGCCCATCGCGGCTGCGGTAGGAAGCCCTGAGCTGATCGACTCGCTGCACTACGGCGAAGCGTCCGATACGTACAGCGGAAACCCACGAGCCTGCGCCGCCATCCTGGCTGTACTCGACGTGTTCGAGTCCGAGCCGATCGTCGCGAATTGCCGCGAGATGTCGACCAGGATGCGCGACGGGTTGAGTTGGCTCCGAGACCGGTTCCCATTCGTGGCAGCGATTCGAGGCGAAGGTCTCGTCTGGGGCATCGAAGCGGGGCCCGTAGGCGCTCTCGCTGCGGAAGAGGTCGCGAACCGCATGGTGGTCGAATGCTACCGATCGGGCCTCCATCTGCTGGGTCCGCTCGCCGGAAAGGTCCTCCGAGTGTCCCCTCCATTGGTGATCACTGCATCCGAGCTCCAATCCGGCATCGAGCGAATGTACGCCGCGTTCGAGCGCGTCGCTGCCGCCGGCTAGCGTCCCGATGCGCACTGCCAGTCGCGTTCCATTCCACTTCCCTTGGGATCAGTGCGGGCTCAGGCTATGCATTGGTGGGTTGCGTCCTGTGCATTCGACTGGGTGAGGACGCCCAGCCGCGACAGCCATGCGCGAGCACCGAACTGGAGTTGATGTCATGCCCAAATCCACGCATCGTGTCGGGGTGTTGTTGACTACGTGCGCCGTCGCCCTGTTGACCGCCCGGATGGCAACAGGGGCGGAGCTCCGCATTGACGACTCGAAGACGTTCAACATCGGTCTGCGCGTTCAGACCCGCGCCTTGTGGTTGGAAGTCGACACGGTGAAAGGCGGCGATCCCGACAACGCCCGCATCGATTTCGAGGTGCGGCGAGCCTACCTGCTGATGAACGGCAACATCGACAAGCGCTACGAGTATGCCGCGACGCTTGCCGCCGATGGCGCAGGACGCGCTGGCGTGAGCTCGCCGGACATCGGCCTCGGATCGGGCCTCGCCGTCCGCGACGCATGGGTTGGGATCCAACTCGCGCCGGAGGCGAAGCTCCTCGTCGGCCGCATGCTGGTTCCGTTCTTCCGTCAAGTCGGCACTGCCTCCACGGGCTCCCTGCATAGCATGGACCTGCCCACGTTCCAACTCGGCGGCATCCAGCCGGGACGTCGAGTGGCGCGAGACGATGGCGCCATGCTGATGGGCAACATCAACGGCGGACAGGTGCAATACAGGATCGCCGTCATGGACGCAGGTGACCGGGTTCCCAAGAGCAGCCTTCGGATCGCCGGACGGGTAACGCTCGATCTGATCGACAAGGACCCTGGGTTCTACCGTTCCATGGCGACGATTGACGGCAAGCGCGTGCTATCGCTCGGCGTCGCGGCGGATCGCCTGCCGGACTTCGAGCCGGGCGTCGACCATTTCGGGATCGTCGGCGATGCCTACTGCGCGATGCCGGTCGGCAATTCGACAATCGTCATCGGCGAGGTAGACTTCGCGTCAATCGATCAGGACGACACGCGCTATACCGGCACGTACCTGCTCGGGATCGGCAGTCTCTACCTCCGCAAGGCGGCTCCCGTGGTTGGGAACCTCCACCCGTTTGTGCGTTTCGAGAAGTTCACGCTGGCAGACGACGTGAAGACCCCCACCAATGATGACACGGAGATCGGCGTAGGGATCAACGTCTACCCGGGCAGCAAGGGGCAGACCTGCAAGGCGACCGCCGAGTTCGTCAGAACGACGCCCGCCGTCGGCGATGCGCGTTCGAGCGCGCTGGTTCAGCTACAGCTCTCCTACTAGCTGACCGGTTCCGCACCTGCCTGAGGCCGTCTGCGGCATGCTCGGCGAGGTTCGGGCATGCCGCAGTACGCGGACGCGGCGACTAGAACTGCTGTCCGGTTCCGATGCTCCATGCCCATCCTTCGTCGGAGGCATCGAATCGGTAGACCCCATCGACGCGGACGATGGGAGACTCCGCGAACCTCAGGAACGCGAACCGCACTCCGACTCCTGCCGACCGCTTCGGATCATCGAGTCGCAGTCCGCGGCTCCATATGTACCCATGGTCATAGAAGGCGACCGTCTGTACGAGCACGCCCAACCACGTCAGCAGCGTCCTGCGGGCTTCCAGATTGGCGACAGCCCGGCGTGTACCGCCGAACGTGTCGCGTCCGTAGCCTCGCACGCCCCGCAGGTCGTCCAGGACGAGAGAGAAGTCGTCTGTGGTTCGGCTGCCCAAAGTCGCCTCCAAACGGGCAACGACCGCGTGGGACGCTTGCCGACGCAGGAACACCCGCGATTGAGCTCGGACGATGGTGTTCTCGTGACCCGTCGGCGTGCCGAAGTCGCCAGCGACGACATAGGACGACGACACCGACGCATCTCCATCCCACAGGAGACCGGAGGGTTGGCGATAGGCGAACGCCCCCCTCAAAGCCGGTCTCAACTCGTCGCGGATGTTGGCAGCGACGCGGGCTCCGCCGCCGAGCGATGCCGTGACGGCGGTACCGATGCCGATGTCCTCGATTCTGCCCAGCCGGTTCACGTTGCGCTCCTGGACGTACTCCACTCGACGCCATGTCGCGTCGATCCCAGCCAGGTATTCCGAATGCAGGGGCACGGAGCTCGGTGAGAACCGCAGCCGGTCTTCGCCTCGCGCAGACGCCCATACCGTTGAGCCCTTGACCGTCGGTACGGCCGAGAACCGTAGCACGTGGTCCGTATCGCGGTGGTACGCCCAGAACGACAATCGGAGCTGATTCTGAGGCGCGCCAACGGATCGAGTGGCTTCAGCGTACTGAGCCTTGAAGTGACGCTCCCATTCCCGCACGAGCACTTCGCCTTCCCGCACGCGGTCGAAGACGGCGCTCTCGACGGCGCGGAAGTCGAAGCCCCATCGTGTGCGAAGCGAGTAGAAGGGATGCGAGAGCCGGAGTTCCCACGACTCGCGGTCGGTTCGCGTCAGTTGCGCATAGCGCGCCTCCATCTGCCACCGAGACTGGAACGCGTTCGGATCGACCATCGCCAGGCTGATACGCCCGCGACCGCCTGACGTGACGCTACCGTCCGACACGACGCCTGTCGTGTCCCATCGGTAGCCGGCTACCCACGCCTGTCCGGACCCAAACACGTTCGAGTCCGCCACCGTTGCCTGAAAGCCGATATCGCCGTCGAGCAGGTCCGAGAGGCTGGAGTCGTTCGCGTCGACCACACGGAAGCGCGGCACGAACGACCAGAGATCGTCAACCCAGACCTCGATGGTCACTGCGTTTGTGTTGGGATCCGCCGATGCGGCGATGTGCACGTCGCCGAGGTAGGAACGAGAGCGCAAGATGCGTTCGCTCTCCACGGCGTCTTCGGCGTGGTAGATCATGCCCTGCTGAAGCATCAACTGCCGCCGAATGACGTCTTCGCGCGTCTTTCGCAAGCCATGGATCACAATGGAACCGATCCTGCCCTCGTCCACGGTCACGCCCACGTAGTATCCATCGTCGAGGACACGCGGCACGAGCTCCATGACGCGGGCAAACGCATAGCCGGCGTCATAGTAGATACCCATCAGCCGGCCGAGCTCGGTGCGCAGTTCATCTTCGCTGTAGGGAACGCCCTCGAGGCGCGACAGACCCTCGCGTATCTCAGCGCGGAACAGCGCGTTGCCTGACACGGTCACTCGGCGAAGGATGCTCCGGTCGCGGCTCTGGGCGTCGGCATCGCCGACCGCGATGGCGAGTTGCGCCAGCATGAGCGCGATAGTCACGAGGATGAGCCGCGATGAACCCTGGCGGTCGACCGTCTGGGCTGGACGCACGGGCGTACTCCGCTATGCCCCGCGGGCTGGCGCCGGCGAACTCGGCAGGTTGTCTTTGCGCGACTCGATCCGGTGGGACACCAGGGACTCGATGAGCAGGAGAGCCAGTGCCGCGAAGATCAGAGGACGCCACAGCTCGCGCCCGGATCGCCGCTCGCGCAGGATTGCCGACACGTCCGGGTCAACGCCATCCGTCGTGGCGTCGAGCCAGGTGGCGCCCCCGCGCAACGCGGCGGCGACCATCTCGCGAGATGCGGGACTGAGGTCCGACTCGTCGGCTGGGAAGGCGACCGTGAACCATTCGGCAAACGCGGACGCCTTGCCGCCGGAACCGGGTCCCAACCGATACATCCCCGGGTCGCCCGTGTCGGCAAAGGATATCGACGCCCCATCCTCCGAACGGGGAATCGTCCGGGTGTCTCCGCGAGGCGTGGTCACCGCGACTGTGACGGGGTCCGTCGCGCCCATTTGCCTTGTGTAGACATCGCCGACTTCGAGGGACGACTTCGGGCGCGAGAGGTCGCGAGTGCCGTGGAATACAAGCTGCTGGACAAGCGGCACAAAGAACGGCGTAACCGGAAGATTGGACCATTCGCGACCCGTCGCCGGCGTGTTGACGGCGATCACGCGTCCAGACCCGAACTGAGAGGCTACGATGGCTGGGTTCCCATCGGCGAACGACGCGAGCACATCGGAACCGTCGCGCGCGCCTAGGCGATGCGCTGCCTGAAAGTCAGGCGATGTGCGGCGGAGCCATGACTGTGGCTCGAACACGGCAAGCGGGTGCGCCGCCGATGTCAGACCCGTTCCCTGAGGCGAAGCGCCCAGGCTCAGCTTGGTGGGAGGCGTGTAACGCGTGATGCCTTCGGACTCCACCGGCATCCACGGAGCCGCTCCAACGGCAGCAGGAGAGGCGGAGGGGCCCAAATAGACGATGCACGTGCCGCCAGCCATGAGATAGCTTCGGATGCGATCGACGTCACGCGAGTCCGACAGCGTTGGGTCGACCAAGACCACGGCGTCGCGAGCCGATAGGTCGAGCTGCGCGAAGGCGGAGGATGGAGCCGTCGATGGACGAATGGCAGCCCCACCTTCGACGCTTTGCAGGCGTTCAGGGTCCAGCGCCAAAGCCATGTAGAGCTCGCCGGAGCCGGTGACCAACACGTCGAGATCGCCTTGGACGGAGGCGGTTGCCGACCGTGTATCGTCGGAGGACAGCCGGTCCTCAGCCAGACGCGCGACGATCCGATGGGTTCCCGCAGCATCGAACGTGTGAGAAACGTGTTCCACGATCTCCGATCTCGGGGGCAGCCGCACGACCCTGGATGCTCTCACCTCGTCGTCCACGAGTAGTTCGAGCGTTCGGTCGCTGAAGGCGGCGTCTCCCCAGTTGCGTACCTTCACGGCGATCTTGGAGGGCAGATTGACCACGGGCTGCGGGGCGCTCAACTCAACCGAGACGATGCTCGCGTTCGCGGTCTCAGCGTCGCCGACATGAACCAGGTACGTCTTCACGTCCTGGGTATCCAACGCGAGCGAATCCCAGCCGGTTTGCGCGAAGTCACTGACGATGTAGAGCTCGCGGTGCCGGAGCGACGACCGATCGAGTAGCGACAATGCCAGTTCGATGGACGCCTCGGGTCGAGTGGATCGAGCGGTGACTTCGGTAGAACGAATCGCCTGCCTCACGTCCGCGAGCTCGGTCGTCGGGGGCTCGAACAAAGAATCCGCCGAATCCGACATCAGGATCAGCGCGACTTCATCGCCCGTTTCCAGGGATCGGACGATGTCGTCCGCTCGCTGCCTCGCGAGCTCCATCCGTACGCCAGTAGCTCCCTGGTAGGACATGCTGCCCGAGACGTCGAGCACGATGGCGACCGCCGCAGGATCGCGAGTCGTAGCGAGCCAGCCGCCGGCGTGCAGGATCGGTCTGGCGAGCGCCAAAGCCGCGAGGACTAGGACTAGTGCCCGCAACGCCAATAGGAGCCACTGCTCGAGCTGTAGTCGGCGAACCGTCTTTCGGTGGGCTTCGAGCAGGAAGCGAAGCGTGCTGAACTCGACGGTAGCCGCCTGCCGACGGCTCCAGAGATGGATGAGCAGCGGTACGGCAGCCGTCAACGCGCCGAACAACAGAAACGGATTCAGGAAGCCCATGCACTCACGAGCTGTCGGATCTCAGGAAGGAACGGCGGGACCAATCAGAGCTCGTCTCGACGGAGCCACGAGACGATATCCTCGGCATCGCCACGTCCGCCACTGACGCCATCGGAGCCGTATGACAGCAGATCATACGTGAACGTGCCGTGGATTCCGGGACGGCGGTAGGCGTACGGGTTGCCCCACGGGTCGGCAACCACCGGCGTGTCGATGTAGGGTCCTTTCCAGTTCGGCGGCACGGGTGCGCCGACGGGCGATTCCCATAGCGCCGCGATGCCCTGATCCGTGGAAGGATAGTCCCCATTGTCCTTGGCATAGCGGTCCAGCGCGAACATCAGGTGTTCGAGCTCTTCGATGGCCTGCTGGCGCTTGCCGTGCTCGGTCTGCTGGAAGAAGCGAGCTGTCGCGACCCCGCCTCCCACCAGCAGGACGATGATGCCGATCCAGTAGACTCGTTTCACATGAACACCCTCACGCCCATCCTCAGCGTCAACCCATCGTAACAGCACCAGGTGACGGGCGCAATGGGAGCGCGCGCCGGCGCGCTCTCGCCCACCTCGCGCGGCTATCTGCCTGCGATGAAGCTCTCTACCATATCCAAGGCTTCGGCGTCCGTGTACTGGATCGGCGGCGACTTCATGAAGTACGCCGATGGACCGATCAGCGCGCCGACCACACCGCGATCACGCGCTAGCTGCGCACAGCGGATCGCGTCGATGGCGACGCCCGCCGAGTTGGGGGAATCCCACACCTCCAGCTTGAGCTCGATGTTCACGGGCACGTCGCCGAACTCCCTGCCCTCGATGCGCAGGTAGCACCACTTGCGGTCTTGGAGCCACGGCACGTAGTCGCTGGGCCCAATGTGGATGTTCTCGGGTTCGATCTTGTAGTCGAGCTGGGACACCACGGCGTCCGTCTTGCTGATCCTCTTGGACTCGAGCCGCTCGTGTTCGAGCATGTTCATGAAGTCCATGTTGCCGCCGACATTGAGCTGCGACATGCGCTCGACCTTGACGCCTCGGTCGTTCATCAGGCGCGCGAGAACCCGATGAACAATCGTTGCGCCGACCTGAGCCTTGATATCGTCGCCGACGATGGGCAGACCACGGTCCGCGAACCGTTGGCTCCATCGCGCGTCCTTGGCGATGAACACCGGCATGCAGTTCACGACAGCCACACCGGCTTCGAGCGCCTGCTCCATGTACCAACGCACGGCGCGCTCGCTGCCGACCGGCAGATAGTTGACGAGCACCTGGGTTCCGCTCTCGGCGAGTACGTCCGCAGCGCGCACGGGAACCGACTCCGATTCCCGAATCGTCTGCTTGTAGTACTTGCCCAAGCCGTCGAACGTCTCGCCCCGCTGAACCATCACGCCGGTCTGCGGGATGTCGGAGAACTTGATCGTATTGTTGATGGGAGCCACGAGGGCGTCGCTCAGGTCCTTGCCGACCTTCGTATCGTCGACGTCAAACGCCGCGACGACCTCGACATCCGAGATGTGGTAGCCGCCCAAGCGTACGTGCATCAGCCCCGGCACGAACTCGCCATCGCGCGCATCGCGGTAGTAGTGCAGCCCCTGAACCAGGGACGAAGCGCAGTTCCCAACGCCGGCAATCGCGATCTTCAACTTCGGCATTGCGGGCTCCTCTGAATCCATTCGGTTGGTGGAGACCTATTCTGAGTTTGCGGCGACCGTGAAGCCGCCGATGAGAGTCACCGTCGCACCATACGTCAGTAGCTTTGCCTGCGGCCCGCGCAGACCATCCGGCGTCGCGTGCTCGCCGTGTCGAGACCATGCCTCGTTATTGCTGTCGATGTCGCGCCACAGCGATATCCACGCGTAGTCGACCCGCGCCTTGGCGACGCCTGGCAGGCTGCCGCGATACCCTCGAAGCAACTGGACATCGAGACAGCCATCGAGCTCGAGTGTTGCCGGTATGAACTCGTCGCACATGAAGCGCTCGAACTCCAGGCTGTCCACCTCGGGCTTCAGAACGATGGTGTGGATTGCTCGAAACGGAGCCATGCTCTGACCTCTCGATGCCTTCTGCCGCTGCCCAACGATCAGTTCGACTGGAGACCGTACGCCCATCGAGTCTCTCCGGTCGACTGGACGATTCGGACCGGCATCCCTGGTCTTGCCCAGCGAGTGAGCTCAGACCAATCCTCGTCGGCGATCATGACGCGTCCAGAAGTCGACGCGGTTCGCAGCGTATCGAGCGCTGCGCCCGGAGCGATGCCGAAGCCGCGCAGGTTCAACTCGATCAGAGCGGGCCCGGGTCCATCGGCGCTCAGGACACGGACAGCTCGCACCGAGAACGACCCGGCTGGCGTCGGCGTTGCCGGCGCGCCCACCGCTGCTGGATAGTACCGTACAACCGCGCCGCGACGCATGAGCCGGATGCATCTGCCCGACACATCCACTTCGAGCGAGAGGTCCTTGGGTGGTAGGCGCAACACGTCTCCGACATCCAGTCGGTTGGGGTCTTCGAGCCACGGGTTGTGCGCTACGACGTCCGCGATTGCCAAGCCGGCTCTCGATGCGATCAGCGCCACGCTGTCGCCCGAGACCACCGTACGCTGCGCTCCGCCTTCGGTCTGCAATGCGAGCAGGTCGATGGCACCCAACGTACGCGCCGCCACGCTTACCAACTGTGTGTCGGAGGCGTTTCTCAGCGCTGTCCGGTATCGATCGCGCGCCGTGTCCATGTCGCTTCGTGCCTGTGCGACTCGCCCCACTCCGAGAGACGCCCACGCCACCCAAGGCGATTGCGGGGCGTGCCGCGTGGCGTCCGCGTACTGGTTCAGTGCTGCATCGAGGTCGCCGGCTTCGAAGGCGCAGTCGCCCAGTCGTACGCACGCCTCAGCGGATCGTTCCGGGTCAGACCCGACCAAGACGCGCAGCCACGCATCTCGAGCCGTCGCGCAGCCTTCGAGCTCCTGCGACAGTCGCGCGTAGTGGTAGTGTGCGTCCTCGATGTGTCGTCCGTCCGAGTGTGCGGAGATGTAGTCCGCGACCGTCGCGAGGCGTCCTTCTGATTCGGACTCGATGGCCGCCACAGCCCGCGCCCAGTGTTCATCGTCGCGCCGAATGCCGCACTGGCGTATCCCGATTCCGAGGCACAACGCGACGACCACGGCGAAGCCGCTCTGCCACGCCAGCGTTCGCCTGTGTCGGCGTTGTTCGATGGGCAGCCTCGACCGACGCAACGTCGGCTTGCCGAGAGACTGCTTCCAGTCCCTGGGCAACTGACCGTGTGATCGTGGCGCATTCCGACGGCGTCGCTGCATCGGTGGTCCCTACGGTGGGAGGGCATCGGCATGGAACACCGGTCGTCCGCAGACCGCGGCAGGACGGATGCGGATGTTATATACCCGCGATCACCCACCGTCAATATGCGGCAGTCGACGCCGCCGAATGCGGATGTGGGCTCAGGAGGCGGAGCCCGACAGGGAACGCAGGAGCGTCAAGAACTCGACGAAATCCGCTGGCGCGGGTGCATGGAATGTCATACTGACCAGAGTACTCGGGTGAACCAGTGTCAACTCGCGCGCGTGGAGCATCTGGCGATCTGTCCGATGGAGGGCTGGAGCCAGCAACGGATGCGCCTCAAAGTCTGCGCCGGTTCTACCGCCGTAGGTCGGATCGCCAACGACGGGGAACCCGAAATGGCTCAGATGGACGCGTATCTGATGGGTTCGCCCGGTCTCGAGACTCACCGATAGCAGGGAATAGCCGCGGTCCGAGCCGACATGGGCGAACGCCTCCGCGACGGTGAATCGCGTTACCGCGTCGCGGGTGCTCACACCGCCGACAGCCATTCGCTTGCCGTCGCGAACGCTTCTGCCCAGCGGTGCGTCGATGACCCCCGATGGCGGCGGTACGCCGCGCACGATCGCGGAGTAGGTTCGCCGGGCGGTGTGCCTGCGGAACTGCTCCTGGAGGGACCGAAGCGAAGCCTCGTCCTTGGCGACGACGAGCACTCCGGAAGTGTCCTTGTCCAGTCGATGGGCGATTCCGGGTCGGATCGAGTCGCCGATGGTACCGAGGTCTGGGCAATGCGCCAGCAGGCGATGGACCAGCGTTCCAGTGCGCGCTCCCGGCGCAGGATGGACAACGACCCCTGGCGGCTTGTTGAGGACGATGATGCTTTCGTCCTCATGCAGGATGCCGAGGGGAAGGGGTTCGGGAGATAGATGGGATGGGCGCGGCTCCGGCAGCCGCAGACCGATCACATCGCCGGATCGCAGGCGTAGGCTGGATTTCGCTGGGCGTTCGTTGACCTGGACGTGCGAATCGCCGATGAGCTGCTGAAGGCGAGACCGGGACAGATGGGGCACATGCGCTGCGAGGTAGACGTCGAGGCGCGACCCATCGTCGCCGTCGGCGACGACGAACCGGTCCGGGAGGGCGGAGGCGGGATCCGCCGAATCTCCCGGACCGTGTTCCCACTCGTTCACTTTCGGAGCGGGCTCCAGCTTTCGCTGATGATCTGCCACGTGCCGCCATTCTGCACGAACACCAGCGTCTTGATGCCCCGGTCGGAGTACCTCGGTCGGAGGTCTCGGGGACGTGACCACGCCGAGAACTCCTGCTCGAACGTGGCGATCATCCGGTTTGAGTCGGACGCGACGCGGAAGTCGCGGACGATGACTTCCATGCGCGCGTACTGTCGAATGAGCTGAGCCATGCGAGTCCTGAGTTGGCCAGTCGTCAGACGTCGCTCCGCCAACTTGCCTCCGTTGGCGACATTGATACGGAGAATCTGGGCGTTCGCATGGTACTTGCGCATGTACCCGTTCAGGTCCGCCTGCTGCCACGACTGCCGCCATGCATCGACCGCCATGGCGACCTCGCCCTCCATGTCGCGGGCTGGCTTCGCCTCAGCGGTTGACTTGGCGGCGCTGACTGCCTCTCGGACCCGCGCCAACTCCGCGTCGAAGTTGTTGAACCGTTGCGACACCTGCTGCTGGGTCGCGTTCAGCGTCGTCTCAACGCGGTCCACACGTCCGGTCAGTGCCGCTACCTGCTCGCGGACCTTCGTGCCCTCCACCTGCAGCTTCGCGACATCCGCCTCGAGCTGATCGACTCGCGGATCTCGCCCGATGGGAAGCTCTGCCACGGCCTGTTCGTCGTCGACCGCTGTTGTCGGAGCGCCCATGATGTCGTCGGCTTCGAAGCCGTCATCGCCAGTCGCCTCTAGCAGGACGACCGGCTTCTTCGAAGCGCAGCCAAGCGGAGCTATCACGGCGATCGCCAACAGGGCGACCGCCCACACGACGATTCCTTTCTTCCCAATGCGATGACTCATCATGGCGTTGCGCGCCTCCTCGTCTCGTGCCTTGCCCGCCTTGCCCGGGACGAATCGTCTAGAGCTTCTCGATGGGAATAACGAAGCCTAAAGAACCTGGCGGTACAGGAATTGGAGATCATCGGCGGTCACAGGACGCGGATTCGTCCAATGGCAACCGTCCGCGTGCGCCGCCCTGGCGAGCGTTTCGACGTCGGGGTCCTTCACGCCGGCTTCCGAAAGGCTTCGAGGAATACCCACGCGGCGGGACAGGTTCTCGATCCAGTCGATGGTCACGTCTGCGGCGTCTCGGTCCGGGACGCGATCCAGTTCGAGGCTGAGCGCCTTGCCGACATCCGACAGCTTCCTCGACGCGTGTCCGGCGTTCCATCGAAGCGCCGTTGGGAGAACGATCGCGTTCGCCAGCCCGTGATGGAGTCCGTGTAGCGTCGACAAGGGGTGCGCCATCGAGTGCGCGACCCCCAACCCCTTCTGGAACGCCGTCGCGCCCATCGACGAAGCGAGCAGCATCATGCCTCGCGCTTCGATATCGGCTCCATTCTCGACTGCGCGCGGCAGATACTCGCCGCACAGCCGCAGCCCGTGCAGAGCTACGGCGTCGCAGAAAGGATGGAAGTTGATCGAGAGGTACGACTCTAACGAGTGCGTCAGCGCATCCATGCCGGTTGCGGCGGTGAGACGCGGCGGCAGCCCGACGGTCATTTCGGGATCGAGGAGCGCGACATTCGGCATCAGATGCGGACTGAAGAGCACCGTCTTACGACCCGTGGCGACGAGGGTGATGACGGCGCTGCGGCCGACCTCGCTTCCGGTCCCGGCTGTAGTGGGGATCGCCAACATCGGAGGTACTCCGCCGTGCGTCTTCTTCCACCCTTCGACGAGCTCGTCGTACTCGTGCAGCGGCAGGTCGTGCGTGGCGCGGAGTCGAATCGCCTTGGCGACATCCAAGGCGCTGCCGCCGCCCAAGCCGATGATGAAGTCGCACGCGGCATCGCGGAAGGCAGCCGTACCCTCATCGACGTTCTTTTCGATGGGGTTGGTGTCGACCGAGTCGAACAGGTCCCAGCAGATTCCGCCGGCAGTGAGGAGGTCGCACACAGGCGTGTGGAGGCTGATCGCCGTGATGCCGGGGTCCGTCACAACCAGGACTCGGCACGGAGACCACTCAGCCACGATCGATGGCAACCCGCTCAGGGCTCCGGCGCCGAACACGACACGCGTTGGAAAGGAAAATGTGGCTGGCACCCGGATGACCCCAAGTCGATGTTCGTTGCGGAGTTCGCGGGCATGGTAGCACGACCCGCGAAGGGCTCTCAAGGCGCGTCCTGGATCGCCTGGGCCCTGCGTCAGCAGAGCATTTCGAGCGAGTCCGGCAGCGTCGCCAGGACGGCGTCCATGTACTCGACAGCGCCAGCAGCGTGCGGTCCCGACACATGAGAGCGGATGAAGTCGTGGTTCCAGCGCCGCAGTGAAGCCAAGACCTCCGGTCTCAAGTCCTGTAAGACCATCTCGACCTGCTCAGGCGTCACATCGAAACGAAGCGGCGAACCAGCGCCGGTGACCAACCTCACCCAGAGGCGACAGAGGACCATGCGCGCCGTATCACCCAGTTCGTCCGTGGGGTAGTCTCGGATGAAGAGCTCGTGCGGCGGGAAAGCAGAGAACAGATCCACGCGCGCCGCGAAGGCGTCGAGCTGCGCGTGAGCAACGGTCAGTCGATCCAGGTGATCGATGGGCATCGACTGCGCCACGTCGGTGAACCGGGGCACGGGCGCAGCAACACTGACTCTGCACTGGACAATGTCCCGTGCGACCAAGTCCTCGATCCCGTTTAGCAGGTCGAGCTCGTCAATCGCCCTGAGCGGAGGCGAGAGAGGGTTCCGAAAGTGCAGCGACTCACGGACCTGGACCGCCCTTGCGACGACCACGTTCAGACGCCTGTCGCCCTCGGCGTACAGCCTCGTTACGCCCTCTCCGGCGAGCAGCGCAACCCCTTGGTCGAGGGACCCGGCGCAAGCCTCCAGACCGATGCTCACGCGCGCCGTTGCCGACTGCAGGGCGACGGAGCCGATCGTTCCGACCGGCGAGATCAGAACGAGCGCGTCGGCGCGCACCGACGCCAGTGCGCCGATACCGCGTGTGATCTCCTCGATCTGAACGTTCGACAGTCCACCCGATTCGATGCCCGCACGCACTGCGCGCGCGAGAAAGGGCTCCTCCGTCTCCGCGAGATTGACCACGTGCCCTGGCATGGATTACGGTTTCCGCTTCGTCGCCGGTGGGAGCAGAACGTCCACGGAGTCATTGTCGAGATCGGTTCCCGGGTCCTCGCTCGTGCCAGGTTGGTGATCGTCGTCGTCGACCTCATCGTCATCGGCGGCGAAATCCTCGTCCTGAACGAAAAGGAACCTCAAGGTCTGGCGGAACAGGTCCGGGTCCGCTGCCCAGACGAGCTCGCCCATGAGCCGA
>Ga0194120_10002588_pt1 | contig 30883 bp, 33 predicted proteins | sample TA2MahCa65mmetaG_FD_148642 | JGI IMG/M metagenome (GOLD analysis project Ga0194120, IMG submission 148642) | Freshwater microbial communities from Lake Tanganyika, Tanzania - TA2015019 Mahale Deep Cast 65m | ecosystem: Environmental > Aquatic > Freshwater > Lake | place: Tanzania: Lake... | reverse complement strand
GGCGCTGGGAAGCCGCCGTCTACGCCCCGCCATCGGGGCGATCCTCGATCAGCACGACATGGAGCCGCCGCGGCCCGTGCGCGCCCATGACGATGGTCTGATCGACGTCGGCGGTGCGCGAGGGTCCCGAGATCAGGTTGACCGTGCGCGGCAGATCGTCGCGGCCGGCCGCCTTGCGGGCGCGGCGCAGCTTCTCGAAGGCGTCTTCGAGCGTGCCCACCACGTCGCTCGCCCGCAAGACGACGACGTGATTGTCGGGCATGAAGTTGAGCGTGGTCGGCCGCTCGGCGCCCGAAAGCAGCATCAGCGTGCCGGTCTCGGCGACGGCGGCGAAACCCGGCACCACCGAGACCTGATCGCGGTCCTGGGCGCGACCGCGCCGCAAGGAAAGCGCGGTGCGTTCCCAACCGCATTCGTCCAGCGCCGGATCCGGCGCCAGCACCGCCTCGGCCGGCAGGTTGTGGCGCGCGATCCAGGCCGCGACCGCCGCCGCCACCTGGTCGGGCGCGACCCGATCGACGCTGACCGCCAGCGCCCCCAGCTTGGCCAGCAGCAGATCGCGCTGTCCGGCCGGGCCGAGATTGGCCCGCTTGGGTTCGAGATTGCGCCGCGGCCGGTCGATGCGCGCCTCGATCTCGGCCTTGAGGCCAGGACTAGGCACGCGGCCGAGACCGGCGCCGAGCGCAGCCAGAATCGCGCCGCGGTTGGCCTCGCTCATCGCCGTCCCCGCCAGACGGCGCTCATCGCCGTCCCCGCCAGACGGCGCTCATCGCCGTCCCCGCCACAACTCTTGAAATGTCGCGCCCTCCGGCGCCGGAAAATCGCGATGCCGCGTCCAGCCCTCGGCCATCGGCAGCCAGCCGAAGCGCCCGCGCTTGCGCCCGAACCACGCCAACAAGCGCGCCGCCACCGCGGTCGCCGGCCGGTAGAGCCACGGCCGGCGGGCAAGGAAACCCCACAACCCGAGGCCGAAGCGCTCGGGCAAGGGCGGCAGATCGTCGGCGAAACCCTGCTCGCGCCAATGCCGCAACAGCTTGGGCAGCGGAATCCGCATCGGGCAGACTTCCTCGCAGCGCCCGCAGAAGGTCGAGGCCGCCGGCAAATGCCGCGCCTCGGCCAGCCCGATCAGCGCCGGCGTCAGCGCCGCGCCGATCGGCCCGGGATAGACCCAGCCATAGGCGTGGCCGCCGATCGATTGGTAGATCGGGCAATGGTTCATGCAGGCGCCGCAGCGGATGCAGCGCAACACCTCGCGGAACTGGCCGCTCAGCAGCGCCGAGCGGCCGTTGTCCAGCAGCACGACGTGATACTGGCCGGGTCCGTCGACGTCTTCGGCGCGGCGCGGCCCGGTCGACAGCGTGGTGTAGACCGACATTTCCTGGCCGGTGGCCGAACGCGCCAGCACCCGCAGCAAGGTCGCCAGATCCTCCAGCGTCGGGATGACTTTCTCCAGCGTCGCCAGCACGACATGCACCTTGGGCAGGGTCTGGGTCAGATCGCCATTGCCCTCGTTGGTGACGATGACCGACGTCCCGGTCTCGGCCACCAGGAAATTGGCGCCGGTGACGCCGACATCGGCCGCCTGATAGCGCGGCCGCAAGATTTCGCGCGCCTCGGCCACCATCGCCGCCGGATCGGTCAGGCGCTCGGTCTTGCCGTATTTGCGGTGCCGCGCGTGGAACAGGTCCGAGACCTCGTCCTTGGTCTTGTGGATGGCGGGGGCGATGATGTGCGAGGGCGGCTCGCCGGCCAGTTGGATGATGTATTCGCCCAGATCGGTCTCGATCGGCTCGATGCCGTGGCGCTCGAGAAAGGCGTTGAGGCCGATCTCCTCGCCGATCATGGTCTTGCCCTTGGTCACGGTCTTGGCCTCGACCGAGCGGCAGATCGCCAGCACCGCCTGGCGCGCCTCCTCGGGCGTGCGGCACCAATGCACCACCGCGCCGTCGCGCCGCGCGCGTTCCTCCCACAGTTCCAGATAGACGTCGAGATGGGCCAGGACATGGTCCTTGATCTCGCGGGCGCGGTCGCGCAACGCCTCGAATTCGGGCAGGTCGGCGGCGGCGCGGCGGCGGGCGGCGGGAAAGCCCAGCTCCATCTTCTTCAGCACCGCCTGCAGCGGCGCCTGGCCGAGCGCACGGCGGGCATTGGCCTCGAATTGCGCGGAGGCGGACTGCATCTCAGGCCTCCCGCTTGGGCCGGCCGATCGCCGGCGTCTCGGTCATGCCGGCCAGCAGCTCGGCGACATGGCGGACCTCGATGGTGCTGCCTTCGCGCGCCAGCTTGCCGGCGATGTTGAGCAGGCAGCCGAGATCGCCGGCGGCCAGCGTATCCGCGCCGCTGGCGGCGATTTCGGCGGTCTTGCGGCCGACGATGGCGTCCGAGATCTCGCCATACTTGACGCAGAACGTGCCGCCGAAGCCGCAGCACTGCTCGGCGCCGGGCAGCTCGACCAGTTCGGTGCCCGCGATCGAGCCCAACAGCTTGCGCGGCTGGGCCTTGACCTTGAGCTCGCGCAGGCCCGAACAGGAATCGTGATAGGCGACGCGGCGGGACGCGCGCGCCTCGACGCGCTCCAGCTTCAGGACGTCGACCAGGAATGAGGTCAGTTCGTGGGTCCGCGCCGCCAGCTCGCGCGCCGCCTGAGCATGCTCGGGCTGGTCGGCCAAGAGTTCGGGATAGTGGGTCTTGATCATGCCGCCGCAGCTGCCCGAGGGAACCACCACATGATCGTAGCCGCGCAGCGCGGCGATGGTCGCCAGCGCCAGCGCCCGCGCCGTCGCCTTGTCGCCCGAGTTGTAGGCCGGCTGACCGCAGCAGGTCTGGCCGCGCGGCACATGAACCTCGCAACCGGCTTGCTCCAACAGCCGCACGGCGGCGAAGCCGACCGAGGGTCGGATCAGGTCGACCAGACAAGTGACGAACAGGGCGATGCGCATCGGATGCGGGCTCCGGGCGCGGTTATCGCACTTTGCTCAGGCCCCGAACAAGTCGGCCGCGGCCCGGGAGAAAGGATCGATGACCTCGATGCCGGCGAGATCGCGCCCGGCCTGCAAGTCCTCGCTCAGCAGCACCTCGCAGCCGGCGCCGCGCGCGGTCTCGATCAACAGCGCGTCCCAAAACGCCACGCCGTGATCGAGATTGAGATCGAGCGCGCGGCGAAAGGCTTCGGTGTCGGCCGCGACGATGGGAAACGACTTCATCCAACGCCCGATCGCCAACTTGGTTCCATCCTTGGTGAGGACCCGCTTGCGAGTCACGGCAACGTAGAATTCGCCCAGGGACTGCAGGGTGAGGACGACATCGCGGCCAATGGCGCGATCCAACACCTCGGTGGCCCGGCGATGCCGCTCTCCGGCATCGAGATCAACCGTATAGAACAAGATATTGGTATCAATGCTTGCCCGCCGCTTACCGATCATAGAGTTCTTCGCGCTTGGGCGGCACGCCACCGAGATGGATACCTTCGGCGATTTGGGCCTTGAGCGCCTTCCATGCCGCAAGCCGCGATTCGAGCGGCGGGAAATGGACCGGGATGGTGCCGAATCCCTTGCTGTTGCGGACATGCCGGGTCAGCACGCTGCCGGCATAGGCGCTGGCGCTCAGCCCGGCGCGCTCGGCCTCGATCCGCAGTTGCTCGCTGATGTCGGGCGAAAGCTGGACGGTCAGCGGGACTTTCTTGCGCTTGATCTGATTCATGTCGCAGCATCCTACAGCAGGATGCCGTATCATGCATCAAGATGAGGTGTTCGGCAAGGGGACTTGGAGCGGCACCAGCACGTACCAGCGGGCCTGGTGTCGCATCCGCCCGGCAATGGCTTCGGCTTCTTGGCCAGGGCCCCAGAACACATCGCCCCGCACCACACCGCGAATCGCGCCGCCGGTGTCCTGGGCGATCATCAACCGCCGGAACGGGACTTCGCCGGTTCCATCGACGGTCGGTCTTGCGCCGTCGACGAAGACCGGCAGGCCATAGGCCCAGTGCTTGGAATCGACCGCCAACGAGCGCCCGGGGATCAGCGCCACGCCCTGGGCGCCGAGCGGACCCGCGCCGTCGAGGGCGCGGAAAAAGACATAGGATGGATTCTGGTTCATCACCGCTTGGGCTTCGGCCGGATTGGCGCGCAGCCAGGCGGCGATGCTCTGCATCGAGGTGGTCTCGCGGGTCAACACGCCGCGTTCGATCAGCTTGGCGCCGATGGCGACGTAGGGATGGCCGTTCTGGCCGGCGAATCCCACCCGCAGCACCTGGCCGTCCTCGAGCACCACCCGACCCGAGCCTTGGATGTGAAGAAAGAAAGCCGCGACCGGATCCTCGACCCAGGCCAGTTCCAATCCGCGTCCGGCCAGGGCGCCGCGCCCGATCGCGGCGCGATCGGCATAGGGCACCAGCCGGCCGCCTTGGACGCGGCCGGCGGTGCGCTGGCCGCGCCAATCGGGGCGGAACTGGCCGAGATCGACCTGCACCAAATCCTCGGGCAGTTTGTAGAGCGGCTGGAGGAAACCGTCTTGGCGGCGGCGGCTGCCGCGCAATTCGGGCTCGTAATAGCCGGTCATCAAGCCCTGGCCTGTCACCGCCAGCGGCCGGAAGAGGCGCTCGAAAAAATCCCGCGCCGAGGCCGGCGCCGCGCCGGCCGCCTCGCGGCAAGCCGGCCGCCATTGCCCGACCGTCCCAAGCCGCGCCTCGGGGCCCAGGGCCTCGGCATCGTCGCGGCGCAGGATGCGTTCGCAGGACCTGACGAAAGCCGCCAGCGCCTCGGCCGGCTCGTCCGCCCCCCAGCCCGGAATATCGGCAAATCGCACCGCCGCAAAGACGGCACGCTCGACTTCCGGCGCGGGTACGGGCGCGGGTGGTGGCGGCGCCCGTACGCAAGCGCTCAGCGCCGCCGCCGCCAGCAGGGCGACAACCGCGCCTAGGCGTCTTCGCTGCGGGTGGCGATCAGCGACCAGTTGGGATCGCTCGATTTGAGATTGCGGCCGAAGGTCCAAACGTCGATCACCTTGCGCGTCGCCTTGGGATCGCCGTCGATCGCCTGGCCCTGGGCGTCGCGCGTCACCGAAATCATCGCGCTCGCGAACCGCACCGTCAGCTCGGCCATGCGGCCCCGGACCGAACCCTCGATCAGCTCGGCCGCGTCGATCCCGACCAAGGTGGTCTCGAGCTTCTCGCCGGCCCTGTCGCGTGCCTCGATGGCGCCGGCGAAATTGGCGAAGACTTCGTTCGACAACAGCCCGCGCAGGGTGTCGAGATCGCCCTGGGCGAAGGCGGCCACCACCATCTCGTAGGCGGCGCGCGCGCCGGAGAGGAACTCGTCGACCTCAAATCCCGGATCGACCGCCCGAATCTCGCCGACCGCTCGCGCCGCTTCGGCCGGCAGCTTGTCGTCCTCGGACGGCGCCTCGGCGCCCGGCAGCGCGATGACATTGTCGCCTTGGCCGGCACGGCCGGCCTCGTCGCGCTCGCCCCCGGGCGGGGTGGGCGGGCGTTCGAATCCGCTGCGCTTGCCAAGCGTGTTGCGCAGCCGCAAGAGGATGAACCCCGCGATCAACGCCAGCAGGATGATGTCGTAGAACTGGAAACCGTCGCCCATGGCCGTCCGTCCGCAATTAGATAGTACGTCGGCGCCGTCGGAACAAGCCGATGGGCTGGTCGGCACGGGCACGGCGTGCTAGACCGCGATCGGTTTGCATGGAGTCTCGGACGCTATTCCATGCAAACCCCGATTCGCGGTCGATAGGGAATCGCGGGCGCGATTCCCTGCGGACCGATCGCGGTCTAGCAGCACCGGCAAAGGAGCCGCTTCATGTCCGAACAGCCCGATATCGCCCAGCCGCCCCAGGTCGGCATCGTCACGCAATACGTGCGCGACCTGTCGTTTGAGAGCCCGAACGCGCCCCAGGCCCTGGTCACCGGCGAGGCCCGGCCCGAGATCCAGGTCGGGGTCGACGTCCAGGCGCGCAGCCTGTCCGAGACCGAGTTCGAAGTGGTGCTGCGCATCAACGCCGAGGCCAGGCGCGGCGACAAGGTGTCCTTCATCGCCGACCTGCAGTATGCCGGGCTGTTCTCGCTGCGCAACGTGCCCAAAGAGATGATGCAGCCCTTGCTGCTGATCGAAGCGCCGCGGCTGCTGTTTCCCTTCGCCCGCCGCGTGGTGGCGGACGCCACGCGCGACGGCGGCTTTCCGCCGCTGATGCTGGATCCGATCGACTTCGCGGCGCTCTATCAGCGCCAGCGCCAAGAGGCCGCCGCTCAACCGGCCGGCACGGCCTGAGCGCGCTTCACGGTTCAAAGGGATTGGCGGGCCAGCATTCGTCGGTCCGGTCTTCGTCGGGATCGACCGCGTTCCTGGCCGCGGCGGTTCGAGGCGGCGAAAACAATTCCTCGCTCCCGCCGCCGACCGTCGGCGGTCGCGGCTCAGCGGCGCTTGGCCAGTTCGATCAGCTTGTCGAGCACGGCCGCGCCGGTCGGTCCGCCGTCGCCGGTGATCTTGCGGTCGAGCACGATCTTGATGGCAAGGTAGTGCTGTTCGACCACGGTCAACTGGAAATCGGTCAAGGCTTCGTCCTTGACGATGTAGTCGCAGGCCGACTTGCCGATCGCCGTCACCAGCCGGTAGCCGAAGGTCGATCCCTGGCCCTTGAGGTCGTGAAAGATGTTGAAGATCGGATGCGTGTCCTTGGCGGTCCGGTCCTTCTTGGCCTGGGCCGCCTTGATCACGCCGCCGAGATTGGCGACATCGTCGGCCACCATCGCCGCGTAGTCGGTGATCGACTTGCCGACCTCGCTGGCGGCGCGCTGCAACAGCGAATCGAGCGAGGTCGCCTTGACGTTGGGTCCTTCCTTGACCACGCGCATGCGCAGGGTCGTCATCGGTGGTTCGATGACTTGGTATTCGCCCTCGCCCAGCTTGGCTTCTTCTTCAGGTTTGTCGCTGTTCATTTCGATCGCGCCGAACCGATCCGCATCAACACGCCGAAACACTTCTTACCACGCCGAGCGGCGCTGTCGCTAACGATTCCATAGCGCTTTCGGCATAGACCCGACAAAGGCTTGGTGCGCCGCAAGCTCGTCCGCGGCCGGCGCATGCGGCCGCGCCGGCCGGACCGGCCGAGCGACCACGTGTTCCCCCTTAGCGTTTTTGCGCGCGGTCAAATCGAGACCGCGCTGGCGGCCGCCGACCAATTCGAGATAGACCTTGGCCAGCAGCCGAATGTCGATCAGCGCGCCATGGCGCGTGCGTCCCGAAAGATCGATCGCGAAGCGCTTGCACAGCTCGTCAAGCGAGTTGCGTTGGCCCGGAAACTTGGCGCGGGCCAGTTGCAGCGTGTCGACGATCGGATTGACCAGCGGTGGCCGTCCCGCCAGCGATAGCTCGCGATCGAGGAATTTGCGGTCGAATTCGGCGTTGTGGATCACCAGGCGGGAATCGGCGATGAATTCGCCGAATTCGTGGACGATGTCGGCGAAGCGTTTCTGGCCGCGCAGCATGTCGCGCGAAATGCCGTGGACCTCGAACGCCGCCGGATCGATCTCGCGCTCGGGATCCAGCCGCCAGACCTTCTCCAGCCCGGTCGGGATGCTGCCGTCGAGTTCGAGGCAGGCGATTTCGATCACGCGGTGGCCTTCGTTCGGTTCCAGCCCGGTGGTCTCGGTATCGAGCACGATCTCGCGCATCCTCAGCCCCTCATTTTCCGCAGCACTCGCCGCACCGCATCCCGCGCCCGGCGCAAGCCCAGCCCGGTCGGCACGACGAAATCCGCCCGCCGCAGCTTTTCGGCATCGGCCATTTGTCGGGCAACCGTATCCCTCAATTTCTGTTCGGTCATCCCCGGCCGCCGCATCACCCTCAGCCTTCGCACCAAGGGCGGGGCGTAGACCACCGCCACCGCATGGCAGCGCCGTTCGCCCCGGGTCTCGAACAGCAGCGGCACGTCCATCACCACCAGCCGCTTGCGGGCGAAGCGCGCGCGGGAGAGAAAGCGCTGGCGCTCGCGCCCGACCAGCGGGTGAATGATCCGCTCCAGCCGCTTGAGCGCGGCCGGATCGCCCAGCACTTGCGGCCCGAGGCGCGCGCGATCGACCCGACCCTCGACCACGCTGCCGGGAAAGGCCTCGCCGATCGCGGCCACGGCGGCCCCGCCCTTGGCGGTCAGCCGATGTACGCTGGCATCGGCATCGAACACCGCCACGCCCAGGCGGCGGAACATGCGCGCGGTCTCGCTCTTGCCCATGCCGATCGAGCCGGTCAGGCCGAGGATCTTCATGCCAGGCTTGCCAGCACATGCCGGCGCAAGCCGTCGTCGACCGCGGGTTCGATTCCGAACCAGGCGGCGAAACCGGGCCGCGCTTGATGCAACAGCATGCCCAGCCCGTCGACGCCGGGATGTCCCCGCCGCCGCGCCTCGGCCAGCAATTCGGTCTCGAGCGGGCTATAGACGATGTCGTCGACCACCGCCCCCGCCGGCAGGCGATCGAGCGCGATGTCGAGCCGCGGCTGGCCGGACATGCCGAGCTGGGTGGTGTTGACCAGCAGCCCGGCCCCAGCCAGCGCCTCGCCGCGCCTTTCCCACGGCCAAACGACAAGCGGCCGGCCCAGCGTCTCGGCCAGGCGCTGGGCGCGTTCGGCGGTGCGGTTGACGATGCGAATCTCGGGCGCGCCGGCATCGCTCAGCGCCGCGGCGATCGCCCGCGCCGAGCCGCCCGCGCCCAAGACCACCGCGGGCCTGTCGCCGGCGCGGAAACCGGGTTGCGACTGTGCCAGGTGCGCCATGAAGCCGAAGCCGTCGGTGTTGTCGCCATGCAGCCCGTCGGCGCGGACGACGACGGTATTGACCGCGCCGATGCGTCGCGCGGCTTGGCTGACATGGTCGACCAACCCGAGCATGGCCTCCTTGTGCGGCAGGGTGACGTTGAAGCCGCGAAAGCCGATGCGCGGCAGCATCCGCACCGCATCGGCCAGATCCTCGGGCGCGATCGCCAACGGCAGATAGGCGCCGTCGACGGCGTGCTTTTCCAGCCAATAGCCGTGCAGCCGCGGCGAGCGCGAATGCGCGATCGGCCAGCCGATCACGCCCGCCAGCCTGGCCTTGCCGCTCAGGCTCACGACGCCACCAGGCGCAATTCCCGCAACCGCCCGAGCAGCGGCAACAGCGGCAGGCCCTGGATCGCGCACCAATCGCCCGTGACCGCGGTCATCAGTTGCAGCCCCAGCCCCTCGATGCGATAGCCGCCGACGCTCCGCAGCACAGCCTCGTCTTCGGCCGCGAGGTAGCGTCTGAGGAAGCGATCGCCGAAGTCGCGCATCACCAGATCGGACCGGTCGACATGGGTCCACACCGCCCGACCGGGCGCGAACAAGGCCAGCGCGGTCACCAGGCTGTGCCGCCGGCCGCGCAGCGCGCGCAGTTGCGCCCGCGCCTCTCCGCGATCCCGCGGCTTGGCGAAGATGCGGCCCTCGCACACCAGCACCTGATCGGCGCCCAGCACGGCTTGGCCGGAATGGCGCGCCAGCACGCTTTCGGCCTTGAGCCGCGCCAGCGCCGTCGCCAGCGCCTCGGGCGGCAGCGCCCCCAGCGCGCGCTTGGCCAGCTCCTCGTCCAGCCTCGGCGCGACCGCGCGATGGGCCACGCCGACCGCGCGCAGCAGCCTGCGCCGCGCCTGCGAAGTCGAAGCCAGGACCAGGCCGAGCATGGCGCGTTCAGTCCTTGTCGAGGCGGCGCTGGTACATCTGCAGGATCGCGGCCGCGGTCTCCTCGATCGAGCGGCGGGTGACGTCGATCACCGGCCAGTCGTGGCGGGCATAGAGCTTGCGCGCCTCGGCCAGCTCCTCCTTGACGCGTTCCTGGTCGACATATTCGGTTTCGGCGTCCTGGCTCAGCGACAAGAGGCGGTTGCGCCGCACCTGCACCAGCCGATCGACCGAGGTGGTCAGGCCCACCACCAGCGGACCGGTGATGCCTTCCAGCTCGCTCGGCACCGCCACGCCCGGTACGATCGGCACGTTGGCGGCCTTGATGCCGCGATTGGCGAGATAGATGCTGGTCGGGGTCTTCGAGGTGCGCGACACGCCCACCAGCACGATATCGGCCTTGTAGAGCGTCTGCGGCGACTGGCCGTCGTCGTGCTGCAGGGTGTAGTTGATCGCCTCGATGCGCGCGAAATATTCGGAATCGAGATGGTGCTGCCGGCCGGGTTCGGCCTTGGGCCTGAGGCCAAGATAGGTGCTCATCGCCGTCAGCACCGGATCCAGCACCGGCACCGCCGGCATGTCGAGATCGCGCACGCCGCGTTCCAGCGCCTGACGCAGCTCGGGATCGACCAGGGTGAACAGCACCAGCCCGGGATGGACCGAAATGCCCTGCAAGGCGCGTTCGATCTGCGCCGCCGACCGCAGCATCGGCCAGATATGGAAGGCCGGTTCCACGTTCTCGAACAGCGCCGCCGCCGCCTTGGCGACGGCGTTGAGCGTGTCGCCGGTCGCGTCCGACACCAAGTGAACGTGGAACTTGTTCATGGCGGCATATACGACCGCTTCGGCCATGGGGTCAACGCCGGGAAGGATTCCGTCCAAAACCGCCATTTCATCCCGATTTCGCGTCCCCGCAGCGGTTTGCCCGCAATCGTCAACAGGGCGTTTGCGATCGATCCGGCCGGGATGAATCCGCCCCGATTCCGCAAAGTCGTGGATGAAGGAAAATCTTGGCATTGGGTTGGCCGTGACCAACTATCTGGCCTGTCGACCGATTTCGACTTGTTCCCGCGATTCCGGAGGTCGAAAAGGAAAGCGTGTGCAGTTTGAGCGATCGGGGATAAGCTTGCGTCCCGTCTTCTCACAGGACCAACCACCACCACCATGATTCTAGAATCTTAGGAGTCTTATATAAGGATGTGCTGTGAATAAGGTGTTGTTGGCGGCCCTGTCGGGTCAGCGGGTCGATCCGGTGCCGATCTGGCTGATGCGCCAGGCCGGCCGCTATCTGCCCGAATACCGGGCGCTGCGGGCCAAGGCGGGATCGTTTCTCGATCTCTGCTACACGCCCGAATTGGCGATCGAAGCCACAATGCAGCCGATCCGGCGCTTCGGCTTCGATGCCGCCATCCTGTTTTCGGACATCCTGGTGGTGCCGGACGGGCTTGGCCAAAAGGTCGAGTTCCGCGAGGGCGACGGACCCATCCTCAAAGGCCTGCGGAGCGGGAGTTCCGTCGACGGCTTCAGCATCGATCGCATGATCGAACACCTCCAACCGGTCTACGCGGCCGTCAAGGGTTTGCGCCGCGAATTGCCGAAAGAGACCGCCCTGATCGGTTTTGCCGGCGCGCCCTGGACCGTCGCCACCTACATGGTCGAAGGCCGCGGCGGCAGCGACCATGCCGAGACCCGCCGCTTCGCCTACCGCGAGCCGGAGATCTTCGCCGGTCTGATCTCGCTGCTGATCGAGGCCACGCTGGCTCATCTTTCCGCCCAGATCGAAGCCGGAGTCGAAGTGGTGCAGATCTTCGATTCCTGGGCCGGCAGCCTGCCCGAACAGGAATTCCGCGCCTATGCCCTGGAACCGGCGCGGCGCATCGTCGCCGAACTGCACCGCAAATATCCCGCAGTTCGGGTGATCGCCTTCCCGCGCGGCGCCGGCGCCATGCTTCCGGTCTATGCCCGCGAATGCGCCGCCGATGCCGTCAGCCTGGACAGCTCCGTTCCGACCGGCTGGGCGGCGGCGGCGATCCAAGACCGCGGCCAATGCGTCCAGGGCAATCTCGATCCGGCGGTGCTGGTGGCGGGCGGCGATCCGCTCTTCGTCGCCGCCGATCGCATCCTCGGCGCCTTCGCCCATGGCCCGCATGTGTTCAATCTCGGCCACGGCATCCTGCCCGAAACGCCGCTCAAGCACGTGGCGCAGCTGATTGAGCGCGTGCGCGAGGCCCGCTCGGCATGAGCGCTACCGCCGTCGTGCTGTTCAATCTCGGCGCGCCCGACCGGCCCGAGGCGGTCCGGCCCTTCCTCGGCAATCTCTTTTCGGATCCCGCCATCATCGCCGCGCCCGACTGGATTCGCGGATCGCTGGCGCGCTTCATCGCCTGGCGGCGGGCCGGAAAGGCGCGCGCGGTCTACGACCGATTGGGCGGCGGCTCGCCGCTTTTGGCCAATACGCGGCGTCAGGCGGCTGCGCTGGAAGCCGCTTTGGGCTCGGGGTTCAAGGTCTTCGTCGCCATGCGCTATTGGCATCCGCGCGCGGTCGAGGTGGCGCGCGAGGTCAAGGCGATGGCGCCCGCTCGCGTGGTCTTGCTGCCGCTCTATCCCCAGTTCTCGGGCACCACCTCGGGCTCGTCGCTGGCCGAGTGGCGCCAAGCCGCGGCCGCGGCCGGCATCGCCGCGCCAAGCAGCTTCGTCTGCTGCTATCCCGAGGATCGGGATTGGGTCGCGGCCTTGGCCGAGACCATCGCGCCCTTGCTCGACCAGGCCGCCAAGGTGGGCGCGGCGCGGCTGTTGTTGTCGGCCCATGGCCTTCCGCGGCGGGTGGTCGAGCGTGGCGATCCCTACCAGTTCCAGGTCGAGCGCACCGCCCGTGCCGTGGTCGCGGCGCTGGGCCGCAAGGGACTCGATTGGAGCGTCTGCTATCAAAGCCGGGTCGGGCCTTTGCGCTGGATCGAGCCCTATGCCGAGGCCGAGTTGGCGCGCGCCGGGCGCGATCGGGTGCCGGTGGTGCTGGCGCCGATCGCCTTCGTCTCCGAGCATTCCGAGACCCTGGTCGAGCTGGACCGGAGCTATCGCGACCTGGCGTTGGCGGCGGGCGTGCCGCTTTATTTGCGCGCCCCGGCGGTGGCCGAGGCGCCGACCTTCATCCGCGCCTTGGCCGGTCTGGTGCGCGCCGCGGTCAAGCGCGAGGGCGTGTTCTGCCCGTCCGGCCGCAGGCTCTGTCCCGACGATCGCGCGGCTTGCGCCTTGCGGAGCGCGGCATGAGCTTCGATTGGCTGGTCCCGTTCCACCTCTGGGTTAAATGGCTGCACATCGTCTCGGTCATCGCCTGGATGGCGGGGCTGCTCTATCTGCCGCGCCTGTTCGTCTATCACGCCGAGGCCGCGCCGGGCTCGGACAAGTCCGAGACCTTCAAGACGATGGAACGGCGCCTGCTGCGCGCGATCATGAACCCGGCGATGATCGCCAGCTTCGTCTTCGGCACGCTCTTGGTGCTGACGCCGGGGGTGGTCGACTGGAGCGCGTGGTGGATTTGGATCAAGGTCGCGGCGGTGGTCGGCATGACCGAGATGCACCACCTCTTCGCGCGCTGGCGCAAGGATTTCGAGGCCGACCGCAACCCGCGCCCGGCCCGGGTCTACCGCATCGCCAACGAAATCCCGACCGTGCTGATGATCGTCATCGTCGCCATGGCGGTGCTGAAGCCCAGTTAGTCTCGACTCCGTCCCGCGCTTGAGGCATAAATCGCGGCCTTTCCGGCCCGGTTTGCGCCCGCAGCGAGGAGACTTCCGATGCGCGTCTATTACGATCGCGATGCCGACATCAACCTGATCAAGTCGAAGAAGGTCGCCATCGTCGGTTATGGCAGCCAGGGCCACGCCCACGCCCTCAACCTCAAGGATTCGGGCGCCAAGGACATGGTGGTGGCGCTGCGCGCGGGCTCGGGCGGCAATGCCAAGGCCCAGGCCGCCGGCTTCAAGACCATGACCCCGGCCGAGGCCGCCAAATGGGCCGATGTGGTGATGGTGCTGACCCCCGACGAGCACCAGGGCGCGATCTATCGCGGCGAGCTCGGCCCCAACATGCGCAAGGGCGCGGCGCTGGCCTTCGCGCACGGCTTCAACGTCCATTTCAACATCGTCGATCCGCGCCCCGACATCGACGTCTTCATGGTCGCGCCCAAGGGCCCCGGCCATACCGTGCGCTCGGAATTCCAGCGCGGCGGCGGCGTGCCGTGCCTGTTGGCGGTGCAGCAGAACCCCTCGGGCAACGCCCAGGAGATCGGCCTCAGCTACGCCTGCGCCATCGGCGGCGGCAAGGCCGGCGTGATCGAGACCAATTTCCGCGAGGAATGCGAGACCGATCTGTTCGGCGAGCAGGTGGTGTTGTGCGGCGGCCTGGTCGAGCTGATCAAGGCCGGCTACGAGACCCTGGTCGAGGCCGGCTACGCCCCGGAAATGGCCTATTTCGAGTGCCTGCACGAGGTCAAGCTGATCGTCGACCTGATCTACGAGGGCGGCATCGCCAACATGAACTACTCGATCTCCAACACCGCCGAGTTCGGCGAATACACCCGCGGCCCCCGCGTCGTCACGCCCGAGACCCGCGCCGAGATGAAGCGCATCCTCGGCGACATCCAGTCCGGCCGCTTCGCCAAAGAATGGATGCTCGAGAACCAGGTCAACCAGGCCAGCTTCAAGGCCATGCGCAAGGCCTCGGCCGAGCACCCGATCGAGAAGGTCGGCGAGAAGCTGCGCGCGATGATGCCCTGGATCGCCAAGAACAAGCTGGTCGACCGCGCCAAGAGCAATTAGGCTTCTCCCGCCGCGGGGCGGAGGAGACACCGGCCCGCCCCCTGGCGGAGGAGAGGTCGATGACCCAGCACGACTACGATCTGTTCGTCATCGGCTCGGGCCCGGCCGGCCAGCGCGCCGCCATCCAGGCCGCCAAGCTGGGCAAGCGCGTCGCCATCGCCGAGCACAAGAGCGTGGTCGGCGGCGCCTGCATCAACACCGGCACCATCCCTTCGAAGACCCTGCGCGAGGCGGTGCTGCACCTCTCGGGCTTCCGCGAGCGCGGCATCTACGGCGCCAGCTACACCGTCAAGCAGAACATCACCATGCAGGACCTGCTGTTCCGCACCCAGCAGGTGATCCATGGCGAGCTCGACGTCACCCGCCACCAGCTGCAGCGCAACCGGGTCGAGCTGATCACCGCCGATGCCAGCTTCGTCGATCCGCACACCATCCGCCTCACGGCGGTCGACGGGCGCGGGCACCGCGACGTCAGCGCCGGCAAGGTGGTGATCGCCACCGGCACGGCGGCGACGCGCGACCGCCACATCCCGTTCGATGGCCAGCGCGTCTTCATCTCGGACGACGTGCTCGGCCTCAAGCAGTTGCCGCGGACGCTGGTGGTGATCGGCGCCGGCGTGATCGGGGCCGAATACGCCACCATCTTCGCCGCGCTGGGCGTGCGGGTGACGCTGATCGACAAGCGCGACCGGCTGCTGTCCTTCGTCGACGCCGAGATCATCGACTCGCTGGTCTACCAGATGCGCCAGAACCGGCTGACGCTGCGGCTGGGCGAGGAAGTGGCCGGGATCGAGCCCGAGGCCGAGCAGGACCGGGTCACGGTCAAGCTGAAATCGGGCAAGCAGATCGTGGCCGAAAAGGCGCTCTATTCGATCGGCCGCACCGGCGCCACCGCCTCGCTCAACCTGGCGGCGGCGGGGGTCCCCGGCGACGATCGCGGCCGGCTCAAGGTCAATGGCGGCTACCAGACCGAGGCGCCGCACATCTATGCCTGCGGCGACGTCATCGGCTTTCCGGCGCTGGCCTCGACCTCGATGGAACAGGGCCGCCTTGCCGCCTGCCATGCCTTCGGCGTCGAGACCAAGAGCGTGCCCGAGCTTTTCCCCTACGGCATCTACACCATTCCCGAGATCTCGACCGTCGGCCGCACCGAGGAGGAGCTGACCGACCAGGGCGTGCCCTACGAGGTCGGCAAGGCGCGCTACAAGGAAATCGCGCGCGGCCAGATCATGGGCGATTCCACCGGCTTCCTGAAGATCGTGTTCCACCTCGAGACGCGCAAGCTTTTGGGCGTGCACATCATCGGCGAGGGCGCCTCGGAACTGATCCATATCGGCCAGGCGGTGATGGCGCTGGGCGGCAAGATCGACTATTTCGTCGACACCGTCTTCAATTATCCGACCTTCGCCGAGTGTTACAAGACCGCGGCCTTCGACGGCATCAACCGGCTGGGCTAAGGCTGGATCGACCGATAGCGACGAATCGGCGGAACGGCGGGCGAAGCGTCCAGGGACCGAGGCCATCGCGATCATGGTGAACGCTATCTTGGCGATCGTCGCCAGCGTGGTTTCGATTTGGACGATCGAAATCGGCCTGGCGATCGGGCACCGCTTTTCCAATCCCGAAGTCTGGGAGCAGGACCAGAAAAGCGTCCTGTCCGAAGTCCTCCGGCTGCATCTCAAGGGACACCCGCCCTATCAATATTCGGTTGTGCCGAACGAGATCGAGCAGCGCCTCGGCTATCCGGTGTTGAGCCGGGCCGCCAACGCAGTTTACGTGCCCTGCCAGGAAGCCGGCCCGCCGCTGGTCATGACCACCGACGAGCAGGGATTCCACAATCCGCCGGGGCTATGGCGCCTGCAGCGCTGGTCGATCGCCATCCTCGGCGATTCCTTCACCGAGGGCTATTGCGTCCCCAGCAACCGCAACAGCGCGGCGCTGATCCGCCAGACCCATCCGGCGACGGTCAACCTGGCGCGGGCGGGCGATCACCCGGTGCATCAATACGCCAAGCTGCGCGAATTCGCGGCGCCCTATCGGCCGGATATCGTGCTGTGGTTTTTCTACGAAGAGAACGATCTGGTCAACATTCTGCGGTTGCGCGGCGAAGGCGCGCATCGGCGCATGGTTTATCGCTACTTGGACGACCCCAACTTGAACCTCGGTCTGCTGGAACGGCAGGGCGAGATCGACCGCATGTTGGCCGAGGAAGCCGCCATCGGGTTGCGGCGGTTGCTGGCGGAACACCGGCTCGATCCGCAACGGCTCGACGAGAGTGCGATCGACGCCATGGAAGCCAAACTGGTTCGGGACCGCCGCGCCGAGCGCTGGCTTTACACGGCGAAGGCGGTGTTGAAACTGACCCATCTCCGCGGCCGGTTGAATCTGCTGTTTCTGCGTCGCGGACATTCGCCCGAGGAGGGGGCGTATCCGATATTCGAGGCTGTCATGCGCGATTCGCGCGAGCGGATCGCGGCTTGGGGCGGGCGGCTGATCGTGATCTATATCCCGTCGACGACCAGCTTCACCGCCCGGATCGAAGATCCGACGCGGGCGCGTGTCCTGGAGATCCTCGCCCGGCAGCAGATCCCGTTGATCGACATGGTTCCGATCCTGCTTGGGACCGGCAAGCCCCAAAGCCACTACGCCTACGGCATGCATGGCGGGCATTTCAACGAAGCCGGCTACCGCCTGACCGCGGAAGCGGTATTGAAACAGCTTGGCGAATGGAGCGTCCCGAGACCGTGAGCGGCGGCGGCCGGCGATGCGGCCGCGGCGCAGAACTCGATCCGCGCGATGCCGGCCGGAACGACGATGCGCTTGAGCGCACGCCGAGGGACGCCCGCGAACCCGATCGTTCCGCCCATCAACTCGACCGGGCGGCGGCTGATCGACAGCCCCAGCCCGGTGGACCGAATAGTTCTCGGCCGCCACGGTCAAATCGCGCCCGCCGTCGAACTCTGAATGGATGATCTCGATCCGGCGCAGCCCTCATGGGCATAGAACCAGCCGCCGGCCGACAGCAGCAGCGGCACCTCGGCCGGCAATCCCAATATCCCGCAAAAGGAACCGCGTATGCTCACCCAGGCTCGCCCGATGTACCCGATTGCGCGCCCGGGCTGCCGTATCCCCTAAATTGGGGCTGGTCATGTCATCGGCAGAGGCTTGATACGCGCCTCAGTAGCGGAAAACAACCAGGCGATCGGTGCCGGATTCGGGCGCAAAAACCTCGCCCTTGCGGCCCAGCATCTGGCGGACGGTGGAATTGGCCCGTTCCGAGGGGAAGCTTTCGAAAACCTCGGTGGCGGGATCGAACCGCACCACGGCGTTGGCGGTCCATTCGGTCAGCCAAACCTTGTCGGTCTCGTCGACATAGACCGAGTAGGTCCTGGGCCGCTGGCCGGGCAGGCGCCAAAGTTTCCAGTCGCCCTTGACCGGGTCGTAGCGCGAGACATTGCCCGAATTCCATTCCGACACCCACAGCAGGCCCTTGGAATCCGACCAGACCCGGCGCGCGCCCTGGTCGGGGGTGGGCGGCGGGAACAGCTTGGCCTCGCCCGAGGCGGTGTCGATCTGGGCAAGATAGGAGCCGGCCAGCGAGACGTACCAGATCTCGCCTTTGGGCGTGGCGGCGATGCCGTAGGGGCCGCGGCCCTTGGGCGAGGTCCAGAGCTTGAGATCGTTCTTGGCCGCGTCCAGCCGGCCATAAATGCCGGATTGGCCGGTGAACCAGATCACGCCGCGGCCGTCGATGGCGGCGGTGTTGAGATTGGTGTAGCCGCTGCCCTGCGGCAGCGGAAAGCTGGTGACGGCACGGGTCTTGCCGTCGACCCGCACCATGGCGTTGAGCCCGCTATCGGTCACCCAGGCGGCGCCGTCGGCCGCCAGGATCACGCCATGCGGGCGCGAGCCCTGGCCCAGCTTGACCTCCTCGACCTTGCCGGTCTTGGGATCGAGATGGCCCAGCGCGCCGCGGTGCTGGGCGGTGTACCAGATGCCGCCGTCGGCGGCCGGAGCCACGTCGTGCGGGTGCGATCCCTCGGGCACGGCATAGACCTGCCGGGTGACCTTCTGGGCAAGGGCGGTCGATGCCAGCGGGATCGAGGCAAGGACGATGGAAAGGGCGAGCGCGCGCATGGCGATCTCCTTCAGGCGGCTTGCAGAATCTCCCGCACTTGTTCGGCGATGGCAAGCGAGGCGGTCAGGCCGGGGGACTCGATGCCGTAAAGATTGACCAGGCCGGGCACGCCGTGGTCGCGCGGACCTTGGATGACGAAATCCTTGGCGGCTTCGGTCGGGCCCTGGATCTTGGGGCGGATGCCGGCATAGCCGGGCTGAAGCTGGCCGTCCTTGAGCCCCGGCCAATAGCGGCGGATGGCGGCATAGAACAACGCGGCACGGCCGGGATCGACGTCGTAATCGACCCGCTCGATCCACTCGACGTCGGGGCCGAAACGCGCCTGACCGCCAAGATCGATGGTGATGTGCACGCCCAGCCCGGCCTTCTCCGGCGCCGGATAGATCAGCCGCGAAAACGGCGCCCGGCCTTGCAGCGTGTAGTAATTGCCCTTGGCAAGATGGCGCGGCGGCACGCTGGCGGGCGGCAGGCCGGCGATGCCGCGACCGACCAGTTGCGCATCGAAGCCGGCCGAATTGACCACGCTGCGCGCCAGCAGGGTTATCGGCTCGCGCCCGCCGACCCGAAGCGCCAGGCCCGAATTGCGCACCTCGCCGGATTCGACCGGGCTATGGAAGGCGACCGCCATGCCGCGATCCTCGGCCTCGCCCTGAAGCTGGAGCATGTAGGCGTGGGAATCGAGCACGCCGGTCACCGGCGACAGCAGCGCCTTGACGCAAGCCAGCTGGGGTTCCAGCGCTCGCGCCTCGGCCGCCTCCAGCCAGCGCATCTCCTCGACGCCGTTGGCCTGGGCGGTCGCCATCAATCTTTCCAGCACCGCGATCTCGGCCGGCTCGCAGGCGACGATCAGCTTGCCGCAGCGCCAATGCCTAATGCCGCGATCGCGCGCGAAGTCGTAAAGCAGCCGCCGGCCGCGCACGCAGAGGCGCGCCTTGAGCGAGCCGGTCGGATAGTAGATGCCGGCGTGGACGACCTCGGAATTGCGCGAGGAGGTGATTGAGCCGATGGCCTCGGCCGCCTCCAGCATCACCACCTCGCGTCCGGCCAGCGCCAGTTCGCGCGCCACCGCCAAGCCGACCACGCCGGCGCCGATCACGGCGCAGTCGACCCGCTCCATGGCGCAGGCTCAGGCCGCGGTCGCGGCCGCGCGCTTCAGCCGATCGAGCCCCGCGCCCAGGTCGGCCATCAGGTCGGCCGGGTCCTCGAGGCCGATATGGAACCGCACCAGGGGCCCGCCCTTCCACGGCCGCACCTGGCGCAGCTTGATCTGGCCACACGGCATGACCAGGCTTTCGTAGCCGCCCCAGGACGCGCCCAGGCCGAAATATTCCAGGCCATCGATCATGGCGTCGATCGCTGCCTTGGGCGCGGGCTTGAACTCGACCGAGAACAGGCCCGACGCGCCGGCGAAATCGCGCTTCCACAGCGCATGCCCCGGGTCATCCGGCAGCGCCGGGTACAGCACCCGCGCCACCTCGGGCCGCGACTGGAACCAGCGCGCCACGGTCATGGCATTCTTCTGATGGCGCTCCAGCCGCACCGACAGCGTGCGCATGCCGCGCTGGGCCAGATAGAGATCGTCCGGCCCGGCCGACAGCCCAAGCTCGTAGGTCGTCGACTGCAGCGGCTTCCATGCCGCCTGGTTGGCGGTTACCACCCCCATCATGGCGTCGGAATGGCCGACCAGGTACTTGGTGGCGGCGTGGATCGACAGATCGCAGCCGTGCTGCAGCGGCTTGAAATAGAGCGGCGAGGCCCAGGTGTTGTCGATCGCCACCAAGGCGCCGCCGGCATGGGCGGCGCGCGCCGCCGCCGCCACGTCCATCACCTCGAAGGTCTCCGAGCCCGGGGATTCGAGATAGACCAGCTTGGTGTTGGGCCGCATCTGCTTGGCCAGCTCGGCGCCGATCAGGGGATCGAAATAGCTCGACTGCACGCCCAGCCGCGCCAGGATGCCGTCGCACAGCTTGTGGGTCGGGCCATAGGCGCTGTCGCAGACCAGCACGTGATCGCCGGCCTTGAGGAAGGACAGCATCACCGCGGCGATGGCAGTGAGGCCCGAGGGATAGCTGAGCGCGGCATGGCCGCCTTCGAGTCCCGCCACCGCGTCCTCGAAGGCGAAGCTGGTGGGCGTGCCGCGGCGGCCGTAGACGATCTGCTTGTCGCCGGATTCGCGCGCCCGGGCATGCGCCTCGTAGGCGGCGACGCTGGGGTGCAGCACGGTCGAGGCGTGGAACACCGGCGGGTTGACGATGCCGTGATAGGCACCGGGATCGCGTCCGAGAGTGGTGAGCTTGGTATCGTCTTTCATGCGTCGACCGTGGCGGGGGTGGGGGTTGCGGAAGGCGGCGGGGCGGGCAGGTGCTCGCGGCGCGGCACGTATATCTCGTGTTCGCCCGGAATGCCCTTGAATTCGTAGCGGCCGAGCGAGTCCATCGCCCGGCCCGAGCTGCGCGCGAACTCGGCCGAGACCACCAGCGGCCGGCCCAGCCGCGCCGCCAGGTTCTCGATCCGGCTGGCGAGGTTGACCGCGGGGCCGATGACGGTGAAGTCGAGCCGATTGGGGGCGCCGATATTGCCGTACATCACCTCGCCGACATGCAGCGCGAGGCCGTAATGCAGCGCCGGCTCGCCGCGGGCGAGGCGCGTCCGGTTCAGCGCCGCCATGCGGTCCAGCGCGTCGAACGCCCCGGCCAGCGCGTTGGCGGTGCAGCCGGCGAGGTCGCAATCCGGCGGCAGCGGGACGATCCCCAGCATGGCGTCGCCGATGAACTTGAGCACCTCGCCGCCATGCGCTTCGAGCGCGCCGCCCATGGCCTCGAAATAGCCGCCCAGCGCCGCCAGCAGCCCATCGCGGCCCAAGGCGTTGGACAGCGCGGTGAAGCCGCGCAGATCGCAATACCACACCACCGCGCGCAAGGACTCGCCCGCGCCGCGGGTGATCGCGCCCGACAGCACCCGCCGCCCGGCCTGGCGGCCGATATAGGTGTCGACCAAGGTGCCGGCCAGTTCGCGCACGGCATGGATCTCGAACAAGGGCGCCAGCGCCTTGGCCCCCAGCCGCAGCGCCTCGATGTCGTCCTCCGAGAACCCGCCCTTGCGGCGGCTGGCGAAGGTGATGGCGTTGGTCTGGCGGTTCGAGAACGTGACCGGCAGCACCAGGTAGTCGGTCGCGCCCTCGGCGATCAGATCCGCCAGCACCGGGAAATCGCGCGGCGGATCGGGTCCTTCGAGCTTTCGGCGCATCTCGCCGGCGCCCTCGAACGCCCGCGCGATCGGGGAATTGGTGAACTCCGGCAAGGTGACGTCCGAGCGCGCGCGGCGGGAATGGACCATGCCCGCGCCCTGGCGCCATTGCCAGCGCTGGGCGAAATCCAGCGGGTGCAGCGTCTGCACCGCGTATTGCAGCCGCCATAGCGGCAGGCCCAGGCGGTTGGCGGTCTCGGCGAAGCTCTCGATCAGGCGAGATAGATCCGCGCGCCGCTGGCCCTCGGCCAGGACCCAATCGGCCAGGCGATGGCAGGCGGCGCGTGTCGGCGGATCGGACATGACGGAGACAGAGTGACGCGGGGGGTGGTCCAAATCAAGGCGGCCGCGGCCGCGTCGTCCCATATCTCGCATGCAAGCAGCGCATGGAGATGGGGCGACAGCGGCGTCGCCCCTGGCTTCCGCATGAGGCCATGCTAGCTTCGGCCGTCGTCGCGGGAGAGGGATCGTCATGTCACGGCTATCGGGCAAGGTCGCGTGCGTCGCCGGCGCCGCCTCGGGCATCGGCAAGGCGACGGCGCTTTTGTTCGCGGCCGAGGGCGCGCGCGTCGTCGCCACCGACATCAACGCCGCCGGCGCCGAGCTTGTGGCCAAGGATTGCGGCGGCTGGGCGCTGGCCCATGACGTCGGCGAGGAGGGCGACTGGACCCGCGTCGTGGCCGAGATCGAGCGCCGCGAGGGCCGGCTTCAGGTGCTGGCGATAACCGCCGGGATCGAGCACCACACCCCCCTCTTGGCGACCTCCATCGAGGACTTCCGCCGCGTGCAGCGGGTCAATGTCGAGGGCACCTTCCTCGGCATCAAGGCGGCGGCGCCGGCCATGCGCCGCGCCGGCGGCGGCGCGATCGTCACCATCTCCTCGGTCGCGGGCCTGAACGGGGCCGCCAATCTTTCGGCCTATTGCGCCTCCAAGGGCGCGGTGCGGCTGTTGACCAAGGCGGCGGCGGTCGAATTCGCCCAATCCGGCTGGCCGGTGCGGGTCAATTCGGTCCATCCCGGCTTCATCGACACGCCGATGGCGCGCACCATGTTCCGCAATCTCGATCCCGACCAGGCCAAGCAGCTCGAAGCCCACATCGCGCGGCTGCATCCGATGAACCGCTGGGGCCGGGCGGAAGAAGTCGCGCGCACCATCCTCTATCTCGCCAGCGACGATTCCAGTTTCGTCACCGGCGCCGAGCATATCGTCGACGGCGGCTACAGCGCGCGATAAGGGGCGGGGCGATGGCGGCACGCATCGAAGGGGTCAAGGTCAGCGCGACGTTTCCGACGCCGATCCTGGTGGCGCAGTTGGCCGAGTTCGAGGCGCTCAACGCCGAGCTGGCGCGCATCGTGCTGGCGCGCGAGGCGGTGCAGGCCACCACCCGGCATTCCAACCAGGGCGGCTGGCAGTCGTCCTGGGACATGCTGGATTGGGGCGGGGCGCCGGCGCAGGCCGTGGTCGCCGCCGCCAAGACCGTCGCCGACCGCTTCACCGCCGACCGCCAGGGCGCGCCCGCGCCCCAAGCCTGGACCGCGATGGCCTGGGCCAATATCAACCGCGGCGGCCATTCCAACGTCGTCCACGCCCATGGCGGCTGCTACTGGTCGGGGACCTACTACATCGACGACGGCGGCTGCGCCGGCGGCTCGGCGCTGGGCGGCGAGTTCGAGATCCACGATCCGCGCGGGCCGGGCCCGGCGATGTATGCCCCCTTGCTGACCTACGCCCTGCCCGGCATGCAGTCGGTCGGCGGCTCGGAGCGGATTCCCTGCCAGGCCGGGCGGCTGATCCTGTTCCCGGCCTGGCTGATGCACGGCGTCACCCCCTATACCGGCGGCCGCAGCCGCATCTCGATGGCGTTCAATCTCGGCCTGGCGGAGAAATAGGGCCGGTTGCCAAACGCCTCAAAACGCGTCAGAATGCCACAAATTGCCACATTGCCGGAGCCGTGCGCATGATCGACGCCGCCGAAGCCAAGCGCCTGGAGGCGCTGTTCGCCACCTACCGCCCGGGCCGCGGGCTGGAGCGCGAGCTCTACACCGACCCGGGCGTCTACCAGGCCGATTTCGAGCGCATCTTCCGCCGCCACTGGCTGTTCGCCGGCACCGGCTGCATGATCCCCAACAAGGGCGACTTCCACACTTGGCGGATCGGCTCGGACACCGTGCTGCTGGTGCGCGGCGAGGACGGCCAGGTGCGCGCCTTCCACAACACCTGCCGCCATCGCGGCATGCAGGTCTGCGCGGCCGAACAGGGCCGGGCGCAGCGGCTGATGTGCCGCTATCACGGCTGGACCTATGGCTTGGATGGGCGGCTGATGAAGGACACCGCCAAGGAATTCGGCGTCGGCCGCGAGGAGCTGGGCCTCAAGCCGATCAAGCTGGTCGAGGCGGCCGATCTGTTGTTCGTCTCCTTCGCCGAGAATCCGCCCGACTTCTCGGGCGCCCTGGCCGACATCCGGCCCAAGCTCGGCCATCACCGGCTGGACCGCGCCAAGGTCGCCAAGGCGGTGAGCTACGATGTGCGCGCCAACTGGAAGATCGTGTGGGAGAACAACCGCGAGTGCTATCACTGCCCGACCTGCCATCCCGACTACACCAAGGCGACGCTCGACGTGCCGCGCTTCGAGCCCAAGCGCATGGCCGAGGTCGCGCGCGTCACCAAGGCGGCCAATGACCGTTTCGCCGCGCTCGGGCTCGACCAGGGCGATCAGTATTCGCTGATGAGCGGCGCCTTCTGGCGGGTGCATCGCGCGCCGATGGCCGAGGGCTGGATCACCCAGTCGATCGACGGCAAGCCGGTATCGACGCTGATGGGCGATCTCAAGGAGCGCAGCTTCGGCACGCTGCGGATGTCGATCTTCCCCAATTTCTGGCAGCACGTCAGCGACGACCACGCCGTGGCGACGCGCATCACCCCGGTGGCGGCCGATCGCTGCCGGATCGACGTCTGGTGGCTGGTCGATCGCGACGCGGTCGAGGGCAAGGACTACACCCTCGACCGGCTGCTGCCGTTCTGGAAGGACGTCTCCGAGCAGGACTGGCAGATCTGCGAGGACGTCCAGGCCGGGATCTCCTCTTCGAGCTACGAGCCGGGACCGTTCTCCAAGGTCCAGGAGACCAACGTCGCTCATTACCTCGACTGGTATATCGGCGAGATGACCGCCAAGCCGCCGGCGCGGCGCCTAAAGCGCGTCAAGTGAGCCCCAAGCCGCTGCCCGACCGCGCCCGGATCGTGATCGTCGGCGCGGGCGCGGTCGGCTGTTCGCTGGCCTATCACCTGACCAAGGCCGGCGAGCGCGACGTGGTGGTGCTGGAAAAAAGCGGCATCACCCACGGCTCGACCTGGCACGCCGCCGGGCTGGTCGGGCAGTTGCGCTCGAAGCGCAACCTGACCCGGCTGATGCAGCATTCGGTCGAGCTTTACGGCCGGCTCGAGGCCGAGACCGGCCAGGCGATCGACTGGAAGCCGGTCGGCTCGCTGCGGCTGGCCTCCTCGCCGGCGCGCTGGAGCGAGATCCGCCGCACCGCCTCGACCGCGCGCAGTTTCGGATTCGAGCTGCACCTGGTCTCGGCGGCCGAGGCCAAGACCCTGTTTCCCTACATCGCCACCCAGGGCATCGCGGGCGCGGCGATGGTGCCCTCGGACGGCTATGTCGATCCTTCCTCGCTGACCCAGGCCTTGGCCAAGGGCGCGCGCGCCGGCGGCGCCCGGTTCTTCGAGGGCGTGCGGGTCACCGGGTTTCGCGTCAAGGGCCGCCGGGTGGTGGCGATCGAGACCGATCGCGGCGTCATCGCCTGCGAGCTGGCGGCCAACTGCGCCGGCATCTGGGCGCGCGACCTCGGCCGGATGGCCGGGATCGACGTGCCGGCGGCGGCGGTCGAGCACCAATACGCCGTCACCGAAAAGCTCAAGGACGTGCCCAAGACCCTGCCCTCCTTGCGCGATCCCGACCGCAATTTCTATCTCAAGCCCGAGGTCGGCGGCTTCGCCTTCGGCGGCTGGGAATCGAACACCAAGCCCTTCGGCGAGCGCGGCGTGCCGTTCGATTTCGGCCGCGAGCTGTTTCCCGGCGACTGGGACCGCTTCCAGCCCATCGCCGAGGGCGCGGTGTCGCGGCTGCCGATCCTGGGCGAGATCGGCATGCGCACCCTGATCAACGGGCCGATCCCGATTTCGCCCGACGGCGAGCCGATCCTCGGCCTCGCCCCCGGGCGCGACAATCTCTACGTCGCCTGCGGCTTCACCTCGGGCATCGCCGCCGCCGGCGGCGCCGGGCGGGCGATGGCGCATTGGATGCTGGCGGGCGAGCCGGAATACGATCTCTGGCAGTTCGACCTGCGCCGCTTCGGCCGGCACCATGTCGGCCGCGACTATCTGCACCAGCGCGGGGTCGAGGCCTATCACCGCTATTACCTGATCCATTGGCCGGGCGAGGAGCCGGCGGTCGGCCGCGGCGGGCGGCGCTCGCCGCTGTGGGGCACGCTCAAGGCGCGCGGCGCGGTCTACGGCTCGCGCTTCGGCTGGGAGCGGCCCAACTGGTTCGCGCGCCCGGGCGAGAAGGCCGAGGACGTGCCCAGTTTCGAGGGCCGCCCGTCCTGGTTCCAGGCCGTCGCCCGCGAACACAAGGCGGCGCGCGAAAGCGCGGTCGTGATCGATCAAAGCTCGTTCTCCAAGTTCGAGGTCGAGGGCGCGGGCGCATTCCGGGCGCTGCAAGCCATCGCCGCGGCCGATCTCGACCGGCCGGCGGGCGCCGTGGTCTACACCCAGTTCTGCAACGCCCGCGGCGGGATCGAGGCCGACCTGACCGTGATGCGCCTGGCCGAGGACAAGTTCTACGTCGTCACCGGCTCGGGCTTCGGGGTGCGGGATTCGGGCTGGATCGCGCGGCATCTGCCGGCGGATGCGGCCATCCGCGACGTCACCAACGCCCATGCCGTGATCAACCTGGCGGGCCCGCGCTCGCGCCGGATCCTGGCGGCGGTGGCGGACGAGGACGTGGGCGACGCGGCGCTGCCCTATATGCGCTTTCGGCAGCTGCGCATCGGCTATGCGCCGGTGCTGGCGGCGCGGGTGACCTATGTCGGCGAGCTCGGTTACGAGCTGCACATTCCGGTCGAATACGCGCTGCACGTCTACGAACGGCTGATCGAGGCCGGCGCGCCGCTGGGCCTGATCGACGCCGGCTATCGGGCGATCGAATCGCTGCGGCTGGAAAAAGGCTATCGCTACTGGTCGAGCGACATCACCCCCGACACCGATCCCTACGAGGCCGGGCTGGGCTTCGCGGTGGCGCTGGGCAAGGGCGAATTCCTGGGCCGCGCCGCGCTGGAGCGGATCGAACGCGACGGCCCCAAGCGCAAGCTATGCTGTTTCGTGCTGGACGGCGACGTGCCGGTCCACGGCAGCGAGGCCATCCTGCTGGACGGGCGCGCGGTCGGCGTCACCAGCTCGGCCGGCTTCGGCCACAGCATCGGCAAGTACATCGCCTATGGCTACCTGGCGGTGGCCGACGCCGCGGCCGAAAGCTACGTCGTCGAAAGCTTCGGCAAACCCATCCCCGCCCGGCGCTTCGCCAAGGCCCCCTACGATCCGGAACGGATAAAATTGAGGGGGTGAGGGGAGTCCGCTCAAGCCCCGACACGTCGCTATTCCATCAGCTTTTACCAAGCGGCGATGAGCGCGGCTCATCGCAGCTTGGAACGGCCATTGAGGCCGCGCGCCTTATGGCGCGTAAGCCAAGGGCGCGGATGCGCCCGCCCGGCGCTTGAGGGCGCGTTGACCGGATACGGTCAACGCAGATCGGCATTGCGTATCGTCGCCATCGGCAGAAAGAGACGCCGCGTGCCGTCCGCGAAGGGCAGGAATCCGTATTTGCGATAGAAGGCCACGGCCGCATCGTCCTTGGCATCGACCACCAGCGCGTGGATGGCCAGGGTCTGGGTCGCCAGCAGGATGCGGTTGATGGCGTCCATCAGCAGATGGGCGCCCAGCCCCTTGCCCTTGAATCCGTCATCGACCGCCAGCCGGCCCAGCAGCGCCGCCGGCACCGGGTAGAGCGGCAGGCGCTTGGCCTGGTCGGCGGGAAGATCGTCGCGCCGGAAGCTGGTGGCGCTCAGGCTGTAATAGCCGCACACCGCCGGCGAACCGGCGCGCAAGGCGACGAAGACGCGGGCCGTGTCCCGCTTCACGTCCTGCGAGGCGTATTCCCTGATGTAGCGGTCGAGCGCCGGGGCGCCGCAAGAGAAGGCCGCCCGGTCGTGGATCTTGCCGTCCAGCGGCGCGATCCACCAGGGCGCCTGCGCCCGGTTCATACCAGTCCGCGTTGACCGTAACCGGTCAACGCGCCCTCACGCGCCGGGCGGGCGCATCCGCGCCCTTGGCTTACGCGCCATAAGGCGCGCGGCCTCAATGGCCGTTCCAAGCTGCGATGAGTCACGCTCATCGCATCTTGGTATCATCCGCCCGCTTTCCGGTGTTTGGCGAAGGCCCGGCGCAGCGCCGCGTTCGGCGGCGGCGGATCGTTCAGCGCGGCATGGAAGCGCTTCCAGTCCGCGGCGGACAGGGTGACGACCTCGTTGTCGCGGATCACCTTCTCGGCCTCGGCCATCGCCGTCGCCAGGACGAACTGGCTGACGGTCTTGCGGCGATAGCGCGCCGCGCGCCGCAGCAGGCTTTTCGACGCCGCATCCAGCCGCACTTGCAGCCGCTCGGCCTTGGCCACAGTCGCGCGCCGCATGGCGGTTCTCCTTGTCTCTAGCCGCTCAAGATGTACTCACAAATGGAGTACGTTTCAAGACCCGGCCACAAGACCGATGGATTGATGACGCTAGGGCATGATCGATCAGTCTTGAACCATGTGGTTCAAGACTGATCGTGAATCATGCCTTCGCATCCCGCTCTGGACCGCGATTCACGGTCTGCATGGAATAGCGTCTGCGATTCCATGCAAACCGATCGCGGTCGAGGCTACGGACACCCGCGCGGCTCGATTTGCGGATTGAACAGCCGGGTCAGGCACGGCAGGAACTTGTCGTTGAATTCCTTGTCATAGCCGGCGAAATGGCCGCGGACCGGGGATTGGTCCGAGATCACCACGCCGAACCCGCGCAGCGCCGCGCGCAGGGCCGGGCCGCGATCGCCGTCGTAAGGATGATGCACGTCGCCGGGCGCGACCAATATCGTCGCGCGCTCGGCCTGCATCCGCGTCGTGGCCCGGACCAATTGTCGAAACAGGGTTTCGTGGTTGCGCTGGGGCGTGACCAGGCTGGCGTCCGAACCGTGCCCCGGCTGATAGGCGATCACGCCATAGACCGGGATTCCGCCCGCGACTTCGATCGCGAGCGCGCCGCCATAGGATTGGCCCGCCAGGATGACGCGGCGATAGCCGGCGTCGCGTGCCGCCTGGACCCGCTCGGCCAGGTCTCGCACATGCCGCGTGCCGGTGATCGCCCAAGAGGATTCGTAGCTGCCGTTGCGCTGATGCCGGATGACATCCCAGCCGGCATGGTAAAGCCGATCGACGATCAGCGGAAAGCGGCTTTGATTTTGGGACTCGTATCCCTTGACCCCGTGCGCCCAGATCAGCAGGCCGACCGCCTTGTCGGGACCGCGATTGCGGGTGGCGCACCAGCCATCCTCGATCCAATAGGCGCGGCCTTGCGCCAATTGCCGGCACTGGCCGCCCAGCGCGGTCGGCGGATCGGACGGCGTCGCGCAAGCCGCCAAGGACCAGACAACCGCCACCATCCGCAACGCCGCCGCGGCCGAGCGCAGGGTCTCGAAGGATCGCCAGATGCTGGTCATCGCGCCGGGTCGGTTCGTGTGGGTGGGCGAGTGCATTGCGCTCATCAATCCGGGATGGTCGAAGTTGGCCGCGCGCGGGAGCCGATACGATCACGCAGGGTCGATGTCTCCGATCTTGAAATGCCGAGGCAAGTCCATCGCGTCATGCAAGATGCGCAGGACTTCGATCGTGGCCACGCCTTCCCGCATCGTCGGGCTGAACAGGACGAGATGCCGGGCCCTTTTGCCGTGCCGAGCGGCATGCAAAGAATGAACATTCCTGCCGATGTCCGGTCGAGGTCTTGCGCCGACGATCGTGGGGCCGTCCACCAGCGCGTCGACCGCCGCCGCCAAAATGGCGACATAGGCCTTGGCTTGGACGTTCCCGAATTGCGCGCTTGTCCAAACGGCGATACCGCGCAGGTCCGCATCGGCCGCATCCGAAAACCGCACGACCCAATGCGCGGTGTCGTTCGACATCACGTCCGATCGCGAGCGGATCCCTCGGGTGCCGATTCCGTCAGGGAATCGAAATAGCGCCTTAACGCCTCGCGGCTATCGAACGAGCGAAAACGGCCGGCCGCGATGTCGTCGATGCCGATCTTGACCGCCGCGCGCAGGGCTGCAAGTCGGGCCCGGTCTTCCACATCCCGTCGCTCGATCATGCGCAAACCTTCGCGCAGCACTTCGCTGGCGTTCTGATAGCGGCCCGAAGTGACCAGCCGGTCGATCAGCGCTGTCTGACGGTCGGTCAGGACGATGTTGCGGGTCGGCACGGCGCGTCTCCTCGCTACTCTGATGATTAGCATATTATGCCAATAGAGCCGCCGCCGCGAATTTTTTGGCGCCTCAGCCCCTTGACGAATTCTCTCTTCGTTCCTATATGGCGGGCAAGCCTTATGGGCCTGTCACTTGTCATCGGACAGGTGGCGCTGATGGAAGCGAAAACCCTTATCAAATAAAAGGGTTTTCACCGTGAAAGAAGCAAATTCCGGACTTTTCGGGTCCGGGAAAAGGGCGGGCGTATGCCTGCGCCACACCGGGTTTAAGGCCAAAATCGCGCCAAAACCGGCCTTGCACCCGACATATCCCGATTTCCGAGCAGATTCAGGGCTGTAGGCGAATCGAATTGGCTCCGATGCGCGCATTTGCGCGCATTTGCGGCTCGGATGCGCCGATTTGAGGCCTCGATCCGCCCCCAACC
>Ga0194120_10002583_pt1 | contig 30905 bp, 18 predicted proteins | sample TA2MahCa65mmetaG_FD_148642 | JGI IMG/M metagenome (GOLD analysis project Ga0194120, IMG submission 148642) | Freshwater microbial communities from Lake Tanganyika, Tanzania - TA2015019 Mahale Deep Cast 65m | ecosystem: Environmental > Aquatic > Freshwater > Lake | place: Tanzania: Lake... | reverse complement strand
CAGGGGCTTTTGCTTGAGCACCACCAGTTTCTGGGTGCCGACGCCACAGCTGATCCGGCCCGGTACGCCCAAGTTGTCGTAGGGCGTGGCCTTGGCGCTGGTCACGCGGCCGCGCTCCAGGAACGCGATGCCCTTGTCGTCGCCGTCCACGTCGGAGAAGTCAGTCTGCAGCGTCAGCTTGACCTTGCCGCCCGAGCCGTCGAGCTTGCTGATCTCGAACGAGGTATTGAGCGCGAGCGCACCCAGGGCGTTGGCCAGCGCCGGTTCGATCTGGCTCGACAAGGCCTTGTTGAGTTGCCCCTCCAACTGCGGCTTGATGGCGTTGGTGATGACCGGGCCGAGCAGGTTGATGAGGAACCCGAACACACCCGAAAAGTTCGAAATCGTCAGACCATTGATGGTCGCCTTGCTGGCGATGGACTTGACCACCAGCTTGTGGGTGACCTTGTCCACCGACAACTGCACGTCGCTCGCGATGTCGATGCTGGCGATCTTGAGCTTGCCCTTGCTGCTGATGCCCAGCGGGCCCTTGGCGTTCAAGTCTGCGGTGACGTTGACGATCTTGGCCGTGAGCTTGAGCACGTCCACCGCCGCGGACTTCAGTGTCACCTTCGCCGGGTCGTAGGTCAGGTTGCTGGCGGTCACGGTAAAGCCGCTGCCCGAATACAGCGGATTCGGCAGCAAGGCGCCGATGTCGATGCCCTGCAGGTAGACCTCGAAAATGGTCGCAAGGTCGTTGGCCGGCATCTTGTGGTCACCGTCGTCGATGACCGCCTGCGACAGCCAGAACGCCAGGCCCGGGTCGACCATGCCGCTGCCAGCAACCTTGGGGTCGGGCTTGAAGAACTCGGCAGACCACAAGTAGGCCTGCACGCGCCGCTTCTTGCTGCCCATCTTGTCGGCGGCGTCGAACACCAGCGTGTTGCCGCCCGGCTTGCTGTTGACGTTGAACGCGAACGCCCCGTCGGCCGCCACCGGCACCTTGGTCCCGTTGATCTCAAAGCTGGTGATCGGACCGGCGCCCGACTTGACCGTGCCCTTGACCGTGACGACCGGGCTCTTGGTGTGGATCGTCGCCGCCCGCGGCGGGTAGGTGACGTCGATGACGGGCCGGCAGGCGTTCGACACCACAAGCTGGTGCTTGCAGCCGGTCTTGGCGTCGCAGCTGTCGGTGGTGCAGGCGTTGCCGTCGTCGCAGTTGACGGTCTTGCCGGCGCATGTGCCGCCGCCGCACACGTCGCCGCTGGTGCACGCCGTGCCGTCGTCGCAGGTCAGCGTGTTGTGCGCGGTTGTGCAGCCGCTGGCCGGGTTGCACGCATCGGTGGTGCACAGGTTGCCGTCGTCGCACGGCAGGGGCTTGCTGCCCGGCTGGCACTTGGCGGCCCCGCAGGTGTCTTCGAGCGTGCAGGCGTTGCCGTCGTCGCACGGCAGCGTGTTGGCGGTGTGCACTAGGCCGGTCTTGGGGTCGCAACTGTCGTCGGTGCAGGTGTTGCCGTCGCTCAAGGGCACCGGCACGCCGACACAAGCGCCGTTCTTGCAGCCGTCCTTGGCGGTGCACAAGCTGTTGTCGTCGCACGGATTGCTGTTGAACGGGAACACGCAGCCCTTCTGTTTGTCGCAGCCTTGGTCCGTGCACGGGTTGTCGTCCTTGCACAGATCGGCGATGGACTTGTGCCCGCAGCCCTTCTTGGGGTCGCAACTGTCGATGGTGCACACGTCGGCGTCGTTGCAGTCCTTGGCCTTTCCGGCCACACATGCCCCCTTGCCGCAGGCGTCGCCGTCGCTGCAGGCGTTGCCGTCGTCGCAGGCCGTCGTGCTGGCCACCGCCAAGTTCAGGCACCCCTGGTGCCACTGCTTGTCGGCGCCTTGGGTCGGCTTGGGCACGCAACTGTCGGTGGTGCAGACGTTGGCGTCGTCGCAGCTTGGTGTCGGTACGGTGAAAAGGCAGACGCCGCCCTTGCAGAGATCGCCCGAAGTGCATGCGTTGCCGTCGTCGCACGGGTGGCTGTTTGGCTTGGCTTCACAGCCCTTGCCCGCGGTGCAGCCGTCGTCGGTGCACGGGTTGCCGTCATCGCATTGCTTGCCCTGGCCCACACACTTGCCGCCGTCGCAGCGGTCGTTGGCCGAGCACACGTCGCCGTCGTCGCAGCCGCCTTTGCCGTCGCTGCCGCTGTCGTAGGGTGACCACACCGACCGGCTGACCGCGGCCAAGCAGGCCAGGCACGGGTTTTTGGGGTGCGCCGACTTGTTGGCGAGGCACTGGCCTTCGATGAGGCAGTGGTCCAGTGGGCAGGCGGGGCCAGTGTCGACCGGCGGCAGCTCTGCGGCCACCTCTGGCGCAAGGACGGCATCGGCAATACCAGAGGCGTCGACGGCGTCGGTCGCGGCCGCCCCGACCTCGCTGCCCACGCCGCCGGTCGCCTCTTGCGTGGCGTCGGCGCTGGCGTGGCCGAGCCCCGGCTGCAAGGTCACGTCGTCAGTGCACGCGGCGACGATCGCGGCGAGGGCCAGCGCGATCGTGCAAAGGCCAGCGTGCGGGCGGTACGGGCGCGGCATGGAGGCTCCAAGGGCGCTGGCGCAGGTCGCGCCGGGCGGCACAGCCTAGCGGAAAACCGGGGCGGCGGGGAACTCCAAACGACCCTTTTCGATCACGCCAAGGTCTGGCCGGCCCGGGTGATCATCGCCGCCCACGCCAGCTTGGTGTTGGCGTTGCCGGCTAGCGCGCGCTCAAACACCAGCAGTTGATCGAGCACATCCGCGATTTGTTTGGGATCGCAGCGGCTTGCCAGGGCCAAGAGCGCGGCCTTGTGGCGCGCGTGGGGCAGACCGTCGGCGTCTACGCCGCATGCCACCAGCAGAGCGTCGCGGAGCACGGCGCGCATCGACTCGCCGACAAGGCTTAGGTCGTCGCGCGACAACTCGTTGGATCGGGACTTCTTTTCTTCCGTTGGCGCCGCCGGTTCGCCAGTGCGGTCGCCGTCGGGTTCAGCGGCGGATTCGGCCTGGGCCTCACTCTTTTTCGCGGCCGCCAGGGCCCGCGCCAGTTGCTCGATCCACGGCACGCCCTCGTCGGGAGGCACTGTGCCGAGGGACAGCGCCAGCTCAGCGACGAGATCCAACAGCGCCAACTTGCCCGGGTCGGCCAGCGCCCGACCGTGATCGATCGACCCGGCGGCCAGCGCCGAAACCGCGTGCGCGAGATCGGGCGCGACCCCGCCGTGGGCCAGCAACTCCGCGACGTGTTGCGGCGACAGCTCGCCAAAACGCACCAGCTGGCAGCGCGAGCGGATGGTGTCGATCACGGCCGCAGGTTTGCTGGTCAGCAGCACGAAGTGGGTGGCTGCGGCCGGCTCTTCGAGGGTCTTGAGCAGCGCGTTGGCCGCCGTTTCGTGCAGCCGATCGCACTCGCACACCACCACGCCCTTGGCGCGGCCGACCACTGGCTCGTAGCGCAACCGGCCGGTCATTTCGCGGATCTGGTCGATCTTGATGTGCTGGCCTTCGGGGGCGATCGTGGTCAGGTCGGGGTGGTGGCCGCGCCGCAACGCTGCGCACGACCGGCATGCGCCACACGGATCGGCACTGTCCTGGGGCGGATCGACGCAGGCCAGCCGCGCCAGCACCGCCAGCGCGGTCGTTCGGCGGCCGACGCCCGCAGGCCCCGCGAACAGGTAGGCGTGGCCGACCCGGCCGCCGCGCACCACGCGGGCGAGCAGCCGCACCTGCAGGGTGTGGCCGACGATGCTGGAAAGGGCGGGCAGCTGCATGGCGCGATGGTCGCGCAGGCGGCGTCGGATTTTCAAGCGGCCGGGCGCACCCCGGGCGCACGCCTTGACAGTGCCGCGCACCGGGGCAAACTGCCGGCGCCGCAACGCGCGCACCCGGAGGACGCCGCCGTGACCGCCCAATTCCTGCTCGCACTGGACCAAGGCACGACGGGCTCCACGGCGCTGGTCATCGACCGCCACCTGAGGGTGGTCGGCAAGGTCAACCAAGAGTTCCCGCAGATCTATCCCAAGCCCGGCTGGGTCGAGCACGACCCCGAGGCGATCTGGCAGTCGATCCTCGGCGCCGTGCGCGGCGTGCTGGCGCAAACGGGCATCGACCCCGCGGCCATCGCCGGCATCGGCATCACCAACCAGCGCGAGACGACGGTGGTGTGGCAGCGCGCCACCGGCACGCCCGTGGCCAACGCCATCGTGTGGCAGTGCCGGCGCACCGCCGAGGTCTGCGACGCGCTCAAGGCCCGACCCGGCGTCGAGACCCTGGTCCGCGAGCGCACCGGGCTGCCCATCGACGCCTATTTCTCGGGCACCAAGGCCGCTTGGCTGCTCGACCACACCCCTGGCGCGCGCGCGGCGGCCGATCGCGGCGAGCTGGCGATGGGCACCATCGATTCGTTCCTGGTGTGGCGGCTGACCGGCGGCGCGGTGCACGTGACCGACCCGTCGAATGCGTCGCGGACCATGCTCTATGACATCGTCGCGCGCGCCTGGAGCCCGGAGCTCTGCGCATTGCTCGCCGTACCTGCGTCGCTTCTGCCCGACGTGCGGCCGAGCGCGCACATCTACGGTCACACCCGCGGCGTGCCGGGTCTGCCCGACGGCATCCCGATCGCCGGCCTCGCCGGCGACCAGCAGGCGGCGCTGTGCGGCCAACTGTGCATCGAACCCGGCATGGCGAAGTGCACCTACGGCACCGGCGCGTTCCTGCTCATGCACACCGGCGACCGCCCGGTGCCGTCGCGCCACGGCTTATTGACCACGGTGGCGTGGCAGGTCGGCGACCGCTTCGAGTACGCCTTGGAGGGCGCGGTGTTCATCGCTGGCGCCGCCGTGCAGTGGCTGCGCGACGGCCTGCAGATCCTCGACAGCGCGCCCGAGATCGAAGCGCTGGCCCAAAGCGTGCCGGACTCGGGCGGCGTGGTGTTCGTGCCGGCGCTGGTGGGGCTCGGCGCGCCGCACTGGAACCAAGCCGCGCGCGGCCTGATCTGCGGGCTGACCCGCGGCACCACCCGGGCGCACCTGGCGCGCGCAACGCTGGACGGCATCGCGCTATCGTGCGCAGACCTGCTCGACGCCATGGAAAAGGACCTCGGCCGGCGCCTGACCCAACTGCGGGTCGACGGCGGCGCGGCCGCCAACGACCTGCTGATGCAAACCCAGGCGGACCTGCTGCAGTGCCAGGTGGTGCGCCCACACGTCATCGAGACCACCGCGCTCGGCGCGGCGATCCTGGCCGGTGTGGGCGTGGGGTGGTTCGCATCGCTCGCCGACGCCCAAGCCGCGTGGGGCCGCGATCGCGCGTTCGACCCCGGCCCGGCCAGCGCGACGGCCGCCCTGCGCGCGCAATGGCGGGCCGCGGTGCCCAAGGCTTGACCCGGCGGTGAGCTTGCTCGACGTGGACCTCGGCCCGTGCCGGCTGCGACCGTTCCGGCCGGGCGACGAAGCCGCTTTGCAGCGCCACGCCGACGACTGGGACATCGCGCGCTGGCTGCGCGACAGCTTTCCGCATCCCTACACCGCGGACGACGCCGCGGGCTGGGTGGCCTATGCGTGCGGGCCGGGCCAGCCGTGGGTGTACGCCATCGACGTCGGCGGCGAGGTGGTCGGTTGTGCAGGTCTGACGCCGGGCAGCGACGTGTTCTGCCGCAGCGCCGAGATCGGCTACTGGGTCGGCCGGGCCTATTGGGGCCGCGGGCTGGCGCCGCTCGCGGTGCGGGCCTTGGTGGCGTGGGCCTGGCGGAACACCGCCTTCGAACGCGTCCACGCCGGCGTCTTCGCAGGCAATGCGCGATCGGCCAAGGTCCTGTTGCGCAGCGGGTTCATCCAGGAATCGGTGCGGCGTCGCGGCGTGTACAAGGCCGGCCGCGTCCTGGACGAAGAAATCTACGTGTGCCTGCGACCATGACGCGCATGTGACACCTTTGGCCAGTCAGCGGCGCCTCGCAGTGCTATCCTTGCGGTGTGGCGGGCCGTGCAGCAACGGCACGCCGCATCGCTTCGACGGCGCGCCGGGGTTCGACGGGGCAAGACAGCAAGCCCGATGGCCCATCGCGCCCGGTCGCCCGGCCCCACTGCGTGCCGAAACCAAGGAGTGCGCCATGTTGCCCGAATACGTCGCCATCAAGGAGAAACTGGAAGAGCGCCTTGCCCTTCTGCAAGGCCGGGTGAGCGAACTCGAGGCCCACCTGCGCCAGGCCCACCTGCAACCGGGTCGCGATTTCGAAGACATGGCGACCGATGCGGAAGACGACGAGGTCTATCAGCAACTGGACGACAGCGGCCGGCAAGAGGTCCACGAGATCCTGGCGGCGCTGGCGCGCATGGACGCCGGCACCTACGGGCTGTGCGAACGGACCGGCAACCGCATTCCGCTGCGCCGGTTGCAGGCCATTCCGACGGCTCGCTTCACGGTGCCGGCGCGCGACGACGACAACTGACGCGGCGGACAGGGTCCGGTCGGATTGCCGCCCGCCCGCCAACCCTGCTAGCCTGCCGCGGCCATGCGGCGCCCGTCTGCCACCGCCACCGCGCTCGTCGCCCTCGCGCTAGGGCCGGGCTGGGGATGCAGCCGTGAGGTCAAGCCCACTGAACCGCCGGTCGCCGTCGAGGTCCACCTGCAGGTGGGGGCGGCGTTCACCGACACAACGGGACAATTGCGCGGCCTGTCGGACCTGGCCCGCGACCCCGGCGGGGCGCTGTGGGTCATCCCAGAGCGCCAGGCGCTGTTGGCCCGCGCCGTGACGGCGACCGATGGGGCGCTGACGTGGCAGACCGTCCCCCTGCACGGCAAGCCCATGGAGTATGACGGCGAGAGCCTGACGTGGATCGGCCCGGCCGCCTTCGCCATCGGCAGCGAGCGCCACCAAAAGAAACGAGAGACCGACCGCATCTTCTTGGGCCACCTGGACAGCGACAAGGCGGTCGTCGACGCTCAGATCGACCTGCCCTACAGCCTGTGGAGCATCGCCGCCGACGACAACCGCGGCATTGAGGGGCTGTGTTTCGCCCACGGAGCGCTGTGGGCGGCCGTGGAGCACGTGGTCGAAAAGGACGGCCAGCGGTGGGCGCCGCTCGGCCGCTACGACCTGCACACCAAAGCTTGGGCGGCGCTGCGCGTCTTGCTGACCAGCACCCAGGGCCGCATCTCGGCGCTGGCGTGCCGGCCGCTGCCCGCCGGCAAGGTCGAGCTGTGGGCCATCGAACGCTACTACGGGATCGTGCGGTGGCTGCGCATGACCGTCGAAGGGGCCGCCAGCGGCGACGTGGTGCCGACGGTCCACGCCGATTTGGCGGTGGCCACCACGCCGGTCGCGGCCAACGTCCCCAACTTCGAAGGGCTGTGCGCCGACCCGGACCGGCCGGGCGATGCGTGGCTGGTCAACGACAACGATTCGGGCGGGACCGTCGACGGCGCCAACCATCTGGTCCGTGTGACGCCAACCGGTGGCGCGGCGCCGCCGTGAACGAGGTGCATCCATGAAGAAGCTGTCTTTCTTGACCCTTGCGGCGCTGGCGGGGACTTTGGTGCCTGCGACCGGCCTGGCCTGCGGCGGCTGTTTCTCGCCGCCCACCAACGACACCCAGCAGATCGTGGTCCAGAACGCCGAGCGCGTGCTGTTCTGGCGCAACGAAGCGACCAAGACCAGCTACGTGTGGATCGAGGTGGTGTACGCGGGCCTTGCAAAGGATTTCGGTTGGGTCCTGCCGGTGCCCAAGCAGCCCAAGGTCGGCGTCGGCACGCAGTTGGTGTTCGACGCGCTCGACCGGCGGATGGGCGCGCGCGCGGCGTTGCAGTCGGCGGCGCAAGAGAACTGCCGCGACCCGCGCAGCGGCTGCGAACCGAAGGCATCCACCGCCGCCGATGCCGGCGCCGCTGCGATGGACGTAGGCGCGGGCGCGCCCTGGTACGACGCAGCCGAACGCGGCCCGCCCAAGGTGCCCGGCGTGGACGTGCTCGACAGCGGCTTTACCGGCCCCTACGAATACGCGGTCATCAAGGGCAGCGACGCCGACAAGCTGCACGAATGGCTGACCAAGGCCGGCTACGCGACGCCCGACAAGGCCAAGCCGATCTTGCAGGTGCACGCCACCAAGGGCGACGTCTTCGTGGCCATCAAGCTGCAAAACGGCCAGGGCATCAATGCCATCCGGCCGGTCACGCTTGAGATGCCCGACGCCGAGCCCTGTGTGCCGCTGCGCCTGACCTCAATTGCCGCCCAAAATGACATGACCGTCACGGTGACCGTCGCCGGCACGGGCCGCGCGGTGGTCAAGAACCACTTCGATGTGGTGGTCAATCCCCTGCGGCTGACGCTGCTCGACGCGCAGGACCCGCAGGCGTGCCCGCCCGAAGCCGCCCCGGGCGCCGTGTGCCACCGGCCCAAGAACTACGGCCAGGTGCTGGCCGCGGCCATCGACGAGGCGCAGGGCCACGCCTTTGCCACCGAGGCGTCGCTGGCGGGCAGCGCGATCGGCAAGCTGAGCCCGCTGCAAGACCTGAACCTGCAACCGCTCAGCGAAGCCAAAACGTTGCTCGCGGTCGCCAATTTCGTCGCCCAGACGGACCTGCCGCTGACAGGCGAGATCATGACCGCGCTGCAGCCCGCGGTCAGCAATGCGGGGCCGATCTTCATGCAGGCCACCCAAGCCGAGGCGTGGGGAGCGCTCAAGGCCTGCGCCAAATACTGGAACCTGCCCGGCGCCCAAGACAGCTGTCCGTCCGGCAAGCTCACGCTGTCCAAGGCCAAATTGCTGTCGGTCCAGGCCAACGGCGACGGCGTGTCCAAATCGCTCAAGCAGGGCATCATCGACCCGCTTTTCCTGGTCGGCGACGCCGTGGGCAAGGCGACGCGCGCCACCCGGCTGGTGCTGCGCATCTCGCCCGACGAGATGGACCGCGACCCGGTGTTCGCGTTTGCACCGTCGCTGCCAGAGGTCGCGCCGGTCTGGGCTGTCCAGCACAATCAGGTCTGCATCGACGGCTGGAGCAACGGTGAACTGCGCACGCGCTTGACCGTGAGCGGCCTGGGATCCTGGCTGGTGGGCAGCACCTCGATCATCGACCCGCTGTTCGCGCCGACGCCCGCCGCGATGATGGTGCTGGTCCAAGAAGAGTCGGGTCCGCCGATTCCGATCGGCTCGTCCGATCTCGCGGTGGTCGACGCCGCCATCGCCGGGGCCCTGCCGGGCAAGCCCAGCCTGCCGGCCGGGTTGGTGCTCAAGCCCTACACGTCGTGGACGCCGCCGCCCACCATCGCGCCAGTCACCAAGGTCGGCAATTGGAAGCAACCGCCCGACTGCGTGCCCAAGCCCGGCTGGAAAGATGGCCAGCCGCCGCCGAGCGGCCAGGCCCCCGACGCCACGACCGGCGCCGCGGACGCGGGGACTTCGGGCGGGCCAGAGGTAACCGCGAGTTTGGACACAAAGGTCACCGGGCCGACGACGACGGCGCCCGGCAGCGGCGGGGGCGGCTCGGGTTGCAGCAGCGGTCCGACCGCGGGTTCAGTTTGGCTGGCGCTGCTGGCGGTGGCGGGCGCGGTGGGGGCGCGCCGCCGCTATTTCACCGGCCGCGCCGATGTCCGGGCCTTGTAGTACCGCTGGCGGCCGAGGCCCGACAGCATCACCTGCTTGGGTCGTCCCGCAGGCGCGGCGGTGGGCGTCGCCCCGAGGGGCAGAACATCCAGGACGGGCACGAACTCGCCCTCGCCGCTTTGCACGATGAAGTGCACGGTCAGTTTCTTGGCTTCCTTGGCGGCGTCGAGGCCGGCGTCATAGGCGATTTTCTCTTTGGCCGCCAAGTAGATGCCCGCGCCGATCGCCAGCAGCACCAGTGCCATGATCGCCTGCCGCTTGCGGTCGGTCTTGACGGTGTCGAGCCGCACCATCATTGAAAAATCTTGCAGGACCTGGCCAATCTGCACCCGCCGCGTGCGTTCTGCCGCGACGCGCACCGCCGGGTCGGGCAGCGAGAACAGGTCCAGGCCCTTTTCGAGGCGCTCGAAACCGCTCGACTGCTGGCGGTGCGCCGGCCGCGCGGTATCGGTCGGCGCCTGCGGGTGCAAGCCGAAGGCCGGCAGGACGCTGACTTTGGCCTCCGGGGCCTTGGGCTGCGCAGGCGAACTCGGGCGGCGCGCGTCCGACACTGGGATTTGCCCGGAGGTGCTCTTGGCGTGCAGCGCCTGGGCCGCCGCCACCTCGGGGTCGATGACGGTAGTGGTAGTGTCGCCGCGGCTCTTGGTGACGATGAGCCAGGTCTTGCAGTTGGGGCAGCGCGTGCGGGTGTCGTGCGTCGGCCCGAACGCGCGCGGCGAAATGTCGTAGGTTCGATCGCAGGCGGTGCACGTGAACTGCATCGACCGTCACGCGCCGCGGCGGTCGCGGCGGTCGCGATCATGGCGGCAATGGGTTGGCCGCGCAAGAAAACCGCCGGCGGTCGCGGCGCTGTCTTGCGGCGGCACGGGCACTACATGCTCTCGGTCGATCCGGTGTAGAAGCCTTCGAGCACGTCCTGGTATTTGCCCTCGACCACCTTGCGCTTGACCTTGAGACTCTGGGTCAGTTCGCCGCCGTCCACGCTGAGATCCTTGGGCAGGATCGCGAACTTCTTGACGGTCGAGTAGCTCGGCAGGTCGGCATTGACGCCGTCGATCGCAGCCTGCACCGTCGCGTTGAGCTCGGGGCACACCAGGATTTCGCTGTACGACTTGCCGCTGATGCCCTGCGTCTGCGCCCAGGGACCGAGCTCCTCCTCGGGAAAGCCGACGAGCGCGGAGCAGAAGTTGCGGTTGTTGCCGTGCACCAGCACCGACGCCGAGATCGGCAGCGCGACCTTGATCTTGCTCTCGATGTGCGCGGGCGCCACGTACTTGCCGCCACTGGTCTTGATGAGCTCCTTGATGCGGTCGGTGATCTTGAGGAACTCGCCGTCGAGTTCGCCCTTGTCGCCGGTCTTGAGCCAGCGCGTGCCCTCCTCGTCGACCCAGATGGTCTCGGCGGTCTGCTCGGCCAGACCCTTGTAGCCCTGCATGATGCCAGGGCCGGCAATCAGGATCTCGCCTGTGTCGGGCAGGATCTTCAGCCGCGTGCCCGGCACCGGCATGCCGACCGTGCCGAACTTGTACTTGTCGGGCCGGTTGACGAAGCTTGCCGCGCTCGACTCGGTCAGGCCGTAGCCTTCGAGGATGAGGATGTCGGCGGCGTGGAAGAACTCGGCGATGTCGCGCGACAGCGGCGCGGAGCCCGACACGAAGAAGCGCACCCGGCCGCCAAAGCGCGCCTTGAGTTTGGAGAACACCAGCTTGTCGGCGATCTTGAACTTGAGCGCGAGCAGGCCGCCAGCGTCCTGGCCGTTCTGGCGCAGCGCCGAGACCTGTTTACCCACGCCGACGGCCCACTGGAAGATCTTGTACTTCAAGGGGCTGCCGCCCTTGGCTCCGGCGATGACCTTGTTGTAGACCTTCTCGAAGATGCGCGGCACCGCGGCGATGAACGTCGGCTGGATGACGGCCAGGTTCTCGACCAGCTTGTCGATGCGGCCGTCGATCGCCGTCGGGAACCCGATGATGATCTGCGCGGCTTCGAGCACCTTGCCGAAAGAGTGCGCGAGCGGCAGCCACAGGTACTGCAGGTCGCCCTCTTTGAGCAGACCCATGTTGTCCAGGGCTTGGCCCTCGTAGACCCAGCACGCGTGGGTCAGCTCGACGCCTTTGGGCCGACCGGTGGTGCCCGAAGTGTAGATGAGCGTGGCGAGCTCCTCGGCCTTGCATGCCGCCACGCCGGCCTCGTAGGCGCCGGGGTTGGCGGCGGCCCAGTCGCGGCCCTTGGCCTGCAGGTCGGCCAGCGTCATCACCCAGCCGTCGTGCCCGGCCTTGCCATCGAGCGTGACGACGTGGTGCAGTGCGGGAAGTTGGCCGCGCACCTGGGCGAGTTTTTCGACCTGCTTGTCGTCCTCGGCAAAGATCACGACCGACTCGGAGTCCTGCAGGATGTATTGCACCTCGTCCGGCGTGCTCGCCGGATAGACGGTGGTGGTGGCACCGCCCGCGCACAGGATGCCCAGGTCGCAGAGCACCCATTCAATGCGGGTGCCGGCGACGATGGCGACGCGCTGCTGCGGTTGGACGCCCAGGGCCCGCAGACCGCAGGCGATGGCCTTGACCTTGTCGCCGGTCTGCCCCCAGGTCAGCTCGGCCCATCCCGACTCGGTGGGGTGCTTGAACGCCAACTTGGCGGCGGAGGATTGGCTGCGGGCAAGGAACGCCTCTGGGATGGTCGTAAAGGTCGTGGCCATGGCGGTGTACCTCGTAGTGCCGCGGCGGCGGATCTGGCGAGACGCGCGGCGGTTGGGGCGGTTGCGGCGCCGGCGCGGGGAGGAGGCGGCGGCTAGGGCGCAAGCGGCGGTAGTGTAGGCCAGGTCCTGTGGGGCAGCAATGCGCCCCCAGCACGCGTTTCGGCCGCCGACCCGCGCGCGGCCGAACCCCGATGGTGCTACCCGAACGCCTGCAACGCCAGCAGCGCGGTCATCTGCACGATCGTCTCGACCGACCCGGCCGGCGGCACCACCGTCAACGGCCGCGCCAGCCCCAGCAACACAGGACCTATCGCATCGGCGTCGCCGAACCGCGCGAGCAGCTGATAGCTGGCGTTGGCGGCGCCAAGCGACGGGAACACCAGCACGTTTGCCGCCCCCCTGTAGCGTCGCGTGGGGCCAGTTGCGCGCGCGGGCCTCGGGGTCGAGCGCAATCTGCACCTGCATCTCGCCGTCGATGTCCAGGTCTGGGCGCGCGCGGCGGGCCATGGCCACGGCGTTCGCGGCGCGCACGGCCTCGGGGTGCCGCGAGGCCCCGAAGTTGGCAAACGACACCAGCGCGACGTGGGGTTGCACGCCGAGCTTATGGGCCAGGTCGGCCGCGGCGATGGCGATCTCGGCCAACATCGCCGCGTCGGGGTCGGGGTTGACCGAGGTGTCGGCCAGGAAAAGCGGTCCACGCTTGCCCGGCACCACATGGACGCCGCAGGCGCTGCGGCTGCCGTTGGCGGGCCCGAGGATCTGCAGCGCCGCGCGGATGGTGTCGGGGTAGGTGTGCTGCAGGCCGACGACCGCGCCATCGGCCATGTGTTCGCGCAACATGACCAGCGTCGCCAACAGCGCGTCGGATTGCAGCACCATCCGGGCTTTGGGCGCCGACATGCCACGGCGGCCGCGGGCGGCCAGCAGCGCTGCCAACTCTCGCTCCATGGTAGGCCGGGCGCGCAGCCCGACGAATTCCACGCCTTCCAGGTCCAAGTCGAGCGCCGCCGCCCGTGCCCGCAGCTCGCCTTCGTCGCCGACCAGCACCGGCCGGACCAGGCGCTCGTCCACCAGCACGCGCACGGCCCGCAACACGCGGTCGTCGTCGGCGTCGGCAAACAGCACGCGCTTGGGGTCGCGCGCCACCCGCGCCATCACGTGGCGCATCAGCGACCGCGCCGGGCCGAGGCGCCGCTCCAGTTCGTCGCGGTAGGACCGCGGATCCAGGTGCTTGCGCGCCACGCCGCTGTCGATCGCGGCTTGGGCCACCGCGGGGGCCACCCACAGCAGCACCCGTTCGTCCACCGGCTTGGGCAGGATGTAGTCGGGGCCGAACTTGAGTTGCGCGCCACCATAGGCCTGCCGGACGCGGTCGGGCACGTCTTCGCGGGCCAAGGCGGCGAGCGAACGCACGGCGGCCAGTTTCATCTGGTCGTTGATCTGCCGGGAACCCACGTCGAGCGCGCCACGGAAGATGTAGGGAAACCCCAGCACGTTGTTGACTTGGTTTGGGAAATCGCTGCGCCCCGTGCCGATGATGGCGTCGGGTCGCGCCTGCCGGGCGGCGGGGTAAGGGATCTCCGGGTCGGGATTGGCGAGGGCAAAGACGATCGGCCGATCGGCCATGGTCGCCAGCATGGCCGGCGTCACAGTGTTGGCCTTGGACAGACCGATGAACACGTCGGCGCCGACCAACGCATCGGCCAGGGTCCTGGCCGTGGTGTCGCGCACGAACGGCAGCTTGGAGACGTCGACGCTGTCCTGGCGGCCCAAGTGCAGCACGCCCTTGCTGTCGCACATGGTGATGCGGTCGTTGCGCACACCGAGCAGTTGCCAGAGGTTCATGCACGCGATCGCCGACGCGCCGGCGCCGGATACAACGACCTTGAGTGATTCCAATGGCTTGCATGCCAACTCGGCGGCGTTGAGCAACCCTGCGGCGCTGATAATCGCGGTGCCGTGCTGATCGTCGTGGAACACCGGGATGTTCATCCGGCGCTTGAGCTCCGTCTCAATATAGAAGCACTCGGGGGCCTTGATGTCCTCCAGGTTGATGCCGCCAAAGGTCGGTTCGAGCCGGGCGATGGTGTCGATGAGCTTGTCCGGGTCGCGCTCGTCGATCTCCAGATCGAACACGTCGATGTCGGCAAACCGCTTGAAAAGGACGCCCTTGCCCTCCATGACCGGCTTGCCGGCCGCCGGGCCGATGTCGCCCAGGCCCAACACCGCGGTGCCGTTGCTGATAACGGCCACCAGGTTGCCCTTGGCGGTGTAGTCGAACACGCGGTCCGGGTTGGCGGCGATGTCCAGGCACGGGTAGGCGACGCCTGGCGAGTAGGCCAGCGACAGGTCGCGCTGGGTCATGCACGGTTTGGTCAGCGCGATCTCGATCTTTCCGGGCCGGCCCTCGGCGTGGTAGCGCAGTGCATCGGTGTGCAACGACATGGCGGAACCTGGCGGCGCCCAAGGCCGGGCGGCGGGCCGCTGTCATACTCCCATTGCCGGGGTTGGGGAAGCGGGTGGGACGGTCCGAGGCGCCCCCACCGGCAACCGCGGCGGAAGGGCGATCGAACGCACTGGGCCTTTGGCTGCCGCAAGAGCATGCGATCGCGTTGCCGGCCGCCGCACACGCCTTTTGATTGACGACTTTTGGCGTCCCCCTACACTGCCGGCGCCCGATCGCCGGGCCGCGGATTGCATCCATGGACGCCACGAGCCCTTTCGTTCCCGGCCCCGCCGAACGCGTGCCCGAACCCCGGCCGGCGGTGGACTACGCCGCCGTGCGCAAGGTCCACCTCATCGGCATCGGCGGGTCGGCCATGGGCAATTTCGCCGGCATGCTGCAGGCGCGCGGCCTGCAGGTGCGCGGGTCCGATGCCGGCGTGTTCGACCCCATGCGCAAGAACCTGTGCGAGTGGGGCATCCCCTTTGCCGAGGGCTACCGCGCCGAAAACCTGGACTGGGGTCCCGACCTGGTCATCGTCGGCAACGTCGCCCGCCGCGACAACCCCGAAGCCGTGCGGGTGGTGGCAGAGGGTATCCCGTACGCGAGCTTTCCAGAGGCCCTCGGCGAGTGGATGCTGCGCGGCCGCGTCCCGGTCGTCATCGCCGGCACCCACGGCAAGACCACCACCACGAGCCTCACCGCCTGGCTGCTGGAGGCGTGTGGACTGGCGCCAGGACTGCTGGTGGGCGGCGTGCCCAAGAACCTCGGCACCAGTTTCCGCATCGGCGGCGGGGCTCCGTTCGTCATCGAGGGCGACGAGTACGACACCGCCTACTACGACAAGCGCCCGAAGTTCGTGCACTACCGCCCGCACCACGGGGTGTTGACCTCGGTCGAGTTCGACCACGCCGACATCTACCCCGACTTTGCCGCGGTGCAGCGGGCCTTTGCGCTCTATGCGTCGCTGTTTCCCGAAGACGGGCTGCTGGTGGCCTGGGGCGAGGACGATCGGGTGACGGCGGTGCTCGATCGCTGTCCTGGCCGCGTGGTGCGCTATGGCTTTGCCGGCGGGCCCGCGCCACTGGACGTGGAAGTGGACGACGTGGTCGTGTCGCAGGCGGGCGTGCAGTTCACGCTGCGGCGCGGCACGGCCGACCCGGTCCACGGCCGCGACCCGCTGCCCCGGTTTGCCCCCGGTTCGGTCCTGGGTCGCTTCGAGTCACCGATGGCCGGCCGGCACAATGCGCTCAACGCGGCCGCCGCGCTGGTGCTGGCACTGGACCTCGGCGCCACCGCGCCGGCACTGCAAGCGGCGATCGGCCAGTTCCAGGGGGTCAAGAAGCGTCAGGAATTGCGCGGGGTCGAGCGGGGCGTGGCGGTCATCGACGATTACGCCCACCACCCGACGGCGGTCAAGGAGACGGTGGCGGCCATCCGCGGTCGCTACCCGGGCCACAAGCTGTGGGCGCTCTTTGAGGCCGAGTCGAACACGTCGCGGCGCAAGGTCTTCGAAGACGTGTACCCGGACGCGTTCACGGGTGCCGACGAGGTGGTGCTGTGCGCGCCGCTGCACAAGGAGACCGACAAGCTGCGCGCCGACGAGGTCATGGACGCCGGCCGCGTGTGCCGGTCGATCTCCGAACGCGGCGTGGCCGCGCACTTCGTCCCGCAGGTCGATGACATCGTGGCCCTGTTGGCCGAGCGCGCGCAACCGGGCGACGTGGTGCTGGCGATGAGCGGCCGCGATTTTCAGGGCCTGCACGGCAAGTTGCTGGCGCGCTTGGCAGGGTAAGGGACTGGAAAATAATAAGTCGATCACTCTCACATCAGGACGGAGCCGCGAGTCGGACCTTTGGTCCGCGAGCTGGCGACCCACGGAGCAAGCAAACGGGCCCGAGAAATGATTGAGTAAATCATTTCCTGGCCCTAAGAGGGTGTAGCCAAAACTCCGTCCCGCTACGGCCGAAGATCCTGGGCACCTCGCGGCTTACGTCCTCCCCTGTCCGAATCAGTGTGCTACTGGCTCGGTCGGCGCACTGTGAGTGCGCCTCGGTCGGTCGCTGCGGGCGCGCTCGCGATCTGCCGGCATGCTCTTCGACCTCGCAACAGACGAGATTTGGCTACACCCTCTAGGCTCTGCCATGTTGGTGGGTCGCAAAGGCCGCTGCCGGGGTCAGCGCCCGCCGCCCGACAGCGCCTCCAGCAAGGCCGCAGTTTGCGCTGCTGAGCTCGCCTGGTGGCGCAGCGCCGCGGCCTGGGCCAGCATGGCGACCGCCAGCGACACCCCCGCGACCTCAACCACCAACGCCGTGGCCGCGCCGAGCAGCGTGTAGCCGCGGCCGACCAGCAAGGCCACCAGCGTGGCAATCAAGAAGCCAATCGACAGGCTGCCGAGCACGCCGGCGCAGATTTCCAGACCGCGCGCAAACAAGTCGAGTGTGGTCATGCGGCCACGGTGCGCGGCAATCAGGCCCACCATGACGTCCGCATTGAGCGGCAACGGACCCGGTGCCGCAGCCATCGCGATGTGTTGGGCCGGCCGCGGGCCCGACGGTTGGTTGGGCGGGGCGGTGGGCACCTTGCGGATCGGCGCTCGGCTCGCCGGTTGCGGCGGTACGGGTTGGACGGCCTGCAAGCCCGCGCCCGGCGCGTGGGTACGCGGCGGCGCCATCGGGTGCAGGGTGCTGCGCTTGACCTCGCCCTGGTTCTGGGTGTCGTACACCTGGATGACGTCCGACGACTCCTTTTGCAGGTGGACCGGCCCCTTGGGTGGCTCGGCCGCCGGGCGCACCGGGCGCAGCAGGCCGGGCTCGGCGGTCTTGGCGGCGCCCGGCAGCTTGGGTGGTTGGTCGAAGGCGGCCGGCAAGAGCGTCGGCCGTTGCCGGGTCGGCGCGGGCGACCGGGCGATCTCGATCGGCGGCTGGCCGGGCAGATCGGGCACGTCGTCCATCGCCGCAATCTGGAACTGGGTGCCGGTCCCCGGGCGCTGCGTCGCCACACCGGCGTGGCTGCCGAGCGTGGTGGGCCGCGGGTCAGCGGCGGCGCGGTGCAGCGGCATCGGCGGCGGACCGGCCGGCAGGTCCGGCGGTCCATCCGGCAGGTCGGGCGGCACGTCGCCGCCGTCGTCGTCCGCGGCACCGCGCATCTGGGTCGCGTCGTCGTCGCCGTCGTAGCGGTCCTGGCCGTTGGGATACGCCATCGCAAGGGTCCGACCCCATGCGGGGGCCGCGGTGAGCGTGCCACGACAGCGGGGCGTTGCCAACTGCGGCCGAGCGCCGGGGCGTCTGGGGCGGCTGACCCCGCTCGGCCGGCGGTCCATGCCGACGGTGCGCGGCGAGCAGGGTCGGTCTTGCGCAGCGGGCTCGACGGATCGGGGACACGGACCGGCGCGGGTGCGGGCGCCGAGACCCTGGTCTTGGACGTTGCTCCGCTGTGCTGGCCGGTGCGCGACCGCGGGCCGACCCTTGCCCACCGGCGGCCCTGCGGCATACCCTACGGCCTGGAGGCGCGATGGCGCAGTTTTCGACGACCCTCTGCGCTTGCTGGCTTGCCCTGGCCCTGGCGTGCGCATGCCGGGCGCCGGCGCAGTCGGGCAGTTCCACCGGCGCCGCGCCCGCCGATGGCGATGTTGCGTTCACAGGCGCCCTGGACGTCGCGCCGGGCGGCGAAGACGGGGAGGGGACGACCGTCGCCGGTGGCGATCTCTCGGACGGCTCCGCCGAGGACCTTGGCCCCCCCCTGACGGACCTTTTCGTTGCGCCCCAAGACGGTTTGGCCGACGCGGAGGCCGCGGCGAGCGCAGAGGTTGCCGGCCCGGATGGCCCGGCGGACGACGCAGATCCTGGCGACGCCGTGGCGACCGATGGCGCGGTCGACGACACCGCGGTTCCGCCTTGCGAGGCCAGCGCCAAGCTCTGCCCCCACCTTTTCAGCTACGCCGGCACCGGCACCGAAAGCGCGGTCGAGGCGCGCGGCTCCTGGAATGGCTGGAAGGCCGGGGTCGCCCTGCAAGCCAACGGCACCTCGTGGTCCGGTTCGGCCAAGCTGCCGCAGGACATCAGTTTCCAGTACAAATTCCGAGTCGTCGGCCCGGACGGCAAAGAGCAGTGGAAGACCGATCCTGCCAACCCCAAGACCGCCGACGACGGCTTCGGCGGCAAGAACAGCGTCCTCGACCCGCTCAGTTGCCCGGTCGATGGCGCCTGCCCGGTGCCCGAGACGCTGTGCGGCGCGCCCGCCAAGCCCGGCGCGTTCGACTGGCGCGATGGCGTGCTGTATTTCGTGTTCGTCGATCGGTTCAGGAACGGCAACCCCGCAAACGACAAGAAGAACCCAAGCCCCGAGGTGCCCGGCATCGCCAACTGGCACGGCGGCGACTGGGCGGGCGTACAGCAGAAGGTTGACGACGGCTACTTCTCGGCGCTCGGCGTCAACGTGTTGTGGCTCACGGTGCCCATGGACAACACCGACGACGTGCAGTGGGGCGACGGCGGCAAGAAGGTGACCGCGTTCCACGGCTACTGGCCGCGCGAACTCGACAAGCCCAATGCCCGGTTCGGGTCGCTGGCTGACCTGAAAAGCCTCGTCGATGCCGCGCACGCCAAAGGCATCCAGGTCATCCTCGACTATGCCATGAACCACGTGCACACGACGTCGCCGGTGTTCGCGCAGCACCCGGATTGGTTCCACCCGCTCAAGATCGACGGAAAAACGTGCACTTGCGGGTCAAACAGCTGCCCCTGGGACAGCCCGGCAGGGGTGTGGTGCTGGTTTCGCGACTACCTGCCCGATTTCGATTTCGACCACGCGACTGCGCGCAAGGCGTCGATCGACAACGTGGTCTGGTGGATGGAGCAGTCGGGCGCCGACGGGCTGCGCCTCGATGCCATCAAGCACGTCGAGGGCGTGTGGCTGACCGACCTGCGCAAGCGCCTGAACGCCGACCTCGAACCCAAGCGCGGCCAGCACATTTGGCTGGTTGGCGAGACCTACACCGGCGACATGGCCACCATCAAGTCGTTCGTGGACCCGTGCGCCAAGCTCGACGGCCAATTCGATTTCCCGCTGCGCGCGGTGCTCGACAACGTGGTGCTGTTGCGCCAGGGCAAGATGAGCGAACTGGAGAAATTCGTCAAGACCAACGAGGGCTTCTACGGTCCAGACGCCCTGATGAGCACGTTTGCCGGCAACCACGACCTGCCGCGCATCATCCACTACGCCCAGGACAAGCCGCTTTTCGGCAACGTCTGGGATCCCGGCCAGGCCCAGGCCTACGACAACCCGCCGCCGCCCGTCGCCGAAAAAAGCGCCTACGAACGGGTAGCGGTGGCCATGGCGGTGCTGTACGCGCTGCCCGGGGTGCCGCTGCTGTACTACGGCGACGAAGTCGGCCTCGCGGGTGCGGGCGACCCGGACAACCGGCGGCCGATGCCATGGGTCGGGCTCAGCGGCAACCAGAACGGGCTGCTCGCCGCCCACCAGAAACTCGGTCAGGCCCGCAAGGCCCATTCGGCGCTGCGACGCGGCGCGCGGCAAACGCTGGCGGTCAGCGACGACGCTTGGCTGTGGACGATGGCCGACGCCAAAGAAACGGTGTGGGTGGCGGTCAACCGCGGCGACGGGCCGGCGACGCTGCAAGGGCTGCCCGCCGGGGTCGAACTCAAAGACGCGCTTGGCGGGCCGGCGGTGACCGGACCCGCGGTGACGTTGGAGGCGCGGTCGGCGAAGTACCTGTGGAAGCCGTAGCGCACCGGCCCGGTCAATACGTCCAGAGCACATCGACGGTCGGCCACAATTCGTGCGAGCGCACGTAGCTGTAGCTGTCGAACCCGTCCGCCGTCTTCTTGAGCAATTGTTGCCGGCGATCGAGGTCATACACCATCGCGCCCAGGGTCACCCGCGTGTGTGCCGTCGCCCGCACGTCCAGGCCGGCGTACACGCTCAAGGTCCATGGCGACACCGCGTCGTCGCCGGCAGGCCGGCTGACCCAGTAGCCGCCGATTTCGGCGCGCGCCCGCAGGCCGTCGAGCAATCGATGGTCCACTGCGGCGCGCACCTGCGCCCGGGTGCGGCCGACCTGCGGTGCCAACTGCACGTCCACCGGCCCCCAGGCGTCGAGCGGCGCGGCTTCGTCGCCCGATACCGCGAACCCGCTGGCGATCTCCGCGCGCAGCGAAAGCGCCGAATAGCCCCCGCCCGCGGCGTCGTGGCCGTATTCGCGGGTGGCCCAAACGCCGAACTTGGGCACCACCAGCCAACCCGGTCGCTGGCACCAGCCCGCCGCTTTGGGGTCGGCTTCGGCGACCTTGCACGACGGCACAAGATCGCCAGCGAGCCCCATGGGCTTGGGCAGCCGCCAGCCGAGCGTCGGCACCCCAAGGCCCAGGTGCGCGGTCCATTGCCACTGGTCCGGGTGCGCGCTGGACAACGGCACCTTGACGTCGATGTGCGGCGCCGCCAGGAACACGATGGGGTGCAGTTCGATCTCGACCCACTGCAAGCCATAGCGCAGCGGGTTGAAAAGGCCGACCTGCCATTGGCCTGGCGCGAGGATGCGCGCCGTCTCGCGGGGTGCAAGGCTTTCGGCGACCGCCGGTGCGGACCCGAGGACGACAGCAGCGACGGCAAGGGCGAGGGCGCGACGCATCACGGCACCTCCCAGGTGCCGACGACCGGGGCGTGATCACTCAGCCGAACCGGGTCGGTCTTGAGCACGGGGCCCACGCCACCGTCGCCGCCGATCTTTTGCCCGGCCTGTTGCGCGACGTCGGTCGATCCGACCTGCCAGGTGGTGCCCTTGCTGGCGAAAAGGTAGTCGAGCGTCCGGTTCCAGAAGCCCTTCTCGCCCTTTTCGTTGACCTCATCGGGCCCCAGGACCGAGTGTGAGTAGTAGCGTTTCTGTTCGAGTTCGGTCTTGCCGTAGCGGTCGAGCGCGATCGCGGGCACCAACTTGTCGTAGAAACGCTGCATGGCCTCGGGCGTGTACGGCGGCTGCGTGAAATCGGCGCTGCACACCGCGGTCTCGCGTTCGTCCATGAACCCCTGCTTGCGCGCGGCCACCGGCGGCAGTTCGTTGAAGTCGCCGCCGACCACGAACGGCAGCGGTTCCTTGGCCAGCAGATCCTCGATCTGGGCGATCTGCTTCTGTTTGGTGCCGTCGTTGTCGTAGGCCTCGGTGTGCACGGCCCAAATCGCCACCTTCTTGCCGGCGGCCACCTCGATTTCGGCGCGCCCGAGCGCCCGGTGCAGGTAGAACATGGCGGTCAGCGCATCCTGGTCGCTGCGGTCGATCTGGCGGATGCGTTCGGCCCGGGTGATCTTGTGCTTGCTGAAGATGGCGTTGCCCAGGTGGATGCGGCCCACCCCCTCGCTGGCGATGTATTTGCTGTTCCAGGTGCTGGCAAAGGTGGCGTAGTTCAGCTTGGTGTGTTCGAGGATGCCCGCGACCATATCGACATACGCCGAGCGTCGCGAATTGACCTCGATTTCTTCGGCGATGAGCACATCAGGGTCGAGTTCGTTGATGGCCGCGTAGATCTTTGCCAGGTTGGCGTCGACCTCGGCCTTGGTCATCTGCGCACGGTCTCCCCAGCAGTCGAACCAGAACGGGATGCGGCCGGCGCCGTACTTGATGTTCCAGGCCACGACTTTGAGACGCGCCGGAGTGCCCGCGGCCGGGGCCGCCACGACGGTCGAGCGGCGGAAGATCGGCGCGGCTTCGCGGTCATACGATTGGGGGTCGGCCAAAGGCTCGCAGCCGCAAGCGATCGACGCCAGGGCCGCGAGGGCCAGGATCCATCGGTTCATCGTGCACCCTGCTTGGTGGCCGCCCATGCGCCGGCAGCGGGCGCACGGTCGCGCGAAACGGGGCGCGGCGTCAAATTGCGCCCGGCGCGGCGACCGGCCCGCCTATGCAAACGCAGCCCGCAGCGCCCCGTCGAGATCGGTCAGCAAGTCATCCACGTCCTCGATGCCGACCGACAGCCGGCAGAGGGCGTCGTCGATGCCGATCTCCTTGCGCCGTTCGGGCGGAATCGAGGCGTGTGTCATGATCGCCGGGTGCTCGATGAGCGACTCGACCCCACCCAGCGACTCGGCCAGCGTGAACACCCGAGTCGCCGACAGGAACCGGCGTGCGCAGTCCAGGTCGCCGTCGAGGAACACGGTCACCATGCCGCCAGAGCCGGCCATCTGCCGGCGGGCCAGATCGTGTTGCGGGTGCGACGGCAAGCCCGGGTACACGACCCTGGCCACGCGCGGATGGTCCTGGAGCCAGGCGGCGATGCGGCCCGCGTTGTCGCAGTGCCGCTCCATGCGCAGGCCCAGGGTCTTGAGCCCGCGCAGCGTCAACCACGCATCGAACGGACCGGGCGTGCCACCGTTGGCGTTCTGCACGAACGCGAGCCGATTGCCGAGATCCTCGTCGCGCACGATGGCGGCCCCGCCCACGACGTCGCTGTGGCCGCCGATGTATTTGGTGGTGGAGTGCACCGCAAGATCGGCGCCCAACTCCAGCGGCCGCTGCAAGGCCGGTGTGGCGAAGGTGTTGTCCACGGCGACCAGGATCCCGCGGGCCCGAGCGCGCCGGACCAGTTCGGCGATGTCCACCAGCTTGAGCATGGGGTTGGTCGGGGTTTCCAGCCACAGCAGCTTGGTGCGCTCTGTGCACACGGCGTCCAGCGCCGCCGGGTCGCGCAGATCGGCGTAGCTGAACGCGATGCCGTGGCGCCGCCACACCTTGTCGAACTGGCGGTAGGTGCCGCCGTACATGTCGTCCATCGCCACGACGTGGTCGCCGGCGTCGAGCAGGGCCACGATGGCATGGGTGGCGGCGAGCCCGGACGAGAAGCACAGCCCGCGCGTGCCGCCCTCCAGCGAGGCCAACGCCGTCTGCAATGCGTCGCGGGTCGGGTTGCTGGTGCGGCTGTATTCGTGGCCCAGGTGCTGGCCCGGGGCCGGCTGGGCAAAGGTGCTGGTCTGGTAGATGGGGACCACCACGGCGCCGGTCAGCCCCTCGGGGTCCTGGCCAGCGTGGATGGCCCGGGTGGCGAAGCGGGCGTGGCTCCAATCGTGGCGCGGCGCCGCGGCCTTGGCGAATTCTGCGGTCATGTGGGTTTCCTGTGGCGCCGAACTCAACCGTTCGGGTGCGCGGCATACCAGGCGATGGCGCGGCGCAGGCCCTCGGCGAACGGGACGCCGGCGGTGTAGCCCAGGTCGCGGCGGGCGGCGGCGATGTCGGCGAGCGAGTCGCGGATGTCGCCCGCCCTGGCCGGCAAATGCTCGACCGCAACCGCAGTACCGAGCTGGCGGTTGATCTCGGCGACGAGGTCCAACAGCGAGACGCGCTCGCCGCATGCCACGTTGTAGACATTGCCCGGGGCCGCCGGGGCGGCCAACGCCTTGAGATTGGCCTCGACGACGTTGTCGATGTAGCAGAAATCGCGGGTCTGTCCGCCGTCGCCAAATACCGTCGGCGGCTGGCCGTGCTGCATCCGTGTCACGAACCGCGGGATGACCGCGGCGTATTCGTTGTCCGGACTCTGCCGTGGTCCGAATACATTGAAGTAGCGCAAGGCCACGCACGGCAGCCCGAAGCAGCGCGTCCAGATCTGGCAGTACGTTTCGCCGAACAGTTTGCTCGCCCCATAGGGGCTGATCGGGCTCGGCGCCATAGTCTCGACCTTGGGCAACTGCGGCGTCTCGCCATAGGCCGAGGAGCTCGCCGCAAAGACCAGTCGCTGCACGCCAGCCGCCCGCGCCGCCTCCAAGACGTACAAGGTGCCGTTGACATTGACGTCGTGGCAGTCCTCGGGCGCCTCCATGCTGCGGGCCACGCTGGGCAAGGCCGCCTGGTGCAGCACGAACTGTGCCCCGCGCAGGGCGTGCGCGAGCAAAGACCGATCGCGGATGTCGCCTTCGAAGACATCGACGCGCCCGTGCAGATCGGCGAGGTTGGCCTTGCGGCCCGTAGAGAAGTTGTCGACGACGGCCACCGAATCGCCGCGCGCCACCAGGGCGTGGGCGAGATTCGATCCGATGAAACCGCCACCGCCGGTGATGACGACGCGCGCCATGGTGGAGGAGCCTTGTGGTGTGATGGCCGCGGACGACCAGCGGCAAAGCAGAGGGGGAACGACCGGCAGCGCTGCGGCTACTGGTTCATGCCATCGAGGAACGCCTGGTTGGTCTCGTACTTGCGGATCTTGTCGAGCAGGAACTCCATGGAGTCAATGACGTTGAGCGGGTGCAGCAACTGCCGCAGCAGCCAGACGCGCGACAGGGTACGCTCGTCGAAAAGCAGATCCTCTTTGCGCGTGCCGCTCTTGTTGATGTCCATGCACGGGAAGATGCGCTTTTCCATCAACTTGCGGTCGAGGTGGATTTCGCAGTTGCCGGTGCCCTTGAACTCCTCGAAGATGACCTCGTCCATGCGCGAACCGGTGTCGATGAGCGCCGTGCCGATGATCGTCAGGGAGCCGCCTTCTTCGATGTTGCGCGCGGCGCCGAAGAAGCGCTTGGGCTTGTGCAGGGCGTTGCTGTCCACGCCGCCCGACAGGATCTTGCCCGACGGCGGCACCACGGTGTTGTAGGCGCGCGCGAGCCGTGTGATCGAGTCGAGCAAGATGACCACGTCGCGGCCGTGTTCGACCAAGCGCTTGGCCTTCTCGATGACCATCTCGGCCACCTGCACGTGGCGGCTCGCCGGTTCGTCGAAGGTCGAACTGACAACCTCGCCCTGGACCGTGCGCTGCATGTCGGTGACCTCCTCCGGCCGCTCGTCGATGAGCAGCACGATGAGGTAGATCTCCTTGTGGTTGGTGGCGATGGCGTGGGCCAGCTCTTGCAGCAGCACGGTCTTGCCGGTGCGCGGCGGGGCGACAATCAACGTGCGCTGGCCTTTGCCCTGCGGGCACATCAGATCGACGATGCGGGTGGTGAACGACTTCTGGTGGTACTCCAAGCGCAACCGCTCATTGGGGTACAGCGGCGTCAGGTTGTCGAAAAGGATCTTCTGCTTGGCGACCTCTGGGTCCTCGAAGTTGATCTCGTCGACCTTGAGCAAGGCGAAATAGCGCTCGCCTTCGCGCGGCGGCCGGATTTCGCCGCGCACCGTGTCGCCGTTGCGCAGCCCAAAGCGGCGAATCTGCGAGGGGCTGACGTAGATGTCGTCGCTGCCGGGAAAGTAGTTGTAGTCGGGCGAACGCAAGAAACCGTAGCCGTCGGGCAGGACCTGCAACACGCCTTCAGAGTAGATGGCGCCTTCGCGGTTGGTCTGCGCCTGCAGGAGCGCGAAGATCAGATCCTGGCGGTGCAGGCTGGCGGCGTCTTCGATGCCGAATTCGTTGGCCATGCCGACGAGTTCGGCCATCTTGGTGTGTTTGAGATCAATCAAGTTCATGGGGACACCAGGGCGATTCCGCAGGCGGGAGGGACACGCGACGCAACCCCGCATCAGTCAGAGGGCAGGCGTCGAGGGCGGCGAGCGGGGTCAGGGTTGCGGGCTGCGATCGCCCGGGGAGAGGCGTGCGCGGGCCGGGTTGGGTCGTCTGCGGTCCTTGGGGAAAGGACGCGGGCGGGGATGCGACGTCGAACGGGCAGCAACCGGGGTCGGGTTTTCGCGGGTGCGCGTGCTGACCAAGCTGCTCGGGACGGCGCCGCAGTTTTAGGGCAGGCGCGCCGGGTTGTCAACGAGGGCGCCGCCCGCGTCCACGAATTCTTGCGAACTTTGCAATTCGCCTGCCACGACCCGGCGCGGTCAGGCTTCGCCGCGGTGTACCGCGCAGGGCCGCTGGCACACCACAGGCTGCACGCAATCGAAGCGCAGGTGATCGCCGGGCGCCAGGGCTTCCAGAGCAGCGGCCTCCACCGAACCGGGCGGAAACAGCGTGCAGAGGCGGCGGGCCACCGCCAACATCGCCGGACCGTCGGCGAAGTGGCTGTCGACCAACCGCAGGCGGTATGCCATCAAGCGCACAGCGCGCCACGGCACGAACGCGATGTCGGTGGCCGCCGGGCGCTGCCACACGCCCGCCCGCACCTTTTCGCGCACAACCCAGAAGGCGGCCACCTGGGGCGCGCCGCGCAGGATGCCCTGCAGCAGCTGCGTCACCAACGCGTCGGAAGCGGTAGCCGCGGCCAACTGCTGTGGCAGATCGGGCTGCGCCTTGATCGCGCGCCCGCCGATCGCCGCGTCGACCAAAAGCCCGCGCAACGCGGTGCATTGCGGGTCGCTGGCGGTCAACTGCCACTTGCCCAAGCCATCGACCAGCGCTTCGGGCCGGTCGAGCAGCAGCGCCAGCGGCGCCAGTGTGCCTCCCGTGCGCTCGATCAGGGCGTCGACGAGACGACCGTCGCCGGTCAGCGCGTAGCCGCGCGCCACCAGTGCCGCCAGAAAAAGGTGGCGCGCTGGTTCATTCTGGGCCATGCGCGGTTCAATGCCGTGCGCGAGCAGCAGGCTGCCCCCGCCAAGTCCGAGGGTGCGGCCGTGATCGCGCAGCGCCGCCACCACCTCGGCCGGACCGAGCGGAGCCGACCCGCACGCAGTCTCGCTGCGCACGTAGCGGACCAGCACCTGCGGCGCCGCCGTGTCGCGGACGGCGACTGCGGCATCGGACGGCTGCGCCGGCGCGGTCTCGACGACGGCAGGCGCGGCGGCGGCGCCCGCTTTGACCGCTGGGGCGACGGCGGCGGGGAGTGGCGCCACCCGGTCGGGCTTGCCGGGCGCGGCGGGGGGTGCCGCAGCCGTGGGTTCGGAAAACTGCTGCTCATAGCGCGAGAACACCGAGTCGTCGACCGGCTCGGCCTCTGGAGGAAGATCGAGGTCCTCGTCTGGGTCGTCGTCCTTCTTCGGCGCAGGCTTGGCCGCCACGGCGGCGGCGACCTTGGCAGGTTCGGCCGCGGCGGGCTTCGGAGGGGCCGGGGCCGGCGCCGCCGCAGCGGGAGCCGCCACAGCACCTGGGCCGGCAGCCTTTTCGTCTTCGAGGAATTCGTCGGGGTCCACCGTGCGCATCCGCGGCACCGCCTGCTTGCCCAGATCGGTCAGGCCCCAGCGAATGCCGATCATCTTGACGCGGCCGGACACGACCGCCCACTTGATCCAGTTCTTGAAGGGTTCCAGGGTGACGTGTTTGCCCGGATAGACGTAGCTCGTGAGCAGCCGGTGCAGTTCGTGGGTCGAGTGCAACCGCCCGCCGCCCTCGGTGTCCAGGGCTTCAAGGGCGTACTTGACCAGCAGCAGGTTCTCGTCGCACAGCCGCTTGTAGACCTGTTCGCGCATCGCCTCTTCGGTGTCGGCCGCAAAGAAGCGCTCGGCCCACGGGCCCAGGCGCACGGCGCCCTCGGTCCAGATGTCGCACAGGCTGAGCAGTTGCGGCATCTCGTCCTTGTTCCACAGGTTCTCGTCCTTGAGCCAGTCGCGGAACTCGCGGGCGGTCAGCGCGTTGCGTCGGATGTGGCCGTAGACCTTGTTCAGGGTCGCGAGCATGTTCTCTTCGCGCACGCCAGGGAAGAACGCGAAATCGACGCGCTGGGCCATTTGCACCTCCGCCGGGCCGCGGGCCACGGGCGGCCGCAGCGTAGCCACACGCAGGCGGCGCGGCAACTGGTGGCGGTCCGGCGGCTGGCCTATACTGGCGCGCCGGTCGCGCCACGCGGCGACGCGATGGGAACCTCTTGACCCTGCACAGAAAATCCGTCTCCGGCGCAAGGCGACGTGCCGCCGTGGCCGTCGCTTGGCTACTGATCGGCCCGCACGCCTCCGCCGCCGTCGCGAGCGCCGACGCCGCCCAGGCGATTTCGCCGGCCATGGGTCAGGTGCTGGGCGAGCTGCTCGACGGGGGCTCACCGCTCGCGGACGGCAGCCTGGTCACGGGTGTCGCCATCGAACGCGACCGCGCGGTGGTCACGCTGCGCACGCCGGCCGGCGAGACGCCGGTACTGGTGCTGCGCGCGCCCGGCCCGCGCGGCGGCAGCGACGGCTTGCAGCGCTTCACCATCGACGGGCCGACCGGCGCCGCGCGCGCCAGCCTCGCAGCGCGATTGGCTGCCGGCGAGGCGCGATTCCAATGGACAGCGGTCGCGGTCCACCCGGCGGGCGACCCCACGCCAGCGAGTGCCGCGCTGCACGCGTTGGGACGATCGCTGGACACGCACGGCGGCCCGGAGGCGACCGCTCGGCTGGACGCGGTGCTCGGCACCCTCGACGCGGCCAGCGCGGACGCACAATCCGCCTGGACGGCGGCGCGGCTCTTGTGGGCGCAACGGCGCGCAGCGGCTGCCCGCCCTTGGCTGCAGCGCACGATTGACGCCACGCTGGCGCTCGATCCGCGTCAGGCCGCGACACCGAACCTGGGCGCGCGGCTTGGTGCCCACGACCTGCTCGGCCAATCGTCAGCGGCCGACGCGGCCTTCGCGGCGTGCGCGGCAGCCGGCCGATCCCCCGCCGCCTGCGGTGCCCGCGACCGCAGCGAGGCCGCAGCGCTGCAGGGACAATGGAAAGACGCGGTGCGGTGGTTCGATCTGGCGCTCGGACAAGGCCAACCGGGACTTTCGGACCTGTTGCAGCGATCGACGTTGGCGATGATGGCCGGCGACGCCGCTGGCGAGCTGCGCTGGGCCGAGCGGGCCCACACGGCCCACCCTGACGATCCCGAGGCCATCGATCGCTACGCCTCGGCGTGCTTTCGTGCCGGCCGCTTCGAGGCGGCGGTGGCGGCGTACGAGCGACTCTACCACCGCGATCCGGCGCGGGTGTCGGTGCTCGCCCACCTGTCGGGCGCGTTCAACCGCATGCACGGAGCGGAGGCTGCGAGCGACGTGCAGTCCGCCTACGCGCGCCTGCGCCAGACGTTCGAGCGCCGCGCCCGGGATCCGCGCGACCTGGTGGCGCGCTTCCTGCAAGCAGTGGCGGTGTTCTACGACGCCGATTTCGCCCGCGCCATCGCGCTGTTCGGGCCGCTGCAGCAAGCACTGCCGGCCGAGCCGCGCGTGCACATCTACTTGGCCATGGCGCACTACTGGACTGGCGACCTGGCGACGGCACGCCAGCACGCGACGCTCGCTGTGGACAAGGGCCCGCGCGACCCCGACGTGTACTACTGCCGCAGCAAGGTCTGGCAAGACGAACGGCCGCAGCAGGCCATCGCCGACCTCGAGCGCTACGTCGCGCTGGCCGAGGCGCCGGGCACGATCTCTTTTGCCGACAAGACCGCGCGCATCCGCCAGGAGATGGATCACCTGCGCCGCGGCGAGCGCCCGCCCGATTGGGACCGACCGCAGTTCGCCGGCCAAAGCCTCGGCGCGTCGCTCGCCGGCGTGGCGCTCGCGGTTTTTGCCGCCCTGGCCGCGCTGTGGTGGTGGCGTCGCAGGCGGCGGCCGTGACTGCGGCCCCCGGCAACCCGTGGCTGGACGCGGCCCGGTTCGGCGCACGGCGGCAGTTGCCCTCGCTCGCGCGCGAATCGGCGCCGGCCGAGGCAACCACGCCGCTGGGCGCCGGGCTCGACCGGCAAGTGGCGGCGGTCTGGGCGCAGCAGATGCAGTGGCCGGGTGGATCGGCCGTTGCGGCCGACGAACTGGTGTTGTGCGGCAGCGGTCGCGAGGCGCTGGGGTTGGCCCTGGGCGGGTTGCTCATACCCGGCGACACCGTTCTGGTCGCCAGACCCGCGGCGGTCGATGCGCTGGCAACCGTGCTCGGCCGAGGCGCGCGCTACGTCGATGTCGGTCGCCTGCACGACGGCGCGGTCGACGCTGCGGCGGCGGCGCGCGCTGCGGGCCGGCACCCGGACGCCGTGGCGTGGATGGAGGCCCCCGGGTTGCTGGCCGAGGACGACGCGCCGGCCTGGGCCGGGGTGGCCGTGCGCGCCCGCATCGCCGATCTGCGCCACGCGGGTTGGCCAACGGCCCTGCCCGAGGCCGACGCGGTGTTGTTGGCGCTGCGCGATCCGGACGCCCCGGGCACCCCGGTCCTGTGGGCCGTTGCGGCGCGCGGCGGGGCCGCTGGGCTGCTGGGGGCGATCGGCGGCGCGGGCGACCTGCCTGCGGGCACGCTGTCGAGGTCGGCGGCGGTTTTGCGCGGATGGGCCGTGGACCCTGGATGGGTGGCCGCGGTGCTCAGGCACTGCGCGGAACGGGCCAGGCTGCTGAGCGACCTCGCCCTGGTGCACCCGGG
>Ga0194120_10002581_pt1 | contig 30915 bp, 29 predicted proteins | sample TA2MahCa65mmetaG_FD_148642 | JGI IMG/M metagenome (GOLD analysis project Ga0194120, IMG submission 148642) | Freshwater microbial communities from Lake Tanganyika, Tanzania - TA2015019 Mahale Deep Cast 65m | ecosystem: Environmental > Aquatic > Freshwater > Lake | place: Tanzania: Lake... | reverse complement strand
CAGCCGCCAACCTGCGTCGCACCCCAGCCGGCCGCCAACCTGCCTCGCACCCCGGCCGGCCGCCAACCTGCCTCGCACCCCGGCCGGCCGCCAACCTGCCTCGCACCCCGGCCGGCCGCCAACCTGCGTCGCACCCCCGGCCGGCCGCTAGCCTTAGCTCCGTAGCCTCAGCCTGCCTCGGTCGCCACCCGGCGGGCCGATCCGCCGGCCCTGATTGAAGCGTACTCGATTGCCGGAGCCTCGCTGGGCACCAAGCACTCATGCCTTGGCTCCAGGCGGCCCGGAATCGGCTCGATCGGTTGCTCGCCGCCTGCACGCCGCCACCTTGGCATTGACTGCACGCCGCCGTGGATCGGCGCCCGCCTTCGCTGCCCGGAGCCGCCGCGGATCCGCTGGATCGGGCTCCAGCTCGTCGAGATGGTAGCCACCGTGGTGATCCCAGCAGACCGCCAGCATCCGATCGATGTCATGGCGCCTGGACTCGCAGAACGGATCCAGGTGGTGGAAATCGACCGCACGCGCCGCGCAGCCCTCCTTCTCGCAGATACCGGCGGAGCGGCCCATCAGGTAGAGAGCCACCGCGGCCGGAACCTCGCGGCCCATGTCCTTTGGCACCCGCCGGCCTGTCTTCCTCAGCTCAGCCACCCGTCTCACCAGACTGCGCTCATGCCTGGCGGAGGCCGCCAGCGCCCGTGCCCGCAACTCCTCGAACACCACGGATGGCGCCATCGCCAGCCTCTCCTGAATCTCGCACGGCAATGCAATCAGCGGAGCAGGCCCATGGCGGGACGGAAGCCAGCGCTCACCCGTCTCCGCGCTTCGGTAGACGATTTCGATCGTCCGGCGCCTTTCCCGCCGGCCTCTCTGCGGCGCCCCGCGTCGCGCGTTACCGCGCTCGCACTCACCCAGACTGCCGTCTCCGCCGGCTTCCTGCCCAGCTTCCCGACGATCTGCCGGGATTGAGGCGGACGCGTCGCCGTCCTCCCGGCCCATCCTGGCGAGCGCATCAAGAGCAAGCCGCTCGATCACCTCTCCCCGGGTCAGGGGTCCGAACTCGGCCTCCAGGCGCTCATGAACGTCGTCCAGGGCCTTTGCTCCCGCCACACTCACTTCGGCGGTCACCCGCACTCGTCCCGACCCGCCGGCCGCCACCGCCTGCGGCAGGCTGGCGCCGACGCCCCCGGCAAGAGACCGGCCGGAAGGTGATCGCGGAGACATCTCTCCCGACGCCCTCCCGTTGGGCACTCCACCCACGGCGGTACCGTCGGGTACCTCTCCCCCCGCACTCCCGTCAGGTACCCCTCCCGCCGCGCTCCCTTCAGGTACCCCTCCCCCCGCGGTACCGTCGGGTACTTCTCCCGCCGCGGTACCGTCCGGTACCTCTCCCGCCGCAGTCCCGGCGGGTACTCCTCCCGCCGCAGTCCCGGCGGGTACTCCTCCCGCCGCAGTCCCGGCGGGTACTCCTCCCGCCGCAGTCCCGGCGGGTACTCCTCCCGCCGCAGTCCCGGCGGGTACTCCTCCCGCCGCGATCCCGTCGAGTGACCCTGCAACTGCTCCCCCATCGGAGTCCCTCGCGGCGGCCCCGTCGGGCACTCGGGCCGTCGTAACCCCATCAGCTCCTCCGGCCGGCACAACCACACTCGGCACGCCGCCACCGGCCCCCTGGAGCAACAGGCCGGACTCACACTCGCCGAGCATCTCGCCCCCTCCAGGCCCTCCCGTCGCCGCGCCCGCCGTGATCGTCGGCCCGTGAAGCGAAGGGAATAGCGGCTCAGGAATGCCGCTCCTCGGGTGTGCGCCGCCCTCGCGCGCTCCGGCCGCTCGCACGAGTTCGCGCAATTGTGCCCGGTTGCAGCGTTGCACCCGGTCGGCCCACCACGCGGCATTTTCCGCCGTCACGCGTGGCGCAATCAGCAGCAGCTTGGACATTCCCACCGTCCCCTGCGCGAAGAGGCGCCACAAGACCCAGTGCTGCCCGATCTGGCGGTGGAGGCGCAGCGTATCCTCGACATCGCGCGGCGAAACAGCTCCGCGCTTGGCGGCCAGCTCTTCGATCGAGCGAAAACCCGCGTCCCGAAAAGCACCGAGCCGTGCGATCTGCGGCAAGGTAGCCAGAAAGCGCCACTTGGCGCCTTTTACAGCCTTCCCGCAATGAGCATTCCACTCGAGTAGCTCGCGCCGCCCGCGCGCTTCGAACGGCGTGTCGAAATCCAGTGAGTACGCCATGGCGAGACTCCTTTGCTGCGAATGGTTGTTCGAGTCTAGGCGAGGAATGAGCCGTCAGGCAATACCTGAAACGGTTAAGAATGAAAGAAAGTCAAATCTTCACACAGCCGGCCGGCCGCCTCGTAACTCCGGAGTAACGGCTGGGCGGTTCAATCCAGCTCATTTCAAGCCAAGCCAAATGACCTCAGTTTTCATTTTGATCCTTTCTCTGGCGCTACTCATGGTCGCCGCTTACCGTGGTGCCTCGGTCATTCTATTCGCCCCGATTTGCGCCTTGCTGGCCGTAACGCTCACCGATCCCGGGCTCGCGGCGCCGATGCTCTCGGGCGTGTTCATGGTTAGGCTCTCGGACTTCGTGCAACTGTACTTCCCGGTGTTCCTCCTAGGAGCTGTCTTCGGCAAGCTGATCGAGATCTCGGGGTTCGCCCGGGCGCTAATCGGCGCCGTCACCGAGGTAGTGGGCCCGAGCCGGGCGATGTTGGCCGTCGTGCTTGTCTGCGCCCTGCTCACGTATGGCGGCGTCTCACTTTTCGTGGTGGCATTCGCCGTATACCCGTTCGCGGCCGAACTGTTCCGCTCGGCTAACATCCCCAAACGCCTCATTCCGGGCACGATCGCCCTGGGCGCATTCACGTTCACCATGGACGCCCTCCCGGGCTCCCCCCAGATCCAGAACATCATCCCCGCGTCGTTCTTTGGCACCGACACTTGGGCCGCGCCGCGCATTGGCCTCTTCGGCGCCGCGATTGTGCTCGGCGCGGGCCTGGCCTACCTCGAATGGCGCCGCCGGCGTGCCGCCGCGGCAGGTGAGGGCTATGGCGCCGGCCACCTGAATGAATCTGGGTCTCCTTACAGCCCCGCAGCGCAACCCGGCAGCCCCGCAGCGCAACCCGGCAGCCACGCAGCGCAACCCGGCAGCAGCGCAGCGCAACCCGGCAGCAGCGCAGCGCAACCCGGCAGCAGCGGAGCGCAACCCGGCAGCCCCGCCGTACATCCCGGCAGCGCCGCAGTGCTGCCTTCTCCTCTGGTGGCCGCACTGCCTCTCTTCGTCGTCGGCGCCCTCAACCGCCTCTTCACTGACGCTCTGCCACGAATCTACGGACCGACCGTAGACCTCTCGTCCGCCGGAATCAAGGGCGCCGAGCCTATCCTGCTTTCGAAGGTGGCCGCCATCTGGGCGATCGAAGGAGCCCTCGCCGTGGGCTGCCTGCTTGTCCTGGCCCTGGCATTCCGCCGCGTCAAGTCCGGCCTAGCGGCGGGAGCCGGCGCGGCGGTCAGTGGCGCACTGCTGGCGACGCTCAACACGGCGTCCGAGTATGGCTTCGGGGCGGTCGTCGCGGCGCTCCCAGGGTTCCAGGTCGTCAGCGCGGCCCTGGCCGGTACTTTCGGCAATCCCCTGATCAACGTCGCCGTCACGACCACGACACTGGCTGGGATCACGGGATCGGCTTCGGGCGGAATGAGCATCGCACTGGGAGCGATGGGCCAAGCCTACCTCCAGCAGGCCGCGGCGATCGGGATCCCGCCCGAGATGCTGCATCGGATTGCCGCGATGGCGAGCGGCGGCATGGACACGTTGCCGCACAACGGGGCCGTGATCACCTTGCTGGCGATTACCGGCCTGACCCACCGGCAGTCCTATCCCGACATTTTCGCGATGACGCTGATCAAGACGTTCGCAGTCTTTGCAGCCATAGCCTTCTTCACGCTCACTGGCACCCCCTGATCGAGAGGCATCCGCATGTCAGTAACATCCATGGCCGGCAAGGTCCTGTTCATCACCGGCGGCGGCAGCGGCATCGGCGCCGAGATCGCCCGAACGTTCGCCCGGGCGGGGGTCGGCGTGGCCATCGCCGACCTCGATGGGCAGACCGCCGAGGAACTTGCGGCCGCCCTCGGCGCCGAAGGCCACATGGCGCGAGCGTACCAGTGCGACGTCACCCGGGAAGAGGAACTCAATGCCGCGATCGACCAAGCCGTCGCCGACTTCGGCCGTCTCGACGTGCTGATCAACAACGCCGGGATCCAGTACGTGTCGCCAATCGAAGACTTCCCCACGGAGAAGTTCGAGTTGATCCAGAAGGTCATGCTCACCGCGCCCTTCATTGCCATCAAGCGGGCGTTTCCGGTCATGAAGCGGCAACGCGAGGGCCGAGTGATCAACATGGCGTCGATCAACGGCCTGGTGGGCTTTGCGGGCAAGGCGGCCTACAACAGCGCCAAGCACGGAGTCATCGGCCTCACGAAGGTAGCAGCGCTCGAAGGAGCGGAGCACGGCATCACGGTCAACGCCCTCTGCCCCGGCTACGTGGACACGCCCCTGGTGCGCAACCAGCTCGCGGATCTCGCCAGGACCCGCGACGTTCCGCTGGACCGCGTCATCGAGGACGTCATCTATCCCCTGGTGCCGCAGCGCCGGCTCTTGAAGCCGAAGGAGATCGCCGACTACGCGCTGTTCCTGGCCAGCGGCATGGCCTCGGGCGTCACCGGCCAGGCCGTGGTCATGGACGGCGGCTACACCGCCCAGTAGCTGCCCGTACCGGGAACAACTCCGATGTGCGGACATCAGACGTCCTGATCGTCGCCGGCTTCCTGGCCGCGGGGCCGGTAGCCGGATGCCTGGGCGTCGGGCCCACGCGCGTCCTCTTCGTGATCGGAACCCAGCCCTTCATGCGTGAGGCCGCGAGCTTCCAGCTAAGCAACTTCAGTGACGAGGCCGAACTCGAACTCACGCTGCGAGTCTGCAACACGGCAGCCGGAACATGCCGGGACCGGCAGGTCACCGTACCCAAGCCGGCCGGCCTGCCGATCACCCTCGACGCCCGGACGGTTCCCGAGCTGGAGTCCGGAAAGGGCCTTATCCCGGTTGAAGTCTCCGCCACGATGGCACCGACGCCGGAGAATGCGCCGGCGTTCCTACAGAGTCCCGTCTCCACCCGCCAGGAGGCCAGATTCCACCTTGTGCGCGACAAGGGGGCCAGGCTGCCTCCCGCGCAGTACCCCCCGACCACGATCAGCCGGCCGGCCGCGGGCGCGCGGTCGCCCTGGATCCAGGTCGAGGACACGTCCCGGCTGGAAGACGTCGCGCTGGCGACCGCGCTGCAATGGGGCGGGCGGGGCCTGGCGCTTTCGGCCGAAGCGGCGCCCGCCGCCGAACTGGCGGCCCTGCCCGAGATGGCCGACTATGTCCCGCCCGTCGAGTTCGTATGGTACCGAGTCAGCGGGACCTTCCCGAAGCATGTCGTGCCCGCCGCGTACTCGACCACCGGGACAGACGCCATCGCAGCGCCCACCGCCATCCGGGCCCTGGTGCCCCGGATTCGCGACCCCTTCCTGGTCAAGACGGTGGTGGACCTGTGACGTACCTCTTGCGCCTGGTGGTCGCGGCAGCGGTGCTGGCGGCAACCGGGTGCTCGGGCCGCGGTCGGTACTTCGAGCGCGTCCTCTCCGTCGATGTCCCCGACTATCTGCACCTCGGGGAAGAGATCCGGCTCTACTTCGGGAGCGCCAATGTGGGACCAGCGCCAGGGGTGCTCACGCTGACCAACCGGTCGACAGGGGCGATGGCGAGCACCGCCTTTACCGTGAGGTCGGGCGCCCCCTTCGGACACAAGCTGACCGCCGGCACGCTTCCCGACATCGGGGCAGCGCGGACCGGAATCGAGCGTTACTCGCTTCGTGCCACCGTCGAGATCCCGCAGGACTGGAATGGCTTGCAGTCGCTACCGGCGGGCAGCCAGACCCTCGAGACCGAGTTCGCGGTCGTCACCGACTCCGAAGCGAGGCTGCCCGTCTTTTCGCCGGTTCCGCTCATCGGCATGGGGCCTCCCTTCGGCCAGCCCGATCCCTGGCTGCAGGCCGAGGCCATCGGTCCCATCGAGGACGCGGCCCTCATGGCCGCAACCGAACGCGGCGGCCGCGAACTGGTCGCCAGCAGCAGCCTGGCGAACGCGGCCGACCTTGCGGCGTCCAGGACTCCAGGCATCTCGTCGCTGGCCGCCGAGGTCTACCGGTACGAAGTGCGCGGGAGGTTCCCGAAGCAGGTCGTGGCCGACCGGTTTTCGGCCAGCCGCGACGAGCGCATCGTCAAGCCCTCCGGCTACAAAATGCTGGTGCCGCGCATCGCCCGGCCTATGCCGCTGGACGTCGAGGTGCTGACCGACTAGCAGGCCAGGTGGAAGGGATGCTGGTGCCGCGCATCGCCCGGCCTATGCCGCTGGACGTCGAGGTGCTGACCGACTAGCAGGCCAGGTCGAAGGGATGCTGGTGCCGCGCATCGCCCGGCCGATGCCGCTGGACGTCGAGGTGCTGACCGACTAGCAGACCACGTGGCTGGGATGCTGGTGCCGCGCATCGCCCGGCCGATGCCGCTGGACGTCGAGGTGCTGACCGACTGGCAGACCAGGTGGAAGGGATGCTGGTGCCGCGTATCGCCCGGCCGATGCCGCTGGACGTCGAGGTGCTGACCGACTAGCAGACCACGTGGCTGGGATGCTGGTGCCGCGCATCGCCCGGCTTATGCCGCTCGGCGTCGAAGTGCTGACCGACTAGCAGGCCACGTGGCTGGGATGCTGGTGCCGCGCATCGCCCGGCCGATGCCGCTGAACGCCGAGGTGCCGATCGACAGGCAGCCCGGGGAAGGGATGCTGGTGCCGCGCGTCTCCCTGGTCGATGCGGCCGGACGTCGAAGGGCTGCCCGACTAGCTGGCCCTGTGGAAGGCCTGGACGCAGTGCTCCTCGCGCTCCAGGCTTTCGGCCTCCACCTGGATGGTCACGTGCTCTATCCCGTAATCCCGAGCGAGGTGCCGCCGGAGGGCCCCCAGCACCACGTGCGGGTCAGTGCCCGCGTCCACCACGATGTGGCATGACAGGGCGAACATCCGACTGGTGACGGTCCAGATGTGCAGGTCGTGCGCCGACGCCACTCCGACCGCTCCCTCGATGGCTCCCAGGACTTCCGCCGGATCCAGGTGCACCGGGCACCCTAGCATGAGGATGTCCACCGACTGGGTCATGAGCAGCCAGGCGCTCCGCAGGACTAGGAGCGCGATCAGCATGGACACGGCCGCGTCGGCCTGATACCAGCCGGTGAGCCAGATGACCCCGCCGGCAAGCAAGGTGCCGGCCGAACCCAGGGCGTCGCCGACGACGTGCGCGAGCGCGCCTCGCACGTTGAGGCTGGCGTGCGCCGCGACGCCCAGGACCCGCATGGCGACCAGGTTCACAACAAGTCCGCCGGCCGCCACCATCGCCATGATGGGCGTGTCGACGACCAGAGGATCGCGAAGGCGCGCAACCGCCTCGAACAGGATCCAGGCGGCGATCGCGACGAGGCTGGCGCCATTGATGAGGGCCGCCAGGATCTCCACCCGGTAGTAGCCGAATGATTTCTGGGGCGTCGGCGGCCGGGCAGCGAACCATGCGGCCAGCAACGCCAGGGCGAGGGCGCCCACGTCGGTGAGCATGTGCCCGGCATCGGCCAGCAACGCCAGACTCCCGGAGACGACGCCTCCGACGACTTCCGCCACCATGTAGGCCAGGGTGAGCACCAGAACCCCGGCCAGGGCCGGGATGGGCGACCCGTGATCGTGTCGGTGATCGTGCACCGCAAGCAACCAGGTAACTATTTAACCGCGCTAAGCAAACCCTACCCGGGACCCGGCCATTTAACAAGCACAAAACAATAATTTTAAAGATACACAAGAAACTTCCAAGGGTCCCCCGCCCATATTAACGAAGGATTGTACGGGTTAACGTACAAGGGGTTGTGGTAAACGAGGGAGGTTGGTTCCATGCAGCTACTGTCCGCTGACGACTTCGCGAAGCTCGAGGCCGCGCGCGAGTACCTTCGCAGCTCGAAGGACATCTCCGCGAACCCGCTCGCGATGATGCTCGAGTCGGTCGTGTCCCGCATCGAGGACCTCCTGGAGCAGGCCGAGAAGCTCACCGCGTAGTAGCGCGGGGCCGGGAGCCGGCGCCCGAAGAGGCGAGGCTGCCGGAGTCATCAAGTCGGGAACGGGATCTGCCCGGCCGCGGAGCGCGCCAGGGCGGGTGTTGGGGTAGTGCTGTGGGGCGCGGGCGCCCCCGAAGGGAGTGAAAAGAATCATGGCGACGCCAGCGGTCGATGCCAAGCAGGTAAACCTGCGCGTCCTCAACGACGGGGGCAAGGCGAAGATTTTCGTGCCGGCCGGTACAGAGGTCACTCTCGTGGCCGAGGGGCCGGACGGCAAGGGCGGTCCTCAGGACACGAACGCCACGACGGCCAAGGGCAACGGCTCGACGATTCCCCTGAACTCGACCGCGCCGACCGGCAGCACGCCGACCGCCGGCGGGCCTGGCGAGAAGCTCGATGAGGCCCATCGGTCCTGGCATTCCATCGGCGATCCCCACATCAAGATGGGCAACGAGTACTTCGACAACATGCAGCGCGGCGACTTCGTGCTGATGCAGACGCAGGACAAGAGCTTCCAGGTGCAGGCCCGGCAGGAAGGCGTCGGCGACGGCACCGTCACCGTCAATACCGCCGCGGCCGTCAAGGACGGCGACAACGTCGTCGCTTACGACGCCAAGACCAAGAAGCTGATGGTCAACGGCAAGGAATGGGACGGCCAGACGCAGCCCCCGGGCGGCACCAAGATCGATAAGCTGCCCGACGGCTACAGCGTCACGTCGAGCAAGGGCGACGTCACGAACATCCACGACAAGGGCGGCTACCTCGATCTCGACGGCAAGCTGGGTCCGGATCGGACGACGGGTGAAGTGCGCGGCGCGCATGGCGTCTTCGACAACACCGACGGCACCGAGAGCCACGTCAAGCGCGATGGCACCAAGGCCGCCAATCGCGACGAGATGATCAACGACTGGAAGGTCAAGCCCGAAGAGGATCTCTTCGCGGCGGCCGGCAAGGGCGGCCCGGCAAATCCGGCGAACCCGGCCAATCCCGCCAACCCGGCCAATCCGGCCAATCCGGCGAACCCGGCTCCGCCGGACGGCAAGGGTGGCCCCGGCCAGGTCGACGACGCCACCAAGAAGGCTCTCGGCGACATCCTCGAGCAGCTCAAGGGCCTCGTGAAGACGCTGACCGACCTGATCGCCAAGCTCGGCGGCCAGCCGGTCGATCCCGCCAAGCCGGCCAACGGCGCGGCCCCCGCCCCGGCTGCGGCCGACGGCAAGGGCGGCCCCGCGCCTGGCGCGGCCGGCGCGGCTCCCAAGACCTTCGACGAGCAGAAGAAGGAAGACGCCAAGAAGGCCGAAGAAGCCAAGGCTGCCGCCAAGGCCGCCGACGCCAAGGCCGCTGACGGCAAGGGTGGCCCCGCGGCTGCCGACGCCGGTGGCGACATCATGGCCCAGCTCACCACGGCCCTCAAGGGGCTCATGGAACTGCTCACCAAGCTCCTGGCCCAGCTCCAGGGCGGCGCTGCACCCGCGGCTCCCGCGGCGCCCGCGGCCCAGGCCGCCCAGGCTCCCAAGGCGGCTTAGGGGCGACCAATTCGGCGGGAAGGCCTTCCTTCCCGCCAGCTGGTATTACGTTCGCTTGACCCCACCGCGCTACCAAAGCCGGCTCGGCTAGCAACCGAGCCGGCCCTCTCTCATTTTGGGCCGCCAGGTGCCGGAACCGCCCCTACTCCTTCTTCCTGGCCTTGTTGATGGCGCGCCGGATGGCCTTGGGCACGTTGACGTTCTTGAGCAGCGGATCGAGGTGAGACCGGATGGAACCGGTGATCTCGTCCACGGAGCTGTTCTTCAGGACGTTGACCACTTCGCCGAAGGATCCAGAACGGAGCGCCGCGTAGACGTGGTCGACGACGTCGACCCCGGCGTACTTCGCGGCCGCGGCGCCGGCGTAGGTGACCGGTGCGTCTTCGGCCTCCTCATCCTCGTCGATCCACTTGTGATCCTTGTCGATGGCCGACGGCGCCTTGAGCGGCGCGGTCCGGTTGCCGCCGATCTGGCTCGTCAACTGGCGCTGGACGGCCTCGAGGGTATGCGTGGCCGTCACCTTGGTCGTCACCGGTGGCGGCTCGAACTTGACGCTCTCCTCGATCTGCTCGGGCTCGGCCGTCAGATCGAAGTTGGAGATGTGCTTGAGGAGGCGATCGATGGCCTCCTTGGCGATCGCTCGGTACTCTTCGACCGCCAGGAGCGCCCGGTAGTGCACCATCGCCTTCTCGTAGTGCTGGAACTCGTCGCGCAGTTGCGCCGCGTAGAAGTAGGCCGGCCACATCGCCTTGTCCAGGCGGATGGCCTGCTCGAATGCCCTGACGGCCTGCATGCGGTCCTTGATGGCCATGAACGAGCGGCCGAGGCGCCAGTAGAGGCCCGCGTCACCCTTCGCCATGTCGACGACCTTGCAATACTCCACGATGGCCTGCCGGTGGTCGCCCAGGCGCTGATAGATGTCGCCCTGGAGCACGAACGCGGGGGCGTAGTTGGCGGCCAGATCCTTCACGAAGTGCAACTGCGACAACGCACGCTTGTAGTCCTCGCGGTCCACGCAGATCTGCGCAAGCTGGTATCGGGCCACGACGGCCTTCTGGTCGTTGACGATGGCGAGTTCGAACGCGCGGACCGCCTCGTCGAGGCGTTTCTGTTCGCGGAGCACCATGCCCAGGCGGATGTAGGCGTCGGTGTACTTGGGTTCGCGGACGATCGTCTCGCGGAGGTACTTCTCGGCCTCGCTCCACTTGCGCTGGTAGAAGTAGGCCTCGCCCAGGAAGTACAGGCTCTGCGGATCGATCTGCGCCTGCATCGACAGCGAGCGCCGTAGCGTCTTCTCGGCCTCGTCGTACTCGCCCCTGAGCGTCTGGATGCGGCCGATGTAAGACATGGCCAGGGCCTGCTCTTTCTTGTTGGTCTTCTTGACCTGCACGAAAGCGGCGAGGGCACCTTCCAGGTCTCCCTGCTGGAACCTGGCTAGGCCCTGTTGATAGGCCTCTTGGTTTGTGTCCATCCTCTCCTTAGCTACTTATACACGCTAGCACCGTGTCTTACCCCTTGAGTCGTTTAATGCAAACCAAACAGGTATTTGACAGACTCGCAAGAATTTCAGGAAACCGTTTCGCCGATATTAACTCTATCAAGCGCAGATTAAAGCGCTCGAATCCCCCGCACGGCTTTGCAAACGGTCTCAGGAATTGGGTTGGGGTAAAGGGAAACAGAATTCGGGAGGATTCGCATGCCTACTGACGTGGTCGCCAAGTCGAAGATCGGCGCGCTCGTGCCGGTCACGTACGGCCAGAATGTGACGGCCGGGGGGCCGACCGACAACTCCGGCGTCACGCCGGCGCCGCTGGGCGATATCAGCAACTTGCTCGGCAACAACGGGCAGTCGTCCACCTTGCCGCTGAACAGCTCTCCGACGCCGCCCACCTCGGCGCCGTCCACGAGCGCTCCACCCACCGCCGGCGGCGGCAGCGTGGACCAGACGCACCGGTCGTGGCACTCGATCGGCGACCCCCACATCAAGATGGGCAACGAACTGTTCGATAACACGCAGGTCGGCGACTTCACCATCCTGCAGAGCCAGGACAAGTCCTACGAAGTCCAGAGCCGGCAGGAGCGGTTCGGCGACGGCACCGTGGCCAACACTGGCGTGGCGATCAAGGATGGCGACAACGTCGTTTCCTACGACGCCAAGGCAAAGAAGCTGATGGTCAACGGCGCGGAATGGGACGGCAAGACGCAGCCACCCGGCATGCAGATCGCCAAGTCGGCGGATGGCTACGACGTCACGTCGAGCAAGGGCGACGTCACCAAGATCCACGACAAGGGCATCTACATCGACCTCGAGGGCGAGATCGGCCCGAACCGGCAGATCGGCGAAGTGCGCGGGGCGCATGGCGTCTTCGACAACACCGACGGCAACGAGAGCCACGTCAAGAAGGACGGCTCCCAGGCGAACGACGTCAACGACATGATCAACTCCTGGAAGGTCCAGCCGGGAGAGAGCCTGTTCGACAAGGCCGGCAAGGGCGGGCCCGCTGCGGCCGGCAACGGCGGCGCGGCTCCGGTCGACCCGGCGAACCCGGCGCAGCCCGCGAATAAGGCCAACCCGGCGCAGCCTGCAAACCCGGCGCAGCCTGCAAACCCGGAGCAGCCCGCGAATCCGGCCAACCCGGCGCAACCGGCCAACCCGGCCGATGGCAAGGGCGGCCCGGCGGTCGGCGACGACATCGTCAAGGCGCTCCAGGACATCCTGAATCAGCTCAAGGATCTCATCGCCAACCTGACGAAGGTCATGGAGAAGATGGGGATCAAGGTGGACGCTCCGGTGGCGGGCGGCCCGGCTCCGGCTGCCGACGCCAAGCCGGCCGATGCCAAGGCGGCTGATGCCAAGGCGGCGGACGGCAAGGGCGGTCCCGCGGCAGCCGCCGCGGCTCCGGCTAACTTCGCCGACCAGAAGAAGGCCGATGCAGCCAAGGACCCGGCAGCCAAGACCTTCGAGGAACAGAAGAAGGAAGACGCCGCCAAGGCCGCCGCGGCCGACGGCAAGGGCGGTCCCGCCCCGGCGGCGGCCGCAGCCAAGGCAGCGGAAGCCAAGCCGGCCGAAGCCAAGCCGGCCGAAGCCAAGCCGGCCGAAGCCAAGCCGGCCGAAGCCAAGCCGGCCGAAGCCAAGCCGGCCGACGATCCGCTCAAGGCCATCCTCGAGCAGCTCAAGGACCTGATCAAGAACCTGACGGCACTGCTCGACAAGCTGCAGGGGGCCGCAGGCGCGGCGCCCGCCGCGGCTGCCGAGAAGAAGGCCGCCTAGCTCTACCGACCAAACAGTTGATGGGCGCTCCCTCTGCCCATCGCGCACGACGGCCGGGTATCCCTCACCCGGCCGTTTTTCTTCTTCTCGGGGTACACATGCCCCGTGGCCACGCGCCTCTTCGCCCTCCTGGCCCGCAGCCGCACCTGGCTGGCCGGCTTGCGGCCCGGCACGTCGCCGGCGCCGCCCCCTCTGGAACCCCCTATCCCGGAAGTCGTCGTGGCCCCGCCGGAGGTGCCACCTGCCCTGGCGATCGCGGATCTGCAGGCATGGGCCGCGAGCAATGGCCGGTCGGTGAGATTCCAGCACGGCCCTGACAGATACGAACTCTCGGCGAAGGGCCTCCGCATGGACGCCGGCGAGGGTCGCTGGGAAGCCGTCTCCCCGCGGCTGGCCTTTCCGGCCGAGGATGAACTTCCGTACCTCACCGCCGATCGCCTCGGTCCCCTGGCCAACACCGAGACGCCGTACGGAGCCGTCTTCATGCTCGATGACGGGCCGCCGGTGGCGTGGGACGCGGTGGCCGCCCACGTGCCGCCGGGCGATCAGGGATTGCTTGGAGAGACCGGCCAGCTGCTACGCCTCGGCCTCCTGACCGCCGACCAGGTCGCGGCGGCCCTGGACCAGGCGCGCCCGGCGGAAGCGCTCGACCAGGCTATCGCCCGCCTGGGCCTGGCCGATCTTGGCGTCTGGATCGATGGGCTCGTCGGCCGGACCCACGTGCCGCCCCCGGCGAGCCGATCATTCGCGGATCGGGTGGGGATGCGCCTCCTGACCATGGGCGCCATCACCCAGGGCCAGCTGAAGGAGGCATTGGCGCGCCAGGCCGAAGGCGGCACGCACCATCCGGTCGGCGTGCTGCTCGGCATCCCCGAGACGCGGCTCGGCCCTGTCCTGGCGGGACAGCCTGCGCTGCACCCGCAGTTCGCGGAGGCCGACGGCCTGGGCGAGGTGTTGATCCGGTGGGGGTGCGTGAGCCGGAGCGACTGGCTGGCGGCGCGCCGGGCCGGAGCGGCGCCCGAACAGGCGCTCGTCAGGTCCGGGAAGCTCTTGTCGAGCCACGTGACGCGGGCGCAGGCATATCGTGAGTCCCTGGCCATACATCTTGCAGCACGTACGTTCCGCCTCGGGCAGATCCTGGTGGCGCGGGGCCTGGCGACCGAGACCCTGGCCAAGGCTCTCGCCTGGCAAGTCGATCAACCCTTGCACCTGGCCGAACTGATGATCCTCCATCGCCTGCTCGGCCCGGCGGAGGCGGCCCGCGCGCTTGGCGAGCAAGCCAGGAAGTACCGGCAGGCCGCCGAGGCCGGTCTGCCGCCCCTAGAAGTGCGCCGGTCGCCCCAACCGGTCGCGCTCCCCGGGCGCGCCGGCCCGCGGCGGCGCTTCCCGCGAGAAGCCATTCTGCTTGGCGTCGCCGGCGGCTTCGCTCTGGCATACGCGGTCGCCTCGGGCTATCGCTGGTCCGGCACCGACTACGGATGGCTGAACGCGTTCTTCCCGCCGCCGCCTCCCGCGCCTGCCAGGCCGCCGGGCGGAGCCGTCCACGAAGTCTCGGAGGCGAGGGGCAAGGCGGGACCGGTAGCCGTCCAGGCGGTGGAGCGTCTGGATCTGCCCATCGGCAGGCCGCCCGCGCCCGGGCCGGCCACGGCCGCATTCCTGGCCGGAAAGGCGCCCGACTTTCGACCGGAGTACATCCCCGGGAGCCCGGCCCCCGGGAGCGTGCCCACACTTGCTGGCGCCACCAGCGACGCTCGCCTGCTCGGCCAGGCGCCGCTTTCGCAAGCGCTTCCCGTACCAGGCGCGCTGCGCACGCCCGAACCCGGAGCCGTCGGCACGCTTGCACCGCGGCCGCGGTCGGGAGCGCCCAGTTTCGCCCGCGAGCTGCATTCAGCAACGATCGCGCAACCGACGTTCGGCACACTGCACGCAAGCCCGGGGGCGGCACGCTTCGCGTATCCGATGGAGGGGCCGCTCGTGCTGCCCACCCCCGCACCGCGTCCCGGCCCCAAGGACGAGCCTTCGGTGATGCGGCGCTTCCGCGCCGACCTGGCCAGGTTGCTCGCGGACGAAGCCCGGCACCGGAACCGCGGCCGAACGCTGCGCGCGGCCGGCCGGGACAGCGAGGCGCAGTTGGCCCTGGCTGCGGCCGAGAACGTCCGGCGCTCGCAGGCGGTGTTCCGAGCCCGCATCGGGGAAGCCCATTTCCGGGACGGCGACCTGGTCGCCGCGGCCGCCGAGTTACGCGGCGCGGCGCACGACGATCCGAGCTTCGCCCTGCCGCACTACTACCTTGGCGAGATCGCCGCCGCGCGGCAGGATCCCGGAAAGGCGGACGCGGCCTTCAAAGAGTACCTGCGGCTGGCGCCGGAGGGCGAGTTCGCTCCCGCCGCCCGATCGGCCCTCGCTCGCCTGGGCCCGGGCCGGATCCCATGACCGACGGGATTCATGCTACAATTGGCCTTCGCACACCCTGATCTTAGTTTTCTGTTTCCCCTAGGAGGTTTCCCCCGGTGGCCAAGCGGATCAAGTCGGCTATCAAGCGTGCCGAGATCGCCGAGCGCAATCGCCAGCGCAATGTCGCGACGAAGTCGGAGATCAAGACGCGGGTCAAACGCGCCAGCGAGGCGGTAACCGCCGGCGAGGACGCGCCCAAGACGGTGGAATTGGTCAAGACCGCGATAAGCAAGCTGGATCGCGCCGCCCGCAAGGGCGTCATCCACAAGAATGCGGCCGCTCGCCGCAAGAGCCGCCTAGTCAAGGCGGCCGCCAGCAAGGGCGTCGCGCTCTAGCTCACCGAAGCACGCGGGCTGGACGAGTCCGGCATCTTGAGGCCTCCGGCGCTTGTCGGAGGCCTCGCCGTTTCAGGTCCCGGCCTCCGGTTTGCCTGATTTTAAAGAGACCTTTCTCTATCCCCTACCGTGCCTTTACTCTTAACGGCCCACTAACACGCCATATAGGTCGTAAGGACCCCCGTGATAGAGGAGAGGAAGGATGCGCTCGTCACTTAGAAAGGTAGGCCTGATGGCCGCCCTGGCCGGCATGCTGCTGGCGGGCTGCGGACAGAGCCCCGTTGCGAGTTTCGGATCCACGGCGTCGGCCAGCAAGAGCGGCAGCGTCGTGGGGGCTCGGGACGCCGAGGTCGGCGCCGAGACCAACATGATGAACCTCAACGCCACCGGCGACCTCGAGGATCTGACCGACGAGGACATCCTCGCTCTGGACCCGACGGCGGAAATCGGCGCGGCGGACGCCGACCAGGATCTCGCGGACGAAGCCAAGAAGAAGACGCCCGAGACGGTCAAGGTCAAGACGGTCACCAAGTGCGGCTTCATCCGCAGCAACACCGACGGAAAGTTCTTCCTGCAAGTTTCCAAGGGCTTCCTCTGGTGGAAGCGTGAGTCGTCGATCCCGCTCTCGGGAGCCGACGAAGACGCGACCCTGAAGCTCGCCAAGCATCTCAACAAGAAGGTCCTGGTGCGCGGCCCCCTGCAGGGCGAGACCATCATCACCAAGCGCGTGATGGGCCTGCTGGATTTCGGCGCCGTCTGGGACTTGCTCTCGAAGGGCAGCCTGAAGGGCACCGCGTATGACGCCCGGACCAAGGTCGGACTGGCGCATGCCGAAATCACGGTGAAGTCGTTCGCGACCGGCCGGATGTGGCGCACCAAGACCGACACCAGCGGCAACTACAACGTCGGCCGCCTGGATGCGGGCGAGTACGAAGTCTCGGCCAAGAGCGCCGACTACGCCCTGGGCGCCAAGGACAAGATCTCGGTGAAGAAGCGGAGTGCCGCGAAGGTCCACCTGGCCTGCCAGCCGGAAGGCTCCTTCGGACCCGCGACAGGCACCACGAAGTAACCGACGTAGACTCCTCCTCCTCCTCCTCGAACGCCGGTGCATCTCGCACCGGTGTTCCCTTTTGGAGAGCCGGTTAGAAGTCGCTGACCGCCTCGCCCGGATCTTCGGTGTCCAGCACGGTCTCGGTGTCGAACTGCGGCGCGACCTGCCCGAGGCGCTTGACCTCGAAGGTCACCCCGGTCGGCGCCGCGTGCCCGACGACGTAGTGGTAGAACGCGCCGCCTTCCCGCGAGTTGAAGATCGGCAGGCGGTACAGCGGCGCTCCGCCGCCGCCCGAGACGACGTAGCGGATGCCGCGCTTCTCGGCCTTGTCGAAGATGTGGATGTGCCCGAAGAGGCAGGCGTCCACTTTCGCGGCCTCGACGGTCTTCATGAAGTCCTTGTACTTGCCGCGGAACGGGTGCACGAACCAGATCCCCAGCGGCGGCGGCATGTGGGCGAAGACGATCTTGCGCTGGGGCCCGGCGAGCTTCGCCTGCATCCACGCCAGTTGCTCGTCGGTGACCGCGCCGGTCGAGTTGTCGACGCTCACGAACCGCCAGTTGCCGTAGTCGAAGGAGTAGTCGAGATCCTTCCCGAAGTACTGGTAGTACCACTTGATGCCGTCGTTGCGGCGCTCGTGGTTGCCGACGGCCGGGAAGACCGGAGCCTTGATCGTGCGGAGCACCGCCAGCCCGTCCTTGTACTCCTGCTCGGTGCCTTCGCCGACCAGGTCGCCCGAGTAGATGACGAATGCCGGGTTGAGGCGGTCAATCTCCGCCATCTCGCGCTTCAGGACGTCCAGGCCGCCCCGCGAGTCGCCCACGAGCACGAAGTCGAACCGATCCGCGGTGGCCGGGACCTTCGCGAGCTGCGCCATGGCGTCCTTGACCTGGCCGGCCATGGCCTGGTCGGCCGCGTTGAGGCGGGGAATCGCCGTGAACTGGCAACCCGTCGCGAGGGTCGCCGCCAGCGCCAGACCGCCCAGGAACCCGGTTCGGGAGAGCTTCGCCATGAAGCCAGTTTACTTCATCTTAACCTGGGAAGAGAAGCCCCCGACCAGGCGAGATTCAGCTTTCGCCCGCCATCACGGGCATGATGTGGCAGTTGCACTCCTTCTTGCCGCCCACGTCCGCGTGGCTCGGCGGGATGATGCGGACGACCACGTCCACCTTGAGGAGGTCGAACTCCTTCCCGTGGCGCCCCTGGCACACCTTGCACGCGCTCCGCGAATCGCCGGCCTGGTACCGCAAGCGCACGACCTTGCCCTTCTGCTCGTACCAGCCCATGACCATGTCCCGGTTGCGGCGCAACCGCTCCCCGATGATGGGCTCGCGGGCAATGCGCTTGTCCATCACCTTGCTGAATTGCTTGCGGGCGGCCGCGAACTTCCGCTCCAGGGCCGAAAGCTGCTTCTCGCTGAGCTTGACGGTCGGCGCTTTCCTGGCCGGCGGGGGCGTCGCGCCCTTGGCCGCCGCGCCGCCTTTGCCGGCGACCTTGCCCGGCTTGCCGGCCTTTCCCGGCTTCGGGAGGGCCTTGCCCTTCTCGGCGGCCTGCTTGCGGCGGCCCGCAACGGCCCCCCAGATCACGGCGCCGATGGCGGCCGCCACGATGACTGCGAACAGGGCGAAGAAGACGATCTGCGGTTGGGACATGTCCAGAGAGCGAAACCCCGTCTGACGGCGAACGACCTGCCTGTTGGGAACGCCCTAATAAGATACAATGTGCCGACCAAATGGGCAGCTACGAAAGCATCTTCTCGATCATCGGCCCGGTGATGGTGGGACCTTCCAGCTCCCATACCGCCGGCGCCGTGCGCATCGGCCAGCTTGCACGGAGCATCCTGGGCGAGACCCCGAGCGTCGCCGAGATCTTTCTACACGGCTCGTTCGCGGAGACCGGTCCGGGGCATGGCACCGACAAGGCCATCGTGGCGGGCCTTCTCGGGCTCGAGACCTGGGACGATCGCGTCAAGGACGCGTTCGACCTCGCCCACGAAGCCGGCTTCAAATTCGGCATCAAGGCCGCCAACCTCGGGCCGCGCATGCACCCCTGCTCCACGCGGCTCGTCGTCACCAGCCGCGCGGGTCTCCGGTTCGACATCGTGGGGAGCTCCCTGGGCGGCGGGTCGGTCGTCCTGACCGAGATCAACGGCTTCGAGGTCAAGCTCTCGGGCGAGTACCACACCCTTGTGACGGTGCATGCCGATCGGCCAGGCATCATCAGGGAAGTCTCGACCGTCCTGGGAGACCATCAGGTCAACATCGCCTTCATGAAGGTGGCCCGCAAGCACAAGGGCGACGAGGCGTTCATGACCGTCGAGACCGACGAACCCATCGCCGAAGCCTGCGTCGCGGCCATCCGGGCCATCGACGGCATGCACTCCGTGCGCTTCCTGCGCATCGACATGGGCGGGTCGCACCCGGGCCAGGCCCGGGGAGAAGTTGAGGGCTGAAAAACCAGTGTCCGAGCGCGATTACCGTTTCGAATCCATCGCCGACCTGGTCGATCTCGCAGAGGCCGAGGGCATCGGCATCGGCGAGGTCGCGCTACGCTACGAGGTCAATTACTCCGGCCGCACGCGCGAGGACATCCTGGCCACGATGCGCACCCGCTGGGACTACATGAAGCAGAGCATGCAGAAGGGCATGGAGGCGCCGGAGGAGACCATGGGCGCGATGTCGCTGGGCGCCGGCCAGCGGCTCGGCGCCCACAAGCCGGTGCTGCTGGACGACACGAGCGTCGGCCAGATGGCCCGCGCACTCGCGGTCAACGAGTGCTCGGCCGCGATGCGCCGCATCGTGGCCGCTCCCACCGCCGGATCGAGCGGCATCCTGCCCAGCGCGCTGTGGGGCGGCCAGCAACGCCTCGCCCTGGGCGAAGACGCCGTGATCAACGGCCTGTTCGTCGCCGGGGCCATCGGGATGGTGGTTGCCAACAACGCGACCATCTCGGGCGCGAAGGGCGGCTGCATGGCCGAAGTGGGCGTGTCGGCCTGCATGGCCGCGGGAGCCCTCGTCGAGATGGCGGGCGGCGCGCCCGGGCAAGTCGCCCACGCCATGGCGATCGCGTTGAAGAACACGCTCGGTCTGGTATGCGACCCGATCGGCGGGTACGTCGAGGTGCCCTGTATCAAGCGCAATGCCCTCTTCACGATGCACGCCACCGTCGCGGCCGAACTGGCCCTGGCCGGCATCGAGAGCTTCGTGCCGGCCGACCAGGTCGTCGCGGCCATGCGGGACGTCGGGGATTCGATGCCCCGCAAGCTCAAGGAGACGTCCCTGGGAGGGCTGGCCACGACGCAGGTCGGCCTGGAGGTCCTGGCGCGGAGGAAATCCGTTTCTTAACCCGCGGGTGGTACCGTCGAGGGCATGGGTGAAGCCGCTCGAACTCCTGAGGGTGGGTCACTCCCGGGCCAGGTAGCGCCGGAGGACTGGGAACTCCTGCCGCAGGATGCGGCAGAGCACTACAACGAGGGTTTGCGTCTCATAAAGGCCGGCCGGCGTCCCGAGGCCGAGGATGAACTTCGGCGGGCGATCGCCATACGCTCCGACCATGCCCCTGCCCTGAACAACCTGGGCCTGCTCCTGCTGGCGCGCGGCGCCGTGCCCGAGGCGATCGACACGTTCGGCGAGGCCATCCGGGCCCGGCCCCAGTACGCCCGCCCCTACAACAACCTGGGCGTCGCTTACCTGCGACTGAACAAGCTGGACTGGGCGATCGCGCAGTTCCGCCGCGCGCTGCTGGTCGATCCGGACTACGCGGCCGCCCGCAAGAACCTCGCCGTCGCCCTCGGCCGGCGCGAGCAGGTGGCGGCCGGCTACCGCGACGGTGCGCTGGCGCTGCAGGCCCTCGCCGCTACCCGGCCGGCCGGGGCGTCTTCCCCGCCCCGCGCCACCCTGATCGAGTGGCTCAGACGTTTGCTCGGCAGAGCCAAGGGGTAGCCTATCGGCATGGCGACCACCGAGATCTCCGACGACAACGTGCGGCTACTGGCGGATCACCTGGAACGCCGCCCGTTCATGCGGCTCCAGGACATGTACAAGGCGCGCCACCAGGGTGCCTGGGGCCCCGGATACCAGGTGACCGACAAGGACCGGGCGTGGCGGTCGTTCCAGGGCGAATGGAACCAGGCCGACAAGCTCTCGGGCGACCCCGTCATCGAGATCCTGTCGTCGCGGTTCGTGCGCGTGAACCTCGGGCCCTACAAGCGCAAGAACTTCAACGCCGGCGACCTCTTCTCCGCCTGGCTGTCGGGGACCATCTCCCGCCCGGACGGAGAGGTGGTGATGGTGCAACTCTACCAGGCCCTGGTCGCCGGGGTGCACCAGAAGCACATCCCGTTCGATCTGGGCGAGGTCGAGGAGTTCGAGGAAAAGATGCGCGATTTGCGGTATCCCTCGCTGTCGCACTCGGATCCGTACATCCAGCAGTACCGTCCTCACTACCGAGTGGTCCTGCAGGCGGTGCTCCCGATCCCGGTCGAACCGAACATCTACTGATTTCCTTCTGGCCTCCGGCCGTACGTAGCAGGCTACGTAGTTCGCCCTATTGCGAATATTTCTCAACTAGGCTAGCCTGGCTTTTGTTGAGAATATTTCTCAATAGGAAAGACTCCGCGAGCAAAGGAAGCCGCCAGAATGAAGTACGCCGCAAGTGCCTTCATCGCCCTCGCCCTGGCCGCCGGGCCGCCCGCCCTGGCACAGGAAGCCGGGCCGGCCTCGAAGGCCGACACGGCCGCGACGCCCGCCCCGTCCGCCGGAGGCGACGGGATCACGTCGCAGAAGGGCCCGGGCGGCCGCGCCATCACGGCATTCGACCGCAAGGCGCAATCCCGCGTCGGCGGGTACTTCGACAACGAGTTCACCTGGCCGGTCAACGGCCGGAGTGATTTCAAGGCGCACCGCCTCATTCTCCAGGCGTCCAGCTACCTTCATGACGACCTGTTCTTCAACACCGAGATCGAGTTCGAATACGGCGGCCTGATCAACAACGGTACCGACGACGGCGAACTCAAGATCGAGCAGGCCTGGGCCGACTATCGCATCGCCGACGCCCTGTCGCTGCGCGGCGGCATCGTCCTGGTCCCCTTCGGCATCGTCAACACCCTGCACGACTCGGACGTCCGCGAGACGACCACCCGGCCGCTGATGGCGAGCAGTATCGTTCCGACGACCTGGATGGACACCGGGGGCGGCTTTCACGGCCTGGTCTACCCGACCGAGGACATGCAGATCGCCTACGAGGCCTACGTGGTCAACGGCATCCGCAACACCATCAGCGCCGCCGACGGCATCCGCAAGGCGCGTCCCAGCTTCAAGGTGGACAACAACGGCAACAAAGCCGTCACCGGCAGGCTGTCCATCAGCCCCTGGCTCGGCCTCGACCTGGGCCTGAGCGGCTACCGCGGCATGTACGACGATACCCGCAACCTCACGATGGCGGGCGCTGACGCCACGATCGCCCTGGGGCCGGTCGAAGTGCTGGGAGAGTACGCCAACACGACGACCGAGGGCGGGTCGTTCGTGGCGGGCACGGCGACCACGTCGATCCCGACGGCCATGGACGGCTACTACGTCGAAGGCCGCTTCCGCTTCTTCCCCGACTTCCTCCATGGCACGTTCCTCGGCCGCGAGGGCGGCTTCCCGCAGGCGTCCATGGCGCTGATCGGGCGCTACGGCCAGGCCGATACCGACAAGGCCGCCACCGGCGCCACCGACAAGACCGAGTACGTGGTCGGCCTCAACTACCGCCCGATCCAGACCTTCGTCACCAAGGTCGAGTTCCAGCGCACCAGCGACGGGACCGGCAAGGATGCCGACGCGGTCTGGAGTTCGGTTGCCGTCGGCTTCTAGGAGCGCGTTGTGGATAGCCAGCGTAGCGAGAGGTTTGACATGGCGTCGACTGCGCGAAGGATAAGGCAAATGGGACCGAAGCGTACTCACCGCGTATGTGAGGGCCAATTTGCCGCCGGCCGACAAAGCAGGCAGCGGCAGGGCGAACCTCGCAGTAGCGGGCTACTTGCAACACGCTCCTAGGAGCGATGCCCGCTTGCGACTGACGTTCCTCCTCGCGGCGACTCTCCTGGCGATCGCCCCCACCGGGGCGATCGCCGAGGAAATTCCGCCGGCCTACGAGCAGGTCTACTTGACGCAGGAGCAGGCCTTGAAGATCGCCCTGCCTCCCGCCGACGAGGTCGTAGCCAGGCCGATCAAGCCGACGCCCGAGCAACGGGCGAACATCGAGAAGCGCCTCGGCCGCAAGGTTCCCGATCCCACCGTCACCTTCCACGTCGCGAAGACGAACGAAAGGCCGGTGGGATACGCCATCGTGCTCGACGAGGTGGGCAAGTACTACCCGATCACCTTCATCGTCGGCCTCCTGCCGGACGGCAGCGTGCGCGAGGTGGCGATCATGGTGTATCGCGAGAAGCGGGGCGACGCGGTCAAGCGGCGGCGCTTCCTGGGCCAGTTCGCCGGCAAGACCGCCGCCGATCCGCTGATGGTCAACCGCGACATCATCCACCTCACGGGCGCCACGGTGTCGTCGTGGTCGATCGCCGCCGGGGTCAAGAAGGCGGTGGTCCTCTTCGACGTCCTGGTGCGCCAGAACTAGGATCTGCCAGATGAACAAGACCGTCACGACGCTCCACCGCTGGGTCGGCTTCGCGGCCGGCCTGCTGATCCTGGTCGCCGCGGGAACCGCCATCGCCCTCAACCACAAGGATCTCTGGTACCGCCCCGACGTGTCCGGGGGCGATTCGTCGCCCTACCGGAAGTACATCCTGGCTGCCGCCGCGGACCCGGCCGATCCCGCCCGCATGCTGGTGGGTACCAGCGACGGCCTGTACCGCACGGCGGACGGCGGCAAGACCTGGCAGGAAGCGGTGCTGCCGGTGCCGGCGGAGTCGGCCGGAGGAATCCAGTTCGATCCGGCGCGGCCGGGGGTCGTCTACGTCGCGTTGCGGGCGATCGGCGTCTTTCGCTCCGCGGACGGCGGGGAGGTCTGGGAACCGGTCGAATTGCCGTTCTATCCCCCCGAGGGGACGCACATCGCGGGCCTCGGCCTCGAAAGGTCCGGCGCGCTCGTCCTGGCCACCACGGCCGGCGTCTACCGGCAGGCGGCGCCCGGCGGCGAGTGGCGCCTTACTCCCAAGGGGCCAGACGCGCGTCCGGCCGACGAGCGAAAATTGGCGCAGCTGGTCTACGACCTGCATGACGGCCGCTTCTGGGGCACCCACGGCGTGTTGCTCACCGACCTGGTCTCCGGGGCCCTGATCCTGCTGGTGGGGAGCGGCTACGCCCTCTTCTTCGCGAGGGCCGGAAGGCGCCGCCAGGCGCGAGTCCGGCCGGTCGCCGTGATCACCGCGCCCCCGGAGGCCGCGGCGGCGAGAAAGCCTTGAACCCGCTCGCCGCCGGCATCGGCTACCTCACGGCCGCCACGCTGGCGACCGCGCCGGTCGCGGCGGGGCCTCCGGATCCCGCCGCCGGGACGTGGCGCACGCAGGCCCGGTACCTGATGGGCACGGTCTGGACCATCGAAGCCCAGGGCCGCGACGTGGACCGGGCGATCGACGAGGCGTTCACCGAGATTCGCAGGCTCGACGCGCTCCTTAGCACCTACCGGCCGGAGAGCGCCCTGTCGCGGGTCAACCGCGAGGCCGGGCGCCGCTGGGTCGGGGTGAGCTCGGAGACCCGGGAGCTGCTCGAGCGGTCGCTGGGCTACTGGCGGCGGAGCGGCGGGGCTTTCGACCCCACCGTGGGGGCGCTGGTCAGGCTGTGGGGCTTCAAGTACCGCGACTACCGCGTGCCTGCCGCTGCCGAGATAGACGCCGCCCGGGAGAAGGTCGGAGCCGGCCACCTCCGGGTCGACCCGGCGCGCGGCGTGCGGTTCGCGCGAAGCGGCCTGGAGGTCGACCTTGGCGCGATCGCCAAGGGCTACGCGGTGGACCGGGCGCTCGAACGCTTGCGGGCCGGCGGGATTCGCGCGGCGCGGGTGGACGCCGGCGGCAATCAGGGCGTCTTTGGACCGAGCCCGGCCGGCGGTGCCTGGTCTTTCGGCATCCGCCACCCGCGCGCCGAGGGGGAGATCCTGGGAGTGACCGCTCTCGCCAGGGGCGCCATCTCGACGTCGGGCGACGCCGAGCGGGGGTTCTGGCGGGACGGCGTCCGGTACGGCCACATCATCGACCCCCAGAGCGGCCGCCCGGTCCGGGGCATGCTCTCGGTGACCGTGGTGGCGCCGACCGCCGAGCAGGCCGACGCCCTCTCCACCGCCCTCTACGTGCTCGGGACCGAACGCGGCACGCGCTTGCTCGAGGAGTATCCCGATTGCCATGCCCTCTTCGTGGCGGCCGGCTCCGGGCCGGGGGACCATCTCCTCGCGAAGACCGCCGGCTTCGACATCGACATCGCGGCCGCGCGCTGATAGGCTCCGCCTCCGGAAGCCGATTCCGGCGCAGGAGCGCAGCATGCGAACCCGAGTTCCCCGGGACCAGGCGGGTATCGCCCCTCACGTCTTTCTGGTCTGCCAAGCCTGCGGTACGCGGGGCCACCATGAGGATCGCTTTTGCCGGCGGTGCGGCAAAGCCTTCTTGCAGGCTACCGCGCCGCCCGCGCGCCCCAGGCCCCTCTGGCGGTACTTGCTCTCGGGCGCAGCCTTGGCGCTCCTGCTTGTCGTGGCGGGCGTCAGCGCCCATGTGAGCGCGCTTGATCGCGCCCAGATGGCCGGAGTCCACATCGGCGACTCGCCTGATCGCGTCGCGCAGATCCTGGGCAAACCGGCACGGCCGCCGCAGCCCCTGGTCTGGAAGCCCGAGCACCGCGTCGAGATGTGGCAGTACGACCTGGACCACAAGGCTGGCGGCATCCCGAACCTCTCGGTCACGTTCGTGGACGGCAAGGTCTGGCGCGTCGCCGCCCTCACGGGGCGGTACACGACCCGCGACGGCTTGCGGGTGGGAGATTCGCTCGACAAGGCGCGCGAACTCTACGGCACGGGGATCGAGGACGATGCCGAGCACGGCCTGGTCCCCTGGAGGTTCGTCTGCGCGGGCCAGGTGGTCAAGGTGATCGTCGAGCAAGGCGCGACCGAGGTCCTGGCGGTCGGCCTGGAGACGCCGCACAACCTCCGGTTGCTCGCCGCGCCGCCGATCGACGTTCCGGGGAACGCCCCCGACGAGTCGCTGGCCGAACCCCCTTTACCCGACGACACCCGGCAACTCTGATCAACAAACCACCGGGCTTGGCCTCTCAACACTCAGGCCAGTAGGCCGACTGGATCTCCCGCACGCGGGCCAGGCGCCGCGCGACCGCCTCCTCCCGTTCCGGTTCCGCCGGCTTGCCCACCGGATCGGGCGGCACCTCGTGGTCGCCGAGCAAGGCGGCGCCGACGGCCGCAACCGACGCCCCGACGGCCGCGAGATCGTAGCCCCCCTCCAGGAGCAGGACGATGCGGCCCGCCGCCGTGGCATGGGCCCAGTCCTGCACCAGGCGCGCCAGGGCCGCGAAGCCGCCGGCCGAAAGCCCCAGATGGCCGAGGGGATCCTTCCAGTGGGCGTCGAAGCCCGCCGACACGATCACCAGGTCGGGCGCGAAGCGCAGCATGGCCGGGCCGACGATCTCGCGGAACGCCGTCGCGAAGCCCTCGTCGCCGGTGGCCACCGGCAATGGCACGTTGAGGGTCGTGCCGAGGCCCGGGCCGGCACCCACGTCGTTCGCGGCTCCGGTGCCGGGGAACGCCCCCTCCTGGTGCGTGGAGACGTACAGGACCGAGGGATCCTCCCAGAAGATCGCCTCGGTGCCGTTGCCGTGGTGCAGGTCCCAGTCCACGATCGCCACGCGCCCGAAACCCTGGCGCTGCGCGAAGCGCGCCGCGATGGCCGCGTTGTTGAGGAGGCAGAACCCCATCGCCCGATCAGGCAGGGCGTGGTGGCCTGGCGGCCGCACCAGGGCGAACGCGGGCTCCCCGCCCGCGGCGAGTTCGACCGCCCGCACCGCCGCCCCGGCGGCCAGGCGCATGATCTCGGCGCTCCCGGGCGACAGGACGGTGTCCCTGTCCAGCTGTCCGCCGCCCTCGGCGCAGAACCGGTCGAGGGCCTCGAGGTGCGCTTGCGGGTGCACGGCCAGGATCGCTTGCGGGTCGGCCGGGACGGCGGAATGCCACTCGATCCCCTGAAGCGGCCGGAGCGCCGCATCGGCTACCTCCCAGCGCTCCGGCGCCTCCGGGTGCTTCCCGGTAAGGTGTGCCGCGAACCTGGCGTCGCTCACTACGTGCAGCAACGGGTGTCATCCCCCATCCTGGCGTTGACTCTGACCACTTCGAGGTTAAGGTAAGGGCGCCCGGAACGCGAGAGGAGGTGGACCATGCCCGAAAAGAAGAAGGGGGAAATGACCGTCCGCGAGGCCGGCCATCTCGGCGGCGAGAAGGTCAAGGAAGAGCGCGGCCCCGAGTTCTTCTCGGAGATTGGCCACAAGGGCGGCCAGACGGTCAAGCGGCTCATCGAGGAAGGCAAGGGCGTCGCCGAGAAGGAAGAGAAGAAGTAGTCGAGGCTTGCTCGGGCCCCGCCTCGGCGGGGCCCGTCTTGCCGGAGGCTCCGCCGTCATGGCTCACTCCTCGGGCAGGTCTTCCCAGCCGAGTGGTTCCGCGCTCGTTCCGCCCGTGAGCGCCGCCGCGATCTCTCGCAGGCCCTCCTGGAGGCCGACCGCGAGCGTTTCCAGGTCGGCCACGCGCTTCTCCATCGCGGGCAGGGCGCGGAGGTGCTCGGCGACGCCGGCCGGCGGAATCCTCGCCTCGAGTTGCTGGACGGTGCGCTTCTCGGCGTAGAAGCCGAGCTTGTTTTCCAGCTCCATCCAGTTGGCGAGCAGGCCCTTGACGCCCTTACGCGAGTCCGCGAGGTCCTTGGCCAGGCGATCGAACTCCGGCATCATTCCCGCGATGCGCTCTTCCAGCCGGCCCATGTGATCCCACAACGCCTGGACCTGCTCGGAGTCGACGGCCGTGCCGGTGCCGGCCTGCAACGACTGGATGGCCGCCAGATCCTCGGGCGATAGCGGCGGCAACTGGCCCCCGGAGCGGATGGCCGCGATTTGCGCCTTGATGTCCTTGATCGCCGCCTGCTGCGTGCCCATCGACAGGGACACGCCGGCGAACTGCGCCGCGGAGACCTTGTCGGCGAGCTCGCGAGAAAGCCGCTCGGCGGAGGCCTCCAGGTGCCCCACGCGGGCCACCAGGTCGCCCGCGGTCTCCTCCAGGGCGATGTCCCATGCGGCGCCGCGCTCTTCGAGAGTCTCGATCCGCTCGGCCAGTTCGGCGGCGGCGGTGGCGGTCGCGTCGGCCATCTCGCGCAGGGCCGCGATCTCGTCCTGCCGGGCGCCGGTCTCCTGGTCCAGGCGTTCGGCTTCGGCGGCAATGCGCCCGTGCGCCGCGGCGAGCTGTTCCGCCAGTTCCCGCGCCGCGGCCGCCTGCTCGGAAAGATGCGTCTCCAGGACTTCCACCCTGATGCCGGTCGCCTCGGAGACCTTGTGTTGCGCCGCGACCAGTTCCTTGATCTTGCCGGTGAGGGCCGAAAGATCCGCGAGTTGTCCCGCCACGTCCCGGGCGGCCGTCTCCAGTTCGTCCAGCCTGGTTCCGAATTCCGCCATGTCGGTCAGTCGCCCCTCGAGGCCCGCGAGACGGTCGCCCACCCTCGCCATCGCCTCGCGCTGCGCGGCCACGCCCTCCTCGACCAGGCGCTCGAGGATGTCCACCCGCTCCGAGAGTGCGACGAAGGCCGGGTGCTGCGGAGCGGTGCCCTCGGTGGCCTTGGTCTCGAGCGCCACGATCCGGCGCCGGAGGTCCGCCAGGGCCGGCATCATCCCTTCGGCGAGCGCCTCGCCGGTCCAGGCCGGGGCCTGGAAAACGAGCTTGAGCACTTCGGCGAGCTTGTCCGAGACCGAACCCGATTCGCGCCGGAGGCGCCACTCGAGATCCCAAAGGCGGCGCCGGACCTCCGGGAAATCATCCTCGGAAGCCGGTGGCGGCGGGCCGGGTGGGCCGTCGGGAGGGAGATCGGGTTCCGCCATGGTTCCCCCGCCATGTACCCGGCGAGCGATCCGACCTATGCATCCAGGTAAAATGTCTTGTCATGCGCATCGCGGTAGGCCTGAGCGGCGGGGTGGACAGTTCCGTCGCGGCGGCGAAGCTAGTGGCGGCCGGGCACGACGTGGTCGGCGTCACGATGCTGATCTGGCCGGACTCCAAGTGCTGCGGCGACATGGCCATCCTGGACGCCGCGGCGACAGCGCACGATCTGGGCATCCCCTACCACACCTTCGACCTGATGAACGAGTTCAAGGCGGAGGTGGTCGACCCGTTCCTGGCCGACTACGCCGGCGGCCGCACGCCCAATCCATGCCCTACCTGCAACGAAAGGTTGAAGTTCAACCACATGTGGCGGGTGGCGCGCGAACTGGCGGGCGTCACGCACCTGGGCACCGGCCACTATGCCCGGGTCCGACACGATCCGGAAACCGGCCGCTACCAGTTGCTGCGCGGCGTGGACCTGCGCAAGGACCAGTCGTACATGCTGTTCCGGCTGGACCAGGAGCAGTTGTCTCGGCTGGTCACCCCGCTAGGCGACCAGACCAAGGAGCAAACCCGCGAGGATGCCAGACGCTTCGGCCTGCACCTGTCCGAAAAGCCCGACAGCCAGGACCTGTGCTTCACGTCTGACGACCTGGCGGGCTTCCTCGCCGCCCGCCTGCCCGATCGCGAGCGCCCGGGGCCCATCCTGGACCGTAGCGGCCGCGAACTGGGCGAACACCGCGGCACCATCCACTACACCGTCGGCCAGCGCAAGGGCCTGGGAATCGCCGCCCCGCAACCCCTCTTCGTGCTCGAGGTGCTTCCGGATGCCAACGCCCTTGTCGTGGGTACCAGGGACGAGACCACCGTGCGCGAGTTTCCCGTGGACGATGTGCGCTGGACGTCGATCGGAGTGCCCTCCGAGCCCGAACTGCGCGCCGAGGTGAAGGTGCGCCATGGCCCCAAGACCGTGTCGGCCACGGTGATCCCGGTCGGCGCCGACCGGGCCCGCGTCGTGCTCGACCATCCGCTGGCCGGCGGCGCCTCTCCCGGCCAGTTCGCCGTCTTCCACGCCGGCGACGTGGTGCTGGGCGGCGGAACCATCGGGCGCTGAACCTCGCTTTGGCACCCGGGTTTCAGCCGGGCGCCGCCGACCTGGCCAGCGGGTGACACGCTCGCGGTGAACGCCGGCGGGGCGAGCGATCGGATTGCCCGCCCCGCCGACGAGGCTGTCCCGGCGGCCGGTTCAGATCCCGGGGATGTCGGCGGCGAACCGGCGGTCGCTGCCCAGGTTGCCGGGTTCCGCCCGGAGATCGCGCAAGAGCGAGTTGGCCGAGGTCATGATGGACCGCGCGAAGCGTCCGACGTCGTCATCGGGCCTCTCGTAGCCGGTCTGGCCGCCGCGCACGTGGGCGAGATAGCCATCCAGGCCCAAGGTGCGCATCGCCGCGAGGGCCGCCACCGCCGCCCCGGAGCGCCCCTGCGCATCGGTACGGTTTAGCGCGTCCTGCTGCCCGACCGGGACGCCCCCGAACCGCGCGAGCAGGTCCTGATTGAGGTTCAGTTCGCTCAGGTTGCGGGCGCCACCGGCGCCATCCTTGGCCGCGTCTCGCCGTCCTTCCTGCATCATCTGCGCGACGATCACGGCGGCTTCGGAATCGCTTGCTCCCGCGCCCTTGGCGGCGCTCCACCACGCCTGCTTGCGGGCTCCCAGTCCGGGGGCCTGGTGGTCCAGCAACGGGTAGGTGGCTCCGGCGACCTGGCCCGGGAGGCTCACCGGGGCACCGGTTGGTCCAGCGCCGGCCCCATCCGACGGTGCGCCAGTCCCCTCGCCCAACCCGACCGAACTCGGCCGGCCGCCGGAGACCAGGCTGGCGAAATCGCCGGACGGCCACGGGGGCGAGGCCCCTTGCGGTCTACCGGAACCCCGGCCAGGGCCACCGAATCCCGGAATGCCGCCGCCGGGAACCCGGCCAGGGCCGCCGAATCCCGGAATGCCGCCGCCGGGAACCCGGCCAGGGCCGCCGAATCCCGGAATG
>Ga0194120_10002578_pt1 | contig 30939 bp, 23 predicted proteins | sample TA2MahCa65mmetaG_FD_148642 | JGI IMG/M metagenome (GOLD analysis project Ga0194120, IMG submission 148642) | Freshwater microbial communities from Lake Tanganyika, Tanzania - TA2015019 Mahale Deep Cast 65m | ecosystem: Environmental > Aquatic > Freshwater > Lake | place: Tanzania: Lake... | reverse complement strand
TACTCGCGATGCTGGATCTACCGACCCGGGAACACGCCCGATCATCACGGACCGCTTGGTCCATCCGAAGCGATCGCGCGAAGTTGCAACATGTACTTCTACACGCTGGCCGATCGGCTCGGCCCGCGAAAGCTCATGGCGGGATACACCTCATGGGGCTTTGGTCGCACGCTGGGCGTCGGACTCGATTACCAGCGGCTCTCTGAGTCGGGTGGCGTGCAGCGGGTCGGCGAGTCGGCGGGATCAATCCGCCAGCGCGACTTGATGGAGCTGGAGACCTCGAAGGATCGACAGACGACCATCGCACTGGGCATCGGTCAGGGCGACATGCGCGTCACGCCGCTGCAGGTGGCGAACGCGTACGCCACGCTGGCGCGTGATGGCGTTTCGATTCGGCCCAGCGTGCTGCGCGGCGGCGCTGGGTCGCGCGTCGATCTCGGTGTCCCCGATGCCATGATGGCGGCGATCAGGGAGGGCCTTCGGCTCTCGGTCGATGCCGAATTCGGCACGCTGCACCACGTCGGACCGAAAGACCAACGCGCTCCGGTCTTCGACATGCCTGGGATCCGCGTCTGGGGCAAGTCGGGCACTTCAGAGACGAGCCCGCTGGTGATCACGCTGCCGGACGGGACGAAGGAGGTCGTCACCTCGAAGGACCATGCCTGGGCAGCAGGCTTTGCAGGCGCGCGGGCGGATGGCCGACCCAGGGTCGCGTTCTGTGCGTTCGTCGATCACGGTGGCGGCGGCGGCAAGACAGCCGGTCCGATCGCCGCAGCGCTCGTTCGAGCATGCGCGGACGAGGGGTACCTTGGCGATGCGCTCCGTTCGCGGTCGCTCGTTCAATTCCCCGATGCCACGACGCGGGATCAGAGTCTGGCCACCACGGGAGACGCGCGCTGATGGGACGCTTGGCGGCAAGTGAGTACAAGGGAACAGGCTCGCCGCGAGTGAGTCTGGAGCGTCTTCTGAATCCGGGGATTCTCGTCGTGGTGCCTGCGTTGGCGCTCTCGCTGATCGGCGTCTCGGCGATCGGCACCACCGAGCCGGGATTCGCTTCGCGCCACCTGATGTATCTGCTCGTCGGGCTCGTCGCTGCGGCGATCGTGGCGTGGTCGCCGTGGTGCCGGCCGTCGAATCTCGAACGCTGGAGCCCGGTCCTGTTCGCGGGATCCGTGTTGCTGCTGTTGATCGTGATCGCGCCCGGCGTGCCCGAGTCGATCGTCCGCGCTCGCAACGGCGCGCGCCGGTGGATCAGTCTGGGGTTCACCGACATCCAGCCGGCCGAAGTTGCGAAGGTGGCGTTCATCTTGATGCTCGCCGCGATGCTTCAACGGACGCGAAGCCATCGCACGATGCGCGGGCTCGTCGTGCCAGGGTTCCTTGCCCTTGTTCCGGCGGCGCTCATTGCGCTTGAACCGGACCTCGACACCACGCTGCTCTTCGTGCCGGTTCTCGTGGGCGTGTTGTTGGCGGCTGGGTGTCGCAAGCGACATGTTGCGATCTTCGCGGTGTGCGCGTCGCTGGTCGCGCCGATCGCCTTCTTCGGTGGCGTCCTGAAGCCGCACCAACGCGCTCGCATCGATGCCTACATCGCGCAGTTGGAAGGCGACCCTCGGTACCGCAATGACATCGGGTATCAGGCGGATCGTGCGACGACCCTCATCGGTGCCGGTGGAGTGTGGGGGATGCCCTCGGACGAAGCGACGATCGTGATCGAGCGCAATCGGCTTCCCGAGGAACACAATGACATGGTGTTCAGTGTGATCTGCTGTCGTTGGGGAGTGATGGGTGCCGTCGGCGTGTGGGGACTGGTCGCGATGTTCTCGATCGGGTGCTTCCTCGTCGCGAATCACACCCACGACCCGTGGTCGCGTCTGGTCGCCGTTGGTGCGGGGTGCCTCGTTGGCTCACAAGCGATCATCAACACCGGCATGAACATCGGGGCGCTCCCCATCGCGGGGATCACGCTGCCATTCGTCAGCTACGGAGGAAGCAGTCTCGTGGTGTCGTGGATGCTGGTCGGTCTGGTGTACGGGCTCGCGCTGTGGAAGCCCCGCGGCGTCAAGCGCGAATCATTCGAGTTCGATGACGATCGCAAGCCACGCGACGGCGGCATCGTGGGATGGCTCGCACCATGAGCGCACCTCAATCGGCCATCGATGCGTTGGGCGTGCTCGGCGTGGAGCTTGAATCGGGCGATCTTGATGCGCTCGGTCGCTATCTCGAGTCGCTGTACCGAGCCAACACGACGATGAACTTGACGGCCGTCCCCAACGGCGAAGAGGCGTGGCATCGCCATATCGTCGACAGCCTGTCGTTGTTGCCTTGGATCGCATCGACCGGCGCGATGACGGTGATCGATGTTGGAACCGGCGGAGGACTGCCGGGCATCCCGCTTGCGCTGGCTGTTCCGGAGTTGCGGATGACGCTGCTCGAATCCACGGGGCGCAAGTGCGAGTTTTTGCAGGAGTGCGTGAACGAACTCGGTCTGCAGTCGCGATGCAGCGTCGTGAACCTGCGGGCCGAGGTCGCCGGGCACCGGCCCGAGTTGCGTGAACGATTTGACCTGTGCGTCAGCCGCGCCGTGGCACGACTCAATGTGCTGCTGGAGTACTGCATTGCGTTCCCCAAGCCTGGTGGACACATCGTGCTCATCAAGGGTGAACAAGCGCAGGCCGAGATCGATGAGAGCAAGAAGGCTCTGCACTCACTTCACGCGCAGGTCGTGGAGAGCGTGCGCACGCCGACGGGCACCATCGTCGCGGTCGAAAAACTCCGCGGCGCTCCCAAGATGTACCCGCGCGCGGATGGTGAGCCCAAGCGTCGACCGCTACGGTGACGCTGACGGGCTCGAGTCGACCGCGGGCGGCAGTTCCGGCGGCGGCGGATCGACGTGCGGCCGTGAGCGCGCGACAGCTTCGCTCCAGCGATACGCCGTGCGGTCCAACAGTCCGTAGACCTTGTCGCGCATCGCGATCGTGCGCTCGAATCGATCGCGAGCCTCGCTCAGGCTGCCGCCTGCACTGGGGTCGGCCATCTGCGCCGCTGCGGCATCAAGCGTGGGAGCCGTCCATCCGTCGCGCGTGAGTCGGATCCAGCGTGCGGCGCGCAGTTCATGCACACGACCGTCGCGCCCGAGGACGCGCAAGGGGCCAAGGACCCACGACCCGCATGGTGCGGTCAGGGGTGCCGCCGCGACCGGAACCACAGGCCGATCCACTTCGTCACGAGGCCATCGGTCGAGCATGTAGAGCGTCTCGCGATCGTTCAGCAGATCCGCACTGAATGCACGAGCCAACTCGCGGCCTCGCCGCAATGCATCGGCTTGTTCGACGGTGGGCTCAGGTGGCATCGTGTCGGACGAGACGAGCGAGAGCACGGCTTCGATGGGGAAGGACCAAGCGCAACCCGCGAGCCCGCGATCAAGGTCCGCGCGACAGGGCGCCACCCGCGTGGGATCACCATCCCACGCGCAGGACGCCACGATCGGTGCGGTGAGCGTGACCACCTTGCCATCGAAGCGGATGGACCACTGCAGCGTCACGAGTCCCGTCAGTCCGCCCTCACACTCAACGGCCGAGCGCGTGAAGAGTTGCTCGCCGCGCCACTCCTCGATCGCGGGATGGAAGAGCGTGACGCTGCCGAGTGAACGGGGCCACTGCGCCCAGGCCGGCCACGAGTGGTCGGTCACGAACGGGACAGGCTCACCGCCGGCTGCGGGATCGATCGTGCGGAAAGTTGCTTGATCGGTCGCCGGTGGCGGCGCACCGGTCGCAGAACCGTCGAGCTCGCTCGTCGCATCGCCGCCGTCGCACGCCGCGCCGCCATCGCTCGTCGCATCCCCGCCATCGCACGCCGCGAGCGTCATACATGCCGCGACGACCGCTGGTGCGATCGAAGGACCAAAGCCACGGACGAGCCGTGACGGGATCAGCATCAGCACATCTCGATGAGCATGCTCACCGCGTTGCCGCCGCCAAGGCACAGGCTGCAGATGCCGCGCTTGCCGCCCGTGCGTTGAAGCTGATGGACGAGCGTCGTGAGGACGCGCGCGCCGCTTGCACCGATCGGGTGGCCGAGCGCGATGCCGCCACCGCAGATGTTGAGCTTGTCTTCGCCGATGCCCAGCGGGGCGATGTCAGCCAGGACCTGTGCGGCGAACGCCTCGTTGATTTCGAAGAGATCGATGTCCTTGACCGCGAGTGAGTGATCCTTCAGCAGTTGCTCGATGCCGACCTTCGGCGCGAAGAAGAGTTCCTTGGGCTCAACGCCTGCGGTGTTCCAGCCGACGATGCGCGCGAGCGGCTTGGCCCCGATCGACTTGGCTGCATCCTCGGAGGCGACGAGCACGGCAGCGGCGCCGTCGCTGATTTGGCTTGCGTTGGCGGCCGTCACGCTTCCATCGGGCTTGAATGCGGGGCGAAGTTTGCCAAGTCCCTCGGCGGTCGAGTCGCCGCGAATGCCTTCGTCGGTGGCGAGTCCGGTCTTGGCCTTGATCATCTCAGGTGTGATCTCGACGATCTCGGGCTTGAACCAACCTTCGGCGGTCGCGCGCGCGGCGCGTTGGTGGCTCTGCGCACTGAAGCGATCCTGCTCCGCGCGGCTCACGGAGCGGGTCGCCGCGATGTGCTCAGCGGCGAAGCCCATGCCCCAGCACTCAAACGCGCAGCGCAGGCCGTCGTACTCCATGTGGTCTTGCATCTCGACCTTGCCGAACTTGGCGCCCGCGCGGACGTGCGCAAAGTGCGGAGCCAAATCCATGTTCTCCATGCCGCCGGCGACGACGACTTTGTTCACGCCAGCGCGAATGCCAGTCGCCGCTTGCATCACGGCCTGAAGTCCGCTCCCGCAGACCTTGTTGACCGTGACGGCGCTCAGGGTGTGCGGAAGACCAGCCTTGAGCCCCGCCTGACGAGCCGGGTTCTGTCCGACGCCAGCCTGCAGCACGCACCCCATGATGCACTCGTCGACAAGTTCCCTAGCCGACGGCACCTGCTCAAGCACGGCCTTGATGGCGATGGCGCCAAGGTCGGGGGCGCTGGTGCGGGCGAGCGAACCACCGAACTTTCCGACGGGGGTGCGCTTGGCGGCAAGGATCACGGGCGTCTGCATGGGTGCTGGTCTCCGGGTTTGGGGGAAGTTGCCATCATACGCAGCATGCGGCGCATGGTCGCGCTGCCAGGAGCCTTGTGCATGCGATCGAATGTCGACACCGGCAACCTTCTCAGCCTCCAGAGCCACATCCTGCAAGAGGAGGCTCGACACCCAGGCGCATCGGGGGACTTTTCGTGGATCATCAGCGCCATCTCGCTGGCGGGGAAGGCGATCGCACACAAGGTGCGGCGCGCGCGGCTCGAGGGCGTGCTCGGCGATTGGGGCGAGCAGAATGTCCAGGGCGAAGAGCAGATCTGCATGGATGTCATCGCGAACGAGACGATCCTGCGCTGCCTTGGCTCGCGCGCGAGCATCGCGGTCGTGGCGAGCGAAGAAGATGAGGAGCCCACGATCCTTCGCACGGGCAAGGAAGGCGGTAAGTACTGCGTCCTGTTCGATCCGCTCGACGGCTCAAGCAATCTGGATGTGTGCGGCCCGGTTGGCACCATCTTCTCGATCCTTCGCAACGATCCGATGATCGAGGGCGCCGAGACCACCATTTGCCAACCCGGCATGCGTCAAGTCGCAGCGGGTTACATCCTCTACGGACCGAGCACGGCATTCGTGATCAGCACCGGCAACGGCGTCGATCTTTTCGAACTCGATCCCTTCATGGGTTCCTTCCTGCTGGTGAAGCAGGGGCTGCGGATCCCCTCGGGCAATCGGACCTACTCCCTGAACGAGGCGTACACGAACAGTTTCCCGGCGGGCTACCAGCGCTACTTGAGCTGGGCACACGGTCAGGGGTACAGCAGTCGGTACATCGGCGCGTTCGTTGCCGATGTGCACCGCATCCTGATGTCGGGCGGGGTCTTCCTGTATCCGCCGACCAGCAAGCACCCCGAAGGAAAGTTGCGACTGCTGTACGAAGCCAATCCGATGGGCTTCATCATTGAGCAGGCGGGGGGCAAGGCGATCTCGAGCGGGCTCCCCACGCTCGATCTTCACCCTCAGCGCTTGCACCAGCGCACGCCGATTGTCGTGGGCAGCGGCGATCAGGTCGACGCCGTCATGGCGCAGATGCATCACGCCACCGATTGGCATCCGTAATCACGCTGTGGGCGCCGCAGGACCGAGCATCTCGCTTCAGGAAACGATGATGGAATGAAAAAACCCCACGGCAACACGCCGTGGGGTCGGGTTGGGTCCAGGTGATCCCCGCGCCTCAGGCGCTCGGGGCGGTCTCGCTCGGTGCCGCGTCGCTGATCTGCGCGGTGGTTCGCTCGGAGCGGAAGGACAGGTGGTCCTTGCCTTCCTCGCGCGTCGCGTGGATCGTGTCGCCGGGGCGGAAGTCGCCCAGGAGCAGGTTCTCGGCGAGCGTGTCTTCGACGAAGGTGCCGATCGCACGACGGAGCGGGCGGGCGCCGAAGTCAGGGTTGTACCCCTTCTCGATCAGGAACTCGCGCGCCGGAGCGTCGAGCTCGAGCTTCATGTCCTTCTCGGCCAGGCGCTGACGGAGCTTGGCCAACTCGATCTCGATGATCTGCGTGAGGTCGTCCTTCACCAGCGGCCGGAAGACGATGATGTCGTCGAGGCGGTTGATGAACTCGGGGCGGAAGAACTTCTCGGCTTCGCCCAGCAGCTGCTTCTTGATCCGGTCGTAGTCGGCGACTTCGCTTCGCTTGGTGAAGCCGAACGCCGAGCCACCCTTGATCATGTCGGCACCGATGTTGCTGGTCATGATCACGATCGTGTTCTTGAAGTCCACATGCCGGCCGTAGGAGTCGGTCAGGCGGCCTTCTTCCGTGATCTGCAGCAGCATGTTGTAGACATCCGGGTGCGCCTTCTCAACTTCATCGAGCAGGACGACCGAGTAGGGGCGACGACGGACGCGCTCGGTGAGCTGGCCGCCCTCTTCGTACCCGACATAGCCCGGAGGCGCACCAACGAGCCGGCTGACCGCGTGCTTCTCCATGTACTCGCTCATGTCGAGGTGGATCATCGCGTCGGGGTCACCGAACATGAAGGTGGCCAGGGCCTTGCAGAGCAGCGTCTTGCCGACGCCCGAGGGGCCGACGAAGAGGAAGCTGCCCATGGGGCGGCGGGGGTCCTTCAGGCCGGCGCGTGCCTTGCGGATCGCGCGAGCGACCGCCTTGACCGCGTCGTCTTGGCTGACGACTGCCTTGTGGAGCTCGGCCTCGAGCTGGAGCAGGCGCTCCGACTCTTCCTTCGCGAGTTTGGTGAGCGGCACGCCGGTCATCTTCGACACGACCTCGCGGATCATGTCCTCGTCGACCAGGGCCTGCGACTCGTTCATGCGCTCGCGCCACTCGACCTGGCGGCGTTCCTTCTCCTTGCGCATCTTCTCGGCTTGATCGCGAAGATCAGCTGCGCGCTCGTAGTCGGCACCACGCACGGCCTCGTCCTTCTCGAGCGAGAGACGCTCGATGCGCTCTTCGATCTCGGCCAGGTCAGGCGGCTTGCTCATGGTCTTCAGGCGCACGCGGGCGCCCGCCTCGTCGAGCACGTCGATCGACTTGTCCGGCTGGACGCGGCCGGTGATGTAGCGGCCGCTGAGGTCCACGGCTGCGCGCAGCGCGTCGTCACCGAAGCGCACCTTGTGGTGAGCTTCGTACTTCTCGCGCAGGCCCTTGAGGATCTGGAAGGTCTGCTCGGCGTTCGGCGGTTCGACGGTGATCGACTGGAACCGCCGCTCGAGCGCGGGGTCCTTCTCGACGTACTTGCGGTACTCGTCGTAGGTCGTCGCGCCGATGCACTGGATTTCGCCGCGCGCGAGCGCAGGCTTCAGCACATTGCTGGCGTCGATCGCGCCCTCAGCGCCACCGGCACCAACGAGGGTGTGCAGCTCATCGATGAAGAGGAGCACATTCTTCGAACGCTTGACCTCGTTCATGACGGCCTTGATGCGCTCTTCGAACTGCCCGCGGTACTTGGTCCCCGCGACCATGGCGGCCAGGTCGAGCGAGATCAAGCGCTTGTCGTGCAGGAGCTCAGGCACATCCTGCGCGACGATCGCGCGGGCCAAACCTTCGGCGATCGCGGTCTTGCCGACGCCGGCTTCGCCCAAGAGGACGGGGTTGTTCTTCGTGCGACGGCAGAGCACCTGGATCAGGCGCTCGATTTCGCCGGAACGGCCAATGACCGGATCGAGTTCGCCGTTGCGGGCCATCTCGGTCAGGTCGTGACCGAAGCTGTCCAGAGCGGGCGTCTTGCTCTTGCCGGCGGCGCGGCGGCCGGGCTCGGGCGTAGGCGCGGGGGCCTCGCCTTCAGAGGCCTGCGGCTGTTGGCTGGTTTCCTCGGTCTCGCCACCGGCGCCGAGCAGGTTCAGCACTTCCTCGCGCACATCATCGAGTTTCAGCCCAAGGTTGAGCAGCACCTGCGCGGCCACGCCATCCTGCTCACGCAGAAGGCCCAGCAGCATGTGCTCGGTGCCGACATAGTTGTGGTTCAGGTTGCGGGCTTCCTCGATGGCGTACTCCACGACCTTCTTGGCGCGTGGCGTCTGGGGCAGCTTGCCCATGGTGACCATCTCGGGGCCGCTCTTGACGAGCTTTTCGACCTCAAGGCGGACCTTGCGCAGGTCGATGCCAAGGTTCTTGAGCACATTGGCGCCGACGCCGGAGCCTTCCTTCACGAGGCCCAGCAGGATGTGCTCGGTGCCGATGTACTCGTGGTTGAAGCGCTGGGCTTCCTGGTTGGCCAGGGCCATCACCTTGCGTGCGCGGTCGGTCAGACGTTCGTACATCGAAGCCTCCTTGGTCGGGCGCGGATGGTAGGGGCCGCACCCGTCGTTGCTCGCGTTCCGACTGCACATGGCGTGCCAGCGGAGCGCATTCCCTGTCGGCTGCCAGCGTCCAGCCGCAGCCACGCTCAAGGATCGGATTCCAAGACGCCAGACTCAAGTCGAGAGCGCGGGAATCGTGGGGATCGTCGCCACGACTGGAACCGCTCCCGGCGGTTGCCAGCAGCCGGATCGCGCAATCCGCTGCTGTATATGGTGTTACGGGGCATCTCGGCCGGGGTTCCGTCGAGTCCCCGAGCGCGTGGAATTTTGCACCCGCCACGCCGCTCGGACGCGACAATCCCTCGATGCCCACTTTGATCGCGATGGCGCTCGTCGCGGTGCTCGCCCAGTCGCAAGGCGCGCCAGCCAATTCGGCTGCTGATGGTGCCGCGAGCGCCGCTTCCGCGCCCAGCGTTGGCACGACGATCAAGGAAACTCACCCCGAGAAGCCGCTGCGCATTCGAGTCAAGCTTGCGAGGGGCACGATCGTCGCCGGCGTGCTCGCGTCATGGGATGACGATGCGATCTCCGGTGACTTCGGGCGGATCGAATGGATCGAACTCACGCCGAGCGAGTTCAAGCGGCTCTTCAGCAAAGTGATGGATGACCGCGACGCGACGCACCAGTTGAGGTTCGCGGAGCTCCTTGTGGCGGTCGGCCTTGATGCGCCCGCTGAGAGTGCTTGGAAGAAGGCGGTCTCGATCGATCCGGCCGCAAAGACCCGTGTGTCCGCGTCGCGGAGTGCAGCCGATGCCATGCGCGCGGCGCGGGTCGAACGAGAGCGCATGGAGCGCGAAGGTGCGGTGCAGGACTTTGCCGAAGATGGCGCTGCGCCGCGATGGCCCGTCTTGACCGATGCTGAACGCGACGCGGCGCTCGCGACGATGCGCGAGGATGCCAAGCGCTACTCCGCAATGGCCGGCGTGAGCGTGGAGCCGATCGAGACGGAGTACTTCATCCTGATCTCGGAGCTTCGGCCCGCCGAGACAAAGGAGCTTCAGAAGGAACTTGATCGGATGTACGCGCAGGTGCTTGGGTATCTGGGCGTGGACTCGAAGGTCAACCTGTTCTGGGGGAAGGCCGTGATCTTCCTCTTCGCGACTGAAGATCGATTCAAGGCCGTGGAAGCGGGGGCGTTCCAGAACCCGATGGTTGGCCGCCCCGGGAGTGGTCAGGTCATGGGGCTGTGCCACATGATGAAGGAGAAGGTCTTTGTGAACAGTTGGCGCTGCCCCGACTACGCGCTGTTCGGCAGCGTGCTCATCCACGAGACCGTGCACGGGATCATGCATCGCTACTCGACGCCGGCTCGCCTGCCCGCGTGGGCCGACGAGGGGTTCAGCGACTGGGTCGCTGCGCAGTTCCAGCCCGCGACCGTCGAGCAGGCGCGCCGGGCGCAGGCCATGCAGTACATCCGCAGCGGGGGCAATCTGGTCACGGTGCTCGACATGAACTACCGCGATGGATCGTGGCCTGGCCCGAATGCGCTCGGGTACGCCGTCGGCTACGCGATCGTGGATGCCATGATGCGGGAGGACGCAAGGAAGTTCGAGGCATGGCTTCGCAAGGTCAAGGGCGGAACGCCTTGGGAACAAGCCATGCACGAAGCATGCGGACTCAGCAAGGCGCAGCTCGCGGCCAATGTGTCGCGATTCTTCTCAACGCGCGACTGACGCGCGATCCATCTTCGACGACTTGGCCGTCGCGCACAGAGACGGCGCGATCCATCTTCGACGACTTGGCCGTCGCGCACAGAGACGGCGCGATCAATCTTCGACGACTTGGCCGTCGCGCAAACGGACCACGCGCTGGGCGCGAGCCGCAACGCTCGTGTCGTGCGTGACCATGGCCACGGTCAGACCTTGGGCGTGTTGGGCAGCGATCAGGTCCAGGATTGATGCCCCGGTCGTGGCATCAAGGTTTCCCGTGGGTTCGTCGGCGAGCAAGACGCGCGGGCCGTTCACGAGCGCACGCGCAATCGCCACGCGCTGACGCTCACCACCCGAGAGTTCCGCCGGCCGGTGTCGCAAGCGATGCGACAGTCCGGCTTGATCGAGCAACTCGGCGGCGCGCCGGCGAGCCGCGTTCGCGCGCGCTCCACCGAACCATCCGCCGACGAGGCCCGGCAAGCAGGCGTTCTCAAGCACGGAGAGTTCCGGCAGCAAGTGATAAAACTGGAAGACGAATCCGACATCGCGATTGCGATACCGGTCGAGCGAACGACCCGCGCCGAGGTTGACCGCGCGTCCGTCGAAGTCGATGGTGCCTCGACCTGGATCGGGGCGGTCGAGCCCACCGAGCAGATGCATCAGCGTGCTCTTGCCGCTGCCGGACTGTCCGAGGATCGCGACCCATTCGCCCGGAGCGATCGAGATGCTCGCGCCACGAAGCACTGGCACTTCGACCTGGCCGAACCGATAGGTTCGATGCACATCGCGCGCGGCAAGGATCGGTGCGACCTCAGCCATAGCGCAGCGCCTCGACAGGATCGACATCGGCCGCCTTCGCTGCGGGAATCGCAGCACCAATCACACTGAACACGATGCCGCCGGCGACGGTGATCGCCGCGTTGAACCAGTCGACCTGGCTCGGAATGCGGCTGAAGTAGTAGACCGACGGATCCCAGATGAGCGTGCCGCGGTGGCCCACGAGCGCCAGCGTGACGATGCCCAGCGTGACCGCCGCAATCGTCCAGAGAAGGCCCGGCAACAGTCGCCCGCGCCAGACGAGCGCGCGCACCGCCATGAGGACGGACATCCCCGACATCGCGCAGGTCGTGATCCACGCTGCTCGCGGTGCATCGCGGCCGATCGCCTCGTGAATCAGGTTGATGTTGTCGACGACGACCCACGCGATCCCGACGCCGGCCAGGCTGCCGACCACGCCGATCGCCAAGCCGTAGCGCAGGAAGATCCACAGAATCCCGAGCCGGCTCGCGCCGACGCTGCGCAGAATGCCGATGTCGCGCGTCTTCTCGATCACGATTGACCAGAAGATGCTCAAGATCAGCCCCGCGCACACGATGTAGATGATCGAGAAGAGGATGCGCATCATTTCGCGTTCCTTCTCAACGGGACCGATGAGATCGCGCAGCTGTTGTTCCCAAGTCAGAATGCTCACGCGTTCGGGTGGACGCCCGAGTCGGTCGGTGCGGCGCGAAGCCTTGGCAACGAAGGCATCCCACGACGCTTCGACTGCATCGCGCGCCGCAAGCGCGGGAACGCCGGGCTTCGCACGAATGAGCACCTTGGTCACGCGCGCGGGCGTCGTGCCCAGAAGCGGCAGGTTGCCCTCGGCATCGGGTTCGGCGGTCGTGTCGTAGAGCGGTGCCGCATCGAGCCGCAGGAGGTGCTGCGCTTGATCGAGCGAAATGAAGACGCGGCTCTTGTCGACGTCGTAGACGCCACTGAAGACTTCGTTGACAATTGGAAAGGTCGCATCGCGCGGCTCGCTGATCTTGCCCGTCTCGCTCACGGGGACCACGGTCAGCGTGACCTCTTCGCCGGGCATGAACCAGCCGAAGCGAGGGCGGTAGGAGCCGTCGGACTGCCGCGCGTTGCCGACCGACACGTGCATGCCGAGCACGATGCCGGGCTTGCCCGTGGCGCCTTGCTTGAGCGTCAAGCCGTCGCGCAGCATCGAGTCGTCCATGAGCAGGCGCGGGTCGTCGTGGAGCATCGCGTCTCGCGCGGCCTCGTTGGCAGGTGGACGCCACCACACCTTGTCGCCGTACGCCGTCACGCGCGCGAACGAGGCCGGCTCGATCGCCCAGACCTGGACCGGCGCGATTTCCTTGCTTGGACCAGACGGGTACGGCATGCGCAAGAGGCCGAGCGTGTCGATGACCGGCGTGGCTTCTTCGACTTCGGGCAGAGCGCGCAGGTCGGCGAGCCACTCGTCGTAGTGGGGAATGCCGCCGACCCCGCCGGACACGATGACATCGCCGATGAGCGTGCGACCGCTCGCCTTGAGCATGTCGAGGAAGCCGCTCATCACGCTGACGACGATGATGACGAGCGCCACGCAGAGTGCGACGGCGCCCACGGCGATCAGCGGGATCACGCGCGAGGTCAGGTATCGATTGGACAGGAGCGCCGCGTACATGCGCACGGCAAGCCTAGCAGCGGTTCAGCCGGGGGCGGGCGCGCCAATGCCGGCGACCACGACGGCGCCGAGCCAGCGCGCGGCGGCCTCGAAGCCGGCCTTCGGGGCGACGAAGGTGACGGTGAATGCGGCGCGAACCGCGCAGCCATGCGGCTGGCCAGAATCTGCATCGATGCCGCTGGGTAGATCGACGCTCACGACTGGTGCTCCGCAACCATTCATCCACTCGATCGCTTCGCGGTGGCGGCCGACGACCGCGCGGTCGCAGCCCGTGCCGAGCAGCGCATCGACCACGATCCCTGGCGTGCGTGGTGGCTCGACCGGCGTGAACCCGGTGATCGGTAGTTCCATGGCGCGTGCGATGTGCGCCATCGTGCGCGCTGCGTCGCCCCGTGGTTCGCCGACGGTGGCCACGCGAACGCTTCGGCCGGCAATGGCAAGGTGGCGCGCGATCGCAAATCCATCACCGCCGTTGTCGCCTTCGCCGCAGACGATGACGATTTCGCCGACATGCCGATCGGCGACGAGCAGAACTTCTCGTGCCACGGCGGCCGCAGCGTTTTCCATGAGCAACAGCCGCGGCATGCCGAGCACCTCGATGCAGTGAGCATCGTGGGCGCGAGCTTGGTCTCGGGTGAGTGTGCGCATCGTGGGCGCGGGATCGTAGTGCGCTACACTCGATGCATGGTCTGGCAAGATGCCGTCGGCATGGTGCTGTCCGCCCTAGCACTCGCCGGTGGCGCGTTCTGGGGCATTGTGGCGTTCCGCATTTGGAAGGATCTTCCGTTCACTCGCCCGGTGGCGGATGGGCTGGAGGTCGACTTGGGCGGCGCTGCGCCGATGGTGTCGGTCATCGTGCCTGCTCACAATGAGCAAGGGAAGGCGGCCCACTGCGCACGCAGCATTCTGGCCAGCGACTGGCCGTCGATCGAACTGATCTTCGTTCTGGATCGCTGCTCCGATGGCACGCTTTCGGAATTGCGCGAGGTCGCCGCTGGCGATCCCCGCTTGGTGATCATTGAGAATGGTTCGTGTCCTGATGACTGGGCCGGCAAGTGCAATGCCGCCCGCATCGGTGCCGAACGCGCCCGTGGCGAGCTGCTGCTCTTCACCGATGCCGACACATGGTTCGATCCACGACTCGTTCGGGCGTCGGTCGGCTTGCTGCGGGGTCGTGGACTTGGACTGCTCAGCTTGCTGAGCACGCTCACGCGCAAGCTCCCGTTCGAGCGCCATGTGCAGCCAGTGGCAGCCGTGGAACTCATGAAGCGCTATCCGCTCGGACGAGCGAACCGGACGCACGATCCGAAGCCCTTCGCGAACGGGCAATTCATGCTCTTTGAGCGCTCGGTCTACGAGGGGCTTGGCGGCCACGCTGCGGTCAAGCATGCGCTGCTCGAGGACTTGGCCTTCGCGTGGGAGGTGCATCGGGCGGGATCCCGCACCGGAGTGTTCATCGCCGACGGCATGCTCGTGACGAGCATGTACGACTCGTGGGCGCAGTTTGCCGAGGGTTGGAAGCGCATCTACATCGAGGGGTACGGTCGGAGCGTGGTCGCGCTGCGTCGTGCTGCGGTCGGCGTGATCGGTACCGGGATCGTGGCGCCAGCGTCGAGCGTGCTGTGTCTTGTCCTGGGCGGAGTGGGTGCGTACCTCGGCTGGCCGCGCTGGGAGTGGCCGATCGCTGTCGGGATCGGCACGCTCGTCGTCATGCTGGGCACCTTGATCTGGATCCACCGTCGCATGCGTGCGCCACGATGGGGCGTGCTTCGCCACGCTGAGAGTGCTTGGTTGGTCGCGCGGATCTTGCGTGAAGGCGCGGATGATCTTGCGACGCGTCGAGCAGTGCGATGGGGAGGCCGGGCCTATGTCCTGGAGTCGCGCGAGGAGCAGCAAGCCCGGGGCGCAGCGACCGACGGCGGTGCGTCGCGATAGCCTTCGAGTTCCATGCGCATTCTGCTCACCAACGACGATGGCATCGAGGCCCCAGGGATCGCTGCGCTCCACGATGCGCTTGCGGGAGTCGGCGAGATCATGGTGGTCGCTCCGCTCACGGTGCAGAGCGCATCCGGCCACGGCATCACCTTCCATTCGCCGCTCATGACGCGCACGGTGCGCACGCCTTCGTTCACTGGCATTGCGGTGGACGGACGACCGGCGGACTGCGTCAAGGTGGCGCTGCGCGCGATCTGGCCCGAGCGGTTCGGCGCAGGGTCGCGGCCTGACATCGTCATCAGCGGCATGAACTCCGGCGCAAATGTGGGCGTGAACGTCATCTATTCGGGCACGGTGGCCGCGGCGGTCGAGAGCGCGTTTCTGGGCGTTCCCGCCATCGCCGTGAGCTTGCATCTGGGGCGGGGCCAGGCGAACTTCGCGCGTGGCGCGTGGATCGCGCGCCAGGCCATCGATCGCATCCTGGAGCATCCGCTTGACGCGCATCGCGTGATGAATGTCAATGTGCCGAGGACAGAGAGCGCCGATGCGCCGATGCCGCCGATTCGCGTGGTGCCGATGAACACGGCCGCTGGGGTCGATGGTTACGAACGGCGGACGAGCCCAGCGGGTGCCGTCTACTACTGGCCGTGCGGCAACGGCATGGAGTTTGTCCATACTGCCGAGGGTTCAGATGTCGAAGCGCTCGTGGACCGCGCTGTCACGGTGACGCCACTCTTCCACGACCTGACGGATGTGCCCGGGCTTTCGCCCTGGCGCGCGCGGCTGGAACGCTGAATCTGCACGGGGAACGCAGCGGCTCAGGTGGGGGATCGCTGACGCGCTCAGGCGAGAACGCAGATCAACACGCACAGGCAGACCCAGGTCGGCGCGATCACGCGGAACCAGAATCGGTCGATCGCCTTGCTTCGAACCAGGTCACCATCCTCGAGCACGCGCAATGAGCGCACATTCACGAGCGTGACAGTCAAGATCACGCAGAAGGACGTGACATGCAACCAGTCGGCGATTGTGGGCGGCGAGCGTGGTGGCAGGGCTTCGCCAACGACCCACTGGCTCGCGACGACCGCGAAGAGTGCACCCACCGGGAAGCCGAGCCGATCGACGCCGTAGTGCGCCACAACGAGCGACATGAGCGCGAGCATCGTGCTGATGAAGAGCCCGAAGGTGAGCTTGATGAAGTAGGCCACGCGGACCTGACGGATCGGGATCTCGAATGCGATGCCGCTGAAGTGAGATTGATTGCCCGTCGGGAGCGAGAGGTCACCGAAGTTCGTGCTGTAGATCCTGGTGTAGGTCGAGACCGTCAGACGGTCGTGGGTCCAGCCGGTGATGTGGAAGTCGGAGGTGCCGGAGTTGCGAACATCCGCCTCGTAGCGCACGATGTGGTCGGCGTGTTCCTCGTCCTCGATTCCCAGCCGGAGCACATGATGGTCCAGCGGGAATCGTGCGAGGTGAAAGTCCTGACGGATCGTGCCGATCACCCGGAACTGGGCGTAGCCGGGATTCTTGACGATGGGCTGGATGTTCAGTTCGAACGCTCCGACGAATCCGATGGTGTCGCATGGCGCCCGCGGCAGGCCCGCTCCCTCGGCGGTGGACTCGGCTCCCGGCGCAAGGAACTTGGCGGGATCCCAGTTCATCCACACATACCCGTCGAGGGAGTAGGTGCCCTCCGCGAAGTTGATGTGCGAGATGTCCATGATGTAGAGGCCCACCGAGACTGGTGCGCCGGTCGCGGGTCGCGTGCGAGCCGCCTCGTTCTGCTGTTCGCCTTCTTCGGGGGGCTCGTCGCCGATCATCACGCCTGCGCCATGCGAGATGAGATCGTCGCCCCGACGCATCGACTGACCACCGCGCTCTGCTTCGCCGGCACCGCCAAGCCGCTGGACGACCGTGGTGAGGATGGCGAGGACAGCGAGGACGGCGCCGATGGTGAGCAGCGTGCGTGAGCGCATGGGGTCACCGAGTCTAGCCGGAGGCCATGGCGGTCAGCGCAGGTAGATGCGGACTCGGAAGCGCGCGAGTTGTCCGGGCTGCAACTGTTCGATTTGCTTGCCGCTGGCGCGCCAGCGGTAGAGGGTGTCGACAACAGGCTCATCGACGGCGTCGCGCATGCCGCTGCTTTCCACGACCTTCACCTGCACCGGCTTCCCGTTGTGGTCAAAGTAGATGTCGCACTGAGGATTGCGGTAGTTGCCTGAGACCAGTGTCAGCGTGGTCAGTTCGACGCGGCGCGTCTTGATGTTGAGCCCCTCGCGCGCAAGGGGTTTCCCGTTCTTCCACAGACTCGCAGGGACATCGATCACGCTCGTCGCAGCAGACTGCTTGTCACTCTTCGCGCCGTCGGTGATGGGCCCGGGCTTGTCGGCGTTGGGGTTTGTGACGGCGCCGGGCGCGTCAACCTGAGGCGGGACCTGCGGGCGGTCTTGTCCGGGGCGTTCGACCGAGGCTGGTGAGGTTGGTTGCGTCGGCGCGGGCGCGGGCTTCGGGGCAGCTGCCGATGCACCCTTCGGAGTGGTTGAGGACGGCAACGGCGGCGCGATCTCAGGCGGTTTCGTCGGATCGGGCGCGGTCGGTGGTGCGGTCGATGGATCCGCAGTCGGCGCGCGTTCGATCGCGGTGGGATCCGGCACGACGCCAGGGATCTGCAGCGTCGGTGATGGGTCCGGCTCAGCGGGTTGCGCCGGCTGGGGATCGGTGGGCGTGGTCGAGGCGACCGTGGGCGGCGCGGGCGGCGTCGGCTCGGGCGGCGTCGGGTCCGTTGGCGGCGCGGGCGTCATCGTTGGCGGTTGCTCGGCGACGGCCGTGCGATCCACAAGACTGGGCGCCTGGCCCGCGGGTCCTTGTGGCAAAGGCTGCGGCTCGGCGGTCGCCAAACGCGCGCCGCCGCCAGACGACTCCAGATCGAACGCCGCCTGTTCCTGAGCGGCCAATCGAGCCAGATGCTCCTGGTACTCGTCGTACCCGATCCAGTTCATGCTCGTGGCTGATCCGCCTTCGATGCCCGCTGTCACCTCGACCACATCGGGCTCGGGTGGTGGTGGGGGCTCGGGCTCAAGCGGTGGCTCGCCGGGTGCGGGCGGACGCGGCGTCTTGACGGGCTTTGGTTCAGGAACAGTGTCGTGTTTTGAATTCTGTTTCGGTTCCGGCGGTTCGGGTTTGGATGGATCTGCCGATTTGGGCGTGGCCGGATCTGGCGAATCGTTCGTTGCATCGTCGGCCGCGCGCGCCGGTTCCATGACAGCGTGAAGGACGCGCCCCAGGAGCAGACCAGCCTCCTCGGCGTAGCCACCGAGTACAAGCACATGGAGCAGCACGCTGACGACGAAGCCGAACGCGACGGGGCTGATGTTCACGATCGCCCTTGGTCGCCCTGGGGTCCTGGCCCCGTGGGCGTGGAATTGGGTGAGGCGCCAGACGCGGGGCCGCCGGGCGTCGCCGGAGTCCTTGCAGGATCGATGGTGCGCGCCGGCGCGGGCTTGCCCACGATGTTCACGGTGAGCCCGCTGCCCTTGAGCCGCTCCCACACCTCTTGCAAGATCGGCGCGCGATCGACCGTTCCCTTGCCGTCGGCGACCGCCAGATACACGACCGTGCGCCCGTCGCTCTTGCGGCGCTCATCGACCATGGTGGCGAGTTGTTCGAGCGCAGCCTCGCGCCGATCGACCCAGACGCGACCATCAAGGTCGATGCTCACGCTGCATGCTGGCGGCACCTTGGCTTCGGTGCCCGAGCTGAATCGCTTGAGTTCCATGGGCACGATCGCCACGCGCGTGGTCAGGACCTGCGCGTAGACGAAGAATGTGAGTAAGAACATCATCACATCGATCATCGGCACCAGTTCGATGCGCGGATCGAGCGGCGTGCGACGCAGACGGAGCATGCTCAGCCGCCCAACTGCAGCGTGGCCAGTGCCATGAGCTTGTCGTCGACGAAGTCGAAGACCTTGTCCAGGCCGGTGGTCAGGAAGATGCCCCAGACCGAGTTCGTGCAGCCAGTGACCTTCATGCGGCACTCATTCGAGATGACGAGCCGACGCAGGCGCAGCAGTGCGGCGATGTTCGAACTCGTGAGGTAGTTGACTTCGGCAAGGTCGAGCACGACATCGCGGTGATCGCCGTCCTGCTCGAAGCGGGCGGCGAGAGCAGACAAGTCCTCGCTCAGCGAGGGTTCATCCTGCAGTTCAGCGATGACGATCGTCTCGGACCAGTTGGTGAGGGACATGCGGTACTCCGTGGGGGTGAATCACTCGTCGTCGGCAGGAACGGCTTCGGTTGGCGCGGGGCCGTCGTCGCTCGCATCAACGCGTGCGGCTGCGCGCAGCGTGTCGCCGTCTCGCAGGCGCACCACGCGCACGCCCTGCGTGTTGCGCCCGATGGCGCGGACATCCTTGGCTGCGATGCGCACGGCCATGCCGTTGGTGGTCATGAAGAGCAGATTGTGCTCATCCGTCACGGGGTGCACCGAGACGACCGGGCCATTGCGGTCGTTGACCACGATGTCCTTACGCCCCTTGCCGCCGCGGCTTTGCACGCGCGTGGAGCCATCTTCCTGTTGCACCAGGTACTCGCGCATGGGCGTGCGCTTGCCGTAGCCGTTGAGCGTGACCGTGCAGAGGTCGGACGAGTCGTCGCAGCGGACGAGCCCGACGACCGAGTCGCCATCGGCCAAGTCGATGCCCGTCACGCCGGCCGTGTCGCGGCCCATCACGCGTGCATCGTTCTCGTCGAAGCGGATCGCCATGCCCTGCGCCGTCGAGAGCAGGATGTGGTCATTGCCGCGGGTGAGCAGGGCGTTGACCAGACCGTCACCATCGTTCAGGCGCACGGCGATGATGCCGCTGCGATTGACATTGCGATAGTCCTTGAGTGCGCTGCGCTTGACGCGGCCCTGCGCCGAGGCGAAGAACAGATAGTCCTCGCTCGCCTCGAAGTCCTTGATGGGCAGGAACGCGCGGACGCGCTCGCCGTCGCGCAGGTCGAGCAGGTTGTTCAGGCTGCGGCCCTTGCTGGTGCGACCGAGCTCGGGCACCTGCCACACCTTGAGTCTGAAGACGCGCCCGGTGTCGGTGAAGCAGAGCAGATCGTCGTGCGAACTCGACACGAACATGTGCTCGACGAAGTCGCCATCGCGCACTTCGCCGCCCTTGATGCCCACGCCGCCGCGCGCTTGCGTGCGGTAGGTCTCGACCGGCAGGCGCTTGGCCAAACCTTCGCTCGAGATGCTGACGACGACATCGTGCTCAGCAATGAGCTCGGCCATGTCGAAGTCGGCGGCGTCGCCCTCTTCGAGCACGGTGCGACGGTTGTCGCCAAAGCGTTCAGACAGTTCGATCGTGTCCTCGCGGATGATGTCCAGGACGAGGCGGTCGCTCGCGAGGATTGCCTCGAGGCCATCGATCTGCTCGAGGAGCTTGGTGAATTCGTTCGCAAGTTTTTCGATCTCAAGACCGACGAGCTGGATCAAGCGCAGCGCGCCGATCGCCTCGGCCTGCACGCGCGTGAGCCGGACGCCGTCGGACTCGCGGCTGCGATCGACGACCCGCTGGGGCACGAGCGACGCGTAGCGATGGTCGGGCGCGATGCGAAACGCACGCTCCTGCAAGCGTTCGATCGCCTCTTCGCGCGTGCGGCTCTCGCGAATGATGCGAATGACTTCGTCGATGTCGCAGACGGCGTACATCAAGCCCTCGAGTCGGTGGGCCTGCTGGCGCGCCTGGCGGAGTTGGAACTCCGTGCGCCGGCGGATCACCGTGCGACGGTGGTCGATGTACGCCTCGATCAGGCTCTTGAACGGCAGCGTGCGCGGCTGGCCGTTGACGAGCGCGATGTTGATGATGCTGAAGGTCGACTGCAGCGGCGTGTACTCGTAGAGCTTGCGCTCGACGACCTGCGGATCGGCACCCTTCTTGAGGGTGATCACGATGCGCGTCTGCGCATCGCGGCCCGAGTGGTTGCTGACGTCGCTGATGTCGCCGATGCGCGCTTCGCGCTGGCCTTCGTCCTTGCGCGTGCACTCGACGATCTTCTCGATCAGGTTGCTTTGCACGACCTGGTACGGAATCTGATCGATGACGATGACATCGCGACCGTTGCGCTGCTCGTGGTGCACCGTGCCACGCACCGTGACGCGGCCACGGCCGGTGGCGTAGGCCTCGACGATGCCCCGGCGGCCCACGATCACGCCACCGGTGGGGAAGTCAGGACCAGCGCAGTGGCGCATGAGGTCTTCAAGTCCGACATCGGGTTGATCGATGACCGCGACAATCGCCGCGCACACTTCGCGCAGGTTGTGCGGCGGCATGCTGCTGGCCATGCCAACGGCGATGCCCGCGCTGCCGTTGACGAGCAGGTTGGGCAGTTTCGCCGGGAGCACGGTGGGCTCCATGAGGCGGTCGTCGTAATTGGGCTTGAAGTCGACCGTTTCCTTGTCGAGGTCCTCCATGAGCGCGACGGTGGCCGCAGTCATGCGCGCTTCCGTGTAACGCATGGCGGCCGGCGGGTCGCCCTCGATCGAGCCGAAGTTGCCCTGCTTGTCCACGAGCAGGTAGCGGGTCTTCCACGACTGGCCCATGTTGACGAGCGTGGGGTAGACCACACTCTCGCCGTGGGGGTGGTAGTTGCCGCTGGTGTCGCCGCAGATCTTGGCGCACTTGATGTGCTTGCGCCCAGGCGACAGATTCAGGTCGTGCATCGCCACCAGGATGCGCCGCTGGCTGGGCTTGAGACCATCGCGCACATCGGGGAGCGCGCGGTCCATGATCGTGCTCATGGCGTACGTCAGGTACGACTCATGAAGCTCACGATCGATGGCCTGTTCGACGACGCGATCGATGGGTGCGGGGCTGGGCGACGGTTCCGGGGTGGTGGCCATGGGCGTGGTGTGGACGGCCGGAAAGGGCCGCGTTCGAAGCCCCGGAAGCCTACCCGAACGGTGGCTCCGATGCCCGTCGAGCCGAGGTCATTCGGCGCGGGCGAGGAGCGCCAGAAACTCCATGTTTCCCCGGCCCTTTTTGGAGGTCTTGCCTCCGGTGATCGGGCTGTCCGCGTGGGCGATCACACGGACCCCAAACATGGGCATCGTCGCGAGCACACGGGCGCAGACCGCGCGGCTGTCGTCGGGTTCGAGCGCGCCGCCCTTGAGCAGGCGTTTCTCGTCCGCGGTGACTTCGTAGTGCGGCTTCACGAGCGTGATGATGCGTGCATGAGGTTCGCGCGAGAGCCATCGCAGCGCCGCCGGAATCGCCAGCCGCTGCGGCGTCCACGCCATGTCAATCGTGATGAGATCGACCGGCTCTGCAGGTGCTGGCGCATGGAGCGCATTGGTCCGCTCCATCACCGTCACGCGTGCATCGTTCCGAAGCGTCCAGGCCAGCGTTCCGTAGCCAGTGTCGATAGCGGTCACATGTGCTGCGCCGCGACGCAGGCAGACATCGGTGAATCCGCCGATGTTGCAGCCGAAGTCGGCCACACGCCAGCCCGCAAGGTCGAGACCGAAGGTCACGATGGCGTGTTCGAGCTTGAGCCCGGCCCGTGAGACGAAGGGGCAGTCGGGATCGGCCATCGCCTTCACGCGGATGGATGGGCCACGCCGACGATCGCGACGCCCAAGCGATCTGCCGCGGCAAGCACCGCGGGTGCATCCACCAAGATCACACGGCCCGCGCCCACAGCGATGCACGCGCCGCCATGACGCGCCACGCGTTCGACCGTCGGCACACCGATCGTGGGGACATCGGCGCGCATGTCGTGCGCGCGCTTGGCACTCTTGAAGAGCGTCCAACCCTTGGCGCGGCAGAGTTCGCCACCGCGGTCGATCATGCGGTCAGTGCCTTCGAGCGCCTCGACGGCAACGATGTCGCCTTCGCGCACGATGATCGCCTGACCAACATCCAGTTCGACGACCTTGTCCAGCAGCGGCCAGCCGAACGCGATGTCGCGCTCTTGGAGCGAACCGGGCTGGCGGCGTGTCATCACGCCTTCCGTGGCCATGTGCTCGGGGATGTAGGTCGTGCTGTCGATGAGCGGGACTCCGGAGCTTGCGAGTTCGTCCGCGACGGCGGCCAGCACCACATGCGAGCGGCGGTCGTGGCGCAGCCGACGATACCAAAGGTTGATTGCACGCCAATCGGGCAGCTGTCGAATCAGGCGCAGCGGATCGTGCATGCGCGCTTTGCTCACGCGACCCACCATGACCGCGTGCGGAACGCCAGCCTTGCGCAGGATGCGGATCCAACGCCCCAACTGCACGATGCCCGCCGTGCTGAATTCATCGCACTCAGCTTCGAGTTCGGGCACGAACTGGTCGCGAAGCCCGACGCAAATCACGCGGTGGCCAGCCGCGCGGATCCCTCGCGCCACCAGCACTGGCAACTGTCCCTGTCCGGCGATCAGGCCAATGGGCGAACTCATCCGCGACGCTCCCGGTCGCCGTGCATCGGCAGCATCTCGCGCGGATCAGGCAGGTTTTCTTCAAGGCGCATCATGCGGTCGATCAGTCGAACGGCATCAGTGTCCCGAAGGACGAGACTTCGGGCAGCGGGTCGCGCGAAACCTTCCTCGACCGCATGATCGAGCAGCTGGCACAGCGGATCGAAGTATCCATCCACATCCAGCAAACCGATCGGCGCGGGGTGGCGACCGATGATCAGACCGACGAAGGTCTCGAAGAACTCCTCGTAGGTCCCGATTCCGCCGGGCAGGACAAGAAACGCCTGCGCGCGTGACTCGAGCAGCGCCTTTCGTTCACGCATGCCGGGCACCACGATGAGTTCGTCGCAGCCTTGCCAGCCTTGCTCGAGTTTCAGGAACTGCTCCGTGATGATGCCCACGACCGTGCCGCCAGCGTCCTTGGCCGACCTGCTGACCGTACCCATCAAGCCGATACCGCCGCCGCCGTAGACGAGTGTGAGCCCGCGTCGGGCGAGCTCGCGGCCGACCTCGCGCGCGCACGCTTCGTACCCGGCCTGTCGGCCAAGCGCGCTGCCGCAGTAGACGGTGATGGCGGTGATCGGCTCGGGCATGGCGGGGAGGGTAGTGGGGCTGACGATGGACCGCCCGATTCGTATGGTCGATTCGTCCCGCCAACGCATCACGGGATCCCGCATGATGCTCGACCGGACTTACTCTTCCGTTTGTGACGAGGGCATCAATCACCACGCGACAGGCTGAGCGACCAGACCAGCGTCGCGGCGCCGTCGAGAGTTCGCTCGTCGCCATCCTCGCGGGCTTGCTGGCGGCGCGCACGGTCGTTGCGTGGACGCCGCTCATCCACTTTGACCTTGATCCGTCGGCGATTTCGCGCGAGGCGGTCGTACCGTTTGCGGGCTTCGGCCCGGCCGGAAGTTTGGCGCTCGACGCCCTGACGACCTTGGCCGCCGCGGCGCTGCTTGCGGTCCTCGCACGCGCTCGCGCCCTCGCCTGGCCGGGCGGGCTCGCGATCGCCGCGGGCATCGTTGCCGCACTCGATGTCGGGCTCGTCCTTCGGGGTGACTTCGAGAACCTTTGGCGCGGCAGCGCTTGGGTGAGCGCGTTTGTTGGGTGCGGCGCGCTTGCAGCATGTGCCGCGCATCCGCAGGCGGCTCGACTTCAACGCATGGCGCTTGCCGTGTTTCTCTCCGTCGCCGCACTCTGGCTCACGCGGGGTGCGTGGCAGCTCGTGGTCGAGCACCCTGCGACCGTCGAGCAGTACCAGCGCTCGAAACAGGACTTTCTCGCCGCGCAAGGTTGGACGGAAGAGTCCGCACAGGCATTGACCTATGAACGGAGACTGGTGCAGCTCGAGGCGACTGGATGGTTTGGGCTCGCGAACATCATGGCCGGGCTCGTGGGCGCCGTGGGCGTGGCGTGCGCGGTCCTCGTCTGGCAGGCACGGCGCGCCTTGACGATGCGATCGGCCGCGGTGCTCGCGCTTGGTGCCCTAGCGTGCGCAGCGATCGTGATCGTGAACGGTTCGAAGGGCGCACTCGCCGCGTGCGCGCTCGGGCTGGTGGCTGCGTGGTGGTCGCAACGATCGTCATGGCACGCTCGCGTGGCGGTGCTTGCTGCGCTCGCCATTCCGGTCGTGGCGATCGTGGTGCGGGGAGCGATCGGCGAATCACTGGGTGAACGAAGCCTTTTCTTCCGTTCGCAGTACTGGGTCGGCGCATGGCAGGTCATGCTCGATGCCTGGCCTTGGGGTTGTGGTCCTGACTCCTTCCAAGCTGCGTACACGCTCCATCGACCCGCACTCAGTGTCGAAGAGGTCACGAGCGCGCACGCGGCGCCTGTGGATTGGATGGCCACGATGGGCTTGGCGGGCGTGCTCATGTCGGCCGCGTGGGTCGTGCTGCTCTGGGTGTGCGGTGGAGCCGCAGCGCAGGACGCGCAGAAGCACCATGCGGAGCGTGGCGACGCCACTGCGTCCGCGGAGGCGCGCGAGTCGTGGATGGTGTCGCTGCTTGGGCTGTCGGTCGTCGGCGTGATTGCCATGCTTGCCGATCCCGCGGGTCGGGTGTTGCCCGCGGTTGGCATCGTGCTGGCAGGCGTCCTTGCGCGCGCGATCATCGGTGGACTCACCAAGCTCGACGCGCGGGCGCAGCGCGTGATGATCACCGGCCTTGCCGTGGTCCTTGCCGCGGACGCGATGGTCGAGATGACGCTCTGGCAACCTGGCAGCGCATCGTGGGTTCTGGGCGTGATCGGCGCGCTGGCGATGGGGAGTGGCGCTGCGTTCATCAAGACCCCTCGACGAACCGCGACCATGAGCGAGACGACGGCCGATCTCGCTGTGACCAGCTCCCCATGCGCCACGGCGCAGTGGCCCATCGTGCTGGCTTCCATCTGCCTCGTGGGCATCGCAACACTGCAAGGCGCAACCGCGTGGGTCACGCATCGCCAGGAACGCGCGGTGGACGCGGCCGCCGAAACGCTCGTCGAGAACCTCTTCACGCCGCCTGCGCGCGCGTGCGCGGCGGAGCAACTGCGCACGGCTGTCGAGGATGAACCAGTCCTTCGTCGTCACTTGCTCTTGCTCAAGTCGGCGGATCAATTCCTACAGGCCGGCCTAGGCGATCGCGATCCCGCGCGGGCACGGGTGTGGTTCGGCGAAGCACTCGACTCGGCGCGGGCGGCCAGTTCGGCGTTCCCGCTTCGCTCCGCGCTCGTCTCTGCAGCAACCGTCGATGCCATGGTCGAACGCGGAATGATCGGCTGGGATCAGGTCATCGCCGTGCGAACCGATGTGCTTTCGCATGATCCTCGTCACACGATGTCCCTCGTCCGCCTTGCTGATGCCTACGAGAAGGCAGGGGACCACCGTGCAGCCCGCGATGCGGCGCAGCGAGCGCTCGACGCGGATGACTCCTTCCGTCTCGACCCGCTCCGTCAGCTTCCCGCCGCGGTTCGCGAGCGATTGCGCGGAGCCTTGATGCGGTGATCGTGGACAGTGAATAGCCAGCAATCCGTTGGGAACCCGGCCTCGTCCTTGTACGCTCATCGAGATGCCAGACCTTCCAACCATCGGGGGTGACGAGGTTCCTCGCGAGCCATCGATGCCGTTCGGTCGCGCCGCGCCTGGAACCGGATCGCCGCCATCCGCGGCCGATGCCACAGTGCTTGGCGGCGACGCGCCCGCAGGATCCTCCAGCGCAGCGCCACTCTCGTCGGGCGCGCCCAAGACGCGGATTCAACTTGAGAAGGCCGGCGACATGATCGGTGCCTTCCGACTGATCAAGGAACTTGGCGCTGGTGGCTTCGGCGTGGTGTGGCTTGCCGAGCGCAAGGTCCCCTACGAGCAGAAGGTTGCCCTCAAGCTGATCAATCCGGGCATGGATTCGAGTTCAGTGCTCGGTCGCTTTGAGCAGGAGCGCCAAGCACTGGCGATCATGAATCACCCCAATGTCGCCAAGGTGCTCGATGGCGGCGTCACGGACATGGGTCGGCCGTACTTCGCGATGGAGTATGTCAAGGGCGAGCCGATGAACGAGTACTGCGACTCGCGCAAGCTCGACCTTCGCGCGCGGCTCGAACTCTTCATCCAGGTCTGCGAGGCAGTGCAGCACGCCCACACCAAGGGCTTGATCCACCGCGATCTCAAGCCGGGCAATGTGCTCGTCGCAGCCGGTGAGGGCGACCGACCGATCGCGAAGGTCATCGACTTCGGCATCGCCAAGGCGCTCAATTCGCGCATGAGCGAGCACACGGTGATGACCGAGATGGGACAGATGATCGGTACGCCCGAGTACATGAGTCCTGAGCAGGCCGACCCGGATGCCGCCGACATCGACACGCGCAGCGATGTGTATTCGCTGGGGGTCATGCTCTACGAACTCTTGGTTGGTGCACTGCCGTTCGAACCCAAGGAACTCCGCAGCCGTGCGTACCGCGAGATCCAGCGCATCATCCGCGAGGAGGATCCGCCCACTCCAAGCCGCAGGCTCTCGACCTTTGCCACCAAAGACGCGGGGTCGGCCACCAAGATCGCCGAGGCCCGGCGCAGCCGGATCGACCAGATCGCGCAGACCCTGAAGAATGAACTGGAGTGGATCCCGCTCAAGGCGATGCGCAAGGAGCGTGACCAGCGCTACGCGAGCCCCAATGACCTTGCGGCCGATCTGCGCAACTACCTCGGCGGACTCCCCTTGGTGGCGGCGCCCGAGTCGAAGGCGTACAAGCTTCGCAAGTTTGTGCGTCGCAACCGAGTCCTGGTCTACGCGGCGACGGCCGTGGCGGCCTCGCTCGCCATCGGCGCCGTTGTGAGCACCGCTTTCGCGATCGCCGAAGCACGCCAGCGCGAGATCGCCGAACAGGCCGCCGTCGCCGAGCGTGCCGCGCGGGAACGAGCTGAGCAGCGAGAGCGCGATGTGCAAGCCGTGCTCGGCCAACAGGTCCGCCTGACGAGCGAGTTCGGCGGCGGCGATACGGGGTCGCGCATGGCAACCGAGTTGATGCGCCAGATCGATGCGCTCTCGCAAACCGTGGCGGATCCTGCCGAACGCACCGCGATGCAGCAGAGCTTCCGCGATGCGCTCCTGCGCATCAACATGACCGATGTCGCAGCCACGCTCGTCACCGAGATCATGCTCGAGCGTGCGATCGCCCGTGCCAGCACCGAGCACGCCAACGATCCCTTCGTGCGCGCTGGCCTGATCATGGCTGCGGGTCGCGCCTATCAGCAGCTCGGGCGGACGGAGCGTGCCGAGGAGCTCTTCCGGCAGGCGAGGGACCTCTACGGTGCGCAGCTCGGTCCGGACGACCGACGGACCATGCTTGCTTCGCAGTGGTTTGCGCGGGTGCGGCGTGACCGCGCAGAGGCTGAGCGTGGTCTTCGCGAGGTCCTTGCGCGCCTCACGGCGCTGCATGGCGAGGCCGATGTCGACACGGTCGAGTGCCGACGGCTGCTTGCGGCCTTCCTTGAGGAGAAGGGCGACCGTCGCGCCGCGCTGGCCGAGTACCAAGCGGTGCTGGCCCAACCGTCGCTGACACCGGACATCCGCTCTGGCACGATGTCCGCCGTCGGCGATCTGCAGCGTGCAGGCGGTGACTTGGACGAGGCGATCGCCACGCTGCGGCAGGCGCGCACCGAGATCGAGCGCCTCCAGCCGGTGCCTGATCGGTTGCTGTCGAATGTGCTCACGAACTTGGGGTTGGCCCTGGCCGATCCGAGCACGCCCCAGTCTCAAGCTGAAGGCATCGCGCTCTTGCGCAAGGCCATTGCCATCGATTCCGCCTTCTACGGCGATGCGCATCCCTTGAGCTTCGACAGCCGTGCCAACCTCGCCGCGACGCTGGAGCTGATCGATGATGGAAGCGGCTCCTCGATCGCCGAGGCCATCAGGGTCTTCGATGAGAACCGACGGGTGGGTTCGTCGCTCGTTGCGCCGCCGGACGAGCACCTGCTGTCGCTCATGGAGTCGGCCATGCTGATGGCGAAGACCGCACCCGCGGACGAAGCCGCGGCCCGGCCCGTGCTCGCCGATGCGGTCAAGCTCGGCGAGGATGCGCTGCGCGTGGCCGATCAGCGGCGGATCGCCGACGCCGCTCGTTGGCGTGACTTCCGCAAGACCATGGCGTTCATCTACGCGCGTGCCGGTCGATTCGCCGACGCCGAGCGCCTGCAGCGGCAGGTGCGCGACCTCTGGCTTGCTGCGGGTGAGCCGACGGCGATTCCCGTCTTCAACATCACGAAGGATCTCGCCGGTGCCCTTGTGGCCCAAGGGCGGTTGGGCGAAGCCGTCGACCTGCTTCAGGCCATGCAGGATGCGAAGCCCTCGCGCGCGCCAACCAGCGATGCGCGCTGGGTGAACGCCATCATGCTGCGCGACCTGCTTCGCGAGCAGGCATCGCGCGAGCTCGCGGGTCCTGCCAAGGCCAGGCTGGTCCAGCAGGACGCCGAGGTCGCCACGCTGCGCAAGGCCCGAGACGCCGCGGGCCTCAGGTGATGCTCGACGCGCCGATGGCGTCTGAGCCCGCGCGGGTACCAACCCAGACTGAGAGTTTTTCCTCCCATTCAGTCTTTCATTCAGAGCGGACTGGATTTGGGGTTATGTTCTTTCGATTCCGATCGCCCAAGACCCCATTCCGGACCGCCATCATGAAGTGCCCCCTCAACCCGACTCCTCACCACACCCGCACCACCGTGGCTCTGGCGCTCAGCGTCGTGAGGCGATTCATGAGCGGATCGCTCCGCTCACTCGGAGTGCTCGCGACCACGATCAGTGCGTTGTCCACGGGTGGCTCGGCGTTTGCACAAAACCAGGAGCAGTCTGGGCAGGTCCTGCAGTGGGGGGTACTAGGTAGTCAACGGCCCGGGTCGCTGCTTCCGTACACGCAGGTCGCCTGTGGCTATCAGTTCACCTATGCCCTCAAGAACGACGGCACGTTGGTGGGTTGGGGCATCAACTCGGTCGACCAGATCAACACTCCAGCGGGCTTGGCTGGCGTGAGGCAGATCGCGAGCGGCTGGGAACACACCTACGCCCTGAAGAACGACGGCACGCTCGTAGGTTGGGGCAGCTGGGAGTACGGCCAAACCAGCACTCCAGCGAATCTCGGCGGCGTGGCGAAGGTCGCCTGTGGCGATCGGCACACCTACGCCCTGAAGAACGACGGCACCCTGGTCGGCTGGGGCCGCAACTGGGAGGGCCAGACGAACACCCCCGCGGGCCTTGCCAACGTGTCGCAGGTCGCCTGCGGCTACCGATACACCTACGCCCTGAAGAACGACGGCACCCTGGTCGGCTGGGGCCGCAACTGGGAGGGCCAGACGAACACCCCCGCGGGCCTTGCCAACGTGTCGCAGGTCGCCTGCGGTGGTGGATTCACCGCCCAACACACCTACGCCCTGAAGAACGACGGCACGCTGGTCGGCTGGGGCAGCAACGAGTACGGCCAGACGAACACCCCCGCGGGCCTGAGCGGCGTGACGCAGGTCGCCTGCGGCAGCTCCCACACCTACGCCCTGAAGAACGACGGCACGCTGGTGGGATGGGGCGGCGGCGCCTCTGGCGTGTTGGCCACCCCCGCCGGGCTCAGCGGCGTGACGCAGGTCGCCTGCGGTTGGGACCACACCTACGCCCTGAAGAGTGACGGCACCTTGGTGGGTTGGGGATACAACTTCTTGGGCCAAACCGGCACCCCAGAAAACCTCAGCGCGGTCACGCGTGTTTCCTGCGGCGGCTCCCACAACTACGGCATACGGGGCGACGGCACGCTCATGGGATGGGGCGATAACACGGCCGGCCAGACCAGCACACCCGCGGGCCTGAGCGTCGTCACGCAGGTTGCCTGCGGCGGGGGCCACACCTACGCCCTGCAGATCAACGGCACGCTGGTGGGTTGGGGCGACAACTTCTCCGGCCAAACCAACCCGCCCGCGGGCCTCGGTGTCGTGTCGCAGGTCGCTTGCGGTGGGTCCCACACCTACGCACTGCAGAACGACGGCACGCTGATGGGATGGGGCAGTAATCAAACTGGCCAGATCGATACGCCAGCGGGACTCAC
>Ga0194120_10002575_pt1 | contig 30954 bp, 26 predicted proteins | sample TA2MahCa65mmetaG_FD_148642 | JGI IMG/M metagenome (GOLD analysis project Ga0194120, IMG submission 148642) | Freshwater microbial communities from Lake Tanganyika, Tanzania - TA2015019 Mahale Deep Cast 65m | ecosystem: Environmental > Aquatic > Freshwater > Lake | place: Tanzania: Lake... | reverse complement strand
CCGGACTCGGCGCGCTCGCGGCCGCGGGCGCGGCGGCGCTCTCGGCGCGGCTCTTCGGAGCGCGCGCGGGCCTCGTGGCGGGCTTGCTCATCGCGCTGCATCGACCGTCGATCTGGTTTTGCGCGCTACTGCTGAAGGAAAACCTGTTCGTGCTCGTGCTCGTCGTCCTCGCGCTCGGAATCGTCGCCACGCGCGCGAAGGCGCTGGACCCTGCGCGCTGGTTCGGTCTGGGGTGCCTCGCCGCGATCGGCGCTCTCTTGCGCGGCAACCTGCTCGTGCTGTTGCCCGCTCTCGCCCTCTGGCCCGCGGGACGGGCGCTGGTGGCGCGCCGCTGGACGGTGCGTGTGCTCGGCGACACGCTCGCCTTCCTGCTCGGCGCGGCGCTCCTGCTCACGCCCGTCGTGCTCCGCAACCACCATGTCGGCGGACGATTCGTGCTGTCGACGAGCGGTGCGGGGACCAACTTCTACGGTGGCAACAACCTCGACAACCCCTACGGGCTGGCGAAGGAGTTCGACTGGGTGCGCGGAATCCCCGAGCACGAGGCGGGGGACTGGCGGCGCGAGGCGAGTCGGCGCGCGGGCCGCAGCCTCGATGCGACCGAGTCGAGCGACTTCTGGATGCGGGAGGCGCTCGCTTCGATCGCGGCCTCGCCGCGCGCCCACGCGCGCATCTTCTGGAACAAGCTGCGGCTGACTCTGGGCAGCTACGAAGTGCCGGACAACCACTTCCTCGAGTGGGACGCGCGCTACCTGCCCGTGCTCGCGTGGCCGCTGCCGGGCTTCGCGCTCGTGGGCGTGCTCGGGATCGCCGGCGCGCTGTCGATGCTGCTCTTGCGCGCACGGATCAGCTCGTTTTCCAATCTCGGCGGAGCCATGGAAGTCGCGCTGTTGCTCCTGCTCTACATCGGGACCGTGGTGCTGACCGTCACGTCGGAGCGCATCCGTCTGCCGATCGTGCCGTTGCTCGCTCCCTTCGCTGCCCTGTCCGTGTTGCCGTGGAGCGGGGCGGGTTCGGGGCTCGCGACGCTGTGCGCGCGAGTCGGACTGCTCGGTCTCGCGGCGGGACTGGTGCTCACCCCCGTGATGAGTGCCTCCGAGGGCGCGGAGGACATGGACGAGCGCGACCACAACCTCGCTGTCGCGCTGATCGTGGCCGGGGATCTCGATCAGGCGGCGAGTGTCGTCGATGGCCTGCTCGAACGACGCGGCGACTCGGTGCGCGTGAAGCTGCTCGCCGCCGATTTCGCGTATCGGTTGGCCCGCCGCACGCTCGATGCCCTGCCCGGTCGAGCGCGCGTACCCGCCGAGGCGGGCGAGCGCATCGAGCGTGCTCTGCGGCTGCTCGAAGGCGTCGTCAAGCGCGGCAATGCGGAAGAGCGCTATCGCGCGCATGTGCTCGCCGGTGCGATTCGCCAGTACCTCGGACACTGGTCGCTCGCCGAAGCCGAGTACGGCGCCGCGCGGGCTTTCGACGCGGAGGACCGCGATCTGCGACGGAGGATGGCGGTCGTGACGGCGGAACTGGCGTTGAAGACGAGCGTTCCCAAGGAACGCACACGGCGTCTCCAAGAGGCTCTCGCGCTCGTCGACTCCCTGCTCGCCGAACAAGACGAGCCCGAGCTGCGCGACTTGCGCTCGCGCTTTGCGACCGCGCTGCAAGCGCAGTAGCCGCTAGCTCGCGGCCGAATCGGCGTGCTCGAACTGCAGGGTGAAGAGGCGCGCGTAGATCCCACCGCGGCGCAGGAGTTCCTCGTGCGTGCCGCTCTCGCGCAGCTCGCCGCGGTGCATCACGAGGATGCCGTCCGCGCGGCGCACCGTCGAGAGCCGGTGCGCGATCACGAGGGCGGAGCGGCCTTGGAGCAGGTTTTCCTTGGCTTCCTCGATGGCCTGCTCGGTCTCCGAGTCGACGCTGGCGGTCGCTTCGTCGAGCACCACGAAGTGCGGCTCGCCCGCGAGTGCGCGAGCGATGGCGAGCAGTTGACGCTCGCCGGTCGACAGCGTCGCTCCGCGCTCGGCGACCGGCGCGTCGAGGCCGCCTTCGAGGCGCGCGATGACCTCGGATGCGCGACTCGCGTCCAGCGCGAGCTGCAGCGACGCGGCGCTCACTTCGGCGCGCTCCATGACGAGGTTCTCCCGCACCGTTCCGGCGAACAGGAAGTCCTCTTGCAGCACGAGGCCGAACTGCGAGCGCAGCGCGGCGAGGTCGAACTCTCGCAGGTCGACGCCGTCGATCGTGATGCGACCGCGCGTCGGTTCGTAGAAGCGCAGCAGCAAGTTGACCAGCGTGCTCTTGCCAGCGCCCGTCGCGCCGACGACGGCGATCGTCGCGCCGCTGGGAATCTCGAAGCTCACATCCCGCAGCACCGGCGTTCCGCTCAGGTACTCGAAGCTCACGTTCTCGAAGCGCACGTGGCCCGCGCGCGGGGCCGCTCGCCGCGCGCGCTCGGGCGGCGGGGACACGATCGCGGGCTCGGTGTCGAGCACTTGGAAGATGCGTTCCGACGAGGCGAAGGCGGATTGGAGGATGTTGTAGCGCTCGCCGAGCTCGCGCACGGGGTCGAGCAACTTGTTGACGTACAGCCAGAACTGGAAGAACAGCCCGACTTGCAGCGCGCCCGAGGCGATGTCCACTCCGCCGGCCCAGACCGTCGCGGCCTGAATGCCGTTGACGACGAGGTCGAGTGCTGGAAAGAACAGCGCGAAGAGCAGGATCGTCCGCACGTTGGCGTCGAGGTAGCGATCGAGCAGACTCGCGAAGCGCTCGCTCACGCGCCGCTCGCGGCGGAAAACCTGCACCACGCGCACGCCCGAGAGCACCTCCTGCAGGTAGCCGTTGAGGCGCGAGAGTCGACCGCGCACTTCGCGGTGCGCGTTGCGGGCGCCGCCGCGGAACACGATGCTCACTCCGACGAGCAGGGGCATCAGGAGCGTCACGACGAGCGCGAGCTTGGCGTTGAGCACGAACAAGACGACGAGCAGGACCGCGATGCGGAGGCAGTCGAAGCCGAGCGTGACGAGTCCCGACGTGAACATCTCGTTCAGGTTCTCGATGTCGCTGGTGACGCGCGTGACGAGCGAACCGGTCGGTCGCTGGTCGAACCACGCGAGCTCGAGCCGCTGGATGTGGCGGAAGACCTTGGTGCGCAGGTCCGCGATCACGGTCTGGCCGGTGCGACCGAGGTGCGCGACCTCGAGGTAGCGAAAGCCCGCCGTGAGCGTCGCGCAGCCGAGATAGGCCGCCGCCCACAGCCACAGCTCGCGCAGGCGCTCGGGGGATGCCGGAGCGTTCGGGTTCGCCGCGCGCTCCGCCACCGCGGCCATCACGGGGCCGTCGATCGCCTCGCGCAAGATCCACGGCCCCGCGAGTTCGAGCGCGAAGAGCACCGCGAGCACTCCGAACGTGCCCGCGAACAGCTTCCAGTGCCCGCGCGCCTCGCGCGCGAGGCGCAGCGCGAGTCGGACGTCCCAGACCTTGCCGGCGACGAACTCCTCGGGTGCGTCGTCGTCCTCCCAGACGCGCGGCCGCTCGGCCTTGGGATCGGGCTTGCTCACAGGCCCGCGAGCTCCGCTTGGACCTGCTGGCGCTTCCACGTCTGCGCGTACCAGCCTTCTCGTGCGAGCAACTGGGCGTGCGTGCCGCGCTGCACGATCCGGCCTTCGTCGAGCACGATGATCTGGTCGGCGTGGCGAACCGTGGACAGCCGGTGCGCCGCGAGGATCACCGTGCGCCCGTGGCTCGCGGACTTGAGGTTGCGCACCAACTGCGACTCGGTCTCCGTGTCGACCGCGCTGAGTGCGTCGTCGAGCACGAGGATGCGCGGATCGCGCGCGAGCGCGCGCGCGATGGCGGTGCGCTGGCGCTGCCCGCCGGAGAGCGTCACGCCGCGCTCGCCAATACGCTGGTCGCGTCCCTTGGGAAAGCGCTCGAGCTCGCCCGCCATGCAGGCGCGCCGCGCGAGTTCGTCGATCTCCGCGTCGTCGAGCTCGCGCTCGGCGCCGAACGCGACGTTGTTACGCCACGTGTCGCTGAACAGGAAGCTGTCCTGAGGCACGTAGCCGAGCGCGCCGCGCAAGGTCGAGAGCCTCAGGCGCCGCACATCGACGCCGTCGAGCAGGACCTCGCCCCGTGCGTCGAAGATGCGCGCCAACAAGTTGAGCAGCGTGGTCTTCCCCGCACCGGTCGGACCGACGATGCCCAGCACGCTGGCGGGCGCCACGGCGAGGTCGATGTTCGAGAGCGTGGGCGTGCGCGCGCCGGGATAGGTGAAGGTCACGTCGCGCAGCTCGATGCGCCCCTGCACCTCGCCGAGCTCGATCGGCTGCGCCGGTTCGTCGATTTCGCGCGGCGTGGCGAGCAACTCCTGAATGCGGCGCGCGCTCACCACGCTGCGCGGGTACACGCCGACCATCCAGCCGAGCGCGATGATCGGCCAGAAGACCTTGGCGGTGAGGTCGATGAACACGAACAGCTCGCCCGCGGGAAGCGAGCGGTCGATCATCGCCGCGCCGCCGACGAGCAGAATCGGCAGCAGGGTGAGGTCCTTGCTCGTGTAGGTGATGGCGTGCGTGATGCCGCGCGCGCGCGCGAGCTCGATCTGGTGGTGCAGGTTGCGCCGCGAGCTCTGGTCGAAGCGCCTGGCCTGCTGTTCCTCGCGGCTGTAGCCCTTGACGACGCGCGTTCCCGCGAAGCTCTCCTGCGCGCGATGCCCGATCTCCGCCAGCGTCTCCTGCACCGCGAGCGAGTGGCGCTCGAGCCGCGCCGACATCCACCACATGCCCGCTCCCATGCACACCAGCGGCACCACCATCCACAGCGCGACGGTCCAGTCGAGCAGCATCAGGTAGCCCAAGCTCGAGGGCACCATCACCAGCGCGCCCGCGACGTACATCAGGCCGGGGCCGAGGAACATGCGCACGTTCTCGACGTCGCTGGTGAGCCGCGACACGAGATCGCCGGAGCGAGTGCGGACATGGAAGGACGTCGGCAAGGAAACGAGCTTGTCGAACAGGTCCTGCTTGAGGCGCACTTCGACCCAGCGCGACACGCACACCAGCCACCACCGCTGCAGGAAGCGGAACGTGCCGCGCAGCGCCGACACGCCCAAGAGCAGCCCGACCAGTCCGAGCAGGAAGTCGGAGTCCGAGCCCGTGCGCAGCCGGTCGAGCGCCTGGCCGATGAGTCGCGTGATCCACACGTCGCCGAGCGACGCGAGTGGAATGCACGCGAATCCCGCGAGCAGCGTCCACTTGTGGCGCAGGAAGCGCCGGAACAGCGCCGCGAGCTCGCGCACCGCTAGCGCGCCTCGCCGCGGACGATGGCGAGCTCGCGAGCGATGCGCGCGAGCTCCGCGTCGAGTGCCGCGCTGCCCTCGCGCGCGGCGGCGCGCAGCGTGGGGAAGGCCAACGAGCTGTAGCCGTCCTCGACGTTGGGCGCCCACAGCACGTTGCGGAACCACTCGCGACCCGCGAGCGTCGGGCGGTTGAGCACGCGGTAGAGGTCCGGCTCGGCGCTGCGCAGCGGGTCGGTCGCGACGGCGGCCACGACGAGCTCGAACTCGCGCGCGAGGCGGTCCGCTCGCTCCCGACCGAACCACGTCTCGTCTCCGAGGGCGCGCGCGCGCACGGCGAACGAGCGCGCCGCCTCCGCGGCGTCGAACGACACGCTCGCGTCCGCGAGTTGGCCGAGCAGCTCGGCGAGGAATTCGCCCGCGAGCTCGTGGCCGACCCAGCCCGGGTCGAGGTGGTCGCGCACCATCGAGTAGTCGTCGAAGCTGGCGTGATACTGGCCCCCGGAGTGGCCTCCGAAGCCGGGCTCGAGCACGGGGATGCCGAGATGGTGAGCGAACACGGCGTGGTCGGAGCCAGCGCCCGGCAGGCCGAGCTTGGGCGTGAGATCGTTCGTGCGCGCGCACCAGTCCTGCCACAGATTCGTGCTCGCTCCGGCGACGGACACGCGCTCGGCTGCCGCGCGCAGCAGGCGCAACACGCCCGGCGAGCCGCCGCCGGAGAACTGGGTTCCGGCGATGGATGCGTCGCAATTGACGTAGGCGACACAGCGACGCCGCAGCGCCTCGGCGTTGGCCTCGCCCCACTCCGTGCTGCCGATCAGGCCGAATTCCTCCGCGTCCCACAGGCCGATCACGAGCGTGCGGTGGGGCTTCCAGCCCTGCTCGCGCCGCGCCGCGAGTCGCTCCGCCGCGCGCACGAGCGCGACGCAGCCGCTGGCGTTGTCGTTGGCTCCGCGCACCCACGCGTCTCGGTGGCCGCCGGCGATGACGAGCTCGGGGTCCTTGTCCTCGCTCGGCAGTCGCGCGATCACGTTGCGGATGGTGCGCCGCTCGCGCGGCACGTCGAGCTCGAGCTCGACCTCGACCGGTCCGGGGCCGACGGCGGCGTCGAGTCGCGCGAGCAGCGCGCGCGCCTCGCGCGCGCCCAGCGGCGTGCACGGAATGCGCGGCAATCGCGCGTCGAGCTCGCCCTGCGTCAGGCGCGGCGCTTCCTCGCCCGGCCGCGGCGAGGCCCAGCCAGGCGTGCTCGGATCGCCCGCCGCGCTCGCGAGCGGCAGGATCGACCCGCGCTGCCCATCCCAGTCCGGCTTCCACGGGCCGTCGGGCCAGACCGCGCCGCGCTCGCCACCGTCCCCGGACGACTCGCTGAACAGCAGCAGTCCGACGCAGCCGTGTTCCGAGGCGAGATCGACCTTCACGCCGCGATAGGCGCGACCGTAGCGCGCGAGCGCGATCGCCCCGCGCACGTCGATCTTGCGCTGCGCGAGCGCCTCGTAATCCGCGCGCAGGCCGAAGCCGACATCGACGACCTTGGCGCGCACCTTGCCGCTCGCCGTCCATGCGTTGTAGAGCGGCACGTCGCCCGGCGGCAGCGCGTCGGCGTCGTAGCGCTCGATGCGCGACTCGAACGGCTCCTTCGCGGCCGCGTTCTCGAACGCGCGCACGCCGATGCGGCGCGGGAGCGAGAGCAGGACCACGCGCTCGTCGAGCTCGACCTGCCAGCCCGCGGCGCGCAGCTGCCGCGCGGCGACCTTGGCGCCCTGCAGCCCGCCGCTCGTGCCCGCCAGACGCGGCTCGGCCGCGAGCTCGAGCATCAACTGACGCGAGCGCGGGGGAGCACTCTCCTGCGGTGCGCTCGAAGCCAGCGCGAGGGCCAAGAGGTGGGCGAGAGCCATGGCGTGGCCCCGAAGTCTAGGGACTTCCCGCGCTCAGCGCGCGTCGGCGATCTCGACCTTGTCGGGCGTCATGCGGTACAGGCTCGTCACAACCTCGCCGCTCTTCGCTTCGCCCACTTCGAGCTTGCCGCGGATCTCGATGGCATCGAAGTACGAGTACTCGACGCGCTCGTCGCCCGCGAGGCTCACTTCGACCCACTCGTTCAAGCGCGGCACCATCCCGAAGCAGCAGCCGCCGGGATAGTTCGTCAGGAGGAACGTGCGCACGCCTTCGTTGTCGAAGTCGATCGGCTGCATGTAGCCGACGATGAAGACCTTGGCTCGGTCGAGCGCGCGCACCTCGGGCGGGATTTGCGCGCCGCCGGCGGCGCCGGGGGCGACGATGCCGGTCGTCTGCGACCACTCGTAGTCGTAGCTGGTGAGCAGCTCGAACTTGACCTCGCGATAGCCGTCCTTTTCCCGCGGCGGATCGACGGGCGGCGCGTCGGCAGCGAGGTTGATGCCGTTGGCGCCGGTGAGCGTGACGACCTCGGGCGGCAACTTGGCCTTCGTCGTGGGCGCGCTGGCGATCGGCTGACCGCGCACGTCGCTCGAGGGCTCGACGTCGCCCGCGCGCTCGTCGGAGCAGCCGCCGAGCAACGCGAGCGCCGCGCTGAGGAACACCTTCCGCATGGCTAGCTGGTGGGGCCGAGATCGCGTGCGACCTCGACTCGGTAGGCCTTCCACGCCGGAATGACGCCGCACGCCGCTCCGAGCGCCACGAGGCACAGCGGCACGAGCGCGAGCGAGGCGTGCCCCGCCGCGGGATCGAGCACGATGCCGGTCTCCGCGCGCAGGATGTCGCGGGCGACGAGCAGGATCGAGGCGTACACGGCAAATCCGCCGAGGGCGCCGAACGTGGCGATGGCCGCGGCTTCGAGCACGATCACCGTCGAGAGTTGGCCGCGGCGCGCGCCGAGCGCGCGCAGGATCGCGAGCTCGCGTCGGCGCTGGTGCATCGCGTCGTACAGGCTGGCGACGATCGACGCTGCGCCGACGAGCATCGTCAGCGCCGCCACGAGCGTCAGCACGCGATCCATCCATCCGAGCTTGTCGAACAGCTCCGCCATCACCCGTGCGATCGGCCACGCGAGCGTCGCGTCCTTGCCGTTCTTGTTGAACTCGCGATCGAGCTCGAGTCCCAGCTGCGGCGAATCGAAGGCCAGCAGCACCGCGCTCACTTCCTTCACCGCGTCGGGAATCTCCTCGTCGTGCTCGGCGTGGTACTCCTCGCCGCCGCCGCGCAGCACGTGCCCGCCCATGCGGAACATGCCTTCGATCGGGATCCACACGCAGCGATCGAGCGGCGTGTTGGTGGGGGCGAGCACTCCGACGACCACGTAGTCCTCGTCGTGCTCATGGCCCTCGTCGACGCCGTGCGAGGGGTGGATCGCCGAGCCCACGCGCGCGAGGGTGCGCGCGGCGACGAAACTCCCCAGAACCGCCTCGCGCAGCGTCTCGTCGAAGATGCGTCCCCGTGCGATGCGCGGCGTCCGCGTGCCGAGCAGTTGCGCATCGAACATGCGCGCGTCGGTGCCGACCACGCGGAATCCGCGCCAGTTGTCGCCGACGGCGTAGGGAATCGCGGCGCGCACTCCCGGCCGCGCGCGGACCTCCTCGTAGGTGCTCCACGGCAGGTTGCCCGGCGACGTCTCGAGGTGGAACACGCTGTTCAGCACGAGCTGCAGCTGGCTGCCGCGCGCGCCGAGCACCGCGTCGAAGGGCGTGCTCTCGATCGTGAAGGCCGTGCGGCTCTGCGCGCCGATGGCGAGCACCGCCATGACGAGCCCGCTCGCGAGGGCGAGCGAGAGCGCGGTCACGCTGGTCGAGAGCGCGTGCTGGCGCAGGCTGCGGCGCGCGAGGAGCCACAGCGAGTAGCTGCGCGCGCTCATGCCTTCGCCCCCAGCGCGGCGGCGCGGTTGAGCGTGGCAAGGTCGAGCACGCGCTCGAAGCGCTCGACGACGCGCTCGTCGTGCGACACGACGAGCAGCGCGGCGTCGTTCTCGCGGCACGTGTCGCGCAGCAGCGCGAGTGCGGCGTTGGCGTTGTCGCGGTCGAGGTTGCCGGTCGGCTCATCGGCGAGCACGAGCTGCGGCGCATTCACGAGCGCGCGCGCGACGGCGACGCGTTGCTGCTGGCCGATCGAGAGCTTGTGCGGCAAGTAGTCGAGCCGACCGAGGAGTCCGACGCGCTCGAGCAGCTCTCTCGCTCGCCCGACCTTCGCCGGACCCGCGAACATCGACGCGAGCGCGACGTTCTCGAGCGCGCTGAAACCGTGCAGCAGGTTGAAGGTCTGGAACACGTAGCCGACGTGCCGCGCGCGCCACGCGTCGCGCGCGGCCTCGTCGAGCCGCGCGACGTCCTCGCCCGCGACGCGCACGCTGCCCGCATCGGGCCGCACGATCCCGGCGATCACGTGCAGCAACGTCGTCTTGCCCGTGCCGCTGGGGCCGCGCAGCGCCACTTGCTCGCCCGGTGCGAGCGCGAGCTCCGGCACGTCGAGCACCTCGATGCGCGCGCCGTCCGGCGCGGCGTAACCCTTGCGCACGTCCGCGAGTTCGAGCACCAACCTCGTCATGGCGCCATTGTGACGCACGAGGGCACGCGCGTGCTAGGTTCCCCGTGCATGGGACAGGTGCTCTTCGACGCGGTGCTGTTCGATCTCGACGGCACGCTGGTCGCCACGGAGGCCTTCTGGGCGGTGGCGGCCGAGCGCGGCGCGCGCTCTGCCTTCGCGCAACTGGGCCTCGCGCGCGAGATGCCGAGTCCGCGCGAGTGGCTGTCGATGGTGGGCCTCCCGCTCGCACAGGGTTTTGCCGCGGTTTTTCCCGACCTCGAACCGCGGACGCGCGCGCTCGTCATGGAGCGTTGCGTCGAGGAGTCGCACGTGGCGCTGCGCACCGGCGGCGCGGTCGAGATGACCGGCGCGCGCGACGTGCTCGCCGATCTCGCCGCGCGCGGGATCGCGCTGGGCATCGCCTCCAACTGCGCGCAGGCGTACCTCGACGCGCTGTTGCGCGAGCTGCGGTTGGGAGAGTTCGTGCGCGAGGCTCGCTGCCTGCAGTCGCCCGGCGTCGGCGACAAGGCCGACATGATCGCCGACTTGCTCGCGGCGTTCGGCACGCGCTCCGCCGTGATGGTGGGGGACCGAGCGACGGATGCGCAGGCCGCGCAGGCCAACGGCATTGCGCACGTTCATCTCTCGTGCGGGTACGCCCTCGCGGATGAGCACCCCGAGGCGCACGCGCGCATCGCGTGTCTCGCGGAACTCGTGCCGTGCCTCGAGCGCCGCGCCGCGTGGATCGAGCGCGCGCTCGCTCCGTGGCTCGGCGGCGGCGCCGCGACGCTCGGCATCACGGGCCTGTCGGGCAGCGGCAAGACGCTCTTCGCCCGCGACCTCGCGCGCGTGTGCGCCGCGCAGGGTCAACCCGCCGCGGTGGTGGCGCTCGACGCGTTCTCGCGGCCGCAGGCGCAGCGCGCGGATCCCCCGCTCGCGCACGCCGACCTGCTCGCGCACGCCGACCCGCTCGCGCACGCCGACCCGCTCGCGCACGCCTTCGACCTCGCGGCCCTCGAAACCGCACTGCTCGCGCCCCGTCGCCGCGGCGAGCTCACCCTGCCCCGACCCTCCGGCCCGCCCATCCCCGCCGGTGCCACCCTGCTGCTCGAAGGCCTGTTTCTCGCCGATCCGCGCCCGCGGGGAGCACTCGACGCGCTCGTGCGGCTCGAGGTTCCCGAGGCGCTCGCGCGCGTGCGCCTGCGCGCGCGAGAGCCCGTTCCGGCCCGGCGGGAGCGCCTCTTGAACCACGACCTGCCGGTCCAGCGCGCCTTCGACGCACGCCATCCCGCGCTCCCCGGCGACCTGCGTCTTTGCGCCGCCAATCCGCTCGGAGAAACGCCCTCCTGACGGGGCGCGGGCGGCGCGCCGTCCGCGCGCAGCGCCGGTGGGTTGATGCGCCGCCGCCCGCTCGCTATTCTCTTTCCCCCCTCCACGGGCACCGGGCCCCTCGACGCGCGCACGTCCGCCGCTCGATGCCGGCCCCCTGTACCTCGCGAGCTCCGCACGATGGATCTGACCCTCCCCCAGCGCCTTCAGAAGTCCGTCTCCGGCTCCTTCCACAAGACCGCGCTGCTGCAAAAGCGCGTCCGCGAGCTGATTCGCGGAGCCTCGCCGCTGTTCGAGACTCGCGAGAAGCACCCGATCAAGATCGCCTTCCAAGAGATGGAGCGCGGCCTGATCGAGCTGATCCCCGAGGAAGAGACGCCGCCGCCGACGCTCTGAGCGAGCGTCGCGTTCCGGCCGTTCGTTCACGGCCTTCAGCCATGGCCGCCCCGGTTTCGGAGCGCGAGCGAATCGAGGCGCGGCTCGAGCGCGGCGGGTTCGCCGTCGAGCTGCTGCGAGCGCCGGAGCTGGTGTTTCGTGCGCTCTCGTCGCTGCGGCGAGCGGGCTACGACCGCGGCCTGATTCCCTCGGCGCGACTCGACGCGCCCGTGGTGTCGGTCGGCAACCTGAGCGCCGGTGGAACGGGCAAGACGCCGTTGGTCGCGTGGGTCGCGCGCGAGCTCGCGCGGCGCGGGCGGCGCGTGGGGCTGCTCTCGCGCGGCTACGGCGCGCGCGCCGGCGCCCTCAACGACGAAGCGGAGCTCCTGCGCGAGCTCTTGCCGCTGGTGCCGCACCTGCAGGGCGCCGATCGCGTCGCGCTCGGACGCGAGCTCGTCGCACGCCACGGCTGTGACGTGCTCGTGCTCGACGACGGCTTCCAGCATCGCAAGCTCGCGCGCGCGCTCGACCTCGTGCTGCTCGACGCCACGCGACCGTGGGGGCTCGCGGGTCGCGGCGATCGTGACGCGCCGCTGTTGCCGCGCGGCTTGCTGCGCGAGCCGCCGTGCGCGCTCGCGCGGGCCGACGCGGTCATCGTGACGCGCGCCGATCAGGCGAGCAGCGCGGAGTTGCTCGAAGTGCGTCGCGCGATCGAGCGCCACGCGCCCGGCCGCCCGCTCGCGCTCGCCACGCACGCTCCCGTCGCGCTGCGCGCGCTCGATGGCTCGCGCGCGGAGCTCGCCCTGCTGCGCGGGCGCGAGATCGACGTCGCCAGCGGCATCGGAAATCCCGCCGCCTTCGAGCGCACGCTCGCGACGCTCGGTGCGCGCGTGGTCGTTCGCCGCCGCTTTCCCGATCACCATGCCTTCACGGACGACGACCTCGCGGGACTCGGCGCGCGCCCGCTGCTCGTCACGGCCAAGGACGCCGTCAAGTTGCGCGCGCTCGCCACGAGCGCGCTCGAAAGCGTGCGCGTGCTCGACGTCGAGCTCAGGCTGCTCGAAGGCAGCGCGGCGCTCGAAGCGCTGCTCGATGCGCTGAGCGCGTCGCACCGCGAGCGCGAGCGCGCCGCCCTGCACGAGGGCCTCCATGGCTGAGCGCGCGTGGCCGCTCCCGTGGCTCGAAGTCGCCGGACGTCGCGGCGGCGCGTGGCAGTACGTGCAGTACCTGCTGTACCGCGCAGCGGTGGGCCTCGGCTCGCGGCTCCCGCGCGCGGGGCGCCGTGCGATGTCGTGGACGCTCGGCTCGCTCTTGAGCGTGCTCGACCGCGAGCGCGCGCGCGCCACGACCGAGTTCATCGCACAGGCCTACCCGAACACGAGCGAGCGCGAGCGGCGCGCGCTCTTGCTGTGCGCCTGGCGCCACCTGATCGAGCTGGTGCTCGAGGATGCGCGCTTCAACGAGCGCGTCGTCGGACCGCGGCTCGCGGAACACTTCGAGGTCGAGCTCACGCCGCGCGCGCGGGAGGCGATCGGGCGCGGGCAGGGTGGGCTGGTGATCACGCCGCACGTGGGGATGTGGGAGGCGCTGCCCGCGATCCTGCCGCGGCTCGGGCTCGATCCGCTCTACGCGGTGTCTCGCCCGCCCAAGAACCGCTACCTCGCGAGCTACGCGCAGGCGGTGCGCGAAGCGCGCGGCTACCGCCTGATTCCGCGGCACGGCGCGATCGACCACCTGCTCGCGGCCGTCGGGGGCGGCGCGTGGGTCGGCCTGATGCTCGACCAGCGCGCGCACGGCAAGACGGTGATCGCGCCGTTCTTCGGTCGTCCCGCGCACTGCGAGCGCTCGATCGCGGTGCTCGTGCGTCGAGTGCGCCGACCCGTCGTGCTCGCGGCCTGCTACGCGCAGCAGGGGCCCCGTCGCTTCAAGGTCGTGCTCGACGCCCCGCTCGCGGTGGAAGAGCTTTCCACCCTCGATGCGGAAGGGATTGCCAGCGCGCTGAACCGCGAGATGGAGCACCTCATCCGGCGCGCTCCCGAGCAGTACTTCTGGCTCCATGACCGCTATCGCCACGCCCCGAGCGTCGGGCGCGCGTGAGAGCCCCCGCGCCGTCTACACTCCCGCTCGTCCCCTCGTCGAAAGCACCGACCCATGTACATCGTCACCGGAGGCGCCGGCTTCATCGGCTCGAACCTCGTGCGCGGGCTCAACCGGCGCGGGATCGACGACGTTCTCGTCGTCGATGACCTCGAGCGCGGCGACAAGCACCTCAACTTGAACGGACTGCGCTTCGCGGATTTCGTCGATTACCGCGACTTCGAGCGCGACCTCGAGCGCTTTGCGCCGCCCACGGCCGTGCTGCACCAGGGCGCCTGCTCGGACACCACCGAGCGCAACGGCCGCTACATGCTCGCCGTCAACTTCGAATACTCCAAGAAGCTGTTCTGCTGGAGCGAGCGCCACGGCGCGCCGTTCCTCTACGCCTCCTCGGCCGCGACCTACGGCGACGGACAGCACGGCTTTCGCGAGGAGCCCGCCTGCGAGTGGCCGCTCAACGTGTACGGCTTCTCCAAGCTGCTCTTCGATCGCTGGATGCGCCCGCGCCTCGCGTCGTCGCGCAGCCAAGTGGTCGGCCTGCGCTACTTCAACGTCTACGGGCCGCAGGAGAATCACAAGGAGCGCATGGCGTCGGTGATCTTCAAGCTGCACGGCCAGGCGACGCGCGGCGAGCCGCTCAAGGTGTTCGAGGGCAGCGACCGCTTCGTGCGCGACTTCGTGCACGTCGACGACTGCGTCGCGGTCAACCTGCACTTCCTCGACCAGCCCGCGCGCCGCGGCATCTTCAACTGCGGCTCGGGCCGCGCGGAGAGCTTCGAGAAGCTCGCGCGCTGCACCGCGAGCCACTACGCGCTCGCGCGTGTCGAGTACATGCCGTTCCCCGCGGACCTCGCGGGCAAGTATCAGGCCTTCACGCAGGCCGATCTCACGCTCCTGCGGAGCACGGGCGGCTACCGCGCGGAGTTCAAGACGCTCGAGCAGGGCATCGCGGACTACGTCGCGATCCTCAAGCACTCGGGCGGCTACCATCGCGAGCAGGACGCGACCAAGACATGAGAGCAGCAGAGCTCCAAGCCGTGCTCGAGCGCCTCGCGCGTCCGCGCGTGCTCGTGATCGGCGACCTGATCCTCGACCGCTACGTGTCGGGCGACGTCGAACGCATCTCGCCGGAAGCTCCGATCCCGGTGCTCAACGCGCGCGCGACCACCGAGAAGCTCGGGGGCGCCGGCAACGTCGCCGTGAACCTGCGCTCGATGGAAGCCGAGGTCGAGGTGGTCGGCGTCGTCGGGCAGGATGGCCGCGGTCGCGTGCTCTCCGAGATGCTCTCGCAGGCCGGCGTCGCGACGAGCGGCGTGCTCGCGGATCCGTCGCGCCCCACGACCGAGAAGACGCGCATGATCAGCGGCGTGCAGCAGGTGTTGCGCGTCGACTTCGAGGTTTCGCGGCCGATTTCCGACGAGCTCGAGGCGCGCATTCTCGCGGCGCTCTCGGCGCGCATCGCGCAGGCTGGCGCCGTGATCCTCTCGGACTACGGCAAGGGTCTGCTCACTCCCAAGGTGCTCGCGGGGGTGATCGAGCTCTCGCGCCGCCACGGCGTGAGCGTGCTCGTCGATCCCAAGGGCAACGACTACTCGCGCTACCGCGGCGCGACGCTGATCACGCCCAACCGCAAGGAAGCCGAAGAGGCGCTCGGCCGCAAGCTCACCGACCGCGGCGAGTGGCCGCGCGCGGCGCAGGACCTGATCGCGATCGCGGACCTGCAGGCCGCGGTGGTGACGCTCGGCGCGCAGGGCATGTTCCTGATGCATCGTTCCGGCGAGTCCGTGCACGTGCCGACCTTCGCGCGCGAAGTGTTCGACGTGACGGGCGCCGGCGACACGGTGATCAGCCACCTCGCGCTCTACATCGCCTCGGGGCTCGACCTGCCGACCGCGGTGCACCTCGCCAACCACGCTGCCGGCATCGTCGTCGCCAAGCCCGGTGCCGCGAGCGTCACGCGCGGCGAGCTGTTCGAGCGCCTCGACCAGCACGAGCGCGGCTGGCGCTCCAACGCCAAGGTCGTGCACGGCGAGCGCCTCGACGCCCAGCTCAAGCTCTGGCGCAGCCAGAACAAGCGCATCGTCTTCACCAACGGCTGCTTCGACATCCTGCACGTCGGCCACGTCGACTACCTGCGCTTCGCTCGCATGCAGGGGGATGTGCTGATCGTCGGCGTGAACGACGACGCGAGCGTGCGGCGCCTCAAGGGCCCGTCGCGGCCCGTGAACTCGCTCGAGGATCGCATGGCGGTGCTCGCGGCGCTCGAAATGGTCGACGGAGTCACGAGCTTCCCTGAGGACACACCCGCGCAGATCGTCGAGCGCGTCTCGCCGTCCGTGCTCGTGAAGGGCGAGGATTGGCGCGACAAGGGCGTCGTCGGCCGCGAGTGGGTCGAGGCCCACGGCGGCAAGGTCGTGCTGGCGCCGCTGGTCCCCGGTCGCTCGACGACCCGCACGATCGAGCGCATCGAGGGCGGCCAAAAGGGCTGCTAGGCGCGCTCGCCGACGCGTCGGCGCAGGCTTGTGCGCGTGCGCGCTGGATTCGGCGGAGAAACGCGGGCTAGGATCCGCGCGCGCAGCGGGCACAGGCTACGCACCGTTCGCCGCCCCAAGGAACTCTCGATGAACCGCTACGAACATCTGGCGCGCCTGCTCTCGTTCGACGACTGGGCCAACCGCGAGCTCCTCGCGGCGCTGGCGGCTTGCCCCGACCCCGCGGCCGTGCGCGCGTTCGCGCATCTGCTCTCGGCCCAATTTCTGTGGCAGGACCGCGTCGCGCACCGCCCGCTCTCGACGCCGTTTTGGCCGGAGTGGGACGTCGAGGAGTGCGCGGTGCGCCTCGACCTCGCGCGCGCGGGCTGGCGCAACTTCCTGCGCGGCCTCGACGCCGCCGCGCTCGACACGACGATTCGCTACGTCAACACCAAGGGTTCGTACTACACGAGCACCGTCGGCGACGTGATCAGCCACGTGCTCTTCCATGGCGCGCACCATCGCGGTCAGGTCGCAGCGGCGTTGCGCGCCGCGGGCGCCGTGCCGCCGCCCACGGACTTCATCCACGCCGTGCGCACGGGCGTGCTCGCACCCGGCGGCGACTAGCCGCGGGAAGCAAGTCGCGCGCGGGCCTCGCGCACGAGCGCGGCCGCGGCGTCCGGCGTGGGAGCGAGCGCCGTGAGGTGGCCCATCTTGCGGCCGGGCGCGGCCTTGGCCTTGCCGTAGAGGTGCAGCTTCACGTCCGGCAGCGCGAGCGCCGCCGCCCAGTTCGGCTCGTGGGGGAACCACAGGTCGCCGAGCAGGTTCGCCATCGCGGCGGGGCGCAGCAGCTCGGTCGAACCCAGTGCAAGGCCGCAGACCGCGCGCACTTGCTGCTCGAATTGGCTCGTGACCGAGGCGTCGAACGTCAGGTGGCCGGAGTTGTGCGTGCGCGGAGCGAGCTCGTTGACGACGAGCTCGCCCTTGCGCGTGAGGAACATCTCGACGCACAGCACGCCGACCACGTCGAGCTCGTCGAGGATCGTGCGCGCGAGCTCGATGGCGCGCGCGGCGACCTGCGGCGGGACGCGGCCCGGCGAGAGGGTCACATCGAGGATGTGGTTCGCGTGTTGGTTCTCGAACACGCCCCAGTGAGCAAACGAGCCATCGAGGCCGCGCGCGGCGACGACCGAGCACTCGAGCTCGAAGTCGACGAAGCCCTCGAGGACGCACTCGGACTGCCCGAGCTCGGCCCACGCCGCCGCGGCATCCGCGCTCGTGCGCAGCTTGCGCTGGCCCTTGCCGTCGTAGCCAAAATCCGCGCTTTTCAGGATCGCGGGCGTGCCGATGCGCGCGAGCGCGGCCTCGAACTCCGCCGCCGTGCGGACGACCGCGAAAGGTGCCACCGGAATGCCCTTCGAGGCGAGGAAGGTCTTCTCGCGATTGCGCTGCTGCGTCGTGTGGAGCACCTCGCCGCGCGGCCGAACGGGCGCGTGCTTCGCAGCGACCTGCGTGCACTCGAACGGCACGTTCTCGAACTCGAACGTGACCACATCGACGCCGCGCGCGAACTCCTCGACGCGCGCCAAGTCCATGTAGCTCGCGCTGAGCTCGAGGTCCGCCACTTGCCCCGTGGGGGAGTCGCGATCGGGAGAGAACACGTGGATGCGGTAGCCGAGCCTGCGCGCTTCGAGCGCGAGCATGCGGCCGAGCTGGCCCGAGCCGAGGACGCCGATCGTCGCGCCCGGGAGGAGCGGCGCGCTCACGGCAGCTTCGCGGCTCGCACGGCTTCGGTCTGGCGCGCGCGCCATGCTCCGAGGCGCTCGCGCAGCGCGGCATCGCTCCGCGCGAGGATCGCGCAGGCGAGCAGGCCAGCGTTGATCGCACCGGCCTTGCCGATCGCGAGCGTGCCGACCGGAATGCCGCCGGGCATCTGCACGATCGAAAGCAGGCTGTCCATGCCCTTGAGCGCGTGGCTCTCGACCGGCACGCCGAGCACCGGCAGCACGGTCTGCGCCGCCACCATGCCCGGCAGGTGGGCCGCGCCGCCCGCGCCCGCGATGATCACGTCGAGCCCGCGGCTCTCCGCCGTGCGCGCGTACTCGGCCATCCAGTCGGGCGTGCGGTGCGCGCTCACGACCGAGCACTCGTGCTCGACGCCGAGCTCGTTGAGCGTCGTGCTCACGTGCTGCATCGTCTCCCAGTCGCTCTTGGAGCCCATGATCACGCCCACGCGCGGGCCGAGAGGGGTCTTCGCGGTGCTCATCGTTCGCGCAGCGTAGTTCCCGCGCCGCGGCGCGCGCAAGCCGCGCGGCCCTAACCGGCCCTTTCCAACGTCAGCCAACCGCGTTGGAAGGCCCAGATCAGCGCGGAGAGCATCGAGGCGTTCACGATCGTGATGCCGATCGCGAGCGCGAGGAACGAGAGCTTGCGCGTCTTGTGGCGGAAGGTGCGCATGCCCAGCCACATGCCGGGACTGGCGAGCGGCAGCGCGAGCATCGCCAGCGTGCCCTCGCTGATGCGCCGCAGGCCGCGCTCCGCGAGCACCTTGTCGACGCCCTGCGCCGCGAAGGCGACCAGATTCACCACGCACAGGAGCGCGAGCGCGAGCAGCGGATCGACCGTCATCGTCGGCCAGAGCCTAGCGTCGTGCGCACTCCGTCGTTGCGCGCCGAGCCCGCCGTGCGCGAACATGGGGGAATGCTCTCGCTCGACGTGCTGCTCCCCGATCCGCAAGTCGCCTCCGCGCTGCCCGAGGATCGCCGCACTCTCGTGCGCTACCTGCGCGACTACCTCGCGAGCGGCATCGTGCGGGAGCCGCCGCAGCTGCACACGTCGCACAAGCAGCTGCGCGTCGACGAGCGTCGCGAGCCGATCGGACAGGTGTCGTGGAAGTGGTCGGAGCTGAGCGGCAAGTACGTCGGCTGTCCGTTTTGGAGCACCGAGGCGTTGCGCGTCGTCGTCGGGCTCGACGAGCGCTGGCCGGGCCGCACGCCCAAGCGCGTGTGCGAGCGCGTCTCGAAGGGCTACTTCCTCGAGAGCATCCAGCACGAGAGCGTGTTTCCGCGCTTGGAGTGGGTCGCGCGTCTGCACTCGCTCGTCGGAACCGAGGCCGTGCCCTCCGAGGCCGAACTCGAGGCGTTGCTCGACCGCTTCAGCGTCGGCTGCGTCCTCACGCGCGCGCAGGTCGACGAGCTCGCCACGCGAGCGAGCAACGCCGACAACCCCTGGCTGCGCCTCCAAGGCACTTCGATCCGTCTGCTCCCCAACTCCAGTTGGACGCCGTCGCAGCAGGCCTCCATTCGCGACGCCGGCCTGCTCGAAGAGCGCTGAACAGCGCTTGGAACGCGAGCGTCCGCTCGCTCGAGGTTGCTGGGGGGACGCGAGCGAGCCCGGGAGCGCGGAGTCCGGTAGGATTTCCGCCCTCCGATGCGGGTGCTCTTCGTCTATCCGAACCTCTACACGCAGATGGGGTTCAACCATGGGCTGGCGACGTTGTCGGCGGTGCTCAAGCGCGCGGGGCACCAGACGCGGCTCGTGAATCAGAACGAGAACCTCCCGCCGGTGCCGACCGAGGAGGATGTGCTGGCGCTGGTGCGCGATTGGCAACCGGGGCTGATCGCGTTTTCGTGCCTGACGCAGCAATATCGCGCGGCGAAGGAGCTCGCGACGTGGCTGCGGCGTGCGGCGGACGAGCGCGGGTTCGCGCTGCCCCCGCTGCTCGTCGGCGGCATCCATCCGACGATGGTGCCGAGCGAAGTCATGTCGGATGGCGTGTGGGACCACGTGGGCGTCGGCGAGTGCGAGGACGCGCTGCTCGAGCTCGTCACGCGCCTCGAGCGCGGCGAGCGCCCCGACGACGTGCGCAACTTCCTCACGTGGAAGGGCGGCGTGCGACCCGCGGCGGCGGCGTTCGCGCCGGTGTCGAGCGAGCACTGGCACCACAACCCGGTCGGCGAGTTCCCGGACATGCGCAAGCTGCCGATGCCGGACTACGAGCTGTTCGACACGCAGCGCATCACCGACCAGAAGCACGGCTGGTTCGGCCTGCTCTCCTCGCGCGGTTGCCCGTACCGCTGCACGTATTGCTTGAACCACAAGATCGTCGACCGCTACCGCGACGAGCTCGGCCGCTCGACCACGCAGATCGGCTTCTTCCGCTTCCGCCCGCCGCAGCTGCTGATCGAGGAGATCGAGTGGGTGCTCGCGCGCTATGAGAACATCGGCACGTTCATCTTCGACGACGACCTGTTCACGCAGAACGTGCCACACGCGCTGGCGGTGTGCGAGGCCTACCACGCGGCCGGAATCAAGGTGCCGTTCGTGGTGAACAGCCACGTGAAGCAGCTCGACCCGCGCGTCGCGGAGGCGCTCGCGAAGGCTGGCTGCCGCATCCTGAAGCTCGGCATCGAGTCGGGTTCCCCGCGCGTGCGCAAGGAAGTGCTGCAGCGCTTCATGTCGAACGACGACATCTTCAACACCGTCGAAGCGGCGGAGATGTTCGGTCTGCACACCTCCGGCTTCCTGATGGTCGGCCTGCCCTACGAGACGCGCGAGGAGCGCTGGGAAACCGTCGACGTGCTCGCGCAATCCGGCATCGGCCGCTTCCGCACCTCGCTGTTCTTCCCGTTCCCCGGCACGGAAAGCTACGCGCTCGCGCTCGAGGGCGGCTACATCGACCCCTCGCGAGAGGTGAAGCTCACCGACTTCACGGAGTCCTCGTGCATGGACTTCGGCGCGGCAGAGAACCTGTTCATCGACAAGCTCGCGACCTGCATGCCGTGGTTCGTGAACTCGCGCCTCGACCGCTACCGCGATGCTCCCGCGAGCGCGCGTTACCGCGGCATCGTCGAGCGCGTGCTCGCGATGGATCTCGCGCAGTGGGAGGCCTTCAAGCCCGACGTGCGCAAGCTCGACGGCGAGCTCTCCGCCGCCGCCGTCGCCGCGGGCGAACTGCACTACGCGATCAAGTACAACGCCTTCATGGGCGTGCGCTCCGACTACTACCTCGCGGAGGAAGCGGGCTTGGAGTGGCACACCGCCGCCGCCCGACCCGTCCCCGAGCGCCTCGCCGAGCTCGCCCTCGCCGCCGCCGCCAGCGAGCTGTGCTGACATGACGGTCCCCGACTACGCGCGGTTGCAGGTGGGTGTGGTCGGCGACCTGATCGCGGATCACTACCTCGTGACGGAGCCGCGCTCGCTGTCGCGCGAGGCGCCGGTGATGGTGCTGCGCTACGCGAGTGAGCACGTGCAGGCGGGCGGCGCGGCCAACGTCGCGCGCAACGTGCGCGCGCTGCAGTGCGCGACGCGACTGCACGGAGTCATCGGCCGCGATGCGCGTGGGCGCGAGCTCGCCGAGCTGCTCGATGCGCAGCGCATCGACTGCCTCGGCCTCGAGAGCGTGCCGGCCTGGACCACGCCGACCAAGATGCGCATCGTCGCGGCCGAGCCACGGCGCAGCTTGCAGCAGGTGCTGCGCGTCGATCGCGAGCCCGCCGTGCCGCCGCCCGCGGACGTGCGCGCGCGGTTGCGCGAGCGCCTGCTCTCGCTCGCCGGATCGACCGACGCGCTGCTCGTCTCGGACTATGGCTACGGAGCGGTCGATGCGGAGCTCGGCGCGCTCTGCGCGACGCTGGCCGCTAAGGGCGTGACGGTCGTGCTCGATCCGCGCTGCGGGCCCGAGGGCTTCGAGGGCATCACCGCGCTGACGCCCAACATCGGCGAGCTCGCGCGCTTCACGGGGCGCAACGCCGACGATCTCGACGAGCTGCGCGCGGTCGCCGCGGCCGCGCACGAGCTGCTCGCGCGCGTGCCGATGCGCTGGCTGCTCGTCACGCGCGGCAACAAGGGCATGGCGCTGTTCGGCGAAGGCTGTCCGCAGCGCGGCGTCGCCGTCGAGGCGTCGGGCTCGGGCAACGTCACGGACGTCACCGGCGCGGGCGACACGGCCGCAGCGGTGTTCACGCTCTCGCTCGCCGCGGGCTGCGACGGGCCGCGCGCGATGGCGCTCGCGAACGCGGCGTCCGGCGTGGTCGTGATGGAGCACGGCACTTCCGTGTGCACGCCCGAGCAGTTGCGCGCGGCGTTCCCGCTGGCGCCGGTCCCGGTGCGGTCCGCATGAGCGTCACGCGGATTTGGCAGCGCGAGGAGCTCGCGCGCGAGCTCGAGCGAGTGCGGCGCGAGCGACCCGCGACGCGCGTCGTGCTCGCCAACGGCTGCTTCGATCTGCTGCACGTCGGTCACGTGCGCTACCTCGAAGATGCCCGCTCGCGCGGCGCCGTGCTCATCGTCGCCCTCAACACCGACGACTCCGTGCGCGGGCTGAAGGGACCGAGCCGACCGCTGATGCCGCTCGAGGAGCGCGCGGAGCTCGTCGGCGCGTTGCGCGCCGTGGACTACGTGCTCGCGTTCGGCGAGCGCGACCTGGAGGCCACGTTGCGCGCGCTGCGGCCCGACGTGCACGCCAAGGGCACCGACTACACCGTCGACACGGTGCCCGAGCGCGCCGTCGATCGCGAGCTCGGCATCGAAATCGCGATCTGCGGGGACGCCAAGACGCGCTCCTCGACGGGATTCGCCGCGCAGCTCGGCGGGGCGAGCGCGTGAGCGAACTCCCCGCGGTCTCGAGCGCTCGCCGCGGCCTCGCGCTGGCGGCGTGGCTTGGCGCTTCCACGCTCGGCACGATCTGCGGCATCGGCGGCGGGATCTTCGCGACACCGATCCAACACTATGTCTGCAGGGTGCCGCTGCCGCGCGCGATCAGCGTTTCGCTCGTGCTCGTGCTCGTGATGACGGTCGTCGCGACGCTAGGTGAGTCGCTGCGCTCCGACGGCGCGATCGACTGGACGATCGTCGCGCTGCTGCTCGTCGGCAGCATTCCTGGCGCGCGAGTCGGCTACGCGGTCGGCACTCGCGCGAGCGTGCGCACGCTGAAGATCGGCTTCGTGCTGCTGATGCTCGTCGGCGCGCTGCGCACGGCCACGCTGGGCTCGCAGGGCAATCCGATCGACGCACTCGCTGTCGAGCGCGCGCTTTGGGATCACGTCTTCGCAGTCGCGATCGGTTTCGGCGGCGGGTTCCTCGCCCCGCTGCTCGGCGTCGGCGGCGGCATCCTCGTGATTCCGCTGCTGTTCCTGCTGATTCCGGAACTCACCTACCTCGAGGCGCGCGCGTGCAGCTTGGCGATGAGCGTCGTCAACGCGTCGCAGTCGGTCTGGCTGCACATGCGCGACGGCCGCATCGACTTCCGCGCCGCGGCGCCCTACGCGCTCGTCGCGGTCATCGGCGCGCTCGCGGGCACGTGGCTCGTGCACCTGCCCGGATGGGGCGAGGTGGCGCGCATCGCGCTGGTGTGCGTGCTGCTCTTCGTCGCCGCGCGCTTCGCGCTCGATCTGCGCGCTACCGCGGAGTGAGCGGGAACGCGATCGGAATCGCGACGAGGGCGACGGTCATCACGACGAGGTCGAGCGCCGCGCCCACGCGCAGGAAGTCGGAGAATCGATAGCCGCCGGGTCCGTAGACCATCAGGTGTGTCTGGTAGCCGATCGGAGTCGCGAAGCCGCAGGACGCGGCGAACATGATCGCGATCAGGAACGGATGGAAGTCCACTCCCAGCCGCGTCGATGTCGCCATGGCGATCGGGTACATGAGCGCGGCCGTCGCGTTGTTGGACAGGATCTCGGTCAGCAACATGGTGACTGCGTAGATGCCCGCGAGGACAGCGAAGGGGTGCTCCCCGATCGCTCCTACGGCGCTGTTCGCGACCTCCGCCGCGAGCCCTGTCGAGCGCATCGTCTCGCCGATCCCGAGCGCGGCCGCGATCGTGACGAGCACTTCCCAGTCGATGCTGCGGCGCGCCGCGGACGCGTTGCAGCAGCCGGTGACGAGCATCGCGCCCGCAGCGAGCAGGCCCGCGTGCACCATCGAGAGCCATTCGAGGCCCGCGACGACCACCATCGCCACGAGGATGCCGATGGCGAGCCAGGCCTTGTCGTGCCCCGGAGGCGTCGAGTCTTCGATCCGCGAGACGAGGAAGAAGTCGTGCGAGTTGCGCTGTTGGTCGGCGAAGTTCGGGTGCGCCTCGAGGAGCAGCGTGTCGCCGGCCTTGAGCTCGATGTCGCCGATCTTCTGGCGCACGCGCTCGCCCTGACGCGCCACGGCGATCACCGCCGCGTTGTAGACCGAGCGGAACTTGCCGTCGCGGATGGTCTGTCCGACCAGCGGACATTGCGGCGAGACCACGGCCTCGATCATGCAGCGCTCCGAGCGCGGCGCGTCGAGCTTGAACACTTGGTTCGTGGCGGGGCGCAGGCCGCGCAGCCTCTGCAGGTCGAGCACCGAATCGACGACTCCGACGAACACGAGTCGGTCGTTGGCGCGCAGCACTTCGTTCGACGAGACGGCCGGAAGCACGCGGCCCTCGCGCTCGATCTCGTGCACGTACATGCCCGGCAGGCCGCGCAGCCCCGCGGCCTCGATCGTCTGGCCGACGAGCCCGCTGCCCGGCTCGACTTCCATCTCGACCGTGTACTCGCGCGGGTCACTCGCCGCGGAGATCGATGGCTTGCGCTCGGGTAGCAACCAGCGCCCCGTCATCACGAGGAACGCGATGCCGACGATCGCGCACGGCACGCCGACCCACGCGAGGTCGAACATGTTGAACACGTCGCGGCGTCCGCACTCCTGCACGGCCAACCCGTACACGACCATGTTGGTGCTCGTGCCGATCAGCGTGCAGACGCCGCCCAAGATGGTCGCGTAGGAGAGCGGGATGAAGAGCTTGGAGGGCGCGATGCCCGTGCGCTTGGCGAGGTCGCTGACGACCGGCAGGAACATCGCCACGATCGGCGTGTTGTTCAGAAACGCCGACAGACTCGCGCACGGGATCATCAGGCGCAGCTGCGCGGCCGTGACGTTCTTCGGCCGACCGAGCAGCGGCCGAGTGACGAGGCTCATCGCTCCCGTGCGCGAGAGGCCGGCGACGACGACGTACAGCACGAGCACCGTCACCAGCGCCTCGTTGCCGAGTCCGGCGACGAGCTTGCTGGGGCTGGGGAACTTGTCCGAGACCAGCCCCGCGGTCATGAACACGCCGACCGCGGCGACCATGGCGAGGTCGGTGGCGTAGTTGCGCGCGAGCGCGACGACCATCACGGCCAGCACGGCGAGCGTGAACCAGCTTTCCCAAGTCATGGCGGCACCATGGCCCGCACTCTATCGGGCGGTTCGCGTCGGATCTTGCCACGGACTGCTGCGCACGGCGCCGGACCGCGGCCGATCCCGACAGCGGGACGAAAAACGTGCGCCGGGCCCGCCCCGCGGCAGGCCCCGCCGCGCGCGGCTCACTGCTCCCTTGTGCTAGGCGTACAAGCCGCGCAGGCAGTCGGCGCCCGCGACGCGCGTCACGGCCACGATGTGTGCCGCCGTCCTCAGCGGGACGTTGCGCGTCTGCGCTTGGGACACGACGCTCTCCCACGCATCGCCGACGAAGCGCTCGATGCGCTTGAGCACGTCGCCTTCGAGCCACGCGTAGCCCATCCGGTTCTGCACCCACTCGAAGTACGCGACGACCGTGTCGCCGCCGCGCGCGAGGATGTCGGGCACGACCGTGATGCCGCGCTCGCGCAGCCGCCGGTCGGCGACCGCGGACACGGCGCTGTGCGCGCCTTCGATCACCATCTTCGCCAAGACCGCATCGACGTTGCGCGTCGTGATCGCATTCGCGACCGCGCAGGGGATCAGCACGTCGCAGGGACGCAGCAGGAGGTCGGCGTCGCTCAGGTGTTCGAAGTCGCCGTGCATCTGCGCGATGGTGCCGCTGTGTCCGCGCCTTGCGAGCAGATGTCGGACGTCGATGCCGTTCTCGTTGTACACGCCGCCGGTGACGTCCGAGATGCCGACCACGCGCCAGTCGCAGTCGTGCAGGATGCGCGCGAGGTTGCCGCCGACCAAGCCAGCGCCCTGGATGATCACCGACGGACCGCCGCGCTCGTGACCGAGCTTCGCGCGCTCCGCGGCGCGCGTCGCGACGACGCGCAGCCCCTGCGCCGTCGCATCGTGGCCGTGGCGCGTGCCGCCGAGCACCGCGGGCTTGCCCGCGACCACGGCGTTGGTCGTGTGGCGCTGGTGCATCGAGACCGTGTCCATGATCCACGCCATGACGCGCTCGTCGCGCGCCTTCTCCGGCGTGAACACGTCGCGATCGGGACCGATCACGTCGTGCAGGTTCGCGATGTAGCGCCGCACCGCGCGCTCGAGCACGGCGGGGCTCACGTCGTCGCGGTCGATGCGCAGTCCACCGGCCGCGCCACCGAACGGCACGCCCAACAGGGCGCACTTCCACGTCATCCAGCCCGCCAGCGCACGCAGGTCGTCGAGCTTGATGTCCGGGTCGAGCCGCAGCGGCCCGAAGTAGGGGCCGAGGCCGGCGTTGTGCTGGACGCGCCAGCCCTCGAGCACGTCGACCGAGCCGTCGTCGAGCGTGACGGGCACGGAGACGGTGAGCTCGCGGTCGGGCTGCCGCAGGATGCGGTACTCGTCCGGCGCGATCGAGGCCAGTCGCGCGGCCTCGTCGAAGCTAGCCATCATCGTCGCGAACGGATGCTCCGCGTCGAGTTGCGGCGTCGTCGAACTGACCTGCGAGAACTCCATCGCGTGCGTTCCGTGCGGCATGAGCTTCAGGCGTAGGTGCCGCGCATTTGGTACACGGTCGCGACGCGGCCCACGGCGAGGATGTAGGCGCCGATGCGCAGCGACGTGTTGTACTTGCGCGCGGTCTCCTCGACCGAGGCGAAGGACGACGTGATGACGTGTTCCAGACGGGAGTTGACGACTTCCTCGGTCCAGAAGTAGCCGGCGCGGTCCTGCACCCACTCGAAGTAGGAGACCGTCACGCCGCCCGCGTTGGCGAGGATGTCGGGCACGACCATCACGCCGCGGCGCTCGAGGATCTGGTCGGCGAGCACGGTCGTCGGGCCGTTGGCGCCCTCCACGACGAGCTTGGCCTTGATGCGCTCGGCGTTCTTGCTGGTGAGTTGGTTCTCGGTCGCGGCCGGAACGAGCACGTCGCAGTCGAGCTCGAGCTGCGCGGCGCTCGGAATGTGCTCGGCCTTCGAGTAGCCCTCGAGCTTCTTGTGCTGCTTGAGGTAGGCGAGGACATCGGGCACGTCGAGGCCCTTGTCGTTGTGGATCGCGCCGTAGATGTCGCTGATCGACACGACCTTCATGCCTTCGCGCGCGAGCAGCATCGCTCCGATGCCGCCCACGTTGCCCGAGCCCTGCACGACGACGCGCGCATTCTCGGGGCGCAGGCCGAGTTTCTTGAGCGCCTCACGCGTCACGATCATCACGCCGCGCCCGGTCGCTTCCGTGCGGCCCTTCGAGCCACCGAGCGCCAGCGGCTTGCCCGTGACGATCGCGGTGTCCGTGCGGCGCACGTGCATCGACCAGGTGTCCATCAGCCACGCCATCGTCTGCTCGTTGGTGTTGACGTCCGGCGCGGGCACGTCGCGATCGGGACCGAGCAGGTCCATGATGCCGGTGGTGTAGCGGCGCGTGATGCGCTCGAGCTCGCCCTTGGAGAGCTGGCGCGGATCGCAGATCACGCCGCCCTTGCCGCCGCCGAACGGCACGTCGACGACCGAGCACTTCCACGTCATCCACGCGGCCAGCGCGCGCACTTCATCGAGGTGCACGTCCGGCGCATAGCGGATGCCGCCCTTGCACGGGCCGCGCGAGAAGTTGTGCTGCACGCGGTAGCCCGTGAAGACCTTCAACTTGCCGTTGTCCATCGTGATCGGGATGGAGACCGTGAGCTCCTTGTCCGGAGTGCGCAGCACTTCGCGCAGGCCCTCGTCGAGTCCGAGCCGGTCGGCCGCGACGTCGAAGCGCTGGGCCATGGCTTGGAAAGGGTTGAACTCGTCCATCGGGGCTTTGACGTGGGGAGCGGTCGACATGGTCTTGGTCCGCCGCGGGTCGCGCCGCGGGCGGTTTCGTTGGGGGCTCGGAGAAAACGTCCGTGCGTTGCGCGTCGGCCCACAGGCGGGTTGCGCGCACTCACGGGCCAAAGATTGAAGCCTCCGCGGGGCCACTTGAGAATCCCCGAGTGGATTTCAGGCCTCCGCGGCCCTTCCTGACGCGTGCGGGAGCCTCGACGGTTGCAGGGAGGCTCCGCGGCTGGTGCCATGGCGCTCCCATGGGCTCCACCTCGCGTCCGCGCGCGGCCGACAGCGCCGCCGCGACCCCGGCCGGGGGCCGCGCGTGGGTCGGGCGCGAGCTGCGCGGCGCGGCCACGACGGCGGGCGACTTGTTGCGGGACATCTTCCTCGCCCGTCCGTCGCTGCCTCTGCGCGCCCTCGCGGGCCGCGCGACCTTTCGCTGGCCGAGCGACCCGACCGTCGTCGTGAAGCGCTACTCGCGGCGGGAGTGGGCCGACCTGCTCCACGACCTGCTGCGCGCTCGACCGCGCTCCGTGGCGCGGCGCGAGGCCGACAACCTGCGCGAGCTCGCGGCCGCGGGCTTGGCCGTGCCGCGCCCACTCGGCTGGTGCGACGACGGCCCGCTCGGCGCTCGCAGCGCCATGTGGATGGAGCATCTCGAGCATGCGGGGTCGTTGCTCGAGCTCGGCGCGCGCGATCCGCGCGCCGCCGCGCTCCACGTGCCCGAGCTCGCTCGCGCCGTCGCGCGCCTGCACGCGCAAGGCTGGTACCACCGGGATCTGTACCTCTCGCACTGGCTGTTGACTCGCGCGGGCCTCGCGCTGGTCGACGTCGGCCGCGCCCGCCGCGAGCGCGCCCCGCGCCGCCGCTGGTTCGTGAAGGACATCGCAGCCCTGCAGCATTCCTGCCCCGCCGCCGTCGGCGTCCACGCGCGCCTGCGGTTCCTCGCGCTCTATCTCGACGCGCGCGGCATCGCGGCGCACGATGAGCGCCGCAGCTTCGCGCGCGCCGTGCTCGCGAAAGCCGCCCGCATCGCCGCGCATGAGCCGCGCTGGCGCGACCCCCTCACCGGCCAATGATCGAACGCCTCGAGCATCTCGCGATCTGCGCGCCCGACCGCGTGGGGGACCTAGCGCTGGCGACGCCGGTGCTCGAGGCCGCGCTCGCGGCTGCGCACATCGGTCGCACGAGCATCCTCGTGCGCGATCACCTCGCCCCGCTGATGGCCGACGGACCGCTCGCCGCGCACGTGCGAGCGCACGGAGCGCGCGAAGAAACGCAGCTCCTGCGCGAGCTCGCGCCGGACGCCGTGCTGCTGCTCTCGAACTCCTTCGCGAGTGCGTGGCGAGCGTGGCGAGCCGGCGTTCCGCTGCGCATGGGCAGCGCGCTGTCGCAGCGGCGCTGGCTGCTCACGCACGCCGTCGTTCCGCCCGCGCGCGAGGGACGCCGCGCTCCGATCCCGACCGCGCACCTCTTGCGCGATGTCGCCGGACTCGCGGGAATCACGCTCGATTCGCTCCATCCGCGCCTTCACGTGCGCGCTGAGTTGCGCGAGCGCCAGCGTGCGACGCTGCGCGAGCTCGGCGTCGACCTCGCGCGCGGCTACGTCGTGTGTTGTCCCGGCGCCGTGGTCGGCTCCGCGAAACTCTGGCCCGCGGATCGCTTCGCGGCCGTGCTCGACCGCCTCCACGACGAGCTCGGCCTGCGGGGCGTCGTCAGCGGCGCACCGGGCGAGGAACCGCTGATCGGCGCGGTGTGCGCGGCGTCGCGGCGAGGCGCGATCTCGCTCGGCAAGACGGAGCGCAACCTCGAGCAGTTGAAGGCGCTCGTAGCACAGGCACGCCTGCTCGTCGTCGGCGATTCTGGACCGCGCTGGGTCGCGGCCGCGTTCGACGTGCCCTGCGTGACCATCATGGGACCGACCCTCCCCGAGCTCACCGCCACGTCGCTCGAGCTCGCGCACGTCGTGCGCATCGATCTCGAGTGTTCGCCGTGCATGGAACGCGTCTGTCCGCTCGGGCATCACCGCTGCATGAGCGGCATCGAGCCCGCGCGCGTGGTCGCCGCGGCGCATCGCGTGCTCGCGCAAGCGCGCGCGGGAGCGTCGGCGTGAGCGCGCGGCTGCGCGGGGACGAGCGCGTGCTCGTGCGAGTGCCCGACTGGCTGGGCGACCTCGTGATGGCCGAGCCCGCGCTGCGCGCGCTGCACGAGCGCTGCGGCGTTCTCACGCTCGCCGGCCAGCCGCGCCTGCTCGAAGTGCTCGGAGACGCGCTGCCGGGCTGCGCGCGCGTCGATGCGAGCGAGCTTCGCAACTGGCGCGGGCACGATGTCGCCGTGCTGTTCGTCAATTCGTTCCGCAGCGCTTGGATGGCGCGCCGCGCGGGCATTCGCAGCGTCGTCGGCTGGTCGCGCGACGCCCGCGGCTGGCTGCTCACGCACGCCTTTGTTCCCGCGCTCGAGCGCGGCGGAGCGCCCGTCGGCATCGGAACGCTGGGGCGCGGCGCGCGCTACCTGCCGCGGCCCTTTGGCGGAACGTGCGTCGAGTTGGTGCACTGGCTCGGCGCGCGCGTGAGCGACCCGCGGCCGCGACTCGTTGCCACGCCTGCGGCTCGCGAGCGCGCGGCGCGCCGGCTCGCGAGCTTTGGCATGGCGACCGACGGACACTTCACAATTGTGAATTGCGGCGGACGCCCCGGATCCGCGAAGGCGTTTCCCGCCTCGCACTGGATCGAGGCGCTGCGCTCGCGTCGCGAGCCGCTCGTGCTCGTCTGCGGTCCCGGCGAGGAAGAGCCCGTGCGCGAGATCGCCGCTGCGCTGCCCAACGCGCACGCTTGCGTGGGGGACGTCGCGGGCTTGCCGGAGCTCGTGGCGCTGTGCGAGCGCGCGTCGCTCGCGCTCACCGCCGACAGCGGACCGCGCCACATCGCCTCGGCGGTCGGCACTCCGCTCGTCGTCGTGTGCGGTC
>Ga0194120_10002570_pt1 | contig 31004 bp, 54 predicted proteins | sample TA2MahCa65mmetaG_FD_148642 | JGI IMG/M metagenome (GOLD analysis project Ga0194120, IMG submission 148642) | Freshwater microbial communities from Lake Tanganyika, Tanzania - TA2015019 Mahale Deep Cast 65m | ecosystem: Environmental > Aquatic > Freshwater > Lake | place: Tanzania: Lake... | reverse complement strand
GAGTTCACGCAGACGCTCCCACTCTTCCTGTTCTGACATGGTGAAGGGTCTTTTGGTGTTCATATAGGTGTTCTTCAAACTCTGCGCGCCGGTGTTCTGGCTCAGGCCTCGAGGGCACACCGGCGCGCAGCGTTGTGGATCAGCGGTCTTCGCCTTCTATGCGGCGGCGCGGGGTGGATCTTGTGCCATGTGTGGAGTTTTCCATGTGTAGTTCTGCTTCAAGAACATCAATCTTGTTTCTGTGTTTCTGTTGACTGTTCTCGAATTGGCTGAAGAGGTCTTTGATCCTGTCTTCGATATTCCTGCGGTACTCCGCATCCTCATGGAGACGAACGATGCTGTCCATCTCTTGCTGTCGATTGAAGTTGATCTCTATGTTCGAGATGCGTGTTTCCATCTCCAGAATTTGGGTGTTTTGTAACTTAAATTTAGAATGGACGCCCCAGTAGATGAGGCAGACACCGATGGTGAGGATGGCGACACCGAAGATGGCGCATCCTGCCACAAGGTGGAGAGCTTCGTCATTCACATTCATGTAGTTGAGTCCTGCAGATCCCGTGGACGCAATGGCTCCGGCGGCAACGCAGAAGCATCCGCCAATGGTGATGAGGGTAGATGAAAAACATTCTTTGGACGATGAAAAACATTCTTTGGACATGGTGTGTTTCCTTTCAGGATGATGATGAAAAATGGGCGATACAGGATTTGAACCTGTGACCCTGCGATTATGAGTCGCGTGCTCTTGACCGCTGAGCTAATCGCCCAACGCGATCAATCATACGCCACTCATTCCCACTCTGGGTCACTTTGAGAACGTTCACGACGTGCTGAGGTCTTTGCTGCTGCGATTGCGATGTGTGTTTCGATCTTCGAGGCAAGTGAGAGGACTTCGCGCTCTGCCTCGGTGGTGGGAGGCTCGCCTTCGAAGATATCTCTGATTACATGTGCTAGCGCACTGGCAAGTGGTGTGGTCATACCAACCATGACTTGCCGTGGCATCACTGGGTTTGGGGGGAAAACGAATGCGCGTGGAGGATCTTCTCTACGGGTTACAAACTTTTCTGAGTTCATGTTGTTCCTTCTATGGAAAACGGTTGTGGATAACATACTTTCAGATCATAATACACTTCTGATCTGATTGCAAGTGTAAAACTGGCCTATTTAGGTAGTTTTTTCGGCGATTCGGTGATTTTTTGTCATTTTTTCTGAAATAGTATCGATGTTGTGTCCATTGAAGCCACAAATTGACTAGAAAAGGGTCTCCCACCCATTGGGGGTGGTGTATATGGAATGATCAAAAACTTCACATATCCATGTTTGACAGACTGGGCACGGACGGCTATTTCTGAGCCCCATTCGACTGTTGAGACTGACATTCACCAGCATGAGGCGGCTCTGCGATGATTCTGTCGTACCTCATGCAAGACCGCATTCCACCTTATCTACCACCTGGAGGATGTGACGATAATTTTCTCTGCTCTTCTTCATGTCTGCCACGTCGCGTTCGACCTGCTGGTCAATGCTAGAAAATGGTCTCCCACCCATGTTGGCGTGGGCGGACATGCGCTCCTCCACTGCAGCACTGCAGTGGGAAATGATGTCCTCGTCAGTCATGGCGGCGTACCGTTCAGTTTCTGCAAGAGTGGGCATCAACCGGCACGCAATCGCAAGGGCAACACCAAGTGGGATCCTGAAATTGGTGATGGAATTCCCTGCATCTTGATAGAGTTCGATGTATAGATTCTCTTTATCGAGCATTTCCTTATAGACGTGAATGTCTAGTGGTTCTTTGCAGTGGGCAACTGTGTCGCGAGTGCTCACAGGAAGCTCCTGTAACTTTGACACATCCATTCCCCGGTGGCACGGAGCCACTTCCATTGTGATCTGATCCCGGAACGGGTGAGGGTGGCTACGCAGTCGCAATGGGGACACCTGATGTGGGCTCGGCGCACCCCCATCACATCCGTTGTCCACATGGACATCTGACCGTTCAGGGAGTTGACCATATTTTTTGGTCTCTGGATCTTCTTCTTTGTGGCGACCTGCATAGGTTTGGTTCCTGGTGATGTACTGCATAGGTATTGGGTTGTGTAAGAGTGAATACCACGGAAAGAGCGGGCGACGAGATTTGCACTCGCAACCATCTGCTTGGAAGGCAGAGACTCTACTGTTGAGTTACGCCCGCCATATGGTTGCTTCAGACCAATCATACGCGTCAAGAAACAGCCCATCGGAAATTTCCGATGGGCTGTTGTTGAGTGGAGGCGGGGGGATTCGAACCCCCGTGCTGTTCAGTCCATCGCGCCAGACACCACGTGCGTCTCCCGTGATCATTCTGCCTCAGGTCACCTCACGGGTGGGTGATCCATCGGGACTTCCTGTCGTCTCAGCACCGAAGACCCGGAAGACGGTCTGTCAGTGAGCCTCCCCTGTTTGGGGGTGTGCCAGGCAGGGGAATCCTGACTCACCCGTGGCAGCCTAGGCTGCTTGTAGCATCAACGATTCGTTGGCGCTTGTGTTTGGTCGGCTTTTGTAAGGTTGCCCACCAGCCCTTGCACGCGTCTGGAACGTGGAACCGCCAGTCGATTCCCTTCGCCCCCCAAAAAATTACACACTCAACTTACGGCTTCCTGTCGTTCCCTTCCAACTTTTTTTTCAGATTTTTTTCTGCCAGTTGTCCAAATTCCTCCACTGTTGCAACCCGAAGTGCCTCCTCCATCGGCGTCCAACTAATTGCCTTCATCTCTTCCTGGGAACAATACTCATCCCACCGTTGCATGCCACGCGGACGCCCTGTTGCAAACCGAAGTGCCTCCTCCATTTCTTCCTGGGTCTCAAATTGTTTGAATGGACCTGATGGCGGTCTGTTGGTAGAGCCAGTCACATTCTGCTTTTGTCTACCCCTCTCCACATCGAAGGGGGTTTCCCCAGAGTGCTCAGGCGACAAGTATGTAAACTTCATTTGTTTGGATTCGTTTGTCAGGTGCTCGCGCAGTTTCTTTTCCATCCATCTGAGGTCTTCCACGATCTGCTTTGGAATGGGTTGGGTGTAGATGGTATCTAGGAGTTCTATGCGACCTTTGATCCTTTCGAGACGGATGAGATTTTCTGTGTCTTCTTTCATGGTTCAATGATACGAAGGAGGAACTCCTGTACATCGGTATAAAAAAAAAAGGAGTCATGAAAAAGATCCCCCAACTGATTGATTGGAACCTGCTGGCAGGTGCCATGAAGAAGGAGGCCGGAGAGGTCTCTTCCATGGTTCGCCAAAAACTTGAACAGACCGCAGAGATGGCAAATGCTGCCGCAGGAATGGCTGACATGGTGGAGGATGGCGACAGCTGGGTGGTTGATCATGTTTCCACAGCTCATGACGATATTATGGAGGTGGCTGGCTATCTCCAGAGCAAGGCTGGTCCTGCAGGTCCCATCGAGGTTGATGTAGAGCCATCAGGGATGATGCAGACCGGGTTCTACGGTCAGGATGGCTCCAACATGATTGGCGACATGGGGGCGTCTGGAAACATGACCACCAGTTTTGACCCCGAGACCAAGACATCCGTGTCAGGTGAGACGATACACACTGCAGGCAAGAACAAACCAACAAAACCGTCCCTGTGGGCACGGGCAAAGGCTGCAGCCAAGAAGAAATTCGATGTCTATCCGAGTGCCTACGCTAACGGTTGGGCGGTTCAGTGGTACAATAAGCGTGGGGGAGGTTGGAAGAAATCAGGAGATTGATATGGATGTAATTTGTGGATATCTTTTCACGATGATGCCAGTGATAGCTGTAGCAATGTGTGGAATAGCTGCTATAGGTGAGCGGATATCAAATAAGTGAAATGGGGCGGACGCCATATGGGCCCGCCCCATTTTTTTGTGTCCTGCTGACTTAGTCTGCCTTGACGCGGAAGGTGGTGTCGCGACCATCTCCGTGCTTGGAGAGGATGCCGCGCTCAGTCATCTTCTTCAGATCGTAGCGGATCAGCTGGTTCTGGGTGGTCGACACGGTATCGTTCCACTTGCCATTGTGGTTGAGGATGAACTTCTCCATGCCGGGCAGGACGGCCTGCACGCAGGCTGCCAGTGCCATTGGACCACCAGCGCCACGGAGAGCATTCATGATGAGCTCGCGGCGGTGCAGACCTTCGGGACTGACAGGCTTACCGACGCTGCGCTTGTCATCAGAAGCAGCCACCGCGCTCGCCTTGCGCTTGTGACGCCTGACGGTCTTGGTGACCTTCGCGGCCTTGACAGTCTTGGGCTTTCTACCAGACTGGCGAGGACGCTTGGTGATGACCGCCTTGCGGGCGAGATCGGCCGCAGTCGGCACACCATCAGTGAGTTGGCCGATGGTGAAATTAAATTCACCGATCTGGACGGTGGCATCTTCCATACGGACGCCGGTGACGCGGGAGAGGACGGAGAGAGTGTTGTTGAGCTGATCAATCTTCATAGCAAGTTACCCTTTCTGGGTTGTGTCATGCGTTGTTCGTCTGTGGGAAACGCTCCCATCAGAATCACAACATTGTAATTAAAACCTGACTGTTTGCAAGGCCCCAAAATAGAAAATTTAGGGATTTTGTGAAACTTTTTTTCAGGAACCCCTGCGGGTGGCCTGAACCTGCCTGGCAATCTTTCTTGCAGTACGGATGCTGACGCCTAGTTCTGCAGCGACATCACGGTCGTTTGCAACGAGTTCTGCGACAGTGCCCAAAACCTGATTACCGGGGCTTATGACCTCAGAAACGCGGACATTATTGAGCTCTGCATTAAGAATGTATGCAGTGCCCACAGTTCTGATAGATGGCGCCTTGTTCTTCTGAGAGAGGGGCTGCTCGAAGATGGAGCCGACATCTTGAGCGACGCTGCTGGCAAGAGAGAGGAGCTTATCATTGCTCTTGGTCGGCAGGGTATTGCCTGCTGCGTCTGCAGAACGCACTGAATCTGCAATTTCCTTCGCCCGCGAGAAAATCTTCTCTTTCGCCCCCTTGGGGAGCGAATTCCAGGTGACAAGCACTGCTTCCGCCAGTGCCTGGGCGATTGGCATCCTTGGATATTCCTTGACACCCTTGTCAACCTGGGCGGAACCCTCGACAAAGATGAGCATCTCGAAATCTCCACAACGTTCGACATTCTCGAGCACTGCGCCCTCAACATCGGGGAAACGTTCGTGTCCATCAAGCGACTCCTTTTTGGATAGGAGTTTGTTTGCAAGCACTGCAACCAGGGCGGGCGCACTGCCTGCCTGTGGATCGAAGGGCTTGTATGAGGCTGAGTTACCCATGTGGGTACCTCCTGTGTAGAAACCTGTCAAGCGACCGTCGGCACCGTGCTGTCGGGTCGGGTGACCTATATGTCCTTCAAACTCTGCGCGCCGGTGTTTCAGGTTCCTGGTCCCAGCTGGGCACCGAAGAGGGTTCCTGGTGGTATTACGGACGCATCCGAAAAATGTTCGCCACGAGAGCACTGCATGGTCAATCCTCGTTTCCAGTCATCCTTGTTGGTTTTGCATCCCCAGAAGGGGAGCCCCAACCTGAGACGGATGCCTTCGGCGATCAGCAAACCTGTCATTCCATTCAGACCACCATAGGGGCAAACTGCAGCCATGTCAAATGGAAATGTGTAGGCGAATCCACCCAACTTATGGGCCATCTCTATAGACATGTATCCATGGAAGTCATATGATGAGATCATTTCGGAAAGTTCTGATAATCTTTTCGAGTGTGCCACCAACATGCTCCATGCCTCATCAGGGGAAAACTTCGGCGTCATGTCAGGAGGGGAATCAAGAAGAAACCTCCTGCCACGCCTCTCATCCTTGATCATCTTTGCCAGCACTGAACCATCGATCAGTTTTTCGTTGACAGAGTCGCACAGGGCGACGAACTCTTCACTGCGTACTATTTTCGTTTTTGAAGACCCAAATTTCCACAACTCGTTGCAGCACCTTGACATACCCTTTGCAAATTCACCAAGTTCCGGGACATCGTTGGGATTCATTGATGCCACTATGATCCCTTTCGCTGATATGCTCACCCCGAAGATGGAACAGATTCTCGAGCAGGCGTCGGCCCACTGATCTTGTGATACCGGCGCGCAAGATTTTGGTCTCAATATGGACATGAACAGTACATCCTCATATACGCTTTTTTCGACCAGGGGTGGCGATACGATCTACTCTGTTATATATCGTAAAAATTCGAATTCAACTTTCATCCTTCTGGGGGATGGAACCATCAGGTTCGTTGGGCAGATTCCTGAGTACAAAGAAAGGTTCCCCCATGCTCCCCCTCTGCCTGTGGGACTCAGGTACGTCTCTATCGAAGAAGATGCGAGTGGTGTCGCCTTGATCGCTGAGATTTCCAATGGTGACATGATCATTTGCGACAATTATCAGACTGGTTCAGGATTAGACTTACAGATCTGTCATCGCGGTTGCACTGCAATTACATCTCAGGCCTGGATGACATCTAAGAAGATGCTCTACGACTCACGGATGTCAATTGTTTCTGGAGATGGTGGTTACTGGAAGATGTCAAAGGATCAGAATAACTGTCCTAACTGGGTCTGGCATGCCACGCCGTCTCCAGTTGTGCAGATTGCTTCTGCAGCGTCCAAGAACACATATGCTTCCCCAGTGGTGCTCCTGAAAGACGGGAGCCTATGCCAAAAAGGCTCGGAGATCGCCGACTTCGTCCCAGAAGATCTCAAGTTCTCGGGGTTAATCACTACATCATCGTTCAATGACACGGAAAACAAGCATGTGATTGGGGTGATGGAAAACGGTATGGCCATTCAGTTGTCGCCACATGAGGAGCATCGCAGAATCAAGCTCTGCAAACAGAAGGATGCACCCATACTTTTGCCCACCCCAGGGCACAAGGTGATTAAGGTGGAGCATCGTCGAGAACTTATTGATCAGCGCTACTTTGATATGCTTGTTCAGCACCTTGAGGCTGAAGACGGGTCCGTAGTTGTAACGAATCACTATGCTCCAAATGTCAAAAGGCATGCCAGCAGGATTCCAGTCTCTGGTCTGGCGGGCGCACTTGGTCAAAACTACAAGAAGTTCTGCTCTCAACACGCAACTGAGGAGTGGCACAGTCTGATGCGTGAAATTGTCGCCAAAAATCCCGACATTCGCCCCTGGGTACCTATGTCGGCGATGAAGCACGGAAACATGCGCAGTCTGATCGGGTTGATCGAAATCTGACACCGACGCGCAGGGTGAAATGAAACATGAGTGGGTTCGTAAAGCAACTCAATGTCGTATCGATTCAGACCCACTTCTTTCCCTACTGATTGCCTCCATCATGACCACGCCATGAAGAACACTGATGGTATGCGAGCCATTGTTTATCGGAACCTACACAAGGGGTGCTGGTCTGTGAAAAGCACTGCAACAGGTAGGGTGGTGGCACACTGTGACGAGGTCTGGGTGAAGGGGGCAACATTCAAGGTCTCAGCCGCAGGACGGGCTCGTGTTTTGCGTGAGAGGTCTAAGAATGTCCACGCAGGGGTGGTAGGGATCGTCTTTTTCAGAGGAAATCGGAAGCTTTCTGAGTCTGGGGTACACATACGCTACAATCCGTATGAGGTGGAAACCTTTGTCAGGGCAGGAGATGGTTCTCCAGTGTACCATGCCGAATGCGTATACTTGACAGGTAACGGACAGGTTTTCGCCTCATCCTCACGCACCACCACTTAAAAGGAGTCGCAAGAGTGTCCATCAGAAGTTCCGATCTCAACGCCGAACGTCTCATCCTCATGATGGCTGAAGCAGGTGCTGCCGTAAAGAAGGATCCGTCCCGCAAGATGGCCTGGAATGTCGGTATGCGGCTGGTGCAAAAGTCATCCGAGGCAGAAACAGAAGAAGATGCAATCAGCCTCTTCGCTGCTGCTACCAGTTGCTTTGAGTCGGCCGCAAAGGGTGGACAACTCATCGCTGACGGCGTGTAAGATCAGCTGCAGGCTCCCGTAGCTCAGTTGGATAGAGCACGGCTTTCCTAAAGCTGAGGTCGCAGGTTCGAACCCTGCTGGGAGCGTTCAGTTCTGATACCGGCGCGCACGACGGAGCGGAGCACCGATATGGCGCTTGTCAAGAAACCAAGGGTACCCAAGGACGAATGGCTGCAGGTATCGGTTGTCGAACTCCATACGGTAGCACTGTGTACTGACGGCACCGTCAGGGCGTGGGGACGCAACTATGAGGGTCAATGCAACATCCCCACAGACCTTGGCCCCTGCACCGCCATCTCGGGGGGCGGCTACCACACCATCGCACTCCGCACCGACGGCACCGTCATGGCGTGGGGATGGAACATCTACGGCCAGTGCAACGTCCCCACAGACCTTGGCCCCTGCACCGCCATCTCGGGGGGCGGCTACCACACCATCGCGCTGCGCACCGACGGCACCGTCAGGGCGTGGGGGCGCAACTACAACGGCCAGCTTAACATCCCCACGGACCTCGGCCCCTGCACTGCCATCGATGCTGGCAGCCACCACACCATCGCGCTGGGCACCGACGGCATCGTGAGGACATGGGGATACAACTCCCAGGGCCAATGCAACATCCCCGCCGACCTCGGTCCCTGCACTGCGGTCGCGGCGGGCTTCTATCACGCCCTAGCGCTGCGCACTGATGGCACTGTTAGGGCGTGGGGATGGAACAAATACGGCCAGTGCAACATCCCCACGGACCTCGGCCCCTGCACTGCGGTTGCAGCGTGCGGCCACCACGCCATCGCACTACGAACTGATGGCACCGTCAGAGCATGGGGAAACTTACGGGAGCCTTTCGGCTTTGCAATCCCATGGAAACTATCCGATAATGGATGGTACGATTTCATCGCAAATTATGACTCAGATGTAAAGGTCACAGACGTTGTACCAGCCAGAATCAGGCGCACAGAGAAATACAGAAACATCAGGCTCATGTTGACGATGTCATGACGAAGCACCAGGCACGCAAGCGCACCCATCCTACCCTACTACCCTGCTGGCACGTGGGTTCGACACCGGCGCGCACGACGGAACGGAGCACCGATATGGCGCTTGTCAAGAAACCAAGGGTACCCAAGGACGAATGGCTGCAGGTATCGGTTGTCGAACTCCATACGGTAGCACTGTGCACTGACGGTACCGTCAGAGCATGGGGAATCAACTCCTCCGGTCAGTGCGACGTTCCCACTGATCTGGGCCCGTGCGTTGCGGTCGCGGCGGGCGGCCACCACACCATCGCACTACGAACTGATGGCACCGTCAGGGCGTGGGGATCCAACGACTACGGTCAGTGCAACGTCCCCACGGACCTCGGCCCCTGTACTGCGGTTGCATCGGGCGGCTACCACACTGTCGCGCTGCGCACTGACGGCATCGTGAGGACATGGGGATACAACTATGACGGACAGTGCAACATCACCAAATACCTCGAACCTTGCACCGCGATCGCTGGGGGACTCGGACACACCGTCGCACTGCTTGAGGACGGCACCGTCAGAGCGTGGGGAGACAACTACTCCGGCCAGTGCAACGTCCCCACGGACCTCGGCCCATGCTCCGCTATCGCAGCGGGCAACACCCACACCATCGCACTACGAACTGATGGCACCGTCAGAGCATGGGGAAACAACCACTACGGGCAGTGCAACGTCCCCGCCGACCTCGGTCCCTGCACTGCGGTCGCTGGGGGCGCCTATTACACCATCGCACTGCTTGAGGACGGCACCGTCAGGGCGTGGGAAAACTTAGATTTCGCCTTTGTAATCCCATGGGGACTATCCGATAATGGGTGGTACGATTTCATTGCAAAACATGATTCAAATGTAAGGGTCACAAATGTTGTACCAGCCAGAATCAGGCGCACAGAGAAATACAGAAACATCAGGCTGATGTCGCAGTTCTGATACCGGCGCGCACGACGGAGCGGAGCACCGATATGGCGCTTATCAATTCGTTTGAACATCGAACCAAGAAGCCAAGGGCACACAAGGACGAATGGCTGCAGGTATCGGTTAGTAGCGACCTCCATACGGTAGCGCTGCGCACTGACGGCACCGTCAGGGCGTGGGGAATCAACGACTACGGGCAGTGCAACGTCCCCATGGACCTCGGCACCTGCACTGCGGTCGCGGCGGGCTGGCGCCACACCGTCGCACTGCTTGAGGACGGCACCGTCAGGGCGTGGGGAAACAACGAGCACGGCCAGTGCAACATTCCCACGAAACTCGGTCCTTGCACTGCGGTCGCGGGGGGTTGCTGGCACACCATCGCGCTACGAACTGACGGCATCGTCAGAGTGTGGGGAATCAACGACTCCGGCCAGTGCAGGAAAACCACGGACCTCGGCCCGTGCACCGCCATCGCGGGGGGCGGCTATCACAACATCGCAATTCGAACTGATGGCACTGTTAGGGCGTGGGGATACAACTACTCCGGCCAGTGCAATGTCCCCACGAACCTCGGACCTTGCACTGCGGTCGCTGGGGGCATTTACCACAGCATCGCGCTGCGCACTGACGGCACCGTCAGGGCGTGGGGATACAACCACTACGGGCAGTGCAACGTCCCCGCCGACCTCGGCCCCTGCACCGCCATCGCGGCGGGTGGCGACCGCACCATCGTGCTGCTTGAGGACGGCACCGTCAGAGCATGGGGAAACTTACGGGAGCCTTTCGGCTTTGCAATCCCATGGGAATTATCCGATAATGGGTGGTACGATTTCATCGCAAACTATGACTCAGATGTAAAGGTCACAGACGTTGTACCATCTAGAATCAGGCGTACAGAGAAATACAGAAATATCAGGCTGATGTCGACGATGTCATGACGCAGCTGTGACACCGGCGCGCAGAGTTTGGGCGACACCGATATGGACAAGCACCGAATCACCGACCACATCGAACCACTCATGTGGTGGTGGATCACCACCGTCCCCAAGTGGATGCAACCGCGCATCTTCTGGACGGGTTACTATTGGGTGCTGGACAGGGACACATGAAGACCAAGAAAGGACAGGGACACATGAAGACCAAGAAAGGACAGGGACACATGAAGACCAAGAAAGGACGGGGACACATGAAGACCAAGAAAGGACGGGGACACATGAAGACCAAGAAAGGACGGGGACACATGAAGACCAAGAAGAACTACTACAGTTTCCTATTCAAGAGCGGTGATTATTTCCGCACCAGTCGTATGTTGGAAGACAAATATCCGACTCTTTTTTGGGGATGCGGATGCGGGAAAAACGGTTACGATGTTGGTTTCCATTGCACCGCCGCTCAGGTGAGGCAGATCAGCAACTACATCAGCCGCAACCTCCCGAAGGCAAAGATGTGCCCGATCGAGGTCTGAAATGAAGATCATCACCGACCATAGAGGTGTCAACCACCGTTTCCAGAGTTCAGACTACCACAGGGGTCTCTTGTGGATGACATTCAGCTCGGACGACGGTAGCACTTTTGACATCACTATGACGGCATCGGAGTTGGCCCTTGCCCTCCGTGGAGCTTTTGCTATGGCAGGTGAGTGCCATCGACAGCGTGGAAACAGCGCGGGTTCGGAACTTTGTGCCGAGGTGATGAGGGTGGCAGATCTCATAGATTGTGACATCCCTTAGCCATACCATCGTGAGCATCCAGAATGAGTAAATCGAAATTCATTCATTCGTCTAGCGGGATCAACCTGATAAATACGCTCGCAGAATGTAGGGATCTCACGCTGCTGTCCTCTGCTCAAGAGAAGGTTGCCTCTCTGGACGATATTATCAGAGATCGAGAAGAGATGTTTGGAGCGAATGGGCTTTTCCAGATAGTTAATCCTCCTCGCATGATTCATCCGCCTGCGGGCTTTGTTGACCCTTACCGATGGTGGGTCTTGGCGACCGAGACTGTCGTTCGAGACCGGGGAACCGATGCAGGGTTCGTCTCGCGTGGCGTGATACAAGCCTTGAGAGAACACGCAAGTCCGACCTACTTCATCAGCACCGAACTGCTCGAAGCGATGGAGCGCACCGACTTTGGAAACGCTCCGATGCGTGACATTGAATGGGCGCACCCTGGGATGCTCTTCATGCTGCCAGAAAGAGCTAATTCGTACTACGAGGTTGCCATGCCCGACATAAGCACCGGGCGTACACACTCAGTGCGAGTACGCGCTGTTGGGATCGGATTCGCTAAAGTTTGGTCAGCAACAGAGAACAGTAATGGTATCGCCGTGTTCATCGTTGACAGCGTTGGGGCTTGCTCTTGGGCGCTAATTCCATTCATGGACACCTGGCAAGAAGCAGTGGACTACATCGGGAAGAATGACATGATGTCCGATGAGCAACGCGCGCGGTATCCGTGGCAGTCCAAATTGGCTGATCTCGAAAAGGGAGCTCTTTTCACGAACTGCTCACTCATCTTCAAGGTTATGTGCCTTTGGAACTCTGAGCGATCAGACGGGTCGTCGGAGGTGGTTAGGGACGGCGGTCGCCTGATTCGGGCGGGAAATCCCAAGCGAATCGATCGCAAGAAACGCGATCTCTGGGGTGGGATTCTGCTTCGGCTAAATGAACCTGTTTCAAGGATTATCAGTGATGACAAGTCTGACGAACGCGGTGTTCGCCGCCATTGGCGGCGGGGTCATTTCCGCCGACAGCCGCACGGGGCTGGTCGAACTCTGCGGAAGTCGATTTGGATCAGGCCACATATGGCAGGTTCTCTATAGTTATTGGCTTGTCCATGAGCGTGCCTGGCTGAAGAAGTGCGCCTCTGGTGATCGACAATCTTTCATCGACCAATGAACCAACTGACCACCCATCTGGGGAACGGACAGGGTGGGATTCGAACCCACGGTAGGATTGCTCCTACACAGCATTTCCAATGCTGCTCCTTCAGCCGCTCGGACACCTGTCCAACAAAAGCATTTTACGACCTGCGCCTGGCGACTTTCTGCCGGGGGACTCGGCGATGAATCACCGGCGCGCAGAATCTTGAGGACATAGATGCAAGGAGATTGTTTCATGTATTATCACGAGAACAACACTGACTACATCACGCTTCGTACCAAGCAACCCATTACTGCGGTCTACGGAGGTAAAAGCCTCTGGGCAGACTGCGGTCCTCGCAAGACGGAGGTCCGCAAGATCAGACTGTTCATTGAGGGTGTTGACCTCTCGATTCGCAAGAAGCCGTGGTCTACGGCGACATTGGGTCAGCAACTTTACGTGGGGATTCATGCGTTCATCCCCAAGCGGATGTGGGACACATCCAAGTACGGACTCATCTATACAGACGATCGTTGGGAGCGGGAGTTCAGGGCTGGACTGAAGTTGTCGTTCCCCGTACTGAAGGCGATTCAGAGCGTCGGTTACACCGAGCAAGGGCAGCAAGGAGATGACTATGTAAGTCTGGACGGGTCCATCTGCGGCATGAAGAAAATGCGCGATTTTGCAGATGCTATCGAGGCTGGCGACATCCTTGACGACATGTTGGCAGAGGCAGATGAAGAGGAAGAAAGAGGCTTCAAGTGAACAGAGATGACAGCATTTTTGACGACGAGACTCACGTCTTTCGTCCTTCCACCAACAGGAATGCCCCTCCCATCGTATCCGTGGACAAGAAGATGGAACTGTCGCGCTTCACCAGCGGCGACTACATGTTCTACCCCCTGCCAGCAGATGAGGAGTGGGTTCGCCGTGAGGGATGGGACATGTCCCATTGTCTTGCCATCTGCCAGGACGACTACTGCCGCCGCATGAGGAAAGGCGAGATTGAGGTGTGGTCCATGACCCACATCCCGACCAACACCCCCGTTGTTGACATCGAGGTGGCGATCACCCGTTCTTCCTATGGCGGACCCGTCTTCAGACCAACGGTGAGCCAGATTCGTGGAGTTGCCAACCAATGTCCACCTGACGACGATCTTCTGCCCCACATCGTATCATTTCTCAACAGCGAAGTAGGGTCGGCGTGGCATGTGGGTGATCACGGGGTCAAGAACTTCGACAGACGCCTAGATGGTGACCTTGTGATGCGACGCATTGCGCAGCTCGAAGAGCGCGAACTGCGTGCGGACTAATCGGTGGACCAGCACGTGTTGAACCTGCCCAGTGTGACACCGGCGCGCAGGATTAGAAGAACATAAGCGTGTCCCGCGTGGGGCGCAACAACAGAAACAAAGAGAGGAAACCATGAACAGCAAAGAGATCAAGGATACGGGCGCAAAGACCAAGGACCTTGTGTCCACCATCAAGCGCAATCGCAAGACAGGAATCCCGACCTTCGTGTTCGGTCCCCCTGGTGTCGGCAAGAGTGAGATGGTTCATCAGGCTGCGGAAGGCGATGCTGTTATCGACGTCCGCTTGTCCATGCTGGACCCCGTTGACCTGCGCGGTCTACCCACCACCATCCCCGATGGGAATGGAGGTACGAAGGTGGCGTGGGCGTTGCCCGATTTCATCCCCGCAGATGGCAAGGGGATCATCTTCTTCGACGAACTCAACACAGCACCAATCGCGGTTCAGAACGCCGCCCTACAGATCATTCTCGACCGCAAGTGCGGTCCTCACAAACTTGGGGATGGGTGGTACATCGTAGCCTGCGGCAACAAGTCCGCACACAGGGCGCATGTGAATCCCCTGTCTGCTCCGCTCCGCAACCGTTTCTCCATCGTGGATTATGTCCCTTCCGTTGAGGCGTGGACGGGTTGGGCGATTCAGAACGGAATCCACGACCACATCATTGCGTTCCTCAACTTCAGTCCTGACCACCTCTGTTCGTCCCCCAACGACGAACACAGCAACTTTGCTTCGCCACGCTCCTGGGCGCGTATCTCGCGGTTCATGCAGATTTTTCCAGAGGAGACTGTCGGGAGGGACATCGAGGCAACAACTTCTCTTATTGGTCGTGGCTCGGCTGTGGCTTTCTCGTCCTTCTGCGAGGAGATCGAGGATATGCCAGACATCGACGCGCTGATCGAAGGGAAGCAGCAGTTCTCCCACACGGGTAAGCGCATCAGCATCTCCTATGCTGTCGCAACTACCATCGCTGGTCGTATGCTCCGCAGCGACTCCAAGAAGTTGACGAAGGGGTATGTTGAGCGTTGTACGGAGATCGCAGCCGAACTTCCTGCGGAGATCGCCTGTCTGTTCTTCGTCATGTGTCTAGGTGGCAGCAATGAGTCTGCAAAGACTCTCCGTCATAAAATCCTCGTTTCCGATGCGGGGCAAGCCTGGGCGAAGAAGCATCGTCCACTTCTTGAGAAATACAACGTCAGCAACCTCGCTGACTGATGGTCCTCTCTTTGCAGACCACCCGTACCACCCTGAGCATTTTGGGGTGGCGGGTCGGTTTGACGTAATACCGGCGCGCAGAATGTTGAGAACATAGACATGAGCAATGAAGAAACAACTCACAGTATCTCGCAGCATGATGTAAATGCAGCACGAGAGCGCATGAGCGGGATCACGTTCGCCATGTACCGCAACTTCCCGTTTTTCGCACTCCTAGCGGAGTCCTGCAACATCCGTATGTCGGATGATTGCCCGACAGCCTGCGTGGACAAGCATGGGAACATCACGTTCGGACGGGAGTTCATGTCCAAGTTGAACGATGGAGAGTTGATCTTCATTCTTGCACATGAGGTTTTCCATGTGGCGTTTGCCCACTTCGACCGCCGTGGTTCGCGTGATCCATTCCTATGGAATGTGGCTGGCGACTATGCCATCAATCTGCTCGTCAGGGATGGGATGTCCACGGTTATCGGCAGCGAAAGGCGTGTTCCTAAAGGCTGCATCCCGAAGGACATCTTGTTGGATGAGAAGTACGCGGATATGTCCACAGAGCAGATTTATGAGGACATCTTCAAGAATGTCAAGAAGGTCAAAATCAGGTGTTCGATGTCGGGTGACATGAAGGATGACAGCGACGAAGATGATGGTCAGTCTGTCTCCATCAAGGACGCACGGGCCAAGATTCCAGAGACAAAAGAGGGTTGGCAGCAGGCTATCGCTACGGCGATGACTAGGGCAAAGCAATGCGGCAAGTTGCCTGAAAGCCTTGAACGTGCTGTCGGAGACTTCCTAAAGAGCAAGGTCGATTGGTCGGAGCAACTTCGCCAGATGCTTCGTCATGGGGTGTCGCGCATCAACAAGGACTTCTACACCTTCCTCCCCTGTAACCGCCGCTTCGTCCATCAGGGGCTATACATCCCCTCTCTTGTCGGCTTTGAGGCCCCCAAGATCGCATTTGCCATCGACACTTCGGGTTCGATGGGTCAGGATGCTGTGTTGCAGGCTCATGCCGAGATCGACTCCATCCGCAAGCAGTTCGGATGCCCTGTCTACATCATGTCCTGCGATGCCGATGTCCACAGCGGAGAGTGGGTCGGTCCCTATTCCGACCTACCCATACCCGTGGGAGGAGGAGGTACGGATTTTCGCCCCGTGTTCAATCATCTGGTTGACAACCGTATCCCCGTTGATATTGTGGTGTACCTGACGGATGGATACGGAGAGTTCGGAGATGATCCAGGGATCGAAACCATTTGGGTGATGACCACCCATGAATCCCCTCCGTGGGGCAGTCATGTTCAGATCGGAGTAGATGCTTGATTCACCCATTTCAGCAGATGTGCGAGGTTCCATTGTTCCGAAACGGGATGATGGCATCCTTGTCTATGCGACCAGAGGCATCAGTCTCCGACATGGCTTCTGCCATGTGCGTGTGTTGGCCCACGCTTGCGGAGATGTGGCCATCCGATACTGATGGTCGAGATGTGGTAGATGTCTGCCGACTTGCGGACAAGACCCGTAGTTTTATGGGTATTGAAATGCCTCCCTTCATCGGGGCTTCAAGGTTTGTCCTGCTGTCTATGGGCGTAGAGGCGGTTCACATCAGCAAGTTGATCTCACCGTGCGGAAAACCATCCATTGAAGTGAGCATTGGCGGCTTTCGTCTTGATGAGTTCGACGCAAAGATGGACGCACCGTTTGATGGTCGATGGCCTGGCTTCAACGCCGTAGTTGATGGGGCCATACTCGCCGGGGCTATGAACTTCAGCTCCCTCACTACTGACTGGCACCTGCCGAGTGGCAGGTTCTTCACTAACGTTGTTGGTCATCCTGGGTATAGCAGGATGTATGTGTCGTCTTCGGGAGAGAGTAGTCACACCGAATGGATCACCAAGAAGTTGAAGGTCGTGAATGTCTGACAATGCTACAGCCTTCGATTCCGCGTGCATCATGTGGACATCGCAGTTGATGATGGAGAGTCTCACCATGCTTGCGTATCCGTGGGACTCCTCCCTGGAGGTTATGAGATCCCCTACAATCTACCACGCCCTCAAGGCAGGGCTTTCTGTATGTCCAGACTACAGGCGCGAGGATCTCAAGTATTTTGCTCCAAAGGAGTTGTATGAGTCTGCCGTGAGTGGGGTGTCATCGGAAACTTTTCTCCTCAACTCAATCATCAAGGAAGACCCGATCCAGGTAGCGAAGTCAGCCTGCCGACGCGGGAACTCTCTTGCCTTCCTCGCGGCGAGGGGGGTTCATCGACTCCACTTCACCATTGATTTCCATCGCCTAGGTTCCCTGGCTAGCAAGCGGTCTGGTAACGCTGCGCCCGAACCTCCTCCTCTCGTGTTACAACGGGCGTGGAGGCAGGCATACGGGACCGTCTCCGGCACGCAGGTCACATCCCCACGCGTGCCGGTGCAGAAATTCGAGCTGCGGGTGTTTGAGGTCACCGCAGATAACTACGAATGGGAAAGGTTTGCCACCTTGAAATCCGAGTGGGAGTGTTATCTGCACAGACTGTTATCTAGGTCAAAGCGCTTCAAGGTTCCAGTTTATCCCATTGGAATAAACTTTGAGGATTCGCTTGAACGCGACATATTGAATATGATATGCCTTGATTGGTGGGACAAAGAACTTCAAGATTCCGATTCAAGGCCTTCACGTTTCCATTGCAACTTCGACATGACCAACTGGGAAATGAGGATTTGCAAGTAGGAAACACCGGCGCGCAGAGTTAGGAGAACCCCATACACAGGAGACATTCACATGAACAGCATCGAAAAGATCATCGCTAGCACAATCACAAAGAGCACCATCGAAGCCATCCAAAAGCAGTTGGCAGAACAGTTCAGATCCATGACCGTGGGCGACATTCTTGGCGGCAAGTCCCCCAAGTTGAACGCTGCCCCTGCACGGCGCACCAAGTCCCGCCGCAATGTGCGAGACACCAACCTGGCGGTGGTCGGCGCCATCAAGAAGTTGCATGCAGCCGCCAATGACCAGTGGTGCACCATTGATGAACTCGCCAAGCGTGCTGGTGTGCGCAAGCCAGCAAGCCATCTGCGTCGTATGATGCTGCATGGTTTCCGTGCGGGCGGAAAGTTCCAAAAGCCTCTGTTTCAGGGTAATGGCTGCTACACGAACGCATTCCGCCTTCGTCGCTCGAAAGTGTGATATGATTTCGATCAAGCCAACGATCGTCGGAGACGTTGGTCGGATTATCGGGGCGCCTCAAGAGCACGGGGGCGTCCCGATATCCATTTTCGTCCTTGAAGGAAACCGATTGCACACCAGAATCGAGGGCGACTGCGGTAGCAAAGACATCATTTTGGAACACATGGAGGGTGTATTCAGCCAAGCCACGCTCTTTTGTCGTGGTGGGATGAGTATTGCCGCTCTCTGGATGCCCCCGTGCGGGTTTGTCGCAGCCATGTCAATACGGCTCAAGGATAAGGGTCTGAACATACTTCCAGGCGGACATATGGATATTGAGATATTCGCTTCAGAACCAATGTGCTTTCTGCGAAGTCTCCGCATGTCCGACTTCTCGATTGTGTTTGAAGATCAGCATGGTCTTGCAAGGGTGCATGGCATGACGGGTATCGTTCCGTTTTCTGTGCTGTGCCGCCGGCTGCATTCCGAGGGTTTCAGAGGCGCCAAGCCTGGTCAAGATGCACCGGCGCGCAGAGTTTGGAAGGAATATGCATGATACACCCAAGCCTATCCATCAAAGCCGATCCGATGAACGACGACAATGTAATTGCTTATGGGGAGTGTAGTTGTTGTCAAAAGCAATTCTCCCACTCCTACAGCAAGGACGGGCTTCGCGCATGGATGAACGGAACCCTCATTCAGCGTGCCTTGCCTGAAGTCTCGCCCGCGTGGCGCGAATGGCTCAAGACTGTCATCTGTGATACCTGTTGGAAAGACCTTTTTGTTATGGAGGAGTGACCACCATGTCTATTAGTTCAGACAAGTTACGTTTTCGTCACGACCCAAATAGTCAAGAAACCGAGCGGTGGCTCGACCAGATGCGATCTGACATCGCCGACTGGATCAGGAGCGGTCTTGGTAGCGAAGAACCTTCTGTCGTGAACATGGCGGCGGTTGTCGCCTCAAAGTTATCGGGGCTTCTTGGTCCATACGACAAGATGATCCGCAAGGAGGCCGTGAAGGGCATGAACAGCATCCTCAAGGGCTGTCACCCCTCTGACTGGCGATCCAAGCACGCCGCATGGGACATCTACTGCGACATCACCACGGGTGTTGACCAGGACATGGTTGGTGAAAGATAAGGAACACAGCACAGAAGAAGTTTTGCCATGCCAGGAACCAAAATCATCTTCGACAGCCGCGAATCAGGGCAAACCATGAAGCAGGTTGCCAGCATCAATGGTTGCATCATCACCCTGTATGACGATGGGACTATGATCCAACACGCACCAGATCACGATGCTCCATTTACTCTGCCGCCTGACACTCTTGGGATCAAGCCTGTGGAGATTGCGACCACGGATGAATGGGGTGCGATCATCAAGATGTCGGACGGGTCCATCCTGAACATTGGACTTGATTGCGACTGGATGCGTGCGCACGGATATATCTGTTCAGAGGGAGGGCATTGGGTTATTCATCCCAATGGGCAACTCTGGTTTTATAGGCAGGTCAACAGCAGATGGCCTCACAACCATAAATGGTATGTTCAGGAACATGTTGAAGGAGAAGCAATCGTCTTGAAGGGCGTGAAGAAGATTGTCCCGCTTGGAGAGGACATGTATGGATGCGCCCTCCTGATGGATAACGGACGCATCATGGTGAGACACAGCGATTTCGGCAGCGAACTGCTCCAGCCAGCACCCTGGCTTGACGATGGATGGGTCTACAGGGATGTTGTTGCGGGCAGATCTTTCGTTTATGGGATCAACCAACATGGTCAGGTTATCATGACCCATATGGATGCCAAGTCAAACAGGCAAGAGTTTGTTATGTGGCCGCTCCCCGACTCGAACGCAGTTGCTTTCCCCGTCAAGTCCCATTATTCTACGGAGGGGCCAAGGGAGGTGGTCTTGGAGGATGGAATAACGGTTTTCTACACCGAAAAACCCGACTGGAGGGGCAAGAAAACCCCGTTCATTGGTCTTTCTGACCATGTTCCATACAGCAAGCACATCGCTGGCAAGAAGGGCGGTGAATGGCTTGAACATGCTGGTGTCATGGCATCCATGTTCTCCCCGAAGGGTAGGGTTGACAAATACATTCCCCACAATCTGAAGGCTAGGAATGACATGAAGGCGATCGTGGCACTGGGATCAATCTAGGTACCGGCGCGCAAAATCTGGAGGATATTGACATGAAGAAAAAGCCGAAAGACCCGAAAGACCTCATCCCTGCGTGGGCAGGATGGAACGATTACTTCTCTTCCGCAGATGGAAGGAGAAATATTTGCGTGATGCTCCAGAGTTGCATGAAGAACAAAGCCCGTAACAACGAATCTGATTACAGCCACGACATCGAGCCATCTGCACTAGCCATCGAACTTGTCACCATCTGTCCTGACCTGAAGGAACTCATCCCCGCAGATGTGCTGACCCAAGTTGGCGATTTTTCTGCCGCCATTGACCTAGCGAAGTTCGTGGATGACCCACACATGGTCCACGATGCTCGTCAATGTGTCCGCACGTCCATCGTTTTGATGTCACGAGGGATAAGTCGTGTGGAGATCGACTACACTGGTGGTAGCGACGAATGCACTACTGAAGGAACTACGGTCGTTCGCTCGCCAATCGACAGCGACAAGGAAGTGGCGTATTCGGATAGCGAAGAACTGTCTTGTTTCATGTCCGCGTGGGGCATCGACATTGACTGCTTTTGGATGTTCTGCAATGATTCAGGAGCAGGCGATGGGAGCGGGTATTGGAGGGGAAGCGTTGTTGCCGAACTTGTGCCAGAGTTCAACGGCTATACAAGCGAACCAGAGTTCTATGAATACGAGTGCGAAAACTGCGAGGAACCATTGAGTCAATGTTCATGCACACGATGTTCTTCCTGTTACGAGCCGTTCACCCCAGATGAAGCAAAGCCTAATGAACTGATGTGTGACGGTTGCAGAGAACAAGAGAGCGACCGTCAGCCCAAAAAGCAGCCCAAAAAGGCGTAGACAGCGAAAAGAGGAGATACATAGACATGAGCCATCCGTACTACCACGCCAAGAGTTCATCCAAGCGTTTCGGAGGTAAGCCGAGCGATTATCAGGCCATCCACGACTGGTTCGACCAGACGAAGGCTCATGTGCCTGATGCCCGCCACCGTGCGCTGCTCCACTCGTCTTTCGGAATCTTTCTGTGCGAACAGGTGTTCGGTACAACCATCATGCGTAAGTCTGACGGCAAGGAGGTTCCTGTCAGAACGGTTGCCGAGCAGCACGTCTACGAGGACATGGGGTTCATCCCCACTCCAGACCAATGGCTACGTGGTCTGCCCCTCGCGGGGTGGATGACCCGTGGCGCACGCAAGTTGTCGGAGGAAACTGCGGATGTTTCCACCGTAGAAGATCAGAAGGTCACTAACTAGAGAAGAGGAACACATGCTTGTCATCTCACGAAAGGAAGGCGAAGAAATCATCATCGGGAGTAAAGATGCTCCGATTGGTATCATTCGTTTCGTGTGCATCAAGTCAGGGTATGTGAAGGTCGCTCTGGATTTCCCAAAGGATATCCAGGTGAACAGGGCTGAACTACTCAACGAGGACGACGAACAGCAACATACTTGACGATGCACGAGAGAACCCCAGTGTGACACCGGCGCGCAGCGTTTGAGGAACACAAACATGAGCTTTGACAGCGTATTTTACGAGATGAAGAAGCGTGGTTACAGGTTCTCCATGATGATTCTTGACCTGAACATTGCCAAGAAGTATGTTGGCTCTTGGGCAGACAATATTTCTATGAACGGCACGGTTCTTGTTCCCATGTGGATCTTGCGCGAGGAAGCCGATGGGAGTTGCACCGTGGTTCCAGGATCTGAACCCGACCCAACATCTGAACCCGTTACCATCCCGAAGGATGCCATAAAGGGTATATTGTGGGTACCAGAGGAAGCGAAACCATGATTGATGGAAAAAACATCGAAGAAATCATCAGACCTATGGGAAATGGACTTTCAATCGGCGGCAAACGACGTCTTGATGCCCTGTCAGGTCTGATTATGTCGATTTGCCATCAGAACTCCATGCATATGTCTGCCGAGGGTCGCATGGTCGGAACCATCACAGGTTTTGTGCATGGTCTTGAGTGCAACCCTGTAAAGGTGGAAGTATCCACATCCACGTTGTCTTGCGAATCGGACAAGACTGAACTCATCAACAGAATCAACGAGCGGCTGGACACACGTTGCTATGATGCTGTTTTCATGGCTTTTGAGGCATGGACATCCTGTAGTGAGACCCCCATCCGGCCCTCCCTTGATCCGAACAGGGATGAAGTGGTTTTCACCCAGGTTGTGGTGAACATCAACTTTCAACCATACATCATCATGGTGAAGCAACAGATCATCAGAGATGGCAAAAAAGTTCAACTCGGTGAGCCTGACTTCGTTATGTGTGACAGCAGACTAACTCGTGGTATGATGTCGATGTCATCGTTACGCCCACAAACCTGCCCGATCACATGAGCAGCCACACCAAAGGATGACTGCTATGAAAGCCAAAATAGAGATCAATATCGGGAAAGACTCCAAGATCGAAGACCTGCTGAAATACTTGGATTATCTGCAAGGCACATTCTATGCAGATGAGGCAGCAACGGGATATCCTGCATGGAAAATCCGCCTTCTTGAACCATCAATGAAAGATGTTCAGAAGGAGCAAAAAAAGCGTGCTGCCAACAACAATCTGCCGAAGCGGTCGTGACATGGAAAAAATCCTGGGTGTCTCTATTCCGCCAAGAAAGCATGCCTGGAGGGAGGCGGTGGATCGGTTGAATGCCGCCCTGCTGTGTCATGTCAACCACTACCAGCACACCTGGCTGAAGCTAGTTGCGTACCGAGTACCGGCGCGCAGCATTTTGATGACATAAACATGAAACAGAACATCAACAATCAGGAAACGGCTGACGAGCGTTTCCGCAAGATGGTAGAGGACGATCTCCGCATGGTGATGGATATGCGTCGTCTACTGGATCGTGTGTTCGGTACGATCACCAACCCTACGACCTCGACCAACGAAGATATCAATACCGAGGTCAGAGTGTCTGAACGATGATAGCAGGATTCGGCATGAAGATCAGAAACATGATGATCGTTACGGGCGCAATAATCGCCTGCCTACTAATCTCGTTTCTCCTCAATGTTGTGTTCCTGTGGGTGTGCGCCATGACTGTGCAGAGTTTCGGGATTATCGTCCCTGCCGCTAGTGTCGCCATTGTTACCACGGTGATGGTCTTTTTCAGGATTTGGAGGTTTTGATGGCTATTTCTAACACCTACACGCCGAAGCAACTCGAAGATGTCCGCAAGAAGATGCACTCATCTCGCAGCAGGCTCAAGACAATGCTGTGCCACATCCCAGGTGGATGGATTCCTTCAACCCGTCTTGACGAGAACCTTCACACAAAAGTCGCCAACGGTCGTTGGGAGCGCATCCCCCATTGTAGGGTTCGTATCCTCCGTTCTGTGGTGCGTGACGGCAAGAAATCATGTCCAGTCTATGTGGAGTGGATATTCCCCGTGGGCAAGGTTCCTACGGTGGATGATTTTACGAAGATTGGTCGCCGATCATTGCGCTATTGGCGCGATGGTCTTGATGAGGAATCTCTTGCAAATGACATCCTGGATATGCAGGCTGCATCCGTCGAACTCCCCAAAATCATTGAGATATTGCCGCACATCGCCTGTCTGTGCCACCCCGATCCTCTTGTGAACTTGCTGGGCGAGGGTGGGTGGAAAGAAGCCCGTAAGGGTATCCGAAAGAAAAAGCAATAGTGGAAAAAAGATTCAAGAAATCCCAGTGAAGCGGTTTCTTGGGTCGTATTCTTGTCCAATCAGGAGACAAAGATGACGATTGATGAGTGGATTGCAGAGTACAGGCCGATGCCCCACCCCCTCGGTGAGGAGCATGGTTTCGATGTTGACGGAAAGGCTTGTCTCATAGAGGCTTATGAGACTAAAGCCCTCGAAAGAGTCCCTCACAGGCAACTTTGGGCGCTCGTTGAGAACGACGAAGGAGACATGGTCATCGTCGCTGGTATGCGCAAGATCAATGTCATCGGCTATCTACAAACCGAAGAATCTTGGGAAGTCGGGGATGAGATGACAGAACCCGAAGCCCTCCATGAAGATAGTGAACCTAATCATGAAGATTGGGAAGTGGAATGTCAGGATGATGAAAGTTGAAAATCAACAGATAAAGAAAGGCAAAGAAATGTCAGTTCGCACAGTTGCAGACCTCAAGTTGGGAACACGCCCACGTAATGTCCTCACCCGTATGTTCGGTGAGCTTGAGCAAGTCGAGATAAGTGTCCTCACCGCCATGTCTCGTTTGGAACTCCTTGACCAGAGGTCGATGGGTAAGACGAGCCTTCATGAGATCGAGGAGCGTCTTGGGCAGTATGGCCTCCGCCTCCGTGATGTAAGTCATAGTAGCAATGTCTGATTGCAGAATGTGTTGGGGCTTCGAGGTACAGTCTGTGCCTTGAGTTCCCCCACGCACCGCATCTATGTCCAGGCATGAGTACTAGTATCACAATATCGGCAGAGATATATTCGGATGACGGCAGGTCAGGGGCGCAGTTTGATGCGTTGCCGTGGTTTGAGATGGCCACCGAAGCATCTGTGAAGGAGTTGGCGGACTGCGGTTGGTGTTGCTGTCGTGCGGCAGACAGGGTTGCGCGCGACCATCCCGACCCGAGGCGTGAAATAGCCACGGTGCTTGACTACATAGAAACCATAAATAACAGCGGACACGCGAAGATCGGCTATGAGGTTTCAGTCGATTATTCCGCTGCCGTGCAATGGCTCAAGCAGAACCGTCCAGAGTGGTCCTGGATCGACGAGCTGGAGCAGGCATAGGATCAACCGGCGCGCAGGGTTTGACGCACCAATTTGGGGGGAAAGAATCATGCCTAAAGACCATTCAGGTAGACATGTTTCTGAAGTGCGTAGGCTCCTCATCAAGCATGCGGAGAGCCGTTTGCTGCCACTCGGATGGAAAATCAACGCCAGGAGCATGAACGCTTCCTTTGATCTTGGGCCACGGCGGCTGATAATCAAGTTCAAGGCGTGGACCACCACCATGACACCAGATATCTCCAAGAGTCGTACCATCAAGACCGAAGAACTGAAGACCCTGTCTTATCTTCATTCAGAGGCGTTCAGAACCCACCCAATGGCCATGGAGGTGGTTCAAGAACTTCACAAACTGCTGTATCTTGACCATTTAGGAGCAATGGTTATCATGGCGGATATGGGAGGAGATAGAGTCAATGCCTGATGGGTCATAAAAGCAAATCTTCTGAACTCCATATACAGTTGGGCTTTAGTCTCTCTTCTACTTCGCCCGGCACGGTTTCGTGGCTGCTCCGTGGCAACGGATTCAGCGTGAGGTTGCCAGTGGATGGTTGGAAGCAGTCACTCTGGAGTTCTTTCAGTAACTGGTTCGACTCACATTGTGTGAGTATCGAATATCCCTTGCGCACCGAGATCCATTTCTGCGACCAGAAAATGAGCTTCTTGGTGCGTGGCGACGAAGACCTGGAGAACCTATGCCGATTCCTGAAAGATCCAATGCTGCTCATGTCGGAAGTTGATGGCGAAGAAGGGACGACTGCCAGCCGGCTGCTGGCTGCCCTGAACAAGCACCGGCGCGCAGAATAGGAGACACATAGACATGAGTACCACATTTGATGTTGACGAGTTCACCCGCAAGCGTCGGGAAGAGTTCGAGCGGATCGCCGATATTGTCGGAGACATCTCGCTCTCTTCATTCAAGCACTACAGTCGCATGTCGGAAGAGACTTACTGCTTCAACACCAAGGTCAGATACAAGGGCAAACTGATCGGGGATGCAAGCAATCGTGGCTGTGGAGGGATGACCGACTTCTACAACAAGGCGGGGGTTCAGGTTGATCTGTACGACCGTCTGAAGGATTCATGCACCGAACTTCGCATGGACGACATCATCGACCACCTCGTCAATGAGGAGATTGAGCGTAAAGAAAACGCCAAGATGGAGCGTAGTTTCAACAAAATTGCAGTCACCGCACACGAGATCGGAATCACCGTCTTTTGGAGATCCAACGCAGATGGCAGCCGTGAGGAGATCACCTCTATCAATACGAGGGATCAAGCGAGGGTTGACAAGGCTGTTGCTGATATGATTCAGCATGGTTGGCACATCATCCGTAAGGCATAAGCACATCGCATGGCAGGTCTGCCCCTCCAGCGTCTCGGAACGGGGCAGACCTCCATGCGAAAAAACACCATGTTTACATTCACCACATCCAAAGGGAAAAAGCTTCAGGAATCGGACATCCTCAATGTCCTCAATGACGGCGCGCATGAACTTCATGCGACAGAGCTTGGGGTGAGGAAGATTTCACGACAAGTTGCGGAGATGATTGAACGGTCGCGGCTTGAGGAGGCGGGCGTACAGGGCAAGATCTTTCATGTTGCCACCTATCTTGGCGGTAACCGTGACATCCGAATCACCGCAGACGGCGGAGACCACTTTTGGGTGCGTTGGGATGACGAATCAGACACCTACATGGCCATGTCCACCCCTAGGTTCATCCCCGCCTACCCAGACCCGTCACGCATCCCGCCTGTTGACGGCAGGGAGAACTTCCTGGCGGCGGAGGGATCGGGGAGCATTCACCGGCGCGCAGCTGATGGGGAGCAGGGGTGAGATGAACACCTACGCCACACGTGCCGATGCAAGTCCGACCTACTTCACAGTCGTTCGTGAACTACGCAGGACTACTGCTGCACTGGAATGGGCACACGCCCGTCTCCGTCAGTGTGGGGTAGAATGGAACAGGCAGGTGGAGGAAATGGAACAGGCAGGACTGAAACTGCCTGACTGCACGGTGCGGTCCTACCACGGGTGTGTGAACAGACCGATACTGCCTGACTGCACGGTGCGATGTGAAAATGATGAAGATCCGCATCGGATCGATCCGTCGCACTGCTTGAGGACGGCACTCAGGGCCGCATCTGCCCTCTGCCTTGGTTCCCTGGCTCTCCTAGCCCACCGCAGCCTCCTTGCAGGAGACAGAGAGACTGTCAAAAGGTGTGAAACCCTCGCTTTCTGCCTGTCGGGCAGCCACCTGTCAGCCGATAAAATCGCCGAATCGTGGGATCAGGTCAAGATGGGGATCGACAAGGACGAGAAACCCGAGTTCCACAGCGAAATCGTCTGTGGGATAGTCGAGACTGCGGTCGATGAGGCAGTCATCAACCTCGTAAGATTGATTGCGGGCAACGCCTGAACCTGTAATACGAAACCCCCGGAATGGACCCAGTGTAGAGTGCAGACTCCACTGGGTCTTTTGTTTTTTGTGCCAGAATGACCTCCTGATAAACTTCGAGTCCGGCTCGTTCGACGAAGTGTGAACCGGCGCGCAGAATGTTGAGAACATAGACATGAACCAAGAAGCAGGCGACCATCCTGGTGGTGGTGGTGGTCAAAACACTATCGACACCATCGTCCATACATCACAGGACTCCCGCATCATCGACGCAGCCAGGGCGGCATCTATGCTCCTGTCCCAGCGTGAGACGGAGTTCACCGACCCCTACACCTGTCACGACCCCATTTTTGTGACGATCATCCACGACCTGCTGATCCTTGCGACCATGATGGGGGTGGACGCAGATGAGGTCATGAAAACAAGCATGAAGTGGTATCAGGACACCATGAAGGACGTGTGGGAGGATGAGATCACCGAGACATGGGCGGAACGCCGCCGCAAGTGGGCGGTCGAGGCCGCATCAGATTTCCACAGTCTCTACCACGACACAAAGGACCCCCTGCACCTGATGGCCTGCTTCGAACGGCTGGCCAACCGCGAGAAGAAAAACACGACGCTCGAGAAGACCCCAGTGTGACACCGGCGCGCAGACGACAGAGGATATGGACATGGCAAACAACAGCCATCTCAAGTTCGTCAAGTCGGGCGAGGTCTCCGTCGATTCGGGGCAGATCCTCCTGATCGACCCCTCCTACATCACAGAATCGTTCCCCAACGGGGTTGGGTACCGTGCCCTCAACTTCAATCATGTGTGTCGTGTCACCCTCCGCGATTCAGGCTGTGGTGGGGTGGCGGGGCTTGGTTTCGCTACTTCGTCGGGTTACGGTGATGGGGTCTACCCCGTCTATGTTGCCCGTAGTGGGGGGCGCATCGCTTCCATTCGCATCGACTTCATCACGGAGGAATGACCATGAGCAACAGACATGACAGCGAGGAAGATGATGCGTTGCTTGTCTACGACGACAATGCGAAGATCGAGAAGTATGGGTTCGTCATCCACTATGTCCCCAATGACGACTTCGACCACTCGCCAACGGGCGTGAACATCCACACCCACGGGCTTCGCAACATCAACAACCATCCAGATTTTCAGATCACAATTCCTCTACCGATGCATATCGCAAGCAGAATCATGCACCGTCTTTACGAACTTGTGGAAGGCGGCGAGGTGTTCTGTGCGGGTGGAGAATCTGACAAGGTTCTCGAAGGAAACATGAAAGTTGGGTTCATCGAGGTTCAAGAGTGTGGTCGCACCGTACTGCGTGTCATCATTCCCGACCAAGATGGGAACCACAAACGATCCACCATGAACCGCCAATGGCGCATTGCGCAGTTTGGATGACAGCGCACAGCCACCGCTCCGCATCGCCTGACCGACAACCACCCACCGAGGCGTCACCTGCGGACACATACCGGCGCACAGAATCTTGAGGGCATGAACATGAAGAAGAAGATGGTTCTCATCGGCACGGATTGCACGGTCAATGTCGTGAATAACGACGGTTATGACTCGCTCGTCGCGCACATCGGCGGATACATCGAAGCCGTGCAGATGGACGAACGCCATCTTGCCTACATCGATGAGGAGGGCAAGCTGAAGAGGCTGCCCCCCAATCCCGTCGCCACCCTCATGTGGCGCATCTGGCATCCCCATGTGACGGACATCCTCTGCGGCCCATGCCTCATCGTTGGCAGGGTTGATCCCAAGACAGGGGAGGTTGATGGGGAGGATCACGAACACGACCAGACCATTCTGACCCTTGCCAGGAGCATCGCATCACAGATGCGGATGCGGGTGGATGGGCTGGACACCTGCGTGGCCTGTAACAGGGGCATCGACGGGGCAGGGGTGCGCTCTGCGGTTGGAACCCTCGGCGTTATCCTCTGCGAGGATTGTGCGTAAAAGACCTCGACGAAGACAATTCGACTTGAAAACCTCTCCGCCGAAGGTCACACCGGCGCCGCCGGAGGTCACACCGGCGCGCAGCACCGCGACCACATAGGCATGGGACAATACCACTACATCACCAACCTCACCAAGCGTCAATACATCAATCCGCACCAGATCGGCTCTGGTCTCAAGATCATGGAACAGGTCGGGTGGGAGGCTTCCCCCTCCACCGCCCTCTTCCTCCTCCTCGCCTGTTCCAACGGGCGCGGAGGCGGGGATGCGGGACACCACCCACTTGTCGGTCACTGGGCTGGCGACCAGATCGCCGTGATTGGTGATTACTCCACCCCAACCGACATCCCTGGACATGATGCGGCCGCCATATACCAGTCCATCATGGGCATGGGGGACAGGCTTCTCGACCTGATTCACGGCTCGGAGTGGTGCAACATCTCCCCGCAGGTCCGCGAGATGATGACCGCCGCATTGGGCGCACGGTATTCCCTCAATGAGTACCAGCAGGGGAGAGATCTCACCCTCGACACCGCAGGTTGTATTTTCGTTGAGATATCCGCTGGGACCGACCGCGAATAGTCCACAGTCCACAGAAAGGTAAACCATGAAACGCAAAATCAAACAAATGACCTATGGCGAATTGCAGCAGTTCGAAGGAGGTGCAGCGTGAATCTTCCCTACCCTCTGTATTTCCTCGTTCCGCATCAAACGCCGCCATCTGTCGTCGTTGATCTGCCCGACGACGCGCACGATTATCATTGCGTCATCAAATGCACAACGACCAAACAATTGCTGCGGCTCGCGCACCCTCTGCGATACGACGACCAACTGCGTCACCAGGGCGCAGAGATCGCAGTGTTGGCGCGGCGGGAACTGCGATTGCAAGGACGGCATCAACCACTGCAATACAAAATCGCAGAAGTTCGCGGCGATACGGGTGATTGGGATGTTGTTGCAGAGTTTGAGGCTCGCAACGATGATGCGGCAAACGAGTACGCAGAGGAAAACTACGCACATCTCGATTGGTATGTGCTCGATGAGAACAACATGAATATCAACGGGTGACGGCCCCGAGCCCTGCGCCGACTCGCTCGGCGCATCGCTCGCGGTCGGCAACGTGCCGCCCTCGCACAGTCCACAGTCCACAGTCCACAGTCCACAACAGAAGGGCAAACTATGAGATACCCGCGTTCATGCAAGAAGGACAAGCCTGACCTTTCTAGACTCCGTGAGGAGGGTTACAAGATCACCCTTTGGCACGGCGAAGGAGACACCCTGTATATTGCCAGACG
>Ga0194120_10002569_pt1 | contig 31019 bp, 26 predicted proteins | sample TA2MahCa65mmetaG_FD_148642 | JGI IMG/M metagenome (GOLD analysis project Ga0194120, IMG submission 148642) | Freshwater microbial communities from Lake Tanganyika, Tanzania - TA2015019 Mahale Deep Cast 65m | ecosystem: Environmental > Aquatic > Freshwater > Lake | place: Tanzania: Lake... | reverse complement strand
CGCCATCGCCGCCCTGGCGGCGGCGCTGGCGGCGGGGGCCGAGCCCGGCCAGGCGGCGCGGCTGGCCAATGCCGCCGCCGGCATCAAGGTCGGCAAGCGCGGCTTGGCGGTGGTGACGCGCGAGGAGATCGCGGCCGAGCTGGCCGGACGGACCGATGGAGGCAAATTCCTCGACCGGCCGGCGCTGTTGGCGCGGGTGCAGGAATGGCGCCGGCGCGGTCTCAAGGTGGGATTCACCAATGGCTGTTTCGATCTGATCCATCCTGGCCATGTCGCGCTGCTGGCGGCGGCACGGGCGGCGTGCGATCGGCTGGTGGTGGCGCTCAACACCGATGCCTCGGTCAAGCGCCTCAAAGGCCCGAACCGCCCGGTGCAGGACGAGCGTTCGCGCGCCACCGTCATGGCCTCGCTGGCGGCGGTCGATGCGGTGACGCTGTTCGGCGAGGACACGCCCCAGGCGCTGATCGAGGCGATCGCGCCCGAGATGCTGATCAAGGGCGCCGACTACAGCCGCGACAAGGTGGTGGGTGGCGATTTCGTCGAGGCTCATGGCGGCCGGGTGGTGCTGGTGCCGATCGAGCAGGGCCATTCGACCACCGCCACCATCGGCCGCATCGGGCGATGATCGTCGTCACCGGCGGCGCCGGCTTCATCGGCTCGAACCTGGTGGCGGCGCTGGCCGAGCGCGGCGAGCACGAGATCGCCGTGATCGACCGGCTGGGCAGCGACGACAAATGGCGCAACCTGGCCAAGCACGAGATCGTCGATCTGGTTCCGCCCGAGCGCTTCCTCGACGTGTTCGAGCGCCAGGCACCGGCGATCAGCGCCGTCCTGCACATGGGCGCCATCACCGATACCCAGGCGCGCGATGGGGATGCGCTGATGGCGCAGAACTTCCGCTTTTCGCTCGAGTTGTGGAATTGGTGCACGCGCCATGGCGTGCGGCTGATCTACGCCTCCTCGGCAGCGACCTATGGCGACGGCAGGCTCGGCTTCGACGACGAGGCCACGCCCGAGGCGCTGGCCAAGCTGCGGCCGCTCAACGGCTACGGCTGGTCCAAGCATCTGTTCGACCGCCGCGTCGCCCGCCTGGCCCAGACCGGGCGGCGACCGCTGCAATGGGCCGGGCTGAAGTTCTTCAACGTCTATGGGCCCAACGAGTACCACAAGGGCGCGATGCAAAGCGTGATCGCCCGCTATTGGCCCGACATCGCCGCCGGAAGGCCGATGCGGCTGTTCAAGTCGCACCGGCCCGACTACGCCGATGGCGGACAGAAGCGCGACTTCGTCTACGTCAAGGACATCGTCGCGGTGGTGAGCTGGCTGTTGGACAATCTCGAGGTCAATGGCCTGTTCAACCTCGGCTCGGGCCGGGCGCAAAGCTTCCGCGAAGTCGGCGAGGCGATCTTCGCCGCCCGCGGCGAAGCGGCCAACATCGAATATGTCGACATGCCCGAGCCCTTGCGCGCCCAGTACCAGTATTTCACCGAGGCCAAGATGGACCGCCTGCGCGCCGCCGGCTTTCGCCAACCCTTCCACAGCGTCGAACAGGGCATCGCCGACTATGTCCGCAATTACCTGATGAAGGCCGATCCTTATCGCTGAGCTTGACGGGCGCGCGGCCAAGGGCTAGAAGCGCCTCCGTTCGTGGTGATTTGAGCCGACCGGCTTGCGGCCACGTAAAACCAAACGCTAAAAGGTCGGGAGTCGTCTCGGACCCTGACTTTCCCGGTCGGGGTTTTTTGTTGGCGAGGCGAGCATGACCAGCATCCGTCCCAAGACCGACCCCCGCGCCTGGCGGCCGCGCACGCGCTTGGTGCGCGCCGGGCTGCGCCGCAGTCAGCACGGCGAGACCAACGAAGCGATCTACGTCTCCTCGGGCTTTCGCTATGACGATCCCGAGACCGTCGCCCGCCGCATGGCCGGCGAGGAGGCGGGCTTCGTCTACAGCCGGGTCGGCAATCCGACCGTGGCCATGTTCGAGGATCGCCTGGCGGCTTACGAGAACGCGCCGGTGTGCCGGGCGACGGCCACCGGCATGGCGGCGGTGACGGCGGCGCTGTTGTGCCATCTGCGCGCCGGCGACAAGCTGGTGGCGGCGCGGGCGATGTTCGGCTCCTGCGTCTGGATCGTGCAGGAGCTGCTGCCGCGCTTCGGCGTCAAGACGGTGATGGTCGACGGCTCCGATCTCGAGCAATGGGCCAAGGCCCTGCCCGGCGCCCGCACCGTGCTGTTCGAAACTCCGGCCAATCCGACGATGGAGATCGTCGACATCGCCGAGGTCTGCAGGCTGGCGCATCGCGAGGGCGCGCGGGTGGCGGTCGACAACGCCTTCGCCTCGCCGGCCCTGCAGCGGCCGATGGAACTCGGCGCCGACATCGTGGTCTATTCCGCCACCAAGCACATCGACGGCCAGGGCCGCTGTCTCGGCGGCGCCATCCTCTCGGACGCCGCCTTTGTCGAGAAGGAACTTGGGCCCTATCTGCGCCATACCGGCCCGGCGATGAGTCCGTTCAACGCCTGGGTCATGGTCAAGGGGCTGGAGACGCTGGAGCTGCGGATGAAGGCGCATGGCGAGGGCGCGGCCAAGGTGGCCGACGCCCTGGCCGCCATGCCCGGCGTCAAGCGCGTGTTCTATCCCGGCCGCGCCGACCATCCCCAGGCGGCGGTGGCGCGCAAGCAGATGAGCGGCGGCGGCAACATGATGGCGTTCGAGATCGCCGGCGACAAGGCGCGCGCCTTCGAATTCCAGCGCCGGCTGCGGCTGATCGACATCTCCAACAATTTGGGCGACGCCAAGAGCCTGATCACCCACCCCGCCACCACCACCCATCAATCGGTCGCGGTCGAGGAGCGGGCGCGGCTTGGCATCACCGACGGCCTCTTGCGGCTGTCGGTCGGGCTGGAAGACCCCGAGGATATCGTCGACGATCTGCGCCAGGCGCTGGGAACGAATTAACGCGCGAGCGCTTGGCGCGAGCGGGCGAATCGGCGAGGCTGCGGCCATGGCGCGGCTCTATTTCGCCTATGGCTCGAACATGGACCTCGAACAGATGGCCGAGCGCTGTCCGGGTTCGCGGGCGCTGGGCCCGGCGCGGCTCGACCATTGGACGCTGTTCCCGATGAGCCAGGGCTACGCCACCATCCAGCCCCGCCGCGGCCAGGCCGTGCATGGCGTGCTGTGGGAGCTGCTGCCGGCCGATGAGCGGGTGCTGGACGGCTACGAAGGCGTGTCGGGCGGCTGGTACGTCAAGCGGATGGTGACGACCCGTCCGCCTTCGGGCCGCGCCCGCCGCGCCTTGGTCTATGTCGGCAGCAACAAAGTCGAGGGATCGCCCAAGCGGCCCTATTGGGATCTGGTGCTGGCGGCGGCGCGACACTGGAACTTGCCGCCCGATCACCTCGATCGGCTCGGGTCGTTCCTGCGATGAGCCGGCTGGTCGCCGTCCTGGGACCGACCAATACCGGCAAGACCCATTTCGCGGTCGAGCGCATGCTGGGCCATTCCTCCGGCATCATCGGCCTGCCGCTGCGGCTGCTGGCGCGCGAGATTTACGATCGCATCGTCGCCCTCAAGGGCGCGCGCGCCACGGCCCTGGTCACCGGCGAGGAAAAGATCGTCCCGCCCCATCCGCAATACTGGGTGGCGACGGTCGAGGCCATGCCGCTGGACCGCGACTACGCCTTCCTGGCGGTCGACGAGATCCAGCTTTGCGCCGACGCCGAGCGCGGCCATGTCTTCACCGACCGGCTGTTGCATGCCCGCGGCCGCGAAGAGACCATGGTGATGGGCGCGGACACCATCCGGCCGCTGCTCAAGCGGCTGGTGCCGCGTTGCGAGATCATCAGCCGGCCGCGGTTTTCGCGCCTGACCTGGTCGGGCGCGCGCAAGCTTTCGCGCCTGCCGCCGCGCAGCGCCGTGGTCGGGTTCTCGGCCGAGCGGGTCTACGCCATCGCCGAATTCCTGCGCCGCCAGCGCGGCGGTGCGGCGGTGGTGCTGGGCGCACTAAGCCCGCGCACTCGCAATGCCCAGGTGGCGATGTTCCAGTCCGGCGAGGTCGATTTCCTGGTCGCGACCGACGCCATCGGCATGGGCCTCAACATGGATGTCGATCACGTCGCCTTCGCCGATCGGGTCAAGTTCGACGGCCGCGCCCATCGCCGGCTGGAGGCGGTCGAGATCGGCCAGATCGCCGGTCGTGCCGGCCGGCACATGAACGAGGGCAGTTTCGGCGTCACCGCCGAGCTGGAGGAGTTCGAGCCCGAGCTGATCGAGCGGATCGAGAATCACCGCTTTCCCGAATTGACGCGGTTGGCCTGGCGCAATGCGGCGCTGGAGTTCGGCTCGGTCGGGGCACTGCAACGCAGCCTGGAAGCGCGCCCGGTGCTGCCCGGTTTGGTGCGCATGCGCGAGGCCGAGGACCAGGCGGCGTTGCGCGAACTTGGCCGCGAGGCCGAGATCGCGGCGCTGGCGGTGTCGCCCGATCGGGTGCGCCTGTTGTGGGAAGTGTGCCGGATTCCCGATTTCCGCAAGACCATGTTCGAGGCTCATTTGCGGCTGCTGGGGCGGATCTACCGCCACCTCGCCGGCCCGGAGGAAAAGCTGCCGGCCGATTGGGTGGCGGATCAGATCCAAAGGCTGGATCGGGTCGAGGGCGATGTCGACACGCTGGTCGCGCGCCTGGCCCATGTCCGAAGCTGGACCTATATCAGCCATCGGCCCGGCTGGATCGCCGATGCCCGGCATTGGCAGGAGCAGGCGCGCGCGGTCGAGGACCGGCTGTCGGATGCGCTGCATGCGCGGCTTGCGCAGCGCTTCGTCGATCGCCATGCGGCGCGGCTTGGGCGCGGCGCCGGCGCCGAGGAGAGCCTGGCTTTCGTCGACCATGGCGGCAATCTGATCGTGGCCGAGTCCGTGATCGGGCGGGTCGAGGGCTTCCGGCTGGCAGTGGATGCGGCGCATGCCGGCCCGGATTCGCGCCGCTTGCGGGCGGCGGCGATGCCGGCCGTGCGTGCGGAACTGGCGATGCGGGTGGCGGCGCTGGAGAACGAGGACGACGACGAGTTCCTGCTTGAGCCCGACGGCGCGGTACGCTGGCGCGAGGCGGTGGTCGCTCGGCTTGAGGCAGGACCGACGATCCTGAGACCCGGTCTTAAGCCGATCGGAGACGAGGCGCTGGATTCGGCGCAGCGCGAGCGGGTGCGGGTCCGGCTTGCGGCCTGGATCGGACGGCGGATCGAAAACGTGTTGGCGCCGCTGGTGCGATTGGCCGCGGCCGAGTTGCCGGGCGGCGCGCGCGGCGTCGCCTTTCGCCTGGCCGAGGCCGGCGGCACGATCCGGCGCGGCGATCTTCACCCGCCGCGTCCCGAGCGCAAGGCGCTGCAAGTCCTGGGCGCGGTCTTGGGCGATGCCGATATTTTCCTGCCCGCGCTGCTCAAGCCGCGGCGGCGGGATTTCCTGGGTTTGCTTTGGACCATCAAGCATGGCGGCGTCCGACCGACGATTCCGGCGGCGGCGCAGCGCGTCGCGCGCGAGACGGGAGCGGCCGAGGGCGTCTATGCGGCGATGGGATTTCGCGGCGCGGGCGCAGTGCTGTTCCGGCTCGATCTTCTGCAACGCCTCGCGATCGCTGCGGCGCGGTTCGCCCAGGGCGGTCCGGTGATGGCGACGGCCCAATTGGCGGCTGCGGCGGGTTGGCGTGCCGAGGATTTGGCCGTGGGGTTGGCGACGCTGGGCTATCGTCCGCGCCAGACCCAGTTTGGGATCAGCTACGCAAAGCCTCGCCGGTCGCGTACGCATGCGGCTCCCGCCGGCGATACGCCCTTCGGCGCCTTGCGCGCGCTGATCGATCGCAAGGCATGAACCAAGAGTCGATTCGGCTGGACAAATGGCTGTGGCAGGCGCGGTTCTGCAAGACGCGGGCCTTGGCGGCGAAGACGGTCGAACGCGGCGGCATCCGCCGCAACGGCGAATCGACCCGCAAGCCCCACGCCCAGCTGCGCGTCGGCGACGTGTTGACCCTGGCCATCGGCCGCGAGGTGCGAGTGGTCAAGGTGCTGGCGCTGGGACAACGGCGCGGACCCGCCAGCGAAGCACGCGGGCTCTACGATCTGCTAGGGCATGATCGACCTGTCTTGAGCCCCATGGTTCAAGACAGGTCGTGAATCATGCCCTCGTATCCCGCTCCGGACCGCGATCCGCGGTTTGCATGGAATAGCGTCGGCGATTCCATGCAAACCGATCGCGGTCTGGAACCCGCGACAAATCCGCGCGCCGCTGAAGGTTGAACCTGCGATTCCAGCATGCTAGTCAGCCCCGCCACCCCTGCTCGCTTCCGGAACTTCCGCCATGACCTATATCGTCAAGGACCAGTGCATCAAGTGCAAGTACATGGACTGCGTCGAGGTCTGCCCGGTCGACTGCTTCTACGAGGGCGAGAACATGTTGGTGATCCACCCCGACGAATGCATCGATTGCGGGGTGTGCGAGCCGGAATGCCCGGTCGAAGCAATCGTGCCTGATACCGATACCGGGCTTGAAAAATGGCTGGAGCTGAACCGCGAGTACTCGACCAAGTGGCCCAACATCACCCGCAAAGGTACGCCGCCCGGGGATTCGGACAGCTTCAAGGACCAGGCCGGGAAATTCGAGAAATATTTCTCGGCCAAGCCGGGCAAGGGTACTTGAATCGTCGGAATTGTCGCCGGCTGTCCGGCGTTTGTGGTAAAATCGCCAGTCTTCAGCAGTCTGTTGGCAGGTTGTATCGGTTACGTCCCGATTTGATTCGAGTCCGAAACAAACGCGATAATCGGCGGATGCGCTGGATATTGATGCGCGCCCGACCGATTTTGGGGGAGTGATGGCCAGCAAGTCGAAAAAATCCAAGCCAAGCGGAAAACCAGCCGCCAAAGCCAAGGGCAAGTCCAAACCCAAGGCCAAAACGGCGGCAGTCAAGAAGGCGACGCCGGCCAAGCCTGCACTTGCGCCCAAGAAACTGCCTCCGAAACCGGCCCAGCCGCAGCCTGTAGGTCCGGTCAAGCCGGGCATGATTCGGCCCGGCCAGCCGATGCGGCCGGGCATGCGGCCAGAACTGATCCGCCAGCCCTCGAAGCAAGTCAATTTCAAGGTCGAGGAATATGTGGTCTATCCCACCCACGGCGTCGGCCGCGTGACCGGCATCGAGAATCTGTTGGTCGGCGGCGAGAAGCACACGCTTTATGTCGTGCTGTTCGACAAGGAAAAGATGACCTTGCGCATCCCGATCGGCAAGGTCAGCGAGACCGGCATGCGGCGGCTGTCGACCCCGAAGGAGATGAACGCCGCGATCGCCGCGCTCAAGGGCCGCTCGCGCATTCGCCGCACCATGTGGAGCCGTCGCGCCCAGGAATACGACGCCAAGATCAATTCGGGCGACCCCATCGCCATCGCCGAGGTGGTGCGCGATCTGCACCGCAATGTCGGCCAACCCGAGCAATCCTACAGCGAGCGCCAGCTTTACGAGGCGGCGCTGGCGCGCATGGCGCGCGAGCTGGCGGCGGTCGAGAAGATCGATGAGGAAACCGCGACCGAAAAGCTGGAAGCGGTGCTGAAGGCGGCGTGAGCGAGAGCGCGGTCCGCCCCGCGGCCGACGTCTTCGCGGTCCTGAGCGAGGCCCGCCGGGTCTGGGCGGTAGCGGCAGTCCACGGCGAGGCGGCGCGGTTGGCGGCCTTGCATCGTGCGCTCGAGCCGCGTTTCCTTCACGGCGATCGGCTGGTCTATTGCGGCAATTTGATCGGCCAAGGGCCCGACAGCGCCGGCGCGATCGACGAGGCGCTGCGGCTTCGGCGCCGGCTGTTGGCGCGGCCGGGGATGGAGGCGGCGGATTTCGCCTTCCTGCGCGGCGGCCAAGAGGAAATGTTCCAGAAGCTGCTGACCTTGCATTACGCCGTCAACCCGCCCGAAGTGTTCGATTGGATGGCGCGCCAGGGCGTGAATGCGACCCTGGCAAGCTATGGCGAGTCGGCAGAAACGCTGCGGCACACGTTCAGGCTGGGCGCGCAGTCGATCGCGCGCTGGACGGTGGCGATGCGCGAGCGCATCCGCGCCCATCCCGGGCATGAGGAGTTTTTCGGCGCCCTGCGCCGCGCCGCCTTCACCGCCGATCGCAAACTCTTGTTCGTCAATGCCGGCATCGACGGCGCGCGGCCGCTCGATTCCCAAGGGGATGCGTTCTGGTGGGGCGGCACGGGCTTCAACGCGCTCGAGGCGCCATTCGAGTCCTTCCGCCTGTTGGTGCGGGGTTATGACCGCGGGCGCGGCGGCGTCGCGGTGGGCAATTTCAAGGCCAGCTTGGATGGCGGCTGCGGCTTCGGCGGGGCGCTGAATGCCGCCTGTTTCGTCTCGACCGGCGAGGCGGTCGAGTGGATCGAGGCGTGAGCGGCGCTGACACGATCTATGCGCTGTCAAGCGGCAGCGGTCGCGCCGGGGTAGCGGTCATACGGATTTCGGGGTCGGGCGCAGGTCGGGCGCTGGCGGCGCTGTGCGGGGAGCTTCCGCCGCCGCGGGCGGCGCGGCTGAGGGATCTGCGCCGGCCTGGCGACGGTGCGATTTTGGATCGCGGCTTGGTGCTGTGGTTTCCGGGGCCGGCGAGTTACACCGGGGAAGACATGGCCGAGCTGCAGATCCATGGCGGGCGCGCGGTGATCGCGGCGGTACTGGCTGCGCTTGGCAGCGTGGCGGGCTTGAGGCCGGCGGTGCCGGGGGAATTCACCCGGCGCGCATTCGATCGCGGCAAGCTCGACCTGGCGCAGGTCGAGGGATTGGCCGACCTGATTTCCGCCGAGACCGAGGTCCAGCGGCGCCAGGCCTTGCGCCAGGCCGAAGGCGTGCTGGGCCGAGCGATTGCGGCCTGGCGGGAGGCCATGATCGGGTTGTCGGCGCGCCTGGAGGCCGCGATCGATTTTCCCGAAGACGATCTGCCCGAGAATCTGATCGAGACCGTCAAGGCTGGGCTTGTGCCCTTGAGCCAAGCGATCGCCATGGCCTTGGAGGATGCGGGGCGGGGCGAACGACTGCGGGCCGGGCTATCGCTGGCGATTCTTGGACCGCCCAATGCCGGCAAGTCGACCTTGCTGAACTGGCTGGCCGGACGCGATGCAGCCATCGTTGCCCCAGAGGCGGGGACGACGCGCGATGTGATCGAGGTGCATTTGGATCTGGGCGGGGTGGCGGTGACGGTGGCCGATACGGCGGGGCTGCGGGAATCGTCGAACGCGATAGAGTCGGAAGGTGTCAGGCGCGCCCGGGGCTGGGCCGAATCGGCCGATATCAGGCTCTTGGTTCTGGATGCGGCCAGCCGACCGCTGGTGCGGAAAGAGCTTGGCGATCTCGCCAATCGGGCGGAAATTGTCGCGATCAATAAAATCGACCTTGGGCCCTTGGTGGAGGTCCCGGAGCAATGGTTAAAGATCAGTCTCAAGACTGGCCAAGGACTCGAATCGCTTCTGCAACGATTGAGGAATCTGGCGGTGGAACGGGTGGCTGGGGGGGCGGATCCGCTGATCGTGAGAGAGCGGCAGCGCCACGCGCTCGGCGAGGTGCAGACGGCTTTGGAGCGGGCCAGCACCGCTTTGACGGTCGAGCTGATGGCCGAAGACCTGCGGCTGGCGATGCGCGGTCTCGGCCGGATCACCGGCGAGGTGGACATCGAGGATGTATTGGATCGGATTTTCGCCGAGTTCTGCATCGGCAAATAGCGTGTTTCACGTGAAACCAAGCGCTTAATCCTTTACCTGGCGCGGCTCTCCGACTATTTAAGGCGCCGATGTCGTCTTGGGATGTGATCGTGGTCGGCGCCGGCCATGCCGGCTGCGAGGCTGCTGCGGCCTCGGCGCGCATGGGCGCCAGTACTTTGCTTTTGACCCATCGTCTGGACACGATCGGCGAGATGTCCTGCAATCCGTCCATTGGCGGAATCGGCAAGGGGCATCTGGTGCGCGAAGTCGACGCCCTTGACGGATTGATGGGGCGGGTAGCCGATCAGGCCGGGATCCAATTCCGCATGCTGAACCGACGGAAGGGTCCGGCCGTCAGGGGTCCGAGGGCCCAAGCCGATCGCAAGCTTTACCGGGCGGCGATGCAACAGGCTTTGCCCGAGCAGAGTGGCTTGACCATCATCGCCGATCCGGTCGAGGCGCTGGAGGTCGAGCAGGGTCGGGTCCGGGCGGTGGTGACAGGGTCTGGGGCCCGCCATGCCGGGGGTGCCGTGGTCCTGACCACAGGTACTTTTTTGCGCGGATTGATGCATGTCGGAGAGCGCCAGTCCCCGGGCGGCCGGGCTGGTGACGCCCCGGCGGTCGGACTGGCGCACAGCCTCATCGCCCATGGCTTCAAGCTTGGGCGGCTCAAGACCGGGACGCCACCGCGGCTCGACGGTCGTACCATCGATTGGAAGCGGACGACAATCCAGCCAGGCGATCCCGATCCAGTTCCATTTTCTTTTGTAAATCAAAGAATTACCCAGAGTCAAGTGCCCTGCTGGATTACCCATACCAGTGACGCCGGCCATGACCTGATCCGATCCAATATTCACCGGGCGCCGATGTATTCCGGGCAGATTCAAAGCGCTGGCCCACGCTACTGCCCCTCGATCGAAGACAAGGTGGTGCGGTTCGCCGACCGCTCACGACATCAGATATTCCTGGAACCGGAGGGTCTAGACGATCCGACCATCTACCCGAACGGCATTTCGACCTCATTGCCTGAGGACGTTCAACGCCAGCTCTTGGGTACGATACCGGGGCTAGAGCAGGCTGTGATGCTGAAGCCGGGTTATGCGATCGAGTATGATTACATCGACCCCCGAGAGCTGCAACCCTGGTTGGAGACCAAGCGGATTGGCGGCCTGTTTCTTGCCGGCCAAATCAACGGCACGACGGGATACGAAGAGGCCGCAGCGCAAGGCATCGTCGCCGGCATCAATGCCGCGAAAATTGCGGGTGGCGGTCAAGCAATATCGATCGACCGCGCGACCGGGTATATCGGAGTCATGATCGACGACTTGGTGACGCGAGGTGTGACCGAGCCCTATCGAATGTTTACGTCGCGCGCCGAGTATCGTCTGACTCTGCGCTCCGACAACGCCGATCAGCGCCTGACTCCATTGGGCATGACATGGGGCTGCGTCAGCAGTGAACGCAGAAATCGATTCGAAACCAAAATGATTAATGTGGGTCGGCTCCGATCCCAATTAGGAGATCTCAAGATCAGCCCGTCGCGGGCGGAGCATTTTGGAGTCTCGGTCAATTTGGACGGCGTCATGCGCTCGGCTGCCGACTTGATGCGCGTGCGCGGTGTCGATTTCAGGCGCTTGGTGGAAATTTGGCCCGAGTTGAGTTGGGCGAGTGCAGACATTGCAGAGCAAGTCGAGATTGATTCCCTTTATTCAGGCTATCTCGATCGGCAGGAATCCGACGTGCTGGCCTTTCGGCGCGACGAGTCTCTGGCCATACCTGAGGATCTGAATTATGACCAAGTAAGCGGGCTATCGCATGAGGCTCGTCTGAAGCTAAAGGCGGGAAGGCCTGGAACTCTCGGTATTGCAAGCCGAATTCCGGGAATCACCCCGGCTGCCATAGCTACGCTCTTGGCCCATGTGAGGCGGCGGCGGGCTGTTGCGTGAGCCCGGAAGAATTCCGAGTCATTGCCGATGTTTCACGTGAAACATTGGTTCGGTTTGAGAGCTATGCCGGCTTACTGGCGAAGTGGCAACGGAAAATCAATCTGATCTCCAATTCGACTCTGGATGATATCTGGGGGCGGCATTTCTGGGATTCTGCCCAGCTCGGGCCTTTGGCGCCATCAGGCGCACGAATCTGGCTCGATCTTGGTAGTGGCGCCGGATTCCCCGGCCTAGTCCTGTCGATCATGGGTGCGCCCGAAGTTCACCTGGTCGAGTCGGATTCGCGCAAGGCGGCGTTTTTGCGGGAGGCTGCGCGGATCTCGGACTCGGCCGCGCGGGTTCACGCTGTCCGCGCCGAGTCGCTGGCGCCGTTTCGGGCAGACGTCATAACGTCGCGCGCGCTGGCTTCGGTCAATGTTGTACTGAAGCTGGCTGCTCCATTCTGTAGTGCCGATACCACCATCCTCCTCTTGAAATCGGATACTGTAGAAAGTGAATTGACAGAGGCTCGCAGATATTGGAAAATTGCGCATGTTGAGATTCTGCCTAGCCGGAGCAATCCGTCTGGCCGGATTTTGCGCTTAAGGGGGATCCGACATGAAGCGACTGGGTGAAGCGTCCAAACCGCGTATCATTGCCGTCTCGATGCAAAAGGGCGGGGTAGGCAAGACGACAACTTCGATCAACCTGGCTACGGCGTTGGCCGCATGCGCTAAGCCGACACTGCTGATCGACATCGATCCGCAGGGCAATGCTTCTACCGGCCTCGGGATCGATAAGACCCGCCGCGCCAAATCGACCTATGAAGTCCTAGGCGGCGTATTCTCTATTCCCGAGTCTATCCAAAAAAGCAACATCCCCGGTCTCGATATCGTGCCTTCCTCGGTCGATTTGGCAGGAGCCGAGCTGGAGCTGATCGATGTACCCCGACGGGCCCACCGCCTAAAGGACGCCTTGGTCTCGATGGGGGACCAAGTCAATGCTTATGACTATATCCTGATCGACTGTCCACCTTCGCTTAACCTCTTGACCCTGAATGCCATGGTCGCAGCGCAGGCGGTCTTGGTTCCATTGCAGTGCGAGTTTTATGCCCTGGAGGGCCTGAGCCAATTGTTGCGAACCATCGAGCGGGTGCGCAATGCATTCAATCCTGAACTCGAATTGCAAGGCATTGTTCTTACTATGTTCGATAAGCGTAATCGGCTGTCGGATCAGGTCGCCGACGATGTTCGGAACCATATGCCCGAGAAGGTCTATCAGACTGTGATCCCGCGCAATGTCCGTGTGTCCGAAGCCCCCTCGCATGGCAAGCCGGCTTTGATCTATGATTTCCGCTGCCCGGGCAGCCAGGCCTATATCCAATTGGCGCGCGAACTGCTGCGGCGCGAAGGCGATCTGACACCCACGGCGGAGGCGGCCTGACCATGGTCGAAGAAGCGCGAACGGGGGGAACCGGCAAGGGTCTGGGTCGCGGCCTGTCGGCCTTGCTGGGCGACGATGTCGCCCGCCCGGCATCGCCCGAGCGCTCGGGCGAGGCCCCCCGCAGCGCCCGCGAGCTGCCGATCGAACAAATCCGACCTTCGCCGTTCCAGCCGCGCCGGGTGTTCGACGAAACAGCGCTCGAGCAGTTGACACACTCGATTCGCGACAAGGGCGTGATCGAGCCGCTGATCGTCCGCCGTACCGGCACCGACAGCTACGAGATCATCGCCGGCGAACGCCGCTGGCGCGCGGCGCAGCGTGCACAGCTGCACACCGTGCCGGTGGTGCTCAAGGATCTGACCGACGCCCAGGTGCTGGAAGTCGCGCTGATCGAAAATCTGCAGCGCGAGGACCTCAGGCCGTTGGAGGAGGCCGAAGGCTATTCGCGGCTGTTGGAGCAGTTCGCTTATACTCAAGAGCAATTGGCCGACGCCGTCGGCAAGAGCCGCAGCCATGTCACCAACATGCTGCGCTTGCTGGGCCTGCCGGCGCCGATCAAGACCATGCTCGATTCCGGCGCCTTGACCGCGGGCCATGCCCGGCCCTTGCTCGGCCTGTCCGATCCCTTGCCGGCCGCGCGCAAAATCGCCGATCGCAAGATGTCGGTGCGCCAGGCCGAGGACCTGGTGCGGCGCCTGTCGGAAAGCCCGCGCCGCAAGGCCAAGACTCGCAAGTCCAAAGGCGCCGCCGCCGCGGCTCCGGCCGAAGCCCGGCCAGCGACGGCCAAGGATGCCGATACCATCGCGTTGGAAAACGACCTGACCGCCGCGCTCGGATTGCCGGTGTCGATCACCTTCGATCCGGCGGAGGGCGGCACGTTGACCATCCACTACACCACGCTCGATCAACTCGACGAGCTGATCGGCAAATTGGCCGGTTAAGCCTTCCAGTTCGTCAGCGCCGCCAGCACCGCCTCGCGCACGTCGTTCCAATCGCCCGGCTTGGATTGGCGGAAAAGCCTGAGATCCGGATACCAGGGCGTGCGTTCGCCTTCGAGGCCCCAGCGCCAATCCGGCATGGCGCGCAGCAGCACCCAGCACGGTCGCCCCAGCGCGCCCGCCAGATGCGCGGTGGCGGTGTCGACCGTGACAACAAGGTCGAGTTCGGCCATGACCCGGGCGGTGGCCGCGAAATCGGCGAGGCTGCCGGTCGGGTCGGTCACGCGGGCCGCGAGCTTCGAGCGCGCCAGTTCGTCCTTGCCGTCCCCGAACTGAAGCGACACCCAGGCGCCGCGGGATTCGATCAGCGGCCCGAACCAATCCAGGCTCAGGCTGCGCCTGCGGTCGTTGACATGCCCGGCGGCGCCCCGCCAGGCGAACCCGATCCGAGGCTTGCCAGGCGGCAAGATCGTCGCTGCTGGCCCTTCGGCGCGCACATAAGGCCCCGACCAGGGTACCGACTCCAAGGTCGTTCCAAGCCGATAGGGCAGGCTCATCATCGGTAGCCAATAATCGGTCTCGGGCAGGGGCTGGCCTTGAGCGATGGCCGCCTCGACGCCGGCGACCGTGGCGGCCAAGCTCGCCAGTACCGGCTGAACTTCGACCGTCACAAGCGCGCCGCGCGCGGCCAAGATCGGCACATAGCGCAGCATCTGAACGACGTCGCCCAGGCCCTGCTCGGCAACAAGCAAGATCCGGCGCCCGGCGAGATCCTCGCCTAGCCACTCCCGGGCCGCGATCGGCGGCAGGCCCGGCCGGGCAGCCTGCGCCGTCCGCCGCGATTCGTACTTGGCGAAGCCGCCGGCATAGTCGCCCTTCAGCAGCAGCGCGAGCGCCAGATTGAAATGCGCCGGTCCGAATTCGCCGTCGCGGCCGATGGCGATGCGCAGCCGCGCGATCGCCTCGTCGAGAAAACCCGCCTCCTTCAGCGCAACCGCGTGGTTGAGCCGATAATGCGGCAGCGGATCGAGCTTGAGCGCATGCTCGTGCGCCTCGATCGCCCCCGCGTCGTCGCCCGCATCCCCCAGCGCCAAGCCAAGATTGTTCCAGCCATGGGCATAGCCCGGCTGGACGGCGACCGCGCGCCGCGCCGCCGCCAAAGCCTCGCCGCTTCGCCCTTGCCGCGCCAACACCGCCGCCAAATTGGCCCAAGCCGGGGCATGGCCCTGGGCCAATTCGATCGCGCGGCGGAAGTGGCTTTCGGCGGCTTCGAACCGCTTGGCAGCCATCGCCGCCATGCCGTAGCCGTTCCAGCTCTCGGCATCGTTCGGCGCCAGCGCCACCGCGCGCGCATAGGCCGCCAGCGCCGCCTCGTGCCGGCCCAGCGCCGACAAGGACAGGCCGAGATTGCCATGCGCCGGCGCGAAATCCGACGCCAGTACGATGGCGCGCTCGAACGCCGGCACCGCCTCGTCATGCCGCCCGAGCGCCGCCAAGCAGCCGCCCAGGTTGTTGGCGGCGCCGACATGATTCGGCGCGAGGTCCAGCACGCGGCGGAACGCCGTCACCGCGCCCTGGCGGCGGCCGAGCAGGTTCAGCACCGCGCCGTAGTTGAACCACAGCTCGGCATTCGACGGATCGCGGCCGCTGGCGCGGGCAAGGTGGCGCTCGGCCTCGGCGGCGCGCCCGGTCTGGGCCAGCAGCACGCCGAGGAAATGCGCCGCATCGGCGTCGTCCGGCGCCTGCTTGAGGCGGGCGCGATAGATCGGCTCGGCCTGGTGCAGCCGCCCGGCGCGATGATGCGCCAGCGCCTCGCCCAGATCGACCGCGGTCATGCCGCGCGCCCGGCGCGCGCCGCCTGGGCCAGGCGCATCAGCGCGCGGGCGCAGATCGATTCCACCGGCATGCCGGCGGACTTGGACTCGAGTTCCGCCTCGGTCAGCAGATCGAGCGCCTGCAGCAGCCTGGGCGCGCTCCAGGCCACGATCTGGCGCTTGGTCGCGTCGCGTCGCTTCCAGAACAGGGGCGGCCGCAGTCGCGCCGCCGCGCTTTCGAAGGCCTGGCCCGAATCCAGCGCCGCGCGCAACTGGTGCAGGCGCTGGACGTGCCGCGCCGTCGCGCGCAGCAGATCGAGCGGCGCCTCGCCGCCCCTGAGACAGTGTCCGATGGCGCGATCCAGCGCGGCGTGATCGCCGCCGCAAGCGGCATCGGCGACGTCGTCCGGCGTCACCGCGGCACCGTCGCCGATCGCCGCCTCGACATCGGCCAGGCTTACGCTGCGCCCGCGACCGACATAAAGGCAAAGCTTCTCGAGCTCGCCCCGGGTCTGCAGCCGATCCGCCCCCAGCCGCGCCGCGAGGTCCGCGCGCGCCTCGGGGGCGATGCGCAGCTCGTGCGCCTTCAGCGCCTGGTCGATCAGGCGCTCGATCATCGCCGGATCGTCGGCATAGCAGGCGATCGCCGCCAGCGAGTCCTCGCCCTCGAACAACCGCCGCAAGGACGATCGCGAGCCGAGATCGCCGGCCGCGATCACCACCAGCGCATCGGTCGCGGGCGCTGCCAGAAGTCGTTCGACCGCCGGCGAAGCGGCATCGCCGCCGCCGCCGACGCGAACCAGTCGCTTTCCGGCGCCAAGGGTGGCCTGCGCCGCCTCGAGCGCCAGCCGCTCGGGCTCCTCGGCCAGGACCGCGCCGGTCAGCTCCGAGACCGCGAACGGATCGTTGGGATCGGGTACCGCCGCGCGCGCCAGCGCCAGCGCACGCTCGCTGACCAGGCCAGCATCGGGTCCGTAGATCAGAACCGCGCGGATGCGCGGATCGGGCCGCGCCAGAAAGGCCTCGACCTGGCGGGGGAGGAGTTTCACGCCCCGGCCCGCCGCCGGAAAAAGGCCGCCAGCCGCTGGGTTATGTCCGAAGCCAGATCGCGCGCGGCGCGGTCCTCGGCGTCGCGCTCGGCCATGATATTGGCGAAATCGGCCGACAGCGCGTTGAAGGCGGCGATGGTGTGCGAACGTCCCGCCAGCAGCGGCTCGCGTCGTTCGCCCGGCGGGGTCTGGCGGTCGAACAGGCGGAACTGGGCGCTGACGTAGAGATTGAAGCGGGTCACGGTGGCGTCGCGCTGCACGGCGACGCCGTCGCGCCGCGTGGTGACGACGACGTCGAGCTGATAGCGTGAATCCGCCAACTGTCCGCGCGGGGTGACCTGGTCGATCAGCGCGTTGCGCAGCTTCTGGCCGATGCGGTCGGGCATCGGCGCAATCCCGATCTCGGCCATTTCGGCCACGGTCTCGCGGCCCGCGCCCTCGCCGTAAAGCGGCTCGAAGCCGCAAGCCGCCAGCGCCAGGCAAAGCGTCAGCGCCAAGCGTCCGCTAGATCGCGATCGGTTCACAGGAAATCGCGCCCGCGATTCCCCATGAACCGTGCATCGCGGTCCAGAGGGGATACCAGGGCAAGATTCGCGTTTCGCCATGTTCGGTCGGGTTCGTGACGAAACGATCTTGCCCTAGAGGACGACATTCACCACCCGATTGGGCACCACGATCACCTTGCGGATCGGCTTGCTCTCGATGTAGCGCTTGACGTTGTCCTCGGCCAGCGCCGCCGCCTTGACCGCGTCCTCGGCCGAGTCGCGCGGCATGGCGATGGTGGCGCGCAGCCGGCCCATGACCTGGACCGCGATCATGGCGAGGTCGTCGCGCGCTAGGTCGGGATCGGCCTTGGGCCAGGGCTGGTCGACCAGCAGGGATTCGTGGCCGAGGCGCCGCCACATTTCTTCGGCCAGATGCGGCATCATCGGCCCGATCAGAACGGTCAGGGTCTCGAGCCCGAAGCGCCGCGCCGAGGCGGCGGCCGGATCGACGCCGGCGAACTGCTCGACCGCGTTGGCCAGGGCATAGATCTTGGCCACGGCGACGTTGAAGCGGAAGCTCTCGATCGATTCGGTGACTTGGGCGATGGCCTTGTGGATCTCGCGCAGCGGATCGCGCGCGCCGCCCGCGGCGTCGGGCCGGGCTGCGCCCTTGGCCGCGACCGGCCGTTCGGGCGAGGGCTCGTCGACCAAGCGCCACAGCCGCTGCACGAAGCGCCAGGCGCCCTGGGCGCCGGCCTCGGTCCATTCCAGATCGCGCTCGGGCGGCGAATCCGACAGCATGAACCAGCGCGCGGTGTCGGCGCCGTAGGCGGCGATGATGGCCGACGGCGCGACCACGTTCTTTTTCGATTTCGACATCACCTCGCGCCGGCCGATCGTGACCGGCTTGCCGCTGGCGATCTCGATCGCGCCGCCGCTCTCGTCCTTCTTCACTTCCTCGGGATAGAGCCATTTGCCCTCGGCCGAGCGATAGGATTCGTGCAGCACCATGCCTTGGGTGAACAGGCCGGCGAAGGGTTCGTCCAGCGCGGCATGGCCGGTCTTGCGCATGGCGCGGGTGAAGAAGCGCGAATAGAGCAGATGCAGGATGGCGTGTTCGATGCCGCCGATGTACTGGTCGACCGGCAGCCAGTAATCGACCTGGGCGCGCTCGGCCGGCACGTCGGCGCGCGGCGAGCAGAAACGCGCGAAGTACCAGGACGAATCGACGAAGGTATCGAGGGTGTCGGTGTCGCGTCGCGCCGGCTTGGCGCATCGCGGACAGGCGACATGCTTCCATGTCGGGTGATGGTCGAGCGGACTGCCCGGACGGTCGAAGGCCACGTCCTCGGGCAGCGACACCGGCAGATCCTTGGCCGGTACCGGGACGATGCCGCAGGCGGCGCAATGGATCACCGGAATCGGACAGCCCCAATAGCGCTGGCGCGACACGCCCCAATCGCGCAAGCGCCAAGTCACCGTGCCGCGGCCCTGACCGAGCGCTTCCAGCTTGGCGATGGCGGCGCGCTTGGCGTCGGCGACTTCGAGGCCGTCGAGGAATCCGGAATTGATCGCCCGGCCGATTTCGTCGGTATAGGCTTCGGCGCCGATGGCGAAACTTTTCGCCTCGCGCTCGGGCGGCAGCACGACGGGGATGACCGGCAGGCCGTATTTGCGGGCGAAGTCGAGATCGCGCTGGTCGTGCCCCGGACAGCCGAAGATGGCGCCGGTGCCGTATTCCATCAGCACGAAATTGGCGACATAGACCGGCACGCTCCGCGCGGGATCGAAGGGATGGATGGCGCGCAGCCCGGTGTCGATGCCTTTCTTCTCGGCGGTCTCCAGCGCCACCGCCGAGGTGCCGCTTTGCCTGGTCTCGGCGACGAAGGCGGCCAGGTCCCGGTTCTTCGCCGCCAGTTCGCGCGCCAGCGCGTGTTCGGGCGACAGCGCCAGGAAGCTGGCGCCGAACAGCGTGTCGGGCCGGGTCGAGAACACCTCGATCGCATCGTCGCGGCCCTGCAGCCGGAACTTGAATTGCGCGCCCTCGGAACGGCCGATCCAATTCGCCTGCATCAGCCGCACGCGCTCGGGCCAGCGATCCAACTTGTCCAAGGCCGCCAGCAGATCGGGCGCATAGGCGGTGATGCGGAAGAACCATTGCGCCAATTGGCGCTTTTCGACCGGCGCCCCCGAACGCCAGCCGCGGCCTTCGATCACCTGCTCGTTGGCCAGGACGGTCTGGTCGACCGGATCCCAATTGACCCAGGATTCCTTGCGATAGGCCAGGTCGGCGGCGAGGAAATCGAGGAACAGCCGCTGCTGCTGGGCGTAATAGCCGGGATGGCAAGTGGCCAATTCGCGCCGCCAGTCCAGCGACAGCCCCATGCTCTTGAGTTCCTGGCGCATGGCGGCGATGTTGTCGTAAGTCCAGCGCGCCGGATGGACGCGCGAATCGCGCGCGGCGTTCTCGGCCGGCAGGCCAAAGGCGTCCCAGCCCATCGGATGCAGCACGTTGAAGCCTTGGGCGCGCTTGTAGCGGGCGATGACGTCGCCGAGCGTATAGTTGCGCACGTGACCCATATGGATGCGCCCGCTCGGGTACGGAAACATTTCAAGAACATAATATTTCGGGCGGCTGGGATCGGCTTGGCTGGCAAAGCTCTGCAATTCAGTCCAGCGGGCCTGCCATTTGGCTTCGACCTCGCCCGCATTGTAGCGCGACATCACGACCGTCCACCCCGACCGAATCGCCGGGTCTCAAGCGAAGGAATGCGACGCCGCGGTTCTTACTTGACGGGCGTGCTCATGCGCAACTGGCGAGCGCGCATGAGGATGGCATTTTCCAGGTCGGTCACGGTGCCGGGATTGACCGGGCTTTCGACCCAGTTCTGGGCGCCGGCTTGTTTCTGCCGGAAAACCGCCACTTTCAGGCCATCGGCCCGCAGCCTGCGATCGAGAATGTAGACCGTCATCTTGTAGCGTTCGCCCGCCGCCTCGGGCGGCGAATACCAGTCGGTGATGATCACGCCGCCAAAAGGATCGGCCGAAGCCAAGGGCATGAAGGCCAAGGTGTCGAGCGAGGCCCGCCACAGAAAACCGTTGATGCCGATGCCGGCTCCGCCGACACCGTCATCCGATTTCTTGCCGAGCTGAACCCCGCCCTCCCCACCCAGCACCGACTGCCGGTCCTTGGGGAAAGGGGTGTTGCCTTTGCCGCGGCCTTCGGTCGGCGGGTACTCGTATTCGGCCCCGGCTTGCTCGGTCGCGCCATAGCACGCCGCGAGGCCGAGGCTGAGACCCAAAGCCGCCACCACGGCCCGAACTCTCGCCATGCCTGTTCCTTGCCGCAATCTGCCGATTCCGTGCTGCATCCCGGTCCTCAATAGCCGACCCGGACGGCATAATACAAGCCCTCAGCCCACTGTGACAATAGCGCAACAGGCCCTGGGCAATTACTGCCTAAGCGGTTATCGCGCCTTGACCTTCGACGGCAACAGAGGCTCTACTGCATCCATCGTGCATTGTGAGTCGGCTTTCGCGTGCGCGTGACCAGTTAATGCCGTGAAGGAGAGAGAGGCAATGAAGAAGTTTCTGTATGGGACGTCGGCGCTGATCGCGGCTGGCCTGTTGGCCGGTCCGGCTTTCGCTCAGCAGGCCGCGCCCGCGAAGAAGGCGGCCGAAAAGCTGCAACTCGGCATCACCGGCTACTGGGTGATGAACTACGTTGTCGCCAGCCAAGACGAGCGTGGCAGGCTGCCGCTGTCCGCGACGTCGAACAATTTCACCAACCAGGGCGGCACGGGTTGCGGCACGCCTCCGCGTCGTCGTAACCACTCGATGTTCAACGAGGGCGAGGTCCACTTCCAGGGCCAGACCACGCTGGACAACGGCGTCAAGGTCGGCCTGCGCGTCGAGTTGGAAGCCTCGCGTAACCCGGGCTCCGCAGCCACCACGGCGAACGGCACCGGCAACGGCGGCACCGAGACCACCGGCAACTTCGACAGCAACATCGACCAGACCTTCGCTTGGTTCGATGGCGCGATGGGCAAGGTCGAGATGGGTCAGACTTGGGGCGCTGCCTTCAACATGCAGTACAACGGCCCGACCCCGATCCCGGGCTTCGGCAACTTCGCCAACCAGGCCCCGCTTCTGGCCCCGGGCAATAGCGCGAACGGCACGAACGCGGCCTCGACGCCGATCTACAACATCGGCGGCGGGTTCGACGATCGTAACCAGAAGGTGGCGATCTACACTCCGCGCTTCTATGGCATCCAGATCGGCGTGTCCTACACGCCCGACACTGACGCCAATGCGCGGTCCGGCAACCAGGTCGACCAGATGAACATGGACAACAATGCTGGCGCGCAAAGCCAGATTGTCCAGTACGGCCTGAACTACCGCGAGAAGTTCGGCGGGGTCCAGCTGGGTCTGTCGGCCGGCTACCTGAAGGCCAGCGCCGAGCCCTGCACCAACAGCGCGTTCCTCGACTGCAAGTCGACCGCGAACGGCATCACCGTCGACGATCGTCGTCAGTGGGCCGTGGGCGGCAACGTCTCGTTCTCGGGCGTCACCCTGGGCGGTACCTACAAGCACGACAACCAGGGCCTCAAGAACCCGGGCCGCGAAACCGTGACTTGGCAGCTGTCGGGCAACTACAAGTGGAACGAATGGACCTTCGGCCTCGAATACATCAAAGTCGAGGCGGAAGCCACCACCACCACCAATACCACCAACATGCGCATTCACACCGACACGCTTGATATGTGGATGATCGGCGCGATCTACAACGTCGGGCCGGGCATCGACTTCTACGGCGGCGTGATCAGGGCCGATTGGGCGAACGGCGACCCGACGGTCTCTGGCGACACCAAGCTGGCTCAGGAGAACAAGGCGACCTACTACGTCGTCGGTACGCGCCTGCTGTTCTAGCCTGATCGGCGACTACGGTACTGGGGAGCGGGCTTCGGCCCGCTCCCTTTGTTTTTGGGGGTCGGCATGACCATCGAAGCGGCTCTTGCGGACATAGGCGGGCGTATCGCCCGGGCTTGCGCCGGCGCCGGGCGCAATCCGAACGAAGTTTGCCTGATCGCGGTCAGCAAGACCGTGGCCGATGCGCGGCTCGACGCCGCCCTGGCGGCCGGCCAGATCGATTTCGGCGAAAACCGGGTGCAGGAAGCCGCCGGGAAATGGCCGCAACGGCGTGCCGCGCATCCCAGCCTGCGGCTGCACCTGATCGGCCCCTTGCAGACCAACAAGGCCAAGGATGCGCTCGGACTGTTCGATGCCATCCACAGCCTGGATCGGCCGCGGTTGGCCGAGACCCTGGCGCGCCTCGTTCCGGACCTGCCCCGACCGCCGGAGCTTTTCGTCCAGGTCAACACCGGAGAAGAACCGCAGAAATCCGGCATTCTGCCGCGGGATGCCGACGCCTTCATCGCCCGCTGCCGGGATCAATGGAAGCTGCCGGTGACGGGGCTGATGTGCATCCCGCCGGCCGAGCGGATCCCCGCGCCGCATTTCGCGCTTTTGGGCCAGATCGCCCGGCGCCACGGCCTTGCCAAGCTCAGCATGGGGATGAGTGCCGACTTCGAACAGGCCGTCATGCTTGGCGCGACTCATATCCGGATCGGCAGCGCCATTTTCGGCGCCCGCGATACCGCCACGAACGCGCAAGGTTGAAACGGCGGGTTCGCGCCCACCGACATGTCCCGGCTGCGCATCCGGACGGGTCCGAGGGCATGATCGATCGGTCTTGAACCATGGAGTTCAAGACAGATCGCGGATCATGCCCTCGTATCCCGCTCTGGACCGCGATCCCGATCGCTTGTCTTCGGCGGGCGGCGACCGGATCGCGCCGCGGATGGAACCTACCGCCGCGTCGGCTCGCGTTCGAAGCCGGCGGTGCCGACCAGCTCGATGCCCAGCGCGCGCAGGGCCTCGTCGATCGGCACGAAGAACGCGATGCCGGTGCCGCCGATCGTCCCGCGCCCGGCCGACACCGCGCCGAGGCCGGACACGGTCAACGCCACGACATTGCCCGACTGGTCCATCAGCGGACCGCCGCTGCTGCCGGGATGGACCGCAACGTCGGACTGGATCAAATTGACCCCGCGCGCGCTGTCGCCGCGAAAGCCGCTGACGATGCCGCGGGTGACGGTCGACTGCAACGAACCCTGCAAGGGCGTGCCGATGGAAAAGACCGTTTCGCCGATTTGCGCCGCGGTCTCGCGAACCGGCAGCGGCGTCATGTTGCGCTCCTCGACCTGGACCAGCGCGACATCGCGCGCCCGATCCACCCGCAGCACCCGCGCCAGCAGGCGCCGGCCGTTGACCAGGCGCACGGTCACGTCCCGGGCCTCGCCGACGACGTGGAAATTGGTCAGCAACAGGCCGCCGCGGCTGACGAAAAAGCCGCTGCCATGCCCGCTGCCGGTCTGGATGGTGGCGGTGGCCAGGCGGACGGCGTCGATGTTGTCGCCGATCGGGCCCCGATGCGCGGCGACGCGCACCAGCTCGATGCGCGAGGGCCGGGGAACCGACGGCTCGACCCGCTGCAGCCGCGATACCGCCTCGCGAAACCCGGCATCGTTGGCGAGGTTGCGGGCGGCGTGCGCGAAGGCATTGATCACCAGCATGTCGAGACCCGCCGCCGAGGGCGGCGCCTGGGCGGCATTGCCCTCGGTGCGGATCTCGTAGACCACGCGCTGCTCGAGATTGGAAAACACCTGCCAGCGCAGCTTGATCAGGCTTTGGCCGCCATAACGATTGGTGCGCATACTGGTAAACCGATTGTAGTCGTCGCACACCACCAGCTTCAGTTCGGTGACTTGGCCCGCGACCCGGAACAGCGCCCGCGCGCGTTCGCGTTCGGCATCGAACAGCCGCTTGGGGTCGCCGACCACGTCGACCGCGGCGCTGTTCATGGCCTCGAAAAACGTGTCCTGCAGTTCGGGCGGATTGTAGCTGCGCTGTTGGCCCCAAATCACCGCCTGCCGCGGAAAACATCCGTCCATGCCGGCCGGCGCGTATTTGAACTCGATCACGGTCGAATCGCGCGGCATGCCGAACAGCACCCGGTCCAGCGCCACCGGCTGGGTCGGCTGACCGCGCGCGGCCTGGCTCGGCTCGACCGACCGCGCCTGGGGCAGGGGATCGGGGCGGGAACATCCCTGGAGCGCGACCAAGACCAGCACAGAAGCCGCCCAATATGCCGGACCTGTCCGCTTGGTTTTGGGTTTTCGCTGCATGCGTGCAAGAGTAATTGCCGTCGCTACTTTCTGACAAGCCCTTTCGGCGACCGGGGGTTTCTGCTATCACCCGGCCGCCATGGCCAAGAAATCCGCAGCCCGGAAGGCAAGCATCGAACGCCAGACCCGCGAGACCCGGGTCAAGGCCAGCGTCGATCTCGACGGCCAAGGCCGCTACCGGGTATCGACCGGCATCGGCTTCCTCGATCACATGCTGGAGCAGCTTTCGCGCCATTCGCTGATCGACCTGACGGTCGAGGCCAAGGGCGATTTGCACATCGACTTCCACCACACCACCGAGGACAGCGCGCTGGCGATCGGCGAGGCGGTGTCGAAGGCGCTGGGCGCGCGCGCCGGCATCCGCCGCTTCGGCAGCGCCACCGTGCCGATGGACGAGACCTGCTCGCGGGTCTCGCTCGACGCCTCCAACCGGCCCTACCTGGCGTGGCGGGTGAACTTCTCGCGGCCCAAGCTGGGCGAGATGGACACCGAGCTGTTCAAGGAATGGTTCCAGGCCTTCGCCCAATCGGCCGGCTTGACGCTGCATGTCGAGACGCTCTACGGCGACAACAATCACCACATCGTCGAAAGCTGCTTCAAGGCGCTGGCGCGCGCCTTGCGCCAGGCGATCGAGATCGATCCGCGTTCCGCCCATAGCGTGCCCTCGACCAAGGGCGTGCTCTAGCCGCCATGCGCGTCTACACCGTGCATGTCCGGCCCTCGCTGCCGGACGATCCCGATATTGTGCTGGTCAAGGAAGGCATCTCCTGGCCCGGTTTCTTCTTCGCGCCGCTTTGGCTGTTGTGGCATCGGCTGTGGGGGGCGTTCTTTCTTTTGCTGGCGGTCGAGGTGGCGCTGGCGCTGGCGTTCTCGAGGTTGCTGTCGGTCGCCCCCATCGTCGAGCTGGCGGCCAGCCTGGGCATCAGCGTCCTGGTCGGACTGGAAGGCCCGGAATTGCGGCGCGCCAAGCTGGCGCGACAGGGCCATGCCGAACACGGCCCGATCGCCGCCGATGACTTCGACCTCGCCGAGGAGATCGCCGTCCGACGGCTAGCCGGCGCCAAGCCATGAGCACGGTGGCGATCGTCGACTACGGCTCGGGCAATCTGCGCTCGGCCGCCAAGGCCTTCGAGCGCGTCGTCGCCGAGCGCGGCTCGGGCGAACAGGTCTTGGTGACCGCCAAGGCCGAAGACGTGGCCAAGGCCGACCGCATCGTGCTGCCCGGCGTCGGCGCCTTCGCCGATTGCCGCGCCGGCGTGCTGGCCTTGGACGGGATGATGCAGGCGCTGGAAGACGGCGTCCGCCGCAAGGGCCGGCCTTTCCTCGGCATTTGCGTCGGCATGCAGCTGATGGCGACGATCGGGCGCGAGAACGGCGAGCATGTCGGTTTCGGCTGGATCGCGGGCGCGGTCGAGAAACTGCGCCCGGCCGATCCCGCGCTCAAGATTCCGCATATCGGCTGGAACCGCCTCGACATCGCCCGGCCGCATGCGCTGTTCGCCGGCCTGGGCGAGCGGCCCTTCGCCTATTTCGTCCATTCCTACGCCATCGCCGGCGTGGCCGAATCCGAGACCGCCGCCACCTCGGATCACGGCGGGCGCTTCACCGCCGCGGTGGCGCGCGACAACCTGTTCGGCACCCAGTTCCACCCCGAGAAAAGCCAGGCCTTCGGCCTCGGCTTGATCGGCAATTTTCTCGCCTGGTCGCCATGAGCTTCGCGCTTTACCCCGCCATCGACCTCAAGGGCGGCGAGTGCGTCCGGCTGCTCAGGGGCGATCTCGGCCAAGCCACGGTCTACAACCGCGATCCGGCCGATCAGGCGCGGCGCTTCCGCGCGCTGGGCTTCGGCCTCTTGCATGTGGTCGATCTCGACGGTGCCGTGGCCGGGGCCGCGCGCAACGCCGCTTCGGTCAAGGCCATCCTGGCCGCGACCGACGCCAAGCTGCAATTGGGTGGCGGCATCCGCGACCGGGCCGCCATCGAGACTTGGCTGGGCCTCGGCGTCGCGCGGGTGGTGCTGGGCACGGCCGCGCTCAGGAACCCCGAACTGGTGACCCAGGCCTGCCGCGCCTGGCCGGGGCGCATCGTCGCCGGAATCGATGCCCGCGGCGGCAAGGTCGCGGTCGACGGCTGGACCGCGACCACCGATGTCGCGGCGGTCGATCTGGCGCTGCGGCTGGAAGATCGCGGCGCGGCCGCGGTGGTGTTCACCGACATCGACCGCGACGGCGCGCTGGGCGGGGTCAATCTCGATTCGACCGCGGCGCTGGCGCGGCGCCTGAAGATCCCGGTGATCGCCTCGGGCGGGGTGGCGGCGCTGGCCGATCTCGAACGGCTCAAGGCCGATGGCCGCATCGCCGGCGCCATCGTCGGCCGCGCCTTCTACGACGGCCGCATCGCGCCCGAGGCGGCGCTGCGGGCGGTGGCGCGATGCTGACCACCCGCATCATCCCCTGTCTCGACGTCAAGGACGGCCGCGTCGTCAAGGGCGTCAATTTCGTCGACCTGCGCGATGCCGGCGATCCGGTCGAACAGGCCCGGATCTACGACCGCGCCGGCGCCGACGAGCTGTGCTTCCTCGACATCGCCGCCTCGTCGGACGCGCGCGCCACGATCTACGACGTGGTCGAACGCACCGCCGCCGCCTGTTTCATGCCCCTGACCGTGGGCGGCGGGGTGCGCGCGGTCGAGGATGTGCGTCGGCTGTTATTGGCCGGCGCCGACAAGGTCTCGATCAACACCGCCGCCGTGCAGCGCCCCGAACTGGTGCGCGAGGCGGCGACCAAGTTCGGCGCGCAGTGCATCGTCGTCGCCATCGACGCCAAGCGCTCGGGCGATCGCTTCGAGGTCTTCACCCATGGCGGCCGCAAGGCCACCGGCCTGGACGCGGTCGCCTGGGCGCGGCGGATGCAGGAATACGGCGCCGGCGAAATCCTGCTGACCTCGATGGACCGCGACGGCACCAAGGACGGTTACGACTTGCCGCTGACCCGGGCCGTGGCCGACGCGTTGACCATCCCGGTCATCGCCTCGGGCGGCTGCGGCACGCTCGATCACATGGTGGCGGCGGTCAAGGACGGCCATGCCTCGGCGGTGCTGGCGGCCTCGATCTTTCACTTCGGCACCTACAGCATCGCCGACGCCAAGCGCCATCTGGCGGCGGCCGGGATTCCGATCCGGCCCTAATTCAATTCGGCAAAAGCGCCGCCATGGCGGCGTCTTCTAGGCCTGGATCGTCGGGCGCCAGCGGATCGCGCGGCGCCAATTTGTGCGCCAGCACCAACCGCGCCAGCCACAGCCGCGCCGGATCGGCCTTGGCCTCCCAGGCGAACAGCACGGCGCTCATGGCGTGATACAGCGCCGTGCCGGCCTGACGCGCCAGGCGCTCCTCGCCCGCGACCGCGCGCCCGGCCAGCGCGAAGGCGCCGTTCAGGCGCTCGGCCAGCGCCGGCCGCAGATCGGCCGGCGCCGTCGCCAGTTTTTCCTCCAGCAGCGCCCGCAGCGGCGCATCGGCCTGCTCGCGCCGGATCGCCCGCAGGATGTCGAGGGCGACGATGTTGGAGGTGCCCTCCCAGATCGAGCCGAGATGGGAATCGCGCAGGATGCGCGCATGCGGCCATTCCTCGACATAGCCCGAGCCGCCGCGGGTCTCCATGCCGTCGCCGGCGGATTTGCGGGCATCGCGGCAAGCGCGGAACTTGAGCACCGGCGTCGCCAGGCGCAGCGCGCCCGCGGCGCGGCCATCGCCGGCATCGGCCTTTTCCAGCAGATCGGCGGTGAACAGCCCGACCGACAAGGCCTGTTCGGCCGGCAACAGCAGTTTCAGCAATTGGCGGCGCATCAGCGGCAGGTCCTTGAGCCGGCTGCCGAAGGCGACGCGGCCTTCGGCCACCGCCAGCGCCTCGAACAGCGAACGCCGCATCAGGGCGGCGGCGCGGATGCCGTTCGATATGCGCGATTGGTTGATCATCTCGGCCATCTGCACGAAGCCGCGCGCGAGATCGCCGATGACGTAACCGACCGCGCCCTCGAAGACCATCTCGGCCGAGGCCATCGAACGCGTGCCGAGCTTGTCCTTGAGCCGCACCGCGCGATAGGCGTTGTGGCTGCCGTCGGGCAGGCGGCGCGGCACCAGGAACAGGCCGAGGCCCTTGGTGCCGGCGCCGGCGCCCTCGGGCCGCGCCAGCACCAACGCCATGTCGGCGTTGGCCACCGACGAGAACCACTTGTCGCCGTACAGCCGCCATTCGCCGCGCTCGAACCGCGCCACCGTCCGCAGCTCGCCCACGTCCGAGCCGCCGAAGCGCTCGGTGATCCACATCGTGCCGTGCTGCATGGTCTCGATCGAATCCGCCAGCAGCCGCGGCAGATAGCGCGCCTTGATTTCGTCGGACGCGAACAGCTTCAGCATGCGCGCGGTCGAATCGGTCATGTTGATCGGGCAGCACAATCCGAATTCCGACTGCGAGAACAGGTAGGTGAAGGCATATTTGGCCACCGGCGGCAGCGGGCTGTTCCAGCCCAGCGCCGGACGATGGCTCATCGCGCCCAGCTCGAAGTCGACGAAGGCGATGCGTTCGAGATCGCGATAGGCGGGATGGAACTCGACCGACCAGATGTCGCGGCCGGCGCGATCGCGCGGCCTGAGTTCGGGCCCGTTGCGGTCGGCGCTGGCGGCGAGGTCCTCCAGCCGGTCCGGCACCATGCGGCCAAGGCGCCGGTAATGCGGTTCGAGATGCGCCCGCAGCGGCGCCGAGAGATAGAGCCCGAGCAAAGTCCGCAGCGAACGGTCGAGGGCGAAGAAATCCTGGCCGCGGGTCTCGGGCTGGTGGTCGGTGGCGCGCGAACGCGGTGCAGCCGGGTTCATCTCACGCCGCCTCGGCCGGCCGTGCCAGCGCTTGGCGCAAGAGCGCGATGCTTTCGGCCACGCCGTAAAGGGCGATGAACGAGCCCATGCGCGGCCCCTCGGCGTCGCCGAACAGCACTTCGTAGAGCCCCTTGAACCAGTCGCGCAGCGAGGCGAAGGGATGGCGCTTGCCGACGGCATAGACCTGGTTCTGGATGTCCTCGGCGCTGGCGGTGGCGGGCAGCGCCAGCAGCACCTCGATCAGGTCCTCCATCGCCGCGCGCTCGACCGCCGAGGGCGCGCGCTGGCGCCGCCGCGGGCGGACGAAATCCTTGAAGTAGGCGATGGCATAGCGCACCAGCGCGTCCAGCATCGGCTCGCTCTCGGGCGAGAGTCCCGGCTTGTAGCGGCTGATGAAGCCCCATAGCACGGCCGGGTCCTCGCTGTTCGACACGCCGACCAGGTTGAGCAGCATGCCGAAGCGCAGCGGCGAGGCCTTGGCCGGCGGCGCCCCGCCATGGATGTGCCAGGCTGGGTTGAGATAGCGCTGCTTCGGGTCCTGCTTGGCGAAGCCCTCGATCTGATCCTGGTAGTCGTCGACCGCGCGCGGGATGACGTCGAAATAAAGCCGCTTGGCGCGGCGCGGCTGGTGGAACATGTAAAGCGACAGCGATTCCGGCGCGGCATAACGCAGCCATTGGTCGATGGTCAGGCCGTTGCCGCGCGACTTCGAGATCTTCTCGCCGCTCTCGTCCAGGAACAGCTCGTAGGTGAAGCCCTCGGGCGGCGTGCCGCCGAGGATGCGGCAGATGGCCGAGCTCAGCTTGACCGAATCGATCAGGTCCTTGCCCGACATCTCGTAGTCGACCTGCAGCGCCACCCAGCGCATCGCCCAATCCGCCTTCCATTGCAACTTGCAATGCCCGCCGGTGACCGGCAGTTCGACCGGCTTGCCGCTGTCGGGGTCGGCATAGGTCACGGTGCCGGCCTCGATGTCGCGCGCCAGGATCGGCACTTGCAGCACGACCCCGGTGCGCGGGCAGACCGGCAGGAAGGGGCTGTAGGTCGCGCGCCGCTCGGGTCCCAGCGTCGGCAGAATCACCTTCATCACCGCGTCGTAATGGCGCAGCATCAGACGCAGCGTGGCGTCGAATTTGCCGGCCTTGTAGCCCTCGGTCGCGCTCATGAATTCGTAGTCGAAGCCGAAAGTGTCGAGAAAGGCGCGCAACCGCGCATTCATGTGATGGCCGTAGGATTCGTGCGTGCCGAAGGGATCGGGGATCGCGGTCAGCGGCCGGCCGACGAATTGGCGATACTTTTCGGGTTCGGGAATGTTGTCGGGAACCTTGCGCAGCCCGTCCATGTCGTCGGAAAAGGCGAACAGCCGCGAGGGCAGGTCCGACAATTCGGCCAAGGCGCGCCGCACCATGGTGGTGCGGGCGACCTCGCCGAAAGTGCCGATATGCGGCAGGCCCGAGGGGCCGTAGCCGGTCTCGAACAGGACATAGCCCTTGGCCGGCGGCGCCTTGGCGAATCGCTTGAGCAGGCGCTCGGCCTC
>Ga0194120_10002565_pt1 | contig 31028 bp, 22 predicted proteins | sample TA2MahCa65mmetaG_FD_148642 | JGI IMG/M metagenome (GOLD analysis project Ga0194120, IMG submission 148642) | Freshwater microbial communities from Lake Tanganyika, Tanzania - TA2015019 Mahale Deep Cast 65m | ecosystem: Environmental > Aquatic > Freshwater > Lake | place: Tanzania: Lake... | reverse complement strand
ACGGAAATTGCCGCTTGGTCAGCCCGTGTCAACGAGAAACAACGAGCCGTCGATTGGCAATTCACGATCGACAAAGCGAGGCTCAAATTGAAGCGGCTCTATCCTAAAATTTAGCCTGGACAGGGCACTAGGTCCATCGCAACGGATGCGGGTTCGACAACAGCGACCACGGATGAGATTGAGAAATAGGTCGGCGCCGTGCTGGATTGGCTGCGACCGCAGTTGGTGGTGTGGGCTGGGATGCTGATGGCTGAAAACCTGACGCCGAGCGGGTTCTGCCGTTCGGAACGGGCGCTGTGGATTTTGCTCCGGGCGTTCGAACGGCCGTTCTTGGAACGCTTGCTCAGCGCCCGCGAAGGGGACGGCCGGTTTCTGCCGCACGACGTCGTCTATCAAGGGCAGGGATATCGGCGGCCGGAGACGAAGGCGCGGAACGCGCATGTGGCGACGCATTTCGGAACCATCCGCCTGTGGCGGTTCGGCTGCCGGTTTTGGGATCGGCCGGTCAAGGAGGCGTGTATTTTTCCGTTGGAACGGCGGCTGGGTTTGCGGGCGGGCGTCACGCCGGCGCTCGGCGATTGCCTTGGCCGCTGCCTCGCCGAGGCGGGAGCCACTCGGAATCGCGTGTTGCGGCAGATGTTCGGCGCGGGCACGCCCCGGTACTACGGCTGGGCGCGGCACATGCCGCACCGACTGAAGCGCAAGCCGCGCGGCGCTAAACGCGTGCTGCATTCGGCCGCCACTTTCGTCAAACGACTCCGGCTGATCAAGACCCGCACGAAACGGTTCCGCATCGCCTACGAATACCCTCCCGATGCGCGCGCTCTGGATGCGGTACAGCGAACACAAGAAACGCCGCATTCCCTTGGGGATCGGAATCACCGAGGCGGCCTGCAAAACGGTCCACACCCAACGCCTCAAGCTGTCCGGCATGCGTTGGATCGGCGAAGGTGCCCAACACATCCTCACACTGCGGACGATCCTCTTGAGCCAAACATGGGACGCCACGTATGCCGACTTGCCCACGACTCATGAAACCCTTATCCCGGCGCCTTTCCTCGCCCAAGCGGCATCTTCCCTTGAAAACGCCGCTTCAACGCGCGCACCGGAGAGACCACACCCTGTCCGCCTTGTGGGACCTTGGCTGCGGCGGCTCACCTGCAAGCGCGCCTGCCCGTCGGCAGCGGTCTTTCTCGGTGCGGCTGGGACTGGCGGGCGTGGCTATCTGGGCTGCGACATGGATCTGGCCCGCCGGCGTTTTGGCCCAGGACACGCCGGACTACTTCCGTCAGAACTGCATGAACTGCCATACGATTGGCGGCGGACGGCTGACCGGACCCGACCTGAAGGACGTCACCCAGCGAAAGGATCGGGCCTGGCTGGTGAATTTCATGGTCAACCCGAAGGCCGTCATCGACAGCGGCGATGCTTACGCTCGGAAGATCCTCGAGGAATCGCGCAACGTCCCGATGCCGACCCTCCCTGGCTTGAACAAGGACCGGGCCGAACGGCTCTTGGATCTGATCGAGGCGGAGTCGAAGCTGCCCGAATCGCAGTTCAAGGGCCTGCAAATCTCCCAGGAGCCGTTTACCGACGCCGACCGGCAGCGCGGCCGTGCGATCTTTTTGGGCCACGTTCGCCTCGAGGCGGGTGGCGCGGCCTGCATCTCGTGCCATACGATGCACGACACGCCGGCTCTCGGGGGCGGCCGGCTGGGCCCCGATCTGACGAACGTCTTCGAACGGCTCAAGGGGCGAAAGTCGATTAGCGCTTGGCTGATGGCGCCGGGCACGGAAACGATGCTCCCGATTTTCAAGAACCATCCGATACGAGCCGCCGAGATCCATGCCCTGACGGCCTACTTCGAGGCTTCCGCCAGCGAGAGTCCGGCCGAGCCCGCGGCCGATCGCGTGACGTTTCTGTTGACGGGGCTGGCCGGGGCCGTGGCGCTCGTGTTTGGGCTCGATGCGATCTGGAAACACCGCTTTCACAGCGTCCGCCGCACGTTGGTGGACCAAGCATCAATGCGAGGTCGTCGATGAGCATGCTCGATGCGATTGCCTGGATTCGAGACGAAGTCACGCCGCAGGGCCGGCAGTGGGAGGAGTTCTATCGGAACCGCTGGCAGTTCGACAAGATCGTCCGCAGCACGCACGGCGTGAACTGCACGGGTGGCTGCACGTGGCAAATCCACGTGAAAGACGGCATCGTCACCTGGGAGATGCAGGGGCTCGATTACCCGGCCCTGGAAGCGGGCATTCCGCCGTACGAGCCGCGGGGCTGCCAGCGGGGCATCTCCTTCAGTTGGTATTTGTACAGCCCATTGCGGGTCAAGTACCCCTATATCCGCGGCGCGCTCCTCGACCTGTGGCGCCGGGCCCGCGCCGACCATGCCGATCCGGTCGAGGCGTGGAAGAGCCTGGTGAACAATCCGGACGCGCGTCGCCGCTGGCAACAGGCCCGCGGCAAAGGTGGGTTGCGGCGGACCGACTGGGACACGGTGCTGGAGATCATCGCGGCGTCGCTGGTCCATACGATCAAACAGCATGGACCCGATCGGATTGCCGGATTCTCGCCGATTCCGGCCATGTCGATGGTCAGCTACGCCTCGGGAGCGCGGCTGATGCAATTGCTTGGGGGCATCTCCCTATCGTTCTACGACTGGTATTGCGACTTGCCGACCGCTTCGCCGGAAACGTGGGGCGAGCAGACCGATGTCTCCGAAAGCGCCGATTGGTTCCATGCGAAGCTGCTGGCCGTGATGGGCGCCAATCTGAACATGACCCGCACGCCCGACTGCCACTTCGCGGCCGAGGCGCGCCACAACGGCACGAAGATGTGGGTCTTCTCGCCCGATTTCAGCCAGGTCTCCAAGTACGCCGACGAGTGGGTCGGCGTCAACGCCGGGCAAGACGGCGCCTGGTGGATGGCGGTCAACCACGTGCTTCTGACGGAGTATCATCATCGGCAACCGGTCGCCGCGTTCCTCGACTACACGAAGAAATTCACCGACGCCCCGTACCTGGTCGAGCTGGTCAAGGGGCCGGACGGCGTGGTGCGACCGGGGCAATTGCTCCGCGCGGGCCGGCTGGCGGCCTATTCCGGTCAGGAACTTGGCGACTGGAAGTTCCTGATGTGGGACGAGAAGTCGAATGGTCCCAAGATGCCGATGGGAAGCAGCGGTTTCCGCTGGGGCGAGCAGATGGGGAAGTGGAACCTGCTCTTGCAGGACGGTCTCGACGGCAGCCGGATTGAGCCGCGGTTGTCGTTCCTCGCCGCCGCCGACGGCGTGGTCCAGGTCGAGTTCGACGACTTTGCCGCCGGAACGACCTCGCTCCGCGGAGTCCCGGTCAAGTCGCTCAAGACCCAGGGCGGCCAATCGGTCCAGGTGGCCACGGTCTACGATCTGCTCATGGCCCAGTACGGCGTCGCGCGCGGGCTTTCCGGCGCGTACCCAACGAGTTACGACGACGCCACGGCCCCCTACACGCCCGCCTGGTCGGAAAAGTACACCGGAATCGGCCGCGACGTCCTGTTGCGTTTCGCTCGCGAATGGGCCGTGACGGCGGAGAAGACGGGCGGTCGGTGCACGATCATCATCGGCGCGGGGATCAACCATTGGTACCACGCGAATCTGATGTATCGCGCGGGAATTCACGCCCTGATGTTCTGCGGCTGCGTCGGCAAGAACGGCGGTGGCCTGGCCCATTACGTTGGCCAGGAGAAGCTCGCCCCGATGGAATCCTGGTCGTCGATCGCGCTGGCCAAGGACTGGTTCCCACCCTCGCGGCTCCAGAACACGCCGAGCTGGCACTACGTCCATTCCGATCAATGGCGGTACGAAAAGGACTTTACCGACTACCATACGGTGCCCAAGCGGAAGCAGGCCCAAACGACGGCCCAGGGCCACACGATGGACATGCAGGTGAGGGCCGTCCGCCAGGGCTGGCTCCCCTTCTATCCCCAATTCCCCACGAATCCCCTGGAGCTTCCCAAGCAGGCCCGGGCGGCCGGCGCCGATTCGCAGGAGAAGATCGTCTCCTGGGTCGTGGATCGCCTGAAAAAGAAGGATCTGAAGTTCTCGGTCGAAGATCCCGACGCCGAGGCGAACTGGCCCCGCGTCTGGTTCATTTGGCGGGGCAACGCCCTGATGTCGAGCGCCAAGGGGCACGAGTACTTCCTGCGGCACTACCTGGGCACGCACGACAACGCCGTCGGCGAGGACCTGGCGGGTGGGAGCGTGAAGGACGTTGCCTGGCATGCGCAAGCCCCTCAGGGAAAGATGGACTTGGTCGTCGACTTGAACTTCCGCATGGACACGTCGGCCCTCTATTCCGACATCATCCTGCCGGCCGCCACCTGGTACGAAAAGTCGGACCTGAACTCGACCGACATGCACAGCTTCATCCATCCCCTCGCGCCGGCGGTGCCGGCGTGCTGGGAATCGAAAAGCGATTGGCAGATTTTTCGCGCGGTGGCGAAGCGGTTTTCGGAGCTGGCCGAGCGGCATTTCCCGGAGCCCGTGGAAGACATTGTGGCAACGCCCCTGGCGCACGACTCGGCCGCCGAAGTGGCCCAGCCCGACCTGCGTCAATGGATCAAGGGCGAGATCGAAGCCATCCCGGGCAAGACGATGCCGGCGATGAAGGTCGTCTCGCGGGATTACAAGAACGTCTTCAATCAATACATCTCCTACGGACCGATGGCCCGCCAAAACGGACTGGGGGCCCATGGCACGAATTACTCGATTCAGGAGGAGTACGACGAGTACCTGCGGACCCGGCCCACGGTCTCGTGGGGCGGGAAGACCTACCCTTCGCTCCGCCGCGACGTCGAAGTCTGCAACGCGGTGCTCCATTTCGCCACGGTCACCAACGGCGGGCTCGCCTATCGCTCCTATCAGAACATGGAAGTCAAGACGGGGCTCCCGCTGGCGCATCTGGCGGAGAAGAACCGCGGTTTCCGCTGCACGTTCGACGACTTGCAGAGCCAACCCCGGCGATTCATCAACAGCCCGATGTGGTCGGGCCTGATCGAGAACGGCCGCACCTATTCCCCCTTCACGTACAACGTCGAGACGAACGTCCCCTGGCGGACGCTGACCGGCCGGCAATCATTCTATCTCGATCATCCGATTTACCTGGAGTTCGGCGAGCATCTGCCGACTTACAAGCCCAAACCGTTGCCAACGCAGTACGCGGATCTCAACTTCAGCCAGCCGGCCGAGCGGACGCTGATGCTCAACTACCTGACGCCCCATGGGAAATGGCACATCCATTCGACCTACGGCGACAACGAGCGGATGACGACCCTGTCGCGCGGCGTCGACCCGATCTGGATCAGCGACCAGGACGCGGAAGCCCTGGGCGTGGACGATAACGACTGGGTCGAGGTCTACAACGACCACGGCGTCGTCGTCACTCGGGCCGCGGTCAGCTCGCGGATCCCGCCGGGGATCTGCCTCCTCTACCATTCGCCTGAGCGGACCTACAGCGTGCCGAAATCGCCAATGCGGAACAACCGCCGCGCCGGCGGTCACAACAGCCTCACTCGCACGCGGCTCAAGCCAAACTTCATGATCGGCGGCTACGGGCAGTTTACCTACCACTTCAATTACTGGGGACCGATCGGTTGCAACCGCGACACGCACATTCTGATTCGGAAGTGTCCCGCGGTGGATTTCTAGCGACTGCGGAGAATCTCTCATGAACGTCCGGTCACAAGTCTCCATGGTGTTCCATCTCGATAAGTGCATCGGTTGCCATACGTGCAGCATCGCCTGCAAGAACGTCTGGACCGACCGCAAAGGCACTGAATACATGTGGTGGAACAACGTTGAAACCAAACCCGGCACGGGTTATCCCACCAAGTGGGAAGACCAGGAGAAGTACAAGGGCGGCTGGCGGACCAACGGCAATGGCCAACTCGAAATCCGTTCCACCGGCCGGGCGCGGGTGGTGCCCAACATCTTTCACAACCCCCACATGCCCAGCCTGGACGATTATTACGAGCCGTGGACTTACGATTACCAGAACCTGTTCAACGCCCCCGAGGGCTCCGACCAGCCGACGGCCATGCCGATCTCGCGGATCACGGGCGAGGAGCTCGACATCCAGTCGGGCCCGAACTGGGACGACGATTTGGGCGGCTCGCCGATCTACGCCGCCAACGACCCGAACCTGGCGGGTTTGACCGAACAACAACGCCAGCAGCTCGGCAGCGTCGAGCGGCTGGTCTTTTTCTACCTGCCGCGGATCTGCAACCATTGCCTGAATCCCTGCTGCGTCGCCTCGTGCCCCTCCGGCGCCCTCTACAAACGGGGTGAAGACGGGATCGTGCTGATCGACCAGCAGAGGTGCCGCGCCTGGCGGTCGTGCGTGGCGGCCTGCCCCTACAAGAAGACCTATTTCAACTGGTTCACCGGGAAGAGCGAGAAGTGCATCCTCTGCTTCCCGCGGCTGGAGACGGGCCAGGCCCCGGCCTGCTTCCATTCCTGCGTCGGTCGGATTCGCTATCTGGGCGTTCTGCTCTACGACGCCGACCGGCTCGAGGAAGTCGCCCGGCTACCTGACGACCGCCTCGTTGAAGGGCAGCGGTCGCTGATTCTCGATCCATTCGATCCGGCGGTGATCGCCGCCGCGGAGAAGAACGGCGTTCCGGAAAGCGTGATCGACGCGGCGCAGCGATCGCCCGTCTACCAGTTCGTCATGAAGTGGAAGATCGCCCTGCCGCCCCACATCGAGTATCGGACGCTGCCGATGTTGTTCTACGTGCCGCCGATGTCGCCCGTGTTGGCCAATCGGGAGAACGATACAATCCATCATGCCACGGACAATCTGTTCCACGAGATCGACAACGCCCGCGTGCCGATGAAGTTTCTGGCCAACCTGCTGGGGGGCGGCCACGAAGGGGTCGTCCGCTATGCGCTCGCCAAGCAGATGGCCGTTCGCTGGCATCGCCGCGCGGAAACGGTCGGCGACGTGGATCGCGAAGCGGTCGAGCGGCTCCTCCGCGCGGCCGACTGCACGGCCGACGAGGCGGACGCCATCTTCAAGCTCACGGCCCTCTGCACCTTCGAGGACCGGTTCGTGATTCCGCCGATGTGCCGGGAGCAGGCGATCGAGATGATGAAAGACCCCCACGAACATCGCCAGGAGGCCGGCTTCGGCTTCGTGGGCGGCCCGCGGAGGGGACTCTAATGAACGACCGAATTCCCGCGCCCGTACTCGAAGCCCTGGCTCGCCTGTTGAGCTACCCGACCGGAACGTACGTCGAGGCGGCGGAGCTCCTCTACATCGCGTTGCCACCCGATTCGCGCGAGGCGAAGGAGGCCGTCGCCGCCTTCGGTTCGTACATCGAGTCCCTGTCGGTTCACGAGTTGGAAGAGACGTTCTCCCGGACGTTCGACATCAATCCGGCCTGCGCCCTGGAAATCGGCTGGCACTTGTTCGGCGAAGAGTACGCCCGCGGGTTGCTCCTGGTCCGCCTGCGGAGCGAACTCCGGCGGCATGGGATCGAGGAAACGGCCGAGTTGCCCGACCATGTCGTCCACGTGCTCGCGCTCTTGGCCGCGATGAACGGCGACGAGGCGGAGCGGTTCGTCCGGGCCTGCGTCCAGCCCGCCGTCGTCAAGATGCAACTCGCGCTGGAAAAGGCCGACAGCCCCTATCGGCACGTCATCCAGGTCCTCACCCTGCTACTCGAGCGCGCTTTCGGCCGCGCCGCTCCCGAGGAGTCGGCGGGCCGGGGCGCTCCGGAAGGGGATCCCTTGCGCGATTTCCCGCTCACCTGCGGGCCGCCTGAGTCCGTGGAATTCGTTCCGCTGCGCATGCACTATCATCCTCCGGGTGATCATCATGGATAAGAACTTTCTCGACCAATTCCTGTTCGTGGCCTTGCCCTACGTGTGCTTGTTCACGTTTTTCCTGATGACGGTCTATCGCTACCGGATGCAGTCGTTCTCCTATTCGAGCCTGTCGAGCCAGTTCCTGGAGAACAAGCATCATTTTTGGGCGGTCGTGCCGTTCCATTACGGCATCCTCGTGATCACGGCCGGACATTTGATCGCGTTCCTCATCCCCCGGCAGATCCTCCTCTGGAACAGCCATCCCTTGCGGCTTTACGTGCTGGAGATCGCCGCCCTGGCGTTCGGCCTGCTGACGCTGATCGGCCTGGTTGGAGTGATCGTCCGCCGGTTTTCCAACAGCAAGATCCGTTGCGTGACGACGCCGACCGACTGGCTCCTGTTCGGCATGCTCATGTTGCAGACGGCCGGCGGGATCGCCGTCGCCCTGTTCCATCCCTGGGGATCGAGCTGGTTCGCGACGAACCTCGCTCCCTATCTCTGGTCGATCTTCAAGCTCAATCCCGACATCATGTTCGTGGCGGCGATGCCCGCCCTGGTCAGGTTTCACATCGTGTTCGCCTTTCTGACGATCGGCTTTTTCCCCTTCACGCGCCTGGTCCACGTGCTCGTGATTCCCAATCCGTACCTTTGGCGCAAGCCGCAGGTGGTCCGCTGGTACGGCCGACGCCCGTCGGTCGAACGTAACCAGAGGTAACAAAGTTCGTTACAAGTGGAGAGTTCGCCATGACGACCGCCGTCGCCGGCAAAGACCTGGGTTTCTGGAAGTCGGGGCACTGGCCCACGCTGCTGACGTCGCTCTTGTACTTCGATTTCTGCTTCGCCGTCTGGGTGCTCAACGGCGCGATGGCGCCGTTTATCAGCAAGGAGTTCGGTCTCGACGACGCCCAGAAGGGATTCATGATCTCGGTGCCGGTCATCGTCGGCGCGCTGATGCGCTTTCCGCTGGGGCTCCTCTCGCAATACATCGGCCGCAAGAACGCCGCGCAGGTCGAAATGGGAATGATCATCGTCGGCCTGGCGATCGGTTGGCGATTCGTCGAATCGATGAAGGGCGTCATCGCGATGGGATGCGTGCTCGGCGTGGCCGGGGCGTCGTTCGGCGTGGCGTTGTCGCTGGGCAGCGGTTCCTACCCGCCGAAGTACAAGGGCCTGGCGATGGGGATCGCCGGGGCCGGCAATTCCGGCGCCGTGCTGGCCGTGTTGTTCGCTCCGCCCTTGGCCAATGCGTATTCGTGGCAGACGGTCTACGGTTTCGCCATCCTCCCGATCGTTTTCGCGATGGTCATGCTGCAACTCTTCGCCCGCGAACCGTCGGACCGCGAACACAAGGGACTGAAGGAACATCTGGCCCTCCTCTGGTCCCGCGACGCCTGGATCTTCAACCTGATGTACGCCCTGACGTTCGGCGGCTACATCGGCCTGACGAGCTTCTTGCCGACGCTGTTCCACGACCAATACAGCGTGCCGAAACAAAGCGTCGGTCAATACGCGGCCGGCATCATCATCATGGCCAGCATCTTGCGGTTGTTCGGCGGTTGGCTGGCCGACCACATCGGCGGGCTGCGCATGATCCGCGTCCTGGCGGTGATCGTGGTCCTTGGCACGGTGGCGGCCGGCGTGCTGGTCGGAATCAAGGAAGGCCCGCTGGCCAACCCGTGGGCGATGGTCGCCGTGATGGTCGTCGTCTTCTCGGCCCTGGGGGCCGGCAACGGCGCGGTGTTCCAACTGCTGCCGCTCCGCTTCCGCGGCAATACGGCCGTGGCCGGCAGCCTGGTCGGCGAAATCGGCGGCCTCGCCGGCGGGTTCCTGCCCAACGCCATGGGGCTCGGCTCGAAATACACTTCCTACGGCTACATGCCCGGCTTCCTGGCCGGCACGGCCCTGTCGATCTGCATCCTCATTACCCTGTCCCTGGTGATGAAGAAATGGACGAGCACTTGGGTCGGCGAATGGGGCAAAGCCCGACACGATCACGATGTTCCAGGTCCCAATGAAAACGTCCACGCCGCCGGCGACGGCTAGCCTCCGACGACGCAGCATGACCACGACCCGATGTTGCAAGACGGAACACATTTCACGGAGACGAACCATGAGTACGGCCTCAATGGGCGGCAACTGGCTGAAAACGTGGACCCCCGAAGACCCGAAATTCTGGGCCGAAACCGGCAGCCGGATCGCCTGGCGCACGCTCTCGCTGACGACCGTGACGCTCGTGCTGTCGTTCTCCACGTGGTTCATCCTCAGCGTCTTGGCCGTCAAGCTGTCGGGCATCGGCGTGAAGTTCGCCGACGATCCTAAGGAGAACGAACGGCTCATGTTCTGGCTGCTGGCCATGCCCGGCTTGTCGGCTGGCACGCTCCGGATTGTCCACTCGTTCCTGATTCCCCTGTTCGGCACCCGCAAGGTGGTGACCATCGCCACGTTGATCAAGATCATCCCTTGCGTCGGGCTCGCCTGGGCGGTGATGACCCCCGGCACTTCATACTGGATGTACATGCTTTGGGCGTTTCTCTTAGGTTTCGGAGGGGGCGATTTTTCGTCGTACATGCCGAGCACCAGCTTGTTCTTCCCCAAGCGGCTGCAAGGGACGGCGCTCGGCATTCAGGCGGGAATCGGCAACTTCGGCGTCTGTCTGACGCAGTTTGTCACGCCGTGGATCGTCGGCGTCGCGGCGCTGTCGGTGGCCACCGGCGCGCCGCAACTGCTGAAGACGCCGACCGGGTCCGAGCATCAAGTCTGGCTGCAAAACGCCGCGCTCTGGTACGTGCCGCTGTTGGTCATCTTCGGCGTCCTCTGCTGGTTTGGTTTGCGGAGCGTGCCGGTCAAGGCGTCGTTCGCCGAGCAGCTCGACATTTTCAAGGACAAGCACACTTGGTTCTGCACGATCACCTACATGATGACGTTCGGTTCGTTCTCCGGTTTCTCGGCCTCGTTTCCGATGCTCATCAAGAGCCTGTACGGCGGCTTCGGAGCGGGCGCGCCCGACCCGCTGAAGTACGCGTTTCTCGGCCCGCTGATCGGTTCGACCGTGCGAATCCTGTTCGGTTTCGTGGCCGACAAGACCGGCGGCGCGATCCTGACGCAACTGGCCGGCCTGGGGATGATCGGCATCTGCGTCGCCCTGGGCATGACGGGCGTGCTGGCACCGACGTCGGCCGACCAGTTTTCGACGTTCCTTTACCTGATGCTCGGCATGTTCTTCTTCTCGGGCATGGGCAACGCCTCGACGTTCCGTCAATACCCGCTGATTTTCGCCCACAACCCTCGGCAGGGTGCGCAGGTGTTGGGTTGGACCGGCGCGGTGGCCGCCTTCGGGCCGTTCGTTTTCTCGTCGTTGATCGGCGAGACGCTGGCCCGCACGGCCGCCGCCGGCACGAAGAGCGCTTGGCCGTTCTTCGTCGGCGCGGCCGCGTTCTACGCCCTGGCCGTAGCCATCAACTGGTTCTACTACTCCCGCAAAGGCTGTGACCGGCCGTCGTAACGGGAATCCTGAAGCCTCTAGATTGCGAACGCCATGCAACAACGCGTTATCACGATCGTCTTGCTGATCGGCCTGGGTTTCGGCCTGGTCACGCTCGGCTCCGGGATGGCCGCCTGGCGATTGCCGGACAACGAGCGGGGCTACGCGCCTCAGCAGCCTATCGACTATTCCCATCGGCTCCATGCCGGCGAGTTGGGCATCGATTGCCAGTTCTGCCATACCGGGGCCGGCCAGAGCCGCCACGCCGGCATTCCCTCCAGCGACGTCTGCATGAAATGCCACAAGTTCGTCACCAGCTCCTTCGCCGTCCTTCAGGACGAATCGAAGCAAGCCGACGCGGAGAAACGCAAACCACAGCCGATCATCTCCGCGGAGCTCCGCAAACTGTACGACTCGCTGGGACTCGATCAGCAGCTCAACCGCCGGCCCGATGTCCAGCCCCAGTCGATTCCCTGGGTGCGGGTCCACAACTTGCCCGACCATGTCTACTTCGATCATCGAGCCCACGTCGTGGTCGGCGTCACCTGCCAGCGCTGCCATGGCCCCGTCGAATCGATGGAACGGGTGAGGCAGTTCGAGACCCTCTCGATGGGCTGGTGCGTGAATTGCCATCGCGAGACGACCGCCCAGGGAATCGACGGCAAGCCCGTGAATGCTGGCACGAGTTGTGCCGTCTGTCACTACTGAAACCTAGGCCTCGCTCCAGAGACGGAAGACCGACGGAACCATGTCCCCTCGAACCCAGGCACACCAGTCGCCCGCCCCTCTTCGGCTGGAAGGTCTCAGCCGGCGCGAGTTCCTCGAGGCCGCCGGCTTCACCCTGTCCATTGCCGCAATCACTGGTTGCGGCCGGGCTCCGGTCGTCACCGCCCTGCCGTTCGCCGAGCAGCCCGAAGGGGTCGTGCCCGGTCGCACGCTGACCTACGCCTCGACCTGCCCCGGTTGTGCGGCGGGTTGCGGGCTGCTGGTGGGCGTTCGTGATGGCCGTCCGCTGAAGATGGAAGGAATGCCCGAGCATCCTTTGTCGCGCGGCGGCCTCTGTGCCGTCGGCCAGGCCTTGCCGCTGGGCCTTTACGACAGTCAACGCCTGGCCGAACCCCAGCAAGGCGGCCAGGCCGCCAATTGGCGGCAAGTCGACGCCCAAATCACGAAGAGGCTGGCCGACATTGCCAACTCGGGGCAGGCCGTGCGGCTGGTGACGCCGACTGTGACTAGCCCCTCGCTTCAGGCGGCCATCGATCGCTTTTTGGCGCGGTTCAAAGACGCCCGCCATGTCCTCTTCGACCCGGTCAGCTCGTCGGCCATTCTCGACGCCCATGCCAAGACCCACGCCGCGCGGATCTTGCCCCACTACCGGTTCGACGCCGCGCGGCTGATCGTCTCCTTCGGCGCCGATTTCCTGGGCACCTGGATCTCACCCGTCGAATTCACCGCCGCCTGGCAAACCCACCGCGCCCCGACGGAAGCCCAACCCACTATGTCGCGACACGTCCAGTTCGAGGGACGTCTCTCTCTCACGGGCGCGAAGGCCGATCAGCGGTACCGCTTGGCGCCGGACGAATACGGCCTGGTGCTGAGCCACCTGCTGGCCAAACTAGCGACCCGCGCGGGCGAGTCCGAGCCTCAGGCCGATCTGGCCGAATCGCCGATTGCCGCCGCGGTCCTCGACCAGCTCGCCGAGGAACTCTGGAATGCCCGGGGGGCATCGCTCGTCGTCTGCGACAGCCAGGAGGTCGCGACCCAGGTCCTCGTCAACGCCCTGAATCATCGCCTGGGGAACTACGGTCAGACCCTCGATTTGGCCCGTCCCAGCCGACAACGCCAGGGCGACGACGCCAACGTCCTCGCCCTGGTCGAGGAGCTGCGAGGCGGCAAGATCGGGGCGCTCCTCGTGGCCGGCGTCGACCTGACCCACAACCTGCCGGGCCGCGAGGCCCTGGCCCGGGCAATTGGCAACCTCCCCCTCTCGATCAGCTTCGCCGAGCGACTCGACGATTTCGCCTCCCTCGCGCAGTTCGTCTGTCCCGATCATCATCCCCTCGAGAGCTGGTCCGATGCGGAGCCGGTCCAGGGCCTAGTCAGCCTGTCGCAACCGACGCTCCAGCCCCTCGGCCATACCCGATCCCTCCTCGAAAGCCTCTCCCGCTGGTCGGGACGCCAGGAGCATGCCTACGACATCGTGCGGGCCACGTGGCGGGAAAGGGTCCTCCCGCGGAGCGAGTCGACCGATTTTCGCCCGTTCTGGGACCAGGCGGTCCATGACGGCTTCGTCCAGCTCGACGCCGGTCCCGCACCGACCGTCAGCGAGTTTCGCGGCGATGCCGTGGAGCTCACGACCGGTCGGCCCGTCGACCAGGATCTCGTACTGATCCTCTATTCCAAAGTCGGCCTGACCGACAGCCGGCATGCCCACAATCCCTGGCTCCAGGAGCTCCCCGACCCGATCACCAAGGTAACCTGGGACAACTACGTCTGCGTTTCGCCCCGCCTGGCTGGAGAATTGGGACTGACCGACGGCGATCTGGTCCGCGTTGACTCCGGCGATCCCGCGACCGGCTTGGAACTCCCCGTGCTGGTGCAGCCCGGCCAGCACGATCGCGTCGTGGCCATCGCGCTCGGCTACGGCGTCCGCGGGACGGACCGCTTCGCGAACATCGGCCCAAGCTGGCTCGAAGCGCGGCCCACGTTGGCCCCGGGCGAGCTGGTGGGGAAGAACGCCGCCGGGCTCATCGCGCTCCGCGACGGCGGGCTCCATTACGTCCGCGGCGCCATTCAACTGACCGAGACCGGCGCCCGCCACGAGCTGGCGTCGACCCAGTTGCATCATTCGCTCCACATTCCCGCCAACGTCGCTCCTCACGGGGCCGAAGTGCGCGACGTCGTGCAGCAAACGACCCTCGCCGCCTATGTCAGGAATCCGCAGGCTGGCGCGCCGGAATCCCATCACTTTTCCGCCACGCAGCTCTGGCCCGAGGATCATACGCCCTCCGGGCATCATTGGGGCCTCGTGATCGATTTGAACAAATGCACGGGCTGCTCCGCCTGCGTGATCGCCTGCCAGTCGGAGAACAACGTCCCCGTGGTTGGAAAGGACGAGGTTCGTCGCCAGCGCGAGATGCACTGGATCCGCCTCGACCGCTACTATTCCGGCGACGGCGACGACGTGGACGTCCTCCAACAGCCGATGCTCTGCCAACATTGCGACAATGCCCCCTGCGAAACGGTCTGTCCGGTCCTGGCGACCGTGCATAGCCCCGAGGGGCTCAACGAGCAGGCCTACAACCGTTGCGTCGGAACCCGCTACTGCGCGAACAACTGCCCCTACAAGGTCCGTCGCTTCAATTGGTTCAAGTACCAGCGAGACGACGCGCGGCAGAACCTGGCCCTGAATCCGGACGTCACCGTCCGCACGCGGGGGGTGATGGAAAAATGTTCGCTTTGCGTTCAAAGGATCGAAGCCGGGAAGATCGCGGCGCGACAGCGGGGCGAGCCGATCGCCGACGGCGCGATCCTGACCGCTTGCCAGCAGTCGTGCCCGGCGCAGGCGATCGTCTTCGGCGACCGGAACGATCCCGACAGCCGCGTCAGCCAGGCCCTGGCCGATCCGCGCCGCTACCGGGTGCTCGAGGAATTCAACTTCCGCCCGGCCGTGGCCTATTCGCGCGTCGTCCGCAATCGCGACAAGGCGCCGCCGCCCGCGGGCGGCGGCGCCCCTTCCACCGGAGGCGCCGCGCATGGCTGATCCGAATTCCTCCCCGCGACCACCCCTGGTGACCGGCGACAAAACGATCGCCGACGTGACGCGCGATATCTGCGCGCCTTTGGAAAGGGGCCCCACAGGGCTCTGGTGGGGCGCGCTGGCCGTCTCGTGCTCGGCGCTCTTGCTCGGCGTCGTGGCGGTCGGCTACCAGATTGCCGTCGGGGTCGGCACATGGGGACTCAACAAGACGGTCGGTTGGGCGTTCGACATCACCAATTTCGTCTTCTGGGTCGGCATCGGCCACGCGGGGACGCTGATTTCCGCCGTCCTGTTCCTGTTTCGGCAGAAGTGGCGCACGGCCGTCAACCGGTCCGCCGAGGCGATGACCCTGTTCGCCGTCGTCTGCGCCGGCATCTTTCCCCTGATCCATATGGGCCGGCCCTGGCTCGCCTTTTGGACGCTCCCCTATCCGAACACGCGCGGTTCGCTGTGGGTGAATTTCAAGTCGCCCTTGTTGTGGGACGTGTTCGCGATTTCGACGTACCTATTGATCTCGGCCGTCTTCTGGTATGTCGGCCTGATCCCCGACCTGGCGACGATCCGCGATCGGAGCGGCCCCGGCTGGCGACGGCGCATCTGCTCGGTCCTGAGCCTGGGCTGGAACGGCTCGGCTCGCACCTGGCATCGCTACGAAACGGTCTACATGCTCCTGGCGGGGCTGGCGACGCCGCTCGTTTTCTCGGTCCATACGATCGTCAGCATGGACTTCGCCACGTCGGTGATTCCAGGTTGGCATACGACGATTTTTCCGCCCTACTTCGTCGCCGGGGCGATCTTCAGCGGCTTGGCCATGGTCCTGACTTTGATGATCGTGGCCCGCAAAGTGATGCGGCTGGAGGATTACATCACGCACTCCCACGTCGACCAAATGTGCAAGCTGATGCTCTCGATGGGCTGCATCGTCGGCCTGGCCTACGGCACGGAATTCTTCACGGCCTTCTACAGCGGCAATGGCTACGAGCAATTCGTCTTCAAGAACCGCGCCCTGGGGCCCTTTTGCTGGGCCTATTGGACCATGGTCACCTGCAACGTCGTCATTCCGCAGTTGCTCTGGTTCCGTTCGGTCCGCGCCTCGCTACCATGTGTCTTCGCGTTGGCGATCGTCGTGAACATCGGCATGTGGTTCGAACGGTTCGTGATCATCGTCACCAGCCTCCATCGCGACTTCCTTCCCTCGAGCTGGGCCGACTACGCCCCGACATCGATCGAGATTGCGACGCTCCTGGGGAGTTTTGGACTCTTCTTTAGCTGCTTCCTGATCTTCTGCCGCTTCGCCCCCGTGATCGCGATGGCCGAGATCAAGGGAGCCGCCCACCTGGGAAAACCCGCGGCGGGGCGCCGGGAGGCGCATCGTCAGGAGCACGCGGCATGAACGACCGAATCCTCCTTGCCACGTTCGCCCACGAGGACGACCTGCTGGCCGCCACGGCGGCGGTTCGCGCGGCCGGCCATCCCATCGTCGACGTCTTCACACCCTACGCGGTCCACGGGCTTGACCGGGCGATGGGGCTCCGTCCGTCCCGTCTGACCTGGGTCTGTTTCGTCTGCGGCATGGTCGGCGCGGTCGGAATGCTGGTCTTTCAGCATTGGACCGCGGCGATCTCTTGGCCGCTGAACGTGGGCGGCAAGCCCTGGAACTCGCTGCCGGCCCACGTTCCCGTGGCATTCGAGGCCGCCGTGCTGCTGGCTGGGTTCGGCTCGGTGTTCGCCCTGCTGTGGGTCAGCCGCCTCTTTCCCGGCCGCCAGGCCCGTCTCGTCGCCCCCCGCGTGACCGACGATCGGTTCGTGCTGGCCGTCGACGCCAGCGGCCCCGGGATCGACCGCGCGACACTGGAACGAGTGGTCGGACAATTCGACTCGCTGGCGATCGAGGAGCAGACGCCGCGGACGGGAGGCAAGGCGTCATGTTGAGCCGGCTGAACCTTGCGCTTGCCGCTCTATTGCTGCTGGTCGCGGCCCTGGCCACCCTGACGCGGGTCGACTATGCTCGACCGAACAGGGAGTTTCTGCCCGACATGAAATACTCGCCCGCTTGGCAGGCCTTCGCGGCCAATCCGAATTTCCCCAATGGACGTACGCTCCAGGCCCCAGTCCCCGGAACCATCGCCCGCGGCGAATTGCCCCTTTACTTCCAGGCCACGCCCGAGGATGCCCTCCGCGCTGGAATCGAGCTGCGGAACCCGTTCCACGAGACGGGCGACAATCCCGAGGCCCTCGCCCGGCAGCGCGAGTCGCTCGCCGCCTCTCTGGCCCGCGGCGGCGAGATCTTTCGCGTCTATTGCCTCGCCTGCCATGGTCCTCAAGGGGCCGGCGACGGCCCCGTGCCGCAGCGCGGGTTTCCACCACCCCCGTCCCTCGTCTCCGGCAAATCGCTCCAAATGAAGGATGGCCAGGTCTTCCATCTTCTGACCTATGGCCAGGGAAACATGGCGCCGTTCGCGTCCCAATTGACCCGCTCGCAACGCTGGGACGCCATCAATTACATCCGCGACCTGCAGGCCCGGGCGGCTTCCGCCGCGGCAGCCTCCGCGCAGCCTCCGACCGCGCCGGAAGGCGAGCCGCCCGCGCCCGTTTCGGAACCCGGCCCGCCCGCATCGCCATCGCCATCGCCGGCCGTCGCGCCGGAGCCGCCGACCCCGTCGCCTCCCCCTTCGTCCGCGTCCGAAGTTCCGGTCGACCGCAAGAACCCGCTCCGAGAGAGACGCTAGAGCCCCCTGAAACTCGAAAGGACCACGTCCATGCCAAACCACGCCCCATTCGCCAAGCCCGGGAATCATTCGACGCGGTGATCGCTCGCATCAGCGTCCCCGACTCTCCGATGGGGATCGACGCCAAGTACACCCATGCCATCGTCATCGACTTCCTCAAGCGGAACTCCGCGCGTCGCGACCGGACCGAAGAGCGGCTGGAGAGCCAATCAGGTTGACGGCCAAACGCGGTCGGAAGAACGTGGGAGACTTTGCCCTTATGACTGCCGAGTCCGAAGCGATTCGCGTTCAATATCCGTGGCTAGCGCGGCTGGCCGTGGTCGGCATCGGCATCATGGCCGTCGGCTGCCTCGTCGCCCCGGATCGTCTCTGGCCTAACCTGCTCCTCGGGGCGTACTACGTTCTGACGCTCGCCCTGGGGGGCGCGGTCTTCGTGGCACTGACGGACGTCTCGGGCGCGGGATGGCACGTCGCCTTCCGCCGCGTGCCGGAGGCCCTGGCTCGGCTGCTGCCGCTGGCAAGCCTGCTGCTGGCGATCGTGCTCCTTTTGGGTATGGGTCGCTACGGCTGGCCTCACGACGGCGACCATGTCCCCGGGACCTTCCGATTCAAGGAGCTCTGGTTGACGCCAACCTTCTGGGCGGCGCGGACGGTCGGATACCTGGTCTTCTGGATGTGGCTGGCCCGCTCGATCACCGCGCGCTCGGCCGCGCAGGACCAGCCGGGGAGCACTGCGGAAACGGCCGCCAACGTTCGCCTCTCCGCCCTCTTCCTCGCGATCTACGCCGTCACCTTCTCGCTCGCCAGCATCGACTGGATCATGGCGCTGGAACCCCTCTGGTTTAGCACGATGTGGGGCGTTTATCATTTTGCGGGGATGTTCCAATCGACCCTGGCCGTCGTGATCCTGCTGGCGCTCGCTTGGCGCCAGGACCACGGTCCGCTTGCCGGGATTTTTCGGGACGACCATTTGCACGACCTGGGCCGCTTGCTGCTGGGGTTCAGTTGTTTCTGGATGTATATCTGGTTCTGCCAGTACATGCTGATCTGGTACTCGAACCTCCCCGAAGAGACTTCGTACTTCATCACCCGCACCCACGGCCCTTGGGGACCGGTCGTCATCGCCTCGGTCGTGTTGAATTGGCTGTTGCCCTTCTTCCTGTTGCTCCCCAAGCCGGCCAAGCGAAGCGCCGGCGCCATGGCCCGGATCGCGGTCCTGGTCCTGATCGGGCGGTGGGTCGATCTGTACGTCATGATCTTCCCTGCGACCTTGACCGCGACCGACGCGCAAGGAGTCGTGCACGCCCTGCCGCCGACTTTCGGCATTTGGGAAGCGGCGACCTTGCTGGGCCTCGCCACGGCCACGGCGTTCTGCCTTTCGCGGACCTTCCTGGCCCGCCCCCCGGTCCCGCGGAGCGACCCCTTCTTACGCGAACCATCCTTAGCGCCTTGCAACTCCGGGTCGTTGCCGTAAGTTATGGCCGGTGCGACGTCCGCTGAGTCGCACCCCTTACAGCACTGGAAATGGCGCCGGAGAATGGATGCCCGTTCCCCTCGATCGGCCGGGCGCCCTGTGCAACACGTAGATCGCCCGAATTGGGTCGGTGATTCGAAACGTCGATTGGCCGTCGCGGCGGCGATTCCGACGAATGTCCCGGCAATCGCGGCGTGCTGACAACCACAACATTTGGGAGTTTTCTGCGCGAGTTTTCGCTACTTTGGGTGCGAGAGGCCAAGTGATGTCCCTACAGCCATTGGTGCTTGGGCACGCGCCACCAGGACTCGTCGGCCGTGACCATGTCCCGGATCGCGTTGACTTCGTCCCGCGTGAGTCGCCGCGGCGAAGTGCGCGGACACGCTTGGTCGGTCAGGCTGCAGGGCGTCTGGTGGCTCCAGGCGTGGTATCTGGTGTGAGACAAGCCCACCAAGCGGAGCACGGCACGCAGGGTGAAATGCGATCGGGAGCGATCAATGTATCCGACGCGCATCGCTGTACACAACGCGATCACTCCGGATGCTCTCAGTGCACTCGTCGCATTCTCCTTTCACCGCGACACACGCGGGCGTGACGCTTGCCGGATACATCGGCGGAAGCACAAGCGGATCACGCCGGACGTTCGTTCCCAGCGGGCTGGCGATCAATCGTTCGGAGTGGAATTCTCGCACCACGGGGAGTGGGCGTTGGGAACCCGCGGCATGCGTCGATCGGAGGACCGGATGGCGCCGGCGGCATCATTCGGCGATCTCGGCACGCGGGTAGGAACCCAGAACCTCCAGCCGAAGCGTCTTGCGGCGCAGGCTGTCGATCGCCCGTCGGACCCGCGCGTCGGACGCGTAACCGTCGAGTTCCGCGAAGAAGGTGTATTCGTTGGGGGAGCCCGCAAGCGGGAACGACTCGATCCACGTCAGATTCAATCGCGTTCGCTTGAAGACGACCATGACGTCGGCCAGGGAACCCGGTTGATGGGCGATCTGAAACATGATCGATGTCTTGTCATGACCGGTGCGCCGCGGCGGCGCGTCGCCGATCAGGGCGAACCGCGTGACGTTGTTGGGATTGTCTTCGATCTCGGCGGCTAGCACATCGAGGCCGAGCTGGGTGCCGGCGTCACGGCTTGCGATCGCCGCGGCGCCCTCCTTTTCGGCGGCGATCTGGGCGGCCCGCGCCGTACTCGTCATCTCGACGGTCCGCGCGCCCGGCAGGTGTTTGGCGAGCCAACCGCGGCATTGGGAAAGGGCCTGCGGCTTGCTGAAGACCTCGGTCACCCGATCGCGCGGACATCGGCCGAGCAGATGATGGTGGATCCGCATGGAAACCTCGCCGCAGATCGGAAGCGGTAACCGCGCGAACATGTCCAGCGTGTCGGCAATGCGTCCATCGGTCGAGTTTTCCAGGGGCACCAACCCGAAATCGGCTTGCTTGCGGTGGACTTCTTCAAAAACGGCCGAAATCGTCCCGACCGGTATCAGGTCGACACTCGACCCGAACTGATGGCGCGCGGCCAGGTGGCTGAAACTGAATTCGGGGCCCAGATAGGCGACGCGCATGCGCCGCGCGAGCGCGCGGCATCCGCTCGCCACCTCCCGAACGATCGCGTTCACCGCTCGGGGTTCGAGCGGAGACGCGCCGGTGGCGAGCATGGCCTCGATCGACTTCACTTCGTCCTCGGGGTCCCAGGGCGGTTTCCCGTCCGCCGTTCGGGCGCGCGCAAGACGCTGAGCCACTCGGGCGCGGAGCGCGAGGACCTTAAGCAGTTCCCGATCGATCCGATCGCGCTGTCGCAGGAGCGAGCCAATGTCGGACGCCTTGGCCGGTCGGGCCGTCTTTTTCGCCATCGATTCCGCCTTCGCGCGCCGCGCGTCGGGATCGGCCCGTACGAGGCACGGGCTGTAGCCGATTCACCGCGGCCCTTTTCCGAAAGTCGGGCCGTCCACCACGCTCCCTGGCCGGCGGTTCCCCTTGTAGTGTTCCGCGCGTCGCCTGTCAACGAATGGAGGCCACCGTCGCCCGTAGCCACCGTCGCCAGACGGTGGCTCGCTTCCGCCACGCTCAGGCGAGCGTCGCGACGTGGCGCGCTTTGGCCATGCCAAAATGGCACTCGCGCGTCGGGATGCCAATCGGAACGCCGGATTCTCCAGGACCGGTTCGCCTCGATTTGCCGGAGTTCCGGGGGCGAACGCGCCGAAACGGCCAAACCTTGGCCCAATCAGGGTTTGGCACGTCCTTTGCTCTTAGTGCGACCGGCCTTGGGGCGTCCGGCTTTGCGGCGAGACAGGAGATACGACAGATGGCAGCAGGTGAGAAGATCATCGGAATCGACTTGGGCACGACGAACTCGGTGGTCGCCGTGATGGAAGGCTCGGAACCCAAAGTCATCGCGAACGTGGAAGGCAATCGGCTCACGCCGAGCGTCGTCGCGTATACCGACAAGGGCGAGGTATTGGTGGGCGAACCGGCGAAACGGCAAGCGGTGACGAATCCCACGCGCACCGTCTATTCGGTAAAGCGGTTCATGGGCCGTCGCCACGAGGAAGTCGAGAGCGAAGAGAAGGCCGTTCCCTACAAGGTCGTGGGTGGGCGGACGGAATATGTCCGGATCCAGGTCGGCGACAAGGAACATACGCCCCAGGAAGTCTCCGCGAAGGTGCTCCGCAAACTCAAGGAGGCCGCCGAATCGTACCTCGGCCACAAGGTCAACAAGGCGGTCATCACGGTCCCCGCGTATTTCAATGACGCGCAGCGCCAAGCGACGAAGGACGCGGGCCAAATCGCCGGACTCGAAGTCGCTCGGATCATCAACGAGCCGACCGCCGCGGCCATGGCGTATGGGCTCGACAAGACCAACGAGGACGAGAAGATCGTCGTGTTCGATCTCGGCGGCGGCACGTTCGACGTCTCGGTCCTCAAACTGGTCAACGACGACGGGCACAAGATCTTCGAGGTGATCTCGACGAGCGGCGATACGCACTTGGGCGGCGACGACTTCGATAAGAAGTTGATCGATCATGTGGCCGACGAGTTCAAGCGGGCGAACGGCATCGACCTGAGGAAGGACCCGATGGCCGCGCAGCGGCTGCTCGAAGCGTGCGAGAAGGCCAAGAAGGAACTGAGCTCGACGCCTCAAACCGACATCAACCTTCCATTCATCACGGCGGACGCGAGCGGCCCCAAGCACTTGCAGACCACGATCACGCGTTCCCAATTCGAACAGTTGATCGATCCGCTGATCGAGAAGTGCCGCAGGCCCGTCCTGCAGGCGCTCGAAGACGCGCGGCTCAAGCCGAGCGACATTGACGAAGTCGTGCTCGTCGGCGGTTCGACGCGCGTTCCGAAGGTCCAAGAGGTGGTCCGCGCGATCTTCAAGAAGGAGCCGCACAAGGGCGTGAATCCCGACGAGGTCGTCGCGGTCGGCGCGGCCATTCAAGGCAGCGTCTTGTCGGGGGAACGGAAGGGAGTCCTGCTGCTCGACGTCACGCCGCTCACGCTCGGCATCGAAACCGAAGGGGGCGTGATGACCGCGCTCGTCGAACGCAACACGACGATCCCCGTCGAGAAGAAGAAGGTCTTCAGCACGGCGGCCGACAGCCAGACGGCCGTGACGGTGCGCGTCTACCAGGGCGAACGCGCGATGGCATCGGACAACCGCCTGTTGGGCGAATTCAATCTCGAGGGCATTCCCTCCGCGCCGCGCGGCGTGCCGCAAATCGAGGTCCGGTTCGACATCGATCAGAACGGGATCCTGAACGTCGGCGCGAAGGACCTCGGAACGGGCAAGGAGGCTTCGGTCCGAATCGAGCAATCGGCCGGTCTTTCGGACGCCGAAATGGAACGGATGCGGAATGACGCGGAACTCCATGCGGCCGACGACAAGCGGAAACGGGAGTTGGCCGAGGCGAGGAACAAGGCCGACCACCTCTGTTACCAGATCGAAAAGCTCATGAAGGAGCACGCCGACAAATTGTCGGACGCCGATCGCAAACCGCTCGAGACGTCCATCGAGAAGACGCGGCAGGTGGCGAAAGGGGACAACGTCGAGTCGCTCAAATCGGCGATCAACGATCTCGAGCAAGCGTCGCAGGCGTTCAGCAAGACGTTGTACGAGAAGGCCGAGCGGGCCGAACCCGCGGGCGGCGACGGCGCGGCGCCGGGTTCGTCGGGGACCGACGACGCGATCGATGCCGAATTCGAAGTGAAGGATTAGGGCGGCCCGTCGGGCCGGGCGAAGGGGAAACGCAGCCATGGCATTCCGAATGGAAAAGTCGACCGTGCGGGCTCAGGAGGCGGTCGTCTCCGCGCAGGGACGCGCCGCCGAACGGGGCCATGCGGAACTGGATAGCCTCCATCTGCTCGCCGCGCTCCTCGACGAAAAAGAGGGTATCGTCGGACCGCTGCTCGGCAAGGCCGGCGCCGACGCCGCGCGGCTCGCCGGCATGGTCGGCACCGAACTCGACCGGTTCGCGAGAGTCTCCGGAGGATCGCCTCCCCAGCCCAATCGGGAACTGCAGGCCGTGCTGGAAGCGGCCGCCAAGCAATCCCAGGCGATGAAGGACGAGTTCGTTTCCACCGAGCATCTGCTGCTTGCGCTGACGACGACCGCGTGCAAGGCTCAAAAACTCCTGCAGGTGAACGGCGTTCGCGAACAGGACTTGTTGACCGCCCTGCGATCGGTTCGCGGGACCGGCCGCGTCAGCGATCCCAATCCCGAGGAGAAGTACCAGGCGCTCCGGCGCTACGGCATCGATCTGGTCGAACGGGCCCAGCAAGGCAAGCTGGACCCGGTTATCGGGCGGGATCAAGAGATCCGCCGCGTCGTGCAGGTCTTGTCGCGGCGGACCAAGAACAACCCGGTGTTGATCGGCGAACCCGGTGTGGGGAAGACGGCGATTGCCGAGGGGTTGGCGCTGCGCATCGTCGAAGGCGACGTGCCGCACAGCCTCAAGAACAAACGCGTCATCGCGCTCGACATGGGGGCGCTCATCGCGGGCGCCAAGTACCGCGGCGAATTCGAGGACCGGCTCAAAGCCGTGCTCCGCGAAGTCCAGGACGCGGGCGGAGCGGTGATCCTGTTCATCGACGAACTGCACACCGTCGTCGGCGCCGGCGCGGCGGAAGGCGCGGCCGACGCGGCCAATCTGCTCAAGCCGGCCCTCGCGCGCGGCGAGCTGCGGTGCATCGGCGCCACGACGCTCGACGAATACCGTAAGCACGTCGAGAAAGACGCGGCCCTCGAACGACGATTCCAACCTGTGTACGTCGGCGAACCGTCGGTCGACGATTCGATCGCCATCCTCCGAGGACTCAAGCCGCGCTACGAGGCCCATCACGGTGTCAAGATCAAGGACTCGGCGCTCGTCGCGGCCGCGCGGCTCTCCCATCGATACATCACCGACCGCTTCCTTCCCGACAAGGCGATCGACCTGGTGGATGAATCGGCGAGCCGCGTCGCCATGGAGCTCGAAAGCGTTCCGGCCGACATCGACGAGGTCCAGCGCCGCCTCCGGCAACTCGAATTGGCCGAACGCCAGCTCGCCGAGGAAACCGAGGACGCCGCGCAGGATCGGCTCGGCGAAGTCAAAACCGAAATGGAGGAACTCAAGCGGCGCTTGGCCGGCCTTCGCGAACAATGGGAAGCCGAAAAACTCGGGCTCGGCGATGTCCAGCGGAATCGGCAGGAAATGCAACAGGTCGACCTCGCCTACAAGCAGCTCGAAACGTCGATCAAGGACCGGCAATCCGCCGGAATGATGGTGGCCGAGGCCGACTACCAGAAGCTCTACGAACTGCACAATCAGCGTGAGACCCTTTTGCGGCGCATCGAAGCCGAAGACCGCCACGAGGATCTGAAGGAAATCAGACCGTCGGCGGGTCGGCGTCTGCTGCGGCAGGAAGTGACGGAGGACGAGATCGCGGAGGTCGTGAGCGCGTGGACGGGAATCCCCGTAAGCCGCATGCTCGAAACCGAACGCGCGAAGCTGCTCGTCCTCGAGGAACGTCTCCATCGGCGCGTCGTCGGGCAGGACGAGGCGGTGGTCGCCGTCGCGAACGCCGTGCGACGAAGCCGCAGCGGGTTGCAGGATCCCAACCGACCCATAGGCTCGTTCATCTTCCTCGGCCCGACCGGCGTGGGAAAGACCGAATTGTGCAAGGCGCTCGCCGAAGTCATGTTCGACGACGAGAACGCGACGGTTCGGCTCGACATGAGCGAGTTCATGGAACGCCACACCGTCAGCCGGCTCATCGGAGCGCCGCCGGGCTATGTCGGCTATGATGAAGGGGGCAAGTTGACCGAGGCCGTGCGCCGCCGCCCCTACTGCGTCATCCTCCTCGATGAGATCGAGAAGGCGCATCGCGACGTCTTCAACGTCCTCTTGCAGGTCCTCGACGACGGGAGACTCACCGACAACCACGGCAACACGGTCGACTTCACGAATACGATCGTCGTGATGACCAGCAACCTGGGGAGCCAGGCGATCATGCGGATCGCCCAGGAAGGCGGTTCGGAGGACGCGATCGGCGACGCGGTCAGGACGGCCGTGCAGACCCATTTCCTTCCCGAGTTCATCAATCGAATCGACGAGCTGATCGTCTTCCATCCGCTCGAACGTTCGCAGATCCGGCGGATCGTCGACTTGCAGGTGGAACGCCTGATCGGCCAATTGGCCCAAAACGAAATCCAACTCGAAGTCACCGAAGGAGCGCGGAACGCGATCGCGGCGGAAGGATACGATCCGACCTACGGCGCCCGCCCGCTCAAGCGGGTCATCCAGCAGAAGATCCAGAATCCGCTCGCCACCGAACTCCTGCGCGGCCGCGTCGAAAGCGGCTCCACCACCGTGATCGACCACCACGATGGAGATTTCGTTTTCGAGGCCGGCGAAGCCGCTCTGCGGCCATAACACGACCCGTTGCCACCGTCGCCCATAGCCACCGTCGCCAGACCGCGGCGCAGCTCGGCCACGCTCTGGCGAGCGTGGCTACGGGGCGCGGCGTCAGCGGCTTTCGAGGCCCAACCGGCCGATGATGGAGGCGGCGCCGGGCGTGAGCGCGCGGATCTTCTGGGCGAGCACCGTCTTTTCGGACGCGTTGGCTTTCGCCGCCTTGCGTTCGTAGATCGCGACCTTCTTCCGCCGGCTTCGCCGCCTCCGCAATTCCCGCTGCCGCTCAATGGCCATGTGCGTTTCCTCTGCCGTTCCGAGCCGTCCCCGTGATTCTCAATTACCAGCGTATGGTACCAGCGTATGGGAACAATATAGGGTACATTCCAGTTTCCATCAACCTTGGCCGCGCGGTTCCTCGTGACGGAAGCGACGGAATCCCCGCGGACAGGACGCTCAACGGATTACCTGGCGATCGTGTTCCATCTCTGGTCAAGAAACGCGCGGCGCAAACGGTTGATCGGACGCCCGACGCCGGCGCATTGGCCGGAGCGGCTCGCGGATCGGCTTTGGTATTGGGACCATCTGAGCGAATCGCAGCGCCGGCGACTCCTTGGTTTGATCGCGATCTTCCTGCATGAAAAAGAGGTTGTTGTCCCCAAGGGCGCGCGGGATCCCGATGCGGCGAGGCTGACGGTCGCCGGCGCGGCGTGCCTGCTCCTCGTGGGATTCACCGACACCTATTGTTTCGATCGCATTCGCACCGTCATCCTCAACCTACGTCCATTCCGCCAACGCCTTCCCGACTCACCGATCGAGGGCCTGTTCGGGGACCTTTTCGCTTCGGGTGCCTATTCGACCAACATGCCGGTCGTCCTAGCGTGGAAGGACGTCCGCGCGGAATGCGCGGATCCCGGCCTGGGACGCAATGTCGTGATCCATGAATTCGCGCACCACATCGATGATCTCGACGGCGCCGTGGCGGGCGATCCGCCGTTTCCGTCGAAGGCCTTGATCGAACAATGGCGGACGGTCTCCCATCGCGAATACGACCGCGCGGCCGAGCGGCGAGCCGCGGGGGTTCCGTCGGTGATCGACGCGTACGGCCTCACGGATTACGTCGAGTTCTTCGCCGTTTCGTGCGAAGCGTTCTATTGCGATCCGGTGGGGCTCGCGAACGAGCATGGCGATCTGTTCGATTTGCTGCGAGCGCTTTTTCGCATCGATCCACGACCGTGGTTCGCGCGGGATCCCATGGTCGACTTGAGGCCCGACAACCGGTAACCTTGGGGCTTTCCGGCGCAGCACGGAGCGATCGTCGCCGATGGCGGGACGTTCGGCCCGGGCGTTCGGCGATATCGACTCTTGATTTTTCAATCGACCCGGCCCACGCGAATCGACTTGGATGTTCCGGCCTCGAGTTCAACGACGTGAAGGCGCGGTTCCGGTGGGCCCGCGCCGCGTTGCTCGTTCGTGTCGAACAATGGAAACCTCATCTCTAGGATTGGTGCCGGTCGCCTCAGGAAACACGGACGACCCGACGCTTGGAGAAAGAACATGGCGAACCGGACCTCGATAATTCTGTTCCTTCCGCTGATGGTTCATGCGGGTTGGAACATCGACGCGTGCTCCGACGAACCCGGTTCCCAACCGCCTCCCGGTTTCCGCGCGATCTTCAACGGTCGCGACCTGTCGGGATGGCACGGCCTGAATCCCCATTCCGTCGCGAACCTGCCGGACGACAAGAAGGCGGCCGGATTGGCACAACAGCGGGCCGAGTTCGCGCAGCACTGGACCGTCGAGCAGGGCGAACTCGTCAACGACGGGCATGGTCCGTACGCGACGACCGACGAGGAGTTTTCGGACATCGAGTTCCTGATCGAGTATCGAACGGTTCCCCGGGCCGACAGCGGAATCTATCTGCGAGGGTCCCCTCAGGTCCAAATCTGGGACTGGAACCAGAAATTCGATCCCGAGAATCCCACGCGCAAGCCGCATCTCGGTTCGGGCGGCTTGTTCAACAACACACCCGGAATGGCGGGCCGGGACCCGATCGTGTTCGCCGACAATGCGTTCGGCGAGTGGAATCGGTTCCGGATCCGCCAGATCGGAGCGCGCGCCTGGGTATGGCTGAACGAGCGGCTCGTGGTTGACGGCGCGGTCATGGAGAATTATTGGGATCGCGCCAAGCCGCTTCCCGCGAAGGGGCCGATCATGCTGCAGACCCATGGCGGCGAGATCCGTTGGCGCAGTCTCTTCGTGCGCGAGATCAGCGCCGAGGAATCCGCGTCGTTCCTCGCCGCGGAGGACGGCGCGACATCGAGCCTTTCCCGATCGCTGGCCCTCCATGCGTCGTTTGACGCATCGCTGCGCGCCGACTTCGCTCGAGGCGATCGAACGTGTTACGTGGTTGAGGGCGCGAAGCGGACGGTCGCCGAGCCGACCGATGCCGTCCGGTTGGTCGAGGGAGCGGGGCGTTTCGGCGGCGCGTTGCACTTCACCAAGAAGGGCGACTTCCGGCCCACGTTCCTGGACGAAGGCGTGCTCCGGTACAACGCCCGCGATTGGGACGCGACCGTCTCCGTATGGCTTCGGTTGAATCCCGACGAGGATCTCGAACCCGGCTACTGCGATCCGATTCAGATTGTCGGAGACGACGGCAAGAAGGGGTTCATCTTCCTGGAATGGTCGAAAGACGAGACGCCTCGTTTCTTCCGCTACGCCATCCGACCGCTATTCGGGATCTGGAACCCCGAGAACCGCCCATGGGCCGAGATTCCGTTCGAGAAGCGACCGATGGTGCAGGTGGATCGGGCTCCTTTTTCGCGCGAACAATGGACGCACGTCGTGTTCACGGTCGAGAACATCAACAACCCGAATATTCCGCCCTCGGGACGCCTCTATCTCAACGGGAAGCTCCAAGGCGCGATCACGAATTGGGATCTGCGTTTCGGCTGGGATCCCGCTCGCGTGCTGCTCGTGCTCGGCGCCTCCTACGTCGGCCACATGGACGACCTGGCGGTCTTCCATCGCGCGCTCACCGAGGCCGAGATCCAACAGGTTTACGGATTGGAACGCGGCGTGCGTGAACTCTATCCCTGATCCAGGTTCCCCATCGGCGTCCGTGCGTCTTGCCATCGCGGCGGGTTTGGTCGATCATATCGGATGTCCGATTCGACACCATGGATACCTCCGCTCCGTTTTCCCGCCATGCCGTTCCTGTTCACCTGGATCCTCGTCGCCGCGTTGGTCGTTCCGGATGGGGACGGCATGCCGCGTCGCGACGTGGCCGCAGGCGATTCGGAGGCGGTCGTCGCGCCGGGCACCGTCGCGCCGCATCGCCCGTCGCTTGACGTTGTGGCCGAGGGCCTTGTCCGCGGCATGGACTCGCCGGACTTCGCGGAGCGTCGCCGAGCGACCCGCCGATTGGCGGAACTTGGAAGCGCGGCCCTTCCGCACTTGATGGGTGCGCTCAACAGCGGATCGGACGAACTGCGTGCCCGCGCGCGGGGCCTCTTGGACGGGCACGCGTTCGAATCGATCGCCGGACTCCACGCGGCGCCGGAAAATCCGATCGACGGCGAAGGCGTTCGGCGGTACCTGAGGGAACGCGCGCGGCGGCATCTCGATGAAGCGTGCCGGGCCGAACGGGTGGGGCGGTTATTCGCCATTTGGAACACGGATTCCGGCAAGTTCGCGAAGGCCGAGCTCGCGCGATTCGACGATCACGCCGCGCGCGGCGCCGTCGGCGAGGCGGTGGACGAGATCCGTGCCACCGCGGCGCGGCTCGACGGATTCCGCCGGCTCGCGGGGCGGCTGGAGGCCCTTCGGCTTTCCGCGGACACGATCGACGGCCCCGCCCACGCGATTCTGACGCTACATGCCGCGGGGATCCAAGCCGGGTCGACCGATCGCATCGAGTTCGCCGATCAATATGTATCGGCTCTCGAATCGCTCGCCCGGGCGTACGGTTCCACGGTGGAAGGCGTGCGCGCCGGGCGCCGCGAAGTGGGGCACCGCGCGAGTTGGAGTTCGGGCGCGCTGCGTTTCCAGGCGGGGCTATTCGAAGGGGGCGCCGAGCCGTCGATGATCCTCGACCGCCTGGCCGTTTCGCGCGCGGCGCTTCGGACCGGGTTCATCGACGCACTGTCCGCGCCGCGGTCCGATCGGTTCGCGCTGGACGTCGGAAAGACGCACATCGCCGAAATGCTCGTCGACGCGGTGCGGTCGTGGCCGGAGGCCGACCAGTCGCCGATCGCGGTTCGGTTGATCGACGGCGTGGTGCGCGCCATTCCGACGGGCGACAAGCCACGGGCGATCTGCTGCCTCGACGCGATCCGCGCCTGCCGCGCCCTGTGGGTCGCGAAGTCGGAAACGAGTTCCGGCTCGGAGCGGGAACTGATCGAGCGTCTCGCCGATCGCGCGATCCACGCCGCGTCGCCCCGCGAATTCCATCCGTCACTCAGCGCGCATGACCGATTCGCGTCACTCTTCCTGCTCGGCCTCCGACCGGGATCGGCCGGATTCCCCGAACGCCTCTACGCGAAACACATCAACGGGGACGGTGAACTGTCCGACGCCCAGCGGCTCGCGCTCGAACGGATGGCCCGCGTCGTCGAGCGGCTGGGGCGATGGGGCATTCCGCGCGACGACGCGGGCGCGAGCGCCTTCCTTCGATCGCTCCGCGCGGACGACGCGGACGCCGACCTGTTCCGGGACGCGGCCGCTTTCCTCGATCAAGTCGAGACCTCGCATCGCGCGGCCGTCGAAGCCCACGACGGGAATACGCTCGCCGAAGCGCTCGGTACGTGGCACGCGAATCACCCGCCCTAGCCC
>Ga0194120_10002558_pt1 | contig 31055 bp, 31 predicted proteins | sample TA2MahCa65mmetaG_FD_148642 | JGI IMG/M metagenome (GOLD analysis project Ga0194120, IMG submission 148642) | Freshwater microbial communities from Lake Tanganyika, Tanzania - TA2015019 Mahale Deep Cast 65m | ecosystem: Environmental > Aquatic > Freshwater > Lake | place: Tanzania: Lake... | reverse complement strand
TCGCCGCGCCCTTGGCCGACCCGGTGGCCGCGCCACCCGATCCGCCGGTGATGAAGAACGAGCCGATCTCGACGATGCCGCGACCGATGGCGAGGCCGGGGCGGCCCTGCGCGATGGCCTGGGTGTAGGGATCGACGAAAGCGTGGAACAGGGCGGCCGGATGCGTGATCGCATAGCCGAGGCCCTTGATGGTCTGGATCGGATGGGCGATCAGGGTGCCCACGCCGACGGCCATATCCCAGATGGCCTGGCCGCCGCCGATGAAGACGTCGGCGAAGTGGCCGAAGAGGCCGCGGCCCTGCTTGGCTGCGGGCCGGGGAGCCGCTTCCTCTGCCGGAGGAGCGTCCGGGGCCTCGGCGGCGCCAACCGGCGGCGCCTCGGTTTCCTGCGGGGGAGCGGCGACCGGCTTGTTGGCGGCGGTCGGCCGGACGGCAGGATTGATGCTGACAGAACCCATCGGAACCCTCCTCACGAGTGGCGCGTCGTGGACTGCCTCACCGGGCAGTTCTCCTCCAGTTCGCGTCTCTTCTGGTGGCACAGTCGAGACAGACGATTGCCACCTTTGCTTGTCGTTAATGCAGTGACAAGACTTACGCCTCCGGAGATAAAACTCCGACTAACTTTTGGTTATCCGGACCAAGAGGCGAAGAAAAGGCGCCAGCGTTGCTGGCGCCTGACTCTCCGCGGCCCCTACTTGAGCGCCGCGACCATCGCCTTGGCCGTCGCCTCGTCGACGTACTCGTTGATGGCCCAGGTGCCGTCGGCGAGCTTGTAGGACTGGCGGATGCCCTTCTGCTGCTTGAAGGCCAGGACCGCCTCGGCGGTGACGTCGTCGAACGTGCCGGTTTCCTTGACGTTGGCGTGGCCCAGGGCGATGAGCACGCGCTGGAGCTTGATCACGTCGTCCTTGTCGCCCGAATCCGGGCCGATGGCGTTGTTGCGGTACGAGTTGATCTCGTCCACGAACGCCTTGACGTTCTGGGGCGTCGCGACCAGGCCGTACTGCTTGGCGATGGCCGCGACTTCCGGCGAGGCGGCCGCCGGAGGCTGGGCCGTGGGCGTCTGATCCGCCGGCGGGATCGCCGGAGCCGGGGCCGGGGCCGGGGCCGGCGCGGGGGCCGGAGCCGGGGCCGGCGCTGGAGCGGCTGCCCTGTCGACGGGCAGGCCCTTGGCGTCTGCCGGCATGCGAAGCTTCTGGCCGGCTAGGATCAAGTTGGGGTTGTCGCCGATGAGTTCCTTGTTGAGATCGTAGATCTCCTTCCAGCGGCTCGCGTCGCCCAGGTAGTGGCGGGCGATCCCCGACAGGCCGGCCGCGCGGTCCATCTGGCTGACCGTGTAGGTCTTGTAGACCTGAGCGCCGGGGGCGGGGGTGGCGGGCGTCTCGCCGGCGGGCGTCTCTCCGGGGGTCGCCGGGGCGGCCGGCGCCTCGGCGGGACTCTCGCCGCCCTTGAGGGCCGCCATGAGCGCGTTGGCCGTGGCCTCGTCGACGTACTCGTTGATGCCCGGGGTGCCGTCGGCGAGCAGGTAGGACTGGGTGATGCCCTTCTGGCCCTTGAAGTCGATGACGGCCTGCGCGGTCTTCTCGTCGAACTGCCCGGTCGGCTCCACGTCGTAGCCCAGGGCCTTGAGGACCACCTGGAGCTGGTTGACTTCCTCGGGCGATCCGCTGTCGGGGCCGATGGCGTTGCCCTGGTAGGTCTGGATCTCCTTGAGGAACTGCTCGACGTTCTTGCGGCTCGGCTGCAGGTTGAACTGCTGGGCAATCTGCGCCACTTGCTCGTCGTTGAGACCCGAGGCGCCGTAGAGCGCCGCGATGCCCGAGGCGGCGGCGCGGCCGGCGAGGCTGATGGGCGTGTAGACCCGCGGATGCGTGGCGATCCACTTGCCGGCCTGGAAGGCACCGGCCGCCGCGCCCTTTGCCATCCGGAACGGCGCGAGGGCCACGTTCTTGAGCATGCCGCCGACCTTGGTGGCCGCGGCGGCGACCTTGCCGGCCGCGCTCGTGGCCTGCGCGCCCTTCGTGGCGGCCTGCGCGGCCTTGCCCGCGCCGGCCACGTTGTCCCAGGCGCCGGAGATGAGCCGGCGTGCTCCGCCGACGACGCCCTTGGTGGCGGCGATCGGCGCCAGGGCGATGTCCTTGAGCGTGATGGCGCCGACCTTTTCGACGGCCGCGCCGAGCTTGGCGGGTGCCGCCTTGGCGGTCTTGGCGACGTACGAGGTGACCTTCGAGGGGATGCCGCGGGCCGCGGCGGCGGCCCGGCTGATGCGGGTCGCCACGGACACCTTCGAGGCGATCTGCGCCGACTGCGCGGCCGCGCCCGACAGGCGCGCCCCGTTGACGACCTTCTGGACCACGGCGGCGTTCTTCGACACGCCCATGATCTTGGCGGCCTTGGCCGCGGCGGCGGCCTTCGCGACCGCGGCGGTCTTGCCCGCCGCGCGGGCTTCCCAGTACGCCAGGTGCGAGGCCTTGAGGGCGGCCTGCGCCACCTTCTCGGTGATGCCGGCGCTCTTGGCGGCGGCCTGCGCCGCCTTGGTGAAGACGGGCTTGGAGGCGACCGTGGCGGCGACCTTGCCAGCCTTCGCGACCTTGCCGGCCTTGCTCGCGGCGCCCGCGAGTTCGGCGGCCTTGCTGGCCTTGGCGGCCTTTGCGGCCACTTCCGAAAGCTTGGCGGCCTTGCCGCTGGCCTTGGCGGCCTGGCCAAGCTTGGCCGCGGCGCCGGCGCCCTTGGCGCCGCCCGAGACGGCGCCGCTGGAGCCGCCGGTGAGGAAGAGGCTGCCGATTTCCACGATGCCGCGGCCGATGGCCTTGCCCGGCCGGCCCTCGTTGATGGCATCGGTGTAGGGGTCCACGAAGGCGTGGTACAGCGCCGCCGGATGGGTCACGGCGTAGCCTATGCCCTTGATGGTCTGGATCGGGTGGGTCACCATCGTGACCAAGCCCTTGCCCACATCCCAGAGCGCTTCGCCGCCGCCGACGAAGACGTCGGCGATGTGGCCGAACAGCCCGCGGCCTTCCTTCTTGGGCGGCGCTGCGACCGGAGGCGGCGCGGCAGGCCGATTGACTGGCGAAGTCTGGATATTGTTTCCGGACACGGGCTGCTCCCCCTTACTCAGATGAGAAAGTAAATTCTCAGGTCCCTAAGTTTTGGTATACCCGGCAAGTATCTCCGGGTTAACGTTAAGGGACAGTCAAAATGCAGTCATGTTACGGTTCAGTTCGCTGACTTCGCCCGGCAGTCGGCGCAGATGCCGTGGATCTTGAGCTGGATGTCCAGGACCTCGAAGCCGTAGCGTTCGGCCACTGCGCGGGCGGCATCCTCGACGTCGGCGCCGGTGAACTCGATGGGGGTGAAGCATTCGACGCAGACCAGGTGCTGGTGCGGTTCGGTCGCGCCGCGGTTCAGTTCGTAGTGCTTGTGGCCCTCGGCGAAGTCGAGTTCGCGCAGCACGCCGAGGCTGGCCAGCAGCTTGAGCGTGCGGTAGGCCGTCGCCAGGCTGATGGGCGGTTCTTCCTTCACCAGTTGCTGGTGCAGTTCCTCGGCCGACAGGTGCGTGCCTGCCGGGAGATCGGCGAAGACCCGCAGGATGCGCTCGCGCTGGGGCGTGACGCGATAGCCGCGATTGCGCAGATCGCGAGTGGCTTCCTTCGGATCGGCGTTCGCGGCCCTACTCCTCTACACCGTGCCGCGCGCTGGCGTCCCGCGGCAGGCGGATGATGAAAGTGGTGCCGACGTTGATTTCCGACTCGACGTCGATGGTCCCGTGGTGGGCGACGATGATGTCCTTGACGATGGACAGGCCCAGGCCGACGCCGCCGGTGACGCGGCTGCGCGACTTGTCCACGCGGTAGAAGCGGTCGAAGATGCGCGGGCGATCGATCTCCGGGATGCCGATGCCCGTGTCCGTGACGCGCACTTCCAGGGAATCCGGGCCCGGATCGATCTCGAGCGTCACGGTGCCCGATGCCGGCGTGAACTTGATGGCGTTGTCCACCAGGTTGATCAGCACCTGGTGGACGCGGTCGCGATCCCACTTCACCTTGCCCAGATCGCCCTTCACGATGAGCTTGAGGTTGACGTGGTTGAGGTCGGCGTGCGGCTCGAGCGTGGTGATGACCTCGTGGGCGAGATCCAGCAGGACGAACTCCGTGACGTGGAGGATCGGCCGCCCATGCAAGTTGGCCACCACCAGCAATTCGTTTACCAGGCGCGTGAGCCGCTCGGCCTCGCGCTGGATGTTGGAGGCAAACTTGGCGCGCATGTTTTCGTTTGCCATGGCGCCCATCTGGAGCGACTCGGCGGCCATGCGGATGCTGGTGAGCGGCGTGCGTAGCTCGTGCGAGACGTTGGCCACGAAATCCTGCTGCATGTTGGCCAGGCGATGGACGACGGTCCAGTTGGTCACCGCCATGACGATCTCGTCGTCGGTCTTGCCGACCGTGACACCCAGGATCTGGCCTGGCCACCACGAGGGCGCAAGCTCCATGTCGCCCTCCGCGCCATTCGAGCTCGCCCGCTCGATGAGCGCCGTGACCTCGGGGTCGGAGAGGAGCTGCTCGAGGCGCTTGCGACCGGCCTCGCCGGGGGGTTCGTCATGCTCGCTGAGGACCTTGAGGAGCGCGCTGTTGTGAAAGGCGACCTTGCCGCCGCGCAGGACCGCGAGCCCTTCCCGTCTCTGGGGCAGAAACTTGGCTTTGTCCTCAGACATTCCCTTCCTCCGCGATCGCCCCGGCGATCGCCGCGGTGCCGACCGCGCACCGCAGAATGTAGTCTACCCTGACTCGGTCGTAGGGGGTATGCGAGTAGCGTTCCTCGCCCGGGGAGTACCCGATCGTCGGCAGGCCGAGCGTTCCGCCCACGTAGGAGCCGTCGGTGGCGAAGTACCACTTGTCGAACCGCGGCACTTCACCGAGGTCGGCGAGGGCCGAGATGGCGGCCACCACCAGGGGGTGGTCCTCGGCGGTGAGCCAGGCGGTCATGACCTTGGGCGCGGTGCGCTCCAGCCCGCTGTAGGTCCGCTCGGCGGCGGAGCGGACGGAGATCTCCCCGCGGAACTCGGGATCCCTGGCGCCGATGCGCGTCAGGATGGTCTGGAGCTGGCCCACGATGGCGTCGAGCGACTCGCCGGGCAGGAAGCGCCGATCGATGCGCGCGATGCAGCGGTCGGGGATGCGCGCCGCGTCCCTGGGAAGCGTGGACACGTCGGTCACCGCCACCGTGCTGCGCTCGAGGAACGGGTGGCTGGGCAGGGCCGTCGCAAGCTCCTCGATGCCCTCGAGCACCGGGATCATCTTGTAGGCCGCGTTGAGCCCGAGCCAGGGCGAACTCGAGTGGCTGGTGCGGCCGATGGTGACGATTTCCAGCTCGCAGCGTCCCCGGTGGCCCAGGAACAGGTCGAGGCCGGTCGGATCGCCCATGACCGTGAAGTCCGGCGTGCGGATGCGGCGCTCCGGCAGCGACCGCTCGAGCAGGTGAGCGAGCCCCAGGCATTCGCCACCCTCGGAATGCACCACCGACGCCACCGTGACATCTCCGGCCCGCAGGCCAGCGCGCGCCAGCGCAGCCGCCGCATACACCTGGCACGCGATGGCCGCCTTGTTGCTCGAAGCCCCGAGGCCGTGGAGCCAGCCGTCGGCCAGGTCGGCGCCGAACGGGTCATGCTCCCAGAGCGAGCGCTCCCCCGGCCGCGCCGTGTCGAGGTGGGTGGCCAGCAGCACCGACCGGCCGGGAGCCGCGCCCTTCACGCGGCCGGCGACGTTGCCGGCATCGTCCGTCCAGACGTCGTCGAAGCCCAGATCGCGCATCCGCTCCGCGACCAGGGCGGCCACCGCGCCCTCCTCGCCGCAAAAGCCCGGCGTGCTCACCAGGTCGCGAGCGAACGCGACGACGGCATCCCGATCCTGGCCCAAAGTCTCGGAGATTTGCTTGATTTCGGCCGCTTGCACGGTTCACCTCACGTCAGCGCGGCAGTCTACCAGGAATTGGCGGGCGCGACCAACCTTGACGCCGCCTTGTTCCAACCATTAAACTCCTCTTCGATCAGAGGTTTCCGGCGCTCACCTGGCGGGATTCCCAGTCAGGTTCCAAGTAGCACTTCGGATCTGCCTAATCGAGGCAGGTGGCGCCAGCCGCCTGCCGATCGCGTTTTTGCCCCCCAAGAAGGAGAGCCACCATTCTCAAGGAAACCGTCCTGCTCAACGAGCGGATCCGGGCCCGCGAAGTGCGGACCATCGACGACGAGGGCGCGCAGCTGGGCGTGCTGCCCATTCGCGAGGCCTTGCGCATCGCGCAGGAAAAGGGCCTCGATCTCGTGCTGGTAGCTGCCGACGCCTCCCCTCCGGTCTGCAAGATCATGGACTACGGCCGCCACAAGTTCGAGCAGGAGAAGCGGACCCGCGAAGCCCGCAAGAAGCAGCACACGCAGACCCTAAAGGAAGTGACGCTCTCCTACAAGATCGGCGAGCACGACTATCAGGTGCGCCTCCGCGCCGTGCGCAAGTTCGTCGGCGAGGGCGACAAGGTCAAGATCACCATCCGCTTTCGCGGCCGCGAGATGCAGCACCAGGCGCTCGGCACGTCGGTGCTGATGCGCTTCGCCAAGGATTGCTCCGATATCGCCATGATCGAGCGCGATCCCCGGCAGGAGGGCCGCACCTTGTTCATCATCCTTGCCCCCAAGAAGGGGCAGGCACAGCCCAAGCCCGCCGCTCAGCCGGCCAAGCCGGAGCCTGAAGAATCGAAAACCCAGGCCTGATCCCATTTCGATAAGGAGCCGCTACATGCCCAAGATGAAAACCCACCGCGCATCAGCCAAGCGCTACAAGCTCACGGGTTCCGGCAAGCTCATGCGCCGCACCGCGTTCCGGAAGCACCTGCTCGTCCACAAGTCGACGGCCAGGGTCCGGCGCATCACCGACGAGTCGGGCATCTCGACGGCCGACGAGGCTCGCGTCACGCAGGCCCTTCCGTACGCCAAGTACGTCCGGTAGGCCCCCAGACGAGCGATTTTGATAAGGAGATTTTCCTATGCGAGTTAAGCGTGGCAATGCCAACCGGCGTAAGCACAAGAAGGTCCTGAAGCTCACCCGCAGCTTCCGCGCCGGCACGAGCAGGCTCTTCCGGACGGCCAACCAGGCCATGATGAAGGCACTCCGGTACATGTACCGGCACCGTCGCGAGCGCCGCGGCGACTTCCGGCGGCTGTGGATCCAGCGCATCAACGCCGCCGCCCGCCTCAACGGGATGAGCTACAGCCAGCTGATCAACGGCTTGCGCAAGGCCGAGATCACGATCAACCGCAAGATCCTCTCCGAGCTCGCCATCTCCGACTCCGCGGCCTTCGCGCAGCTCGTGAGCCGCGCCAAGGAAGCGGTGCAGAAGACGGCGTAAGCGGGTCGAGCGCGGCGAGACTCTCATAGCGCGGCTCTGATGACTTCGCTCCGGCATCGCGGCCGGCACGGAGGCCGGCCCCACCCGTTGCATCGGTGGCGCAGGCCTCCGTGCCTGCGTCCGATAGGCGCCAGGTCATTTGAGCGCCGCTATCAGTCTCGGGACGGATCGGGGCCAGGCTCCGGTCCGTTCGGCGTTCGGGGTCGGGTGGTGAGTCGCCCCATTAGCGAGAAGCGATCCGCCCGAGACTCACACGGCCGGAAGTGACCGGAAGCGGCCACGAAGCACCATCGGCTGCCTGACTTCGTGCATTATACTGAGCCTCGAGGGAACCACCTGATGACGTCGCCTGACCAGCCTGAATCGGTCCGGCCGGTGGTCGGTGTCGCTACCGATCTCCTGCAGGCCGATCCCTTCCTGGCAGAAATGGTGAGGCGGCTTGTGGACGCGGTTCATCCCGAGCGCATCTACCTTTACGGCTCCAGGGCCCGCGGCGACGCCCGGCCCGACAGCGACTACGACCTGCTGGCCGTGGTCGCCAGCTCGGATCTGCCGCCGCACAAGCGCGACCTGCCGGCCGTGATGGCCCTGGTCGGGGTGGGTGCGTCCACCGAGGCCATGGTCTGGACCCGCGAGGAGTTCGACGGCCGGGCGGGTGTCGTGACGTCCCTGCCGGCGACCATCCTCCGGGAAGGCAAGCTCCTGTATGTCGCCTGAGGTCGCCGAGATCCTGGAGTGGCTCCAGAGGGCCGACACGGATCTCCGCACCGCTCGCAAGGCTTTGGCCGAGCCGGACTCGATACCCGAAGCCGCCGTGTTTCACTGCCAGCAGGCAGTCGAGAAGGCGCTAAAGGCCTTCCTGACGTGGAGAGAGCGTCCTTTCGGCAAGACGCACAACCTTGCCGAACTCGGCGCAGAGTGCGCGACCCTGGATGCCAGCCTCGCCTCGCTCGTGCCGGAAATCTCGCCGCTGACGCAGTTCGCTTGGCGCTACCGTTACCCCGGTGCTCCGGTGGGCCTCCCGGCCGACGAGGCGCGAGAGGTGCTGGCGATTGCGGAGCGAACCGTGGCTGCCGTCAGGCAGCGCCTCCCCGAGGTGTCCCGACAAGGGTCATGACGAAATCGGCCATCTGGCAGGCAATCCAGCCCTTCGGGAAACTTCGCCCGAAGGTGCCTCTGATAGGGTAGGCGCACGAGATGCTGCAACCGAGATTCTCCCGGGCTTCCAGGCGCAGACCCTTCAAGCGGGGGTATTCGAGCGAGTGGCCGTCATTACGACGCCCAGTGCCGGGTGGCCGCTCAACTTCTTCTGGAAACTACCAGGTTCCGATCGGTTCCTTGTGCGAGCGGACGGGACCGTCGTGGAAGCCGAGTCCACTTTCCGGGTGCAGGCAATCGGAGGCGTCCCGGAACGTGAAGGGGATACCCATTTCGGAAGATTCAAGAGACCTTGATTCACGCTGGTTCTCGCGAACCACTTTCAGTCAGGACAATACGGAGCCGCCGTAGAGGCGGCCAAGGAAGTCGGCCAGCGGCAACGCATCGACGCTCCCGACACGAAGCGGGGTGCTCCCCAAGTATGCCACGAAGGCTCTGGTGACCGGCAACTGGGCCGCCAGCGACTCGATGCCGTCGACAAACTCGGGCCGCCAGCGCCCGGCAGCCTTGACCTCGATCGCCACGAGATTCTTGCCGCGGGACCAGACGAAATCGACCTCGGTCCCGTGCGCGGTGCGCCAGTATGCGAGGGTGCCACCGCAGCCGGACCGATCGATCCAGGCGCGCAGTTCGTGGAGGATCCATGTTTCCAGCAGGGGGCCACGCTCGGCCGCCTCCAGCGGCGATCGCGATCGTGCGGCGAGAGCCCGCACCACTCCGGTGTCGAAGAAGTAGAACTTGGGGTGGGCGGTCTCCTTGACCTTCGCTCGGGGACACCACGCAGGCAGCCAGTAGCCGACCAGAGTGTCCACGAGAACCTCGAAGTAACCCTGCACCGTCGGACGGGCGACCTCCGCGTCCCGAGAAAGACCCGAAACATTCGTGACCTGGCCGTTTGCGAGCGCAGCGACCTCGAGGAACCGGGCGAAGGCACCGAGATTCTTCGCCGCGGCCTCGAGGCGGATTTCCTGTGTCAGGTAGTTGTCCACGTAGGCTTCGAGCAAGTCGTCCCGGAGCGCCGCAGAGGGCTCCGACCGGACCGCGGGTAGGCCGCCGTGCAAGAGCAGGGCATCGGGATCGAGAGGTGCCGTCCCAAGCTCGGATACCGTCAAGGGGAAGAAACGCCGGTTGATCAGGCGACCAGGTAGGAGGTTGCCTCCCGATCTCCGCAGTTTCCGCGCGCTGGATCCGGTGATCGCGAAGCGGTACTTCCCGGGGAAGCGCGCCAGCAGATCCTGGACCTCGTCGAGCACGGCAGGGACCCGCTGAACCTCGTCCACGACGATCCAGGAGCCGTCGGGCAGGGCCGCCACCTGTTCGAAGAGGAGGCGGGGAGCGCGAAGCAAGCGAGATTGCTCTCGCTCGTGGAGGAGATCGAACCAGGTTGCGGAGGGCAAGACCTCCCGAAGCCAGGTGGTCTTTCCCGTGCCTCTCGGGCCGAAGAGCAGGAAAGAGCGATCCGGCAGCGTCGCCGTGCGTTTGAACATATTGTCATCATTTTGACGGCAATTTTGCTGCCTGTCTATGCTCCCGAGCCGAGAAGTTCGCCGGCCAGCCGCGCGGAGGCGCGCCCCTGCACTGGCATCAGGGCGAGATACGCCTACAGCTTCGCCAGCCGGCCTTCCAGCGTCTCGCGCTGGGCCCGCACTTCTGCCAGCCGGGTCCGCAGCTTGTCGACCACGTGGGCCGGGGCCTTCGATACGAAGCCCTGGTTGGCTAACTGGCCCTCCAGCCGGCCGATCTCGCTGTTGGCGGTCTCGATGTCGCGCACCAGGCGCTCACGCTCCTTGTCGAGATCGAGCAGGCCCGCCAGGGGCATGGCGACGGTCACGTTGCCGATGGCCGTGGAGGCCGACTGGGGCACGTGCAGCTCCCGGTCGGCGGGATGCCACTCGAGCTTTTCCGCCCGGGTGAGCGCCAGCGTGCGGCCCTCGCGCTGCATGACCTCCAGGACGTCCTGCGGAGCCTGGATGATGAGCGCGGCCGGCCGCGTCCCGGCCGGGACCTTGAGATCGGTGAGCATGCGGCGCACCTCGCGCACGATGTCCATCTGCAGATTCATCTGCCGCTCGGCCTCCGGATCGGCCGGACCCACCGCCGGCCACGGCCGCTCCAGCAGCGTGTCGCAGGCGGGTGCCAGACCGCGATCGGCCAGCTGTGCGTATAGCTCCTCGGTGATGAACGGCGTGAAGGGGTGCATCAGCTCGAGGACGGTCTCGAGCGTGCGCAGCAACGTGGCCTGGGCCTGCTTGTCGCCCTCGCGCAGGCGGCCCTTGGCGATCTCCAGCCACCAGTCGCAGAATTCGCCCCAGACGAAGTCGTAGAGCGCATCGGTGGCGCGAGAGAGCGTGAAGTCCTCGATGGCGCGGGTGACCGTCTCGGCCGTGGCCGCCAGGCGCGACCGCAGCCAGCGATCCTCTAGCAGGTCAGAGGGCGGCAGCGCCCGCAAGGCGGCCGCATCGGCGCCCTCGAGGTTCTGGACGGCGAAGCGCGCCGCGTTCCAGAGCTTGTTGCAGAAGTTGCGCGCCGCTTCGATTTTCTCTGGCAGGAAGATGACGTCCTGGCCCGCCGTGCCCGCCCCGGCCATCCAGAACCGGCACGCGTCGGTGCCGTACTGGACCATCATGTCGAGCGGATCCACGCCCGTGCCCTTGGACTTGCTCATGCGGGCCCCGCCGGCCGCCAGGATGGTGGCGTGGATGACGACGTTGTCGTACGGGACCTTCCCGGTGAACTCGAGCGACGAGAAGACCATCCGCGCCACCCACAGGTTGATGATGTCGCGAGCCGTCGAGAGCACGGCGCCGGGGTAGAAGTACGCCAGTTCGGGCGTCTGCTCGGGCCACCCGAGCGTGGCGAACGGCCAGAGCGCGCTCGAGAACCAGGTGTCGAGCACGTCGGGATCCTGCTCGGCCTCGCGGCCGCACGTGGGGCAAGCCTCCAGGTCGGTCACCGACGCGGCCCTGTGGCCCTCGGGGCAGGTCCAGACGGGAATGCGGTGGCCCCACCAGAGCTGGCGCGAGATGCACCAGTCGCGCACGTTTGACAGCCAGTCGACGTAGGCGTCGCGCCAGCGTTCGGGGTGGAACGCGATGCGGCCCTCGCGGGCCACGGCGATGGCGGGCGGCGCGAGATCGGCCATGCGCACGAACCATTGCTCCGACACGCGGGGTTCGACCACCGTGTGGCAGCGGTCGCAATGGCCCACCTGGTGGGTGTACGGCTCTTCCCGGACCAGGAGGTGCTCCTCGCGCAGCCGGGAGACCGCCACCTCGCGGGCCTCGAAACGGTCCATGCCTTCCCATTCGGGGCCGGCGGCATTGCTCATCTTGCCGTCGGCGGTGAGCACGTCGACGACCGGCAACCGGTGCCGCAGGCCGATTTCGAAGTCGTTGGGATCGTGGCCGGGGGTGATCTTGAGGGCGCCGGTACCGAACTCCTGCTCGACATACGAGTCGGCGATGACCGGCACTTCCCGGTCGACCAGGGGCACGATCACCTTGCGGCCGAGGTACTTCTTGAAGCGATCGTCGGCCGGGTTCACCGCGACCGCGACGTCGGCCAGGATGGTCTCGGGCCGCACCGTGGCGATGACGAGGCCCTCGCCGCCGTCGGCGGCCGGATACCGTACGTAGTACAGCGAGCCGTTTTCGGTCTCGTGCCTGACCTCGAGATCCGACAGGCTGGTGAGGCACCGCGGGCACCAGTTGATGATGCGGTTGCCGCGATAGATGACGCCCTTCTCGAACAGGCGCACGAAGGCCGTGCGTACCGCCCGGGAATACTGCTCGTCCATCGTGAAGCGCCAGCGCGAGAAATCCATGGAAGATCCGAGCTTGCGGAACTGCCCCTCGATGGTGTTGCCGTACTCCTCCTTCCACGCCCAGACCTCGCGCAGGAATGCCTCGCGGCCTATGTCGTGGCGCGTCTTGCCCGTCTCGGCATAGAGCTTGCGCTCGACCACCATCTGCGTGGATATGCCCGCATGATCGGTGCCCGGCTGCCAGAGGACCGAATAGCCCATCATGCGCTTCGAGCGCGCTAGGACGTCCTGGATGGTGGCGTTGACCGCGTGGCCCATGTGCAGCGCGCCGGTGACATTGGGCGGAGGGCATGGAATGAAATACGGCTTGCGCTGCGGATCCAGGCGTGTCTTGAAGGCCCCGGACCGCTCCCAGCGCTCGAGCCAGACCGGTTCGACGGCGCCTGCCTCATACGCCTTCGCCATCTCCCGGATCTGCTGCTTCAGGCTGTCCATCGGCTTGTTTTCACCCTCCGCTGGTGATCGACCGGTCATGCTAGCACGCGTCCGGGTATAGTGTTATCGCCTCATGTTGTCCTGGATCGTCATTCTTGGCCTGGTTGGCGCCGGTAGCGTCCCCCTGGTGATAGCGTACCTCTATGGCTACTTGCCGGGGACCTACACGTACAGCCTGCGCTCGCTCGGCCACAAGAGCCGCAAGGTCGTCATCGCGGCCGCCCAGCATCTGGGCAAGGTCAAGAATCCGGAATCCATCGGGCCGCTGATCCGCTGCCTCAAGAAGCCGGATCCGGGCATCCGCAAGGCGTGCATCGAGGCCCTCGCGGCGATGGGCAAGCCGGCGATCGAACCGCTGTGCCAGACCTTCATCCACCACGACGAGGAACTTCGATTCTCGGCGGTGCAGGCTTTGCTGGGAATAGACCGCAACGCGAGCATCGAGCCGCTGTGCCGCAAGCTGGCGACCTCGCCGGCTTTCATCCGCCGCTACGTGTCGGAGACCCTGGTCACCATCGGGCCCGAGGTCATCGAACCGCTATTGCTAAACGCTCCGCAGATGGCCGTCGGCACTTACGACGACAAGCGCGAGGAGAGCCAGTCGGTCTTCGAGAATTTCACCGACGTCCTCACGCGCTTGGGCAAGAAGGATCCCGACCTCCTCTACCAGGCGATCGCCGCCGGCGACAACCAGAAGCTGCTCCTGGCCCGCACGCTCGGCCGCCTCAACGACGACCGCGCCCCGAGCCTGCTGTGCCGCATCCTGGGGTCGAAGAACCCCAACCTGCGGCAGCTTGCCCTGGAAGGCCTCAAGGACCTGGGCGAAGGCGCGGTCCCCTCCATCGTTGACGTCCTGCGGGGCAAGAGCGAGATCGCCAAGAAGGGCGCGGTCGATCTGCTGGTGGCCATCGGCGGCCGGGCTCACCGCGCGCTGTTCGAACTCATCGAGGTGGACGATCCGCAGGTGCGCCTGGATGCGGCGACCGCGCTGGCGCGGATGGGCCGGGTGCGGCCGCTCATCACCGTCCTGTGGCCCAAGAACCACGTCGAGGTGGCCTACGTCATCGAGAACGGCGCGAAGACCAAGATAGACACCCTGGCCAACATCGCGGTCTTCCGGTCGGCCATCGAGCAGGCCCTCTACCTGGGCAAGATGTCCAAGAAGTACCGCGCGATGTACTACCTGCAGAGCCTGCTGATCCTCGTGTTTCCCGAGGCGGTGTCGCGCATCGACGATCCGCGCCTCGGCAGGGTGCTGGGCTTCGGGGGCGGAGTGGTGGAGAATTTCGGCTTCCTGCGCGTGACGCACATCCACCCGGTCGCCCGCAAGGAACTCGAGAAGCCGCGGAAGGTCGCCAAGAAGAAGAAGGGGAAGAAAGGCCCGGCCGTCGAGGAGGACGAGGCGCTGGCGCCCGAGGAGTTCCCCGACGCGGCGAGCCTGGCGGAAGGCTACGCCTGATCGCCCAGCGGGCCGGTGATCATCCGTCGCATGGCCGCCTCGGTCGCCCAGGCCACGGTGTCGGCCACCTGGCGCTCGTCGATTTCCCCGACCGCCTTGAGCGCGTCGAGGAACCCGCGGATGTAGTCCGGGTTGCGGCCCGTGAGCATCCGCCTGATGACATCCTTGTCCATGACATTGCAGTCCGTCAGCATCCCTATGACATTCCTGCTCTACACCCTGCCTCCAGTTCTTTCCAACCCGCCCGACGTTGCGCCAGTCTTGCCGCGACCTCAACGAGCGGTGTATGACTAGGTCCGGCCTGTTGCAGTCCCTACGCGAAACCCGCCCGCGACACGCTCTCGGTTTCCTGCTCGCCGCGGCGTTCTGGCTCGCCTACAGCGCCGCGCCGGAAGGGGTCGAGACCGACTTCTGGTGGCATCTCAAGGCTGGCCAGCTGTTGCTTGCGGGCCACGCCCCGTTCACCACCGATCCCTTCTCGTGGACGGCCGCCGGCCGGCCGTGGATCCAGCACGAGTGGCTCGGGGAGGCGATCCTGGCGGCCGTTTACCAGGTGGGGGGCGAACCTGGGGTCCATTCGGCCTACCGCGTCTTGCTCTTCCTGTCTTTCCTCCTGGTGGCCGGCACGTTCCGGGTCCTGGGCTGCAACCTCGCCGTGGCGGGCCTGGGGGCGCTACTGGTGCACCTGCACCTGTATGCGCAGCTGTGGCCACGCATGCAGGGCTTCACGCTGGTGGGAATGGCGGCGACCTGCCTGCTGCTGGCCTGGCGCTGGACCGGATCGCGCAGCGGGTGGGCCGTCTGGGCCTACCCGCTCGGCGTGGCGCTGTGGGCCAACCTGCATGCCGGGGTGATCGCCGGGCCCCTTTCCTGCTCGTTCGCGCTGCTGCCCGAACTGGCACGCCTGCGCCGCCCGGAGGATCGGCCGGCGGTGCTCGCGTTTGCCGCTATGACCGGCCTGGCCTGGCTCTCCATCCTGGCGAACCCCATCGGCTGGGATCTTGTCCGCTTCATTCTCGCGACCCTGACCGACCCGGAGTACCGGGCATTTTACGCCATGACTGCCGAGTGGGGGCCCTTCCGGCTGGATTACGCCACCTGCCAGTACTTCCTCTGGTGGGGAGTGCTGATCCTGGCGGCCCTTGCCGTGGGCGGCCGGAAGGCGGTCGCGCCGGGGATGCTGCTGCTCGCATTGCCATGGGTGGTGATGGCCTGCTACTCGCGGCGCCACATCCCGCTGGCGGCGATGGCCTCGGCACCCCTGGCGGCCGCCCTGCTCGCGACCGCGGCGGCGCGCTACGGCGAGGTGCGCCCGCGGCGCCGGAGAATCGCGACCGTGACCATGGCCCTGGCGGCGATCGCAATCACCGTTTCCTGCGCCCTCGACATGGCCGCCGGGCCGTTTCGCACCAATTTGGCGGTCCCGTCGGACAAGGCGTTGCAGGCTGCCCTGGCCGCGGCGCCGGCGCGCCGGATGTTCAATCTCTACGACTGGGGCGGCCTCCTCATATTCCATGGGTATCCAGGCGTGCGCGTGTTCATCGACGGCCGGCAGGACGTGTACGGCCTGGAGCTGAACATGGTCCACCACCGCCTGATGGGGGCTGCCCCGGGCTGGCGGGAAGAACTCGCCGCCCGCGGCGTGGACATGGTGTTCGCACCGGCCTGGGTGCCGCTCGTGCGGCAACTGGCGAGCGATCCGGCCTGGAGGGTCGCCTACGCCGATGCAACGGCCGCCGTCCTCTTGAAGGGCAAAAACTAAGGTCCGGGAAAGAAAAGATTAAGGCTTTAACGGAACATTTCAGGGCGATTTCGAGGCCGTTTCCTTAAACCCGCTGACCACCATAATTTAACCGTACTTAATCGATCGAAAAGGCGCCCCTGCTAGATCGGCACCTTTGCCGCGCCCTAGGATGGCCTTAGTTAGGCCTTAACCGGTGCTTAGGGCCGAGGAGGATGCGGTACGGTATGAAGAAGCTGATCATCTGGGCGGTTGGCGCCGCCATGCTGGCAGGATGCGGGAGCAGCGCGGGTTTGGCCCGCCCGGACTCCACTGCGAAGGGCGCCGCGCCGGCCACGGCGAAGGTGTTTAATACGGCGGATCCGGCAAGCACGGACCCCGCCGCCACGGTCGTGGGCAACGGATCGGCCAACCTCGACCGGTCGGCCGACCTGGACCTGCTGAACGCGCCCAGGTTCGACATCAAGCCCTTCCAGGAAGCAGCCGGTACGGTGTCCGGCTTCGCGCCGCTCGATTCCGGCTACGGCACGCAACTGATGCCCAACGACACGCAGTTCAAGGCCGACGTCATCGCCCGCGAATGGTCCGACGACTCCAAGCAGGTCTACATCGGCTGGGGCTTCCTCAAGACCACGCTCCTGGCGCAGACGCAGCACTTCTACTACTCGCCCCGCAAGAAGAAGAAGCTGATCATCACCTTCAAGCTGATCAGCTGGAAGCACACGGTCGCCGAGGAAGACGCCCCCAAGTTCGACCTCGCCAACAAGATCCTCAAGGGCGCGGCCGACGTCCACAGCTGGAACGGCCGGCAGGCGCACAGCCAGGCCAAGCGGAGCGGCTACACCCCGGCGGGCAAGAACGAAGTCGGCGTGCTGATCCACCCGCTCGTGCTCGGGCCGCTCTGGGTGTGGCTCGACAACGAAGACCACCAGTACCCGCTCATGGCGGTCAAGGCGCACAGCGGCGCGGTCATCCGCGATGGCCTCGAGATGATGGCCATCCGCTACATGTTCACGCAGAAGTAGAGTTTCCAGACCCATACCACCGCATCAACGCGGGCCCCGGGCACACCTCGGGGCCCGCACCTCCTATACTGTGTGGCCATGCGCCGCGCGTTGCCCTTCCTGGTTGCCGCCGCCCTCGGAGCAGGCATGGCCGGCCCGGCCGTGGGGACCGGGGCCGACGAGGTGCTGGGCGACCCTCGAGGCGGCGTATTGGCCGGGCGCAAGATCGGCCTCATCACGAATCGCAGCGCCGTCGACGCCGCCGGCTTGCCGGTCGTGGACCGCCTGGCGCGGCATCCGGGCCTCACCCTGGCGGCGATCCTCGCGCCCGAGCACGGTTTCTTCGCCGACCGGCAGGGCCACATCGGCGATGCCGCGGATCCCGCGTCGGGCGTGCCCGTGTACTCCTTGTACGGCAAGACCATGCGGCCGACGCCCGAGATGCTGGCAGGCCTCGACACCCTGGTCTTCGACATCCAGGACGTCGGGGCGCGCTTTTACACCTTCATCGCGACCATGCGCTACGCGATGGAAGCCGCCCGCGACGCCAAGCTGCGCTTCGTCGTGCTCGATCGGCCCAATCCCATCGGCGGAGAGACGCTCGAGGGCGGCGTGCTCGATCCGGCCTTCCGGTCGTTCACGGGCCCCTGGGAAATCCCGGTCCGGCACGGCATGACCGTGGGCGAACTCGCGCGTCTGTTCAACAAGGGAATCGGCGCCGAACTCGCCGTGGTGCCCATGCGCGGGTGGCGCCGATCTCAGTGGTTCGATCAGACCGGCCTGCCGTGGGCCAAGCCGAGCCCCGCCATGGTGGGCCTCCGGACGGCCACTCTCTATCCCGGGCTGTGCTTCTTCGAGGCCAGCAACGTCGAGTGCCGGGTCGGCGAGTTCCCCTTCGAGCGCATCGCGGCGCCGTGGCTTGACGGCGCCGGCGTGGCCGCCGACTTGCAGGCCGCGGACTTGCCCGGCGTCGCGATCCGGAGCGCGCGCATCGATCCGGCCGAACCCAATCCCTACAGCTTCCGCGACCAGGCGTGGTGGCTGGGCTTCTCGGCGCTGGCGCCCGCCGGCGGCCCGGCCGAGGCCGCGGGCCGCCATACGGCCGTGTCGTTCGAAGTGACCGACCGTGCGGCATTCCGCCCCGTCCGCACGGCCATCGCCGCCCTGGCCGCCATCCGCAAGCGGCATGGCGACCAGTTGACCCTCGAACCCAAGGGCTTCGATCGCCTGGCCGGGACCGACCGCGTGCGCAAGGACCTGCTGGGCGGCGTGGCGGCGGACCGGATCATGAGCGTCTGGGAAGCCTCGCTCCCGCAATTCGCCAGGGATCGCCGGCCATTCCTGCTGTACGAATGACCCGGTCGATCGTGGGTTCGGCTCCGGGGTCTCCGAGGCCGGCACCGAGGGCGGCCCCACTCGCATTCGTGGCATTCGTGGCGGTCGTCGTGCCGGCGGCACCGGCGGCGGCCGAGTGGGAGTGGCTTCCGGAAGGGGAGTTCTTCGGGCGGGTCTCGGCCCCGGTGCGGGGACCGGCACGGGCCGGGCCGGACGCGGTGTTCGAGATCGTCGAGGGGAAGTTCGGCACGCGGCTTGTTCTGGCACCGGGCCTGGCGCTGCGAGCGGTCGGGGAGTTGCTGCCCGATCCAGGCAGGCGCGCCGGCGATCTCCGCCTCGGCTACCTCGAGTACCTGTGGGAGCCGGTCGGCACCTTCCGGGGCGGCCAGGTGCCTCTCCTGGGCGACGCCGACGACCAGGTGGTCGGCGATCCTATCCTGGGCTCCGGCCTTCTGGCCCGTTCAGGCTTCCTCGCGGAGTGCGGCCTGGGTCTTGCATGGCACCGCGGTATCGATGTCGAGTGGGCGACGGCCTCGGTGGAGGTGGCCGGCACCTACACGGAGGGCCTCCTCGGTTCGGTCGGGTTGCCCGAGAACAAGCTCTTCCTCGGAGTCCAGGGCCCGGGGCCGGCCCTCCACGGGCGCGCTACCGCCGTGCTCGCGGAAGACCTCACGGCGCACCTCTACGGCCGGTACGGCACCGTCCAGGACCAGCAACTGGCGAGCACCGTCACGACGCGGATCGGCGACGTCGCCCTGGCGCTCACCGCGGGCGCCTCGATTTCCAGCCCGCCCGGTCTGCCGATCGCCACCGACGCGGGCGGGCAGGTGCGGGCGCGCTACAACCTGGGGGCGATCGACCCGGCATGGTGGCGCAGCGATATCGTGCTGCGCTCGGGAGTCGTCTGGCGCAACGTGAGCAACACGCCCACGCTGGATCCGCGCTATCCCGAGGCGACGCCCCGCACGGACCTGCTCTCCACCCTCGCCCTGATACACCGGATCACCGACTTCGCGAGCGTCGCCCTGGATCTGACCGACGCGCGGCGCCTGGACGCAGCCGGGGCCGCCGACGCCGTCCTGCTGGGAGCCCGGGCCGGCGTCAAGTTCTGAATCCGGGTAAGTACCCGGTATGCGCCGGATCTGGTTCCTGCTGCCGGCTATCGCACTGTCGGCCTGCGCCACGGTCGGGAGAGCGGCCAGGGAGTTGCCCGACTTCGCCAACTCCGACGCCGCGGGGCCGGTCGCCCGCGTCCCGGACATCGGCGCGGTGTCGGCGGGATCGGGAGGCGGCAGTGGTGCCGGCGGCAGCGGCGGCGGAGGAACGGCCACGGCCACCCCGGCGCCGGGCCCCGGCGCCACGCCGGCCCCGGGTGGCGGAGGCAACGGCTCGCAGTTGCTCTCGACGGTGGCGGTGGACGCCCGGAAGGCGGCCGGTACGGACTATTCCCCGCTGCTCACGGTCAACCTGCGCGGCGACATCTTCTATTACCGCTGGAACCGCGCCGCGTTCTACCCGGTCAAGGGCGTCCGCGACTTCACGTCGTCGGAGGTCGCCCTCCTGGGGCAGGCCGTCTCCGCCCTGAACGCCGCGATCGGCCGCAATGTCTTCGAGTTGCGCTCCGGCGGCGGGGACATCCCCGTCAGCAACGAGGACGCGCCGGGAGCCCGGTACGCGGGCTACGCCTCCACCACGGCGGTCACGCCCGCCGACAACCCCGGCGGGTCGCTGGGCCTGTTCCCCGACCCCGCCCGCTACTACCTCACGGCCCGCATCATGATGAACTTCGGCACCCTGCCGCCGGAAAACCCGCAGTACCCCGAGTACTTCCGGCACGTCGCCCTTCACGAGATGGGCCACATCGCGGGAATGGCCCACAACCCGACGACCGGGGTGATGAACACCCGCGGGGACGACGGCGACTACATGTCGGCCGGCTTCGCGGCTTCCGAGCGCGCGACGCTGGGGTTGCTCTACTCGACCCCAACCAACTGATTGGACTATACACACTCACTTTGACCGTCGATCGTTTTCGACTGGCGCCTCGACCAACGCGAGTCTGTTTAGATCAGCCCGATTCAAGGTAGACCTGATACTTCGGGTGGGGCCGGCGTCTCTGCCGGCCGGCACAGAGGCCGGCCCCACTCGACTCAAATCAGGCTAAGACGGCTTTAGTAGAAGCCGCCGGCCGCCTCGGCGAGCATGCGATCGAGTACGAGCCAGACCATCTGGTAGACGGCGATGGCGATGAGAGGCGAGACGTCGATGGGCCCGAGGCCCGGCAGCAGCCGCCGGAACGGCCGGATGGTGGGCTCGACCAGGCGCTCCACGGTCTGCACGACCGGGTGGTAGCGCGGGATCGAGGGGATCCACGACAGGATGACCCACGCGAGCAGCAGGAAGGACCACACCTGGAAAACGATTCCCAGGACCTCGCGCAGCAGCGTGATCATCGCGCTCTCGCCTCCTACTGGTTGGTCACGCCGGCACTCGAATCGGGCTTTTCCGCCGTTGCCGGGAAAAGCAGCCGGCGTTCCGAGAGCGGTTTGGTCGGGTGCGCCTCCCGGCTCTGCGCCTCCTGGCCCAACTCCCGCGAGCGTACGGTGGCGGCTTTGACCGCCAGGCAGAAGGTGGCGCGCACCGCGGCCTCCTCCAGCACCTGGAGGCCGGCCGCGGTCGTGCCCGCCGGCGTGACGACCTGATCCTTTAGCTCCGCCGGGTGCTTGCCGGATTGCTTGACCAGCAGGGCCGCGCCGGCCACGGTCTGGCACACCAGTTCGCGCGAGATGCGCCGGGGCAGGCCCTGCTGCACGCCCGCGTCGATGAGCGCCTCGATGATCAGCGTGACGTATGCGGGGCCGCTGCCGGAAAGCCCGGTGACGGCGTCGAAGTAGGTCTCGGGGAGGTCCACGCACTCGCCGACGCTCTCGAAGATGCGGTGGGCGCGCTGGCGGTGCTCCTCGCCAGCCTGCTCGTTGCACGCGACGGCCGTGATGCCGTGCCCGATGGTGCAGCACGTGTTGGGCATGGTCCGCACGAGCGGCGGCTCGCCCCCCGGGAAGTAGCGGCGGAAACCGGCGAGACGGGCGCCCGCGACGATGGAGATGCCCAGGGTGCTTGCCGGCCACCGCGAGCCGACTTCGTCCAGGACCTCGTGAAGCTGGACCGGCTTCACGGCCAGGATGATGGTCTCGGCCGCCAGGCAGTCCGCGTTGTGGGCCGTGTGGGCGACCCCGTACTCGGCCGTGAGGTAGTCCCGGCGCGAGGACAAGGGATCGGAAACCAGGATCTCATCGGGCAGGTAGACACCCTTGCCGGTGAGCCCCTTGACGAGGGCCTCGGCCATGGTGCCGCCGCCGATGAGCGCGAGCTTAGGGCTGGACATACGCCAGCCAGGATATCACGCCGTGCCAAGGCGACGTGCGCAGCATGTCGCCTTTGACGTTTCGTCCGAAGTCCGGAGGATTTCGGACGCAAAACACCGTCAAGTGGCCGACGTGCGCAGCATGTCGGCCTACTTGACCTTGTAGGCGAGGTCGCGGTGGCCGCCGGCCACGATGCCCCACTGCTCGGTGGGCCGGGAGATCTTGTGGTTGGAGGGCGAGAAGGCGAAGATCGTCTCGCTGACCCGCTCCTGGTAGCCGTCGAGGGCGAGCGTGGCGCCGGACAGGAAGTCCACCAGGCGCTGCCGCTCGTCGGCCGGCACGGTGTGCAGGTTCAGGATGACCTGCCGCTTCTCGCGCAGGTGGGAGATGATCGACAGGGCGTCGTCGAACGACCGCGGCTCGAGCACCAGGGTCTCGGCCAGCGGCGCGCCGTGCAGCACGGAGATGTTGCGTCCGCGCTTGGTGGTCTCGGCGGGCTCCTCGTGCTCTTCCTCGTAGTCCCCCATCGCCTGCGGGCCGAGGAAGAAATCCTTCATCCGCTGCATCACGTCGGCGCTCATTGTATGACCTACCTCCTAGCTATCAGTTGCGACTACCGAAGATGCCGGTTCCCACCCGCACGAGGGTAGCGCCCTCTTCCACGGCGACTTCGAAGTCGCCCGTCATACCCATCGAAAGTTCCGCCAGGCCGGGCGCGACCCGATCCCGCAGCTCGCGCAGAGCGCGGAAGGTCGCCCTGGTTTTGTCGGGATCGGCGTCCTGCGCCGGAATCGTCATGAGGCCTTCCACCTGCACGCCCGGGAGATCGCCGGCGATCTCCACCGCGGCGGCGAGCCGATCGGGTTCGAAACCGTGCTTGCGCGGGTCGCGCGCCACATTGACCTGCAAGAGGACCCGCTGCCGGCGCCCCAGCGCCCGCGCCCGCCCGGAAATCTCCTCCAGCAGGGCCGTCGAGTCCACGCTCTGGATCACGTCGAAGAGGCCCAGGGCCGCGGCAACCTTGTTGCGCTGCAGATGGCCCACCATGTGCCATTCCAGGTCCAGGTCCGCCAGGGCGGCGGCCTTGCCCAGAGCCTCTTGCACGCGATTTTCCCCTATGCACGAGATGCCGGCCGCTGCGGCAACGCGCACGCGGTCGGCCGTGACCCCCTTGGTAACCGCCACCAGACCGACACCGGCCGGGTCCCTGCCCGCTCTCCGCGCCGCCTCCGCGATCCGCGCGCGCACGCTCCGGATGGCCTCGGCGACTGGGAGTTCAGACATGGAAAGCTCCGGGGGAGCTCTCGAGAGAGGGTAGCACTTTCACGCCACGTTTACAAGCCATCAACTTGAGTTGGCGATTTAGCGATTCCGATCCCGGGAGTTCCACTAGAGACAAGCGAATCGGGGGAAACCGATTACGTTTCACCTTAACAGTTCATTTTTCTGTTGAGCGGTGGTCTCTGTCACCTCGGCAACGACCGCCCGCCCGGAGTGCGAGATTTCTCTTGGCCTCTCCGGCCTAGCCGACCGGGAGAGCTGCTCGCCACCATGCGGATCGTGCCGGGTCGCCTACCCTTCCTCGCCGCGCTGGCAGCTTGCGGGCTCGCCGGCTGCGCGGGCCTGCCCGCGGCGCCTCCGCCCGCCGAGGCGCCGGTCCGCGTGGAACTGGCCATCCACGCGGACCCCGACGACTGCGGCGACACGATCGGCAATCCAGACGCTTGCGGGCCGGGCGGGACCTGGGACCTGGCCGCCGTCGGCGCCGAGGCGGCGCGGCGGTCGCTGGCCTCCCCGCGCCCCGTGACCGTGGCCGCCATCGATACGGGCGTCGACCCGGCCCACCCGGACCTCCAGGCCGCGATCCTGCCGATGGTCGATCTGGTCGAGGAGGACGATTACCAGGGGCCCGGCGGCCCGGCGGCCTATCAGGGCCGCGACGGCAACGGGCACGGCACACACGTGGCCGGGACGATCCTGGCCGTGGCGGGGCGCGACGTCGTGCGGATCCTGCCGGTCAAGGCGATCGGCCACACGGGCACCGGCGACGACGACCGCATCGCGCGGGCGATCGTCGCGGCTGTCGACTGGCGCGACCCGTCTCGCCCCGACGTGCGGGTGCGGGCGATCAACCTCAGCATCGGCGGCCGCACGACCTCCCGCCAGCTCGGGGACGCGGTGCGCTACGCGGCCGCGCAGGATGTCGTGATCGTCGCCTCGTCCGGCAACCGCGGCCGAGGCATCGACTTTCCCGGAACCATGCCCGAGGTGGTGGCCGTCGGCGCTTCCAACCGCGACGACGAGCTCACCGGCTACTCGAATCGCGGCCCCGAACTCGCCCTGGTCGCCCCCGGCGGAGACGGCGCGAAGGGAATCTATTCGACCTGGCCGACTTACCTGACCGCCACCGACCGCAAGAACGCGGTCCAGCGCCCGCACTCCCACGCCTGGATGGTCGGGACCTCCATGGCGGCCCCCCATGTGACCGGCGCGGCCGCGATGCTCCTCGCCAAGGAGCCGTGGCTGACGGCGCGGCAGGTCCGGGATCGCCTGGCTGCCTCGGCGATCGACCTCGGCCCTATCGGCCCCGATCCCTACTTCGGTGCCGGCCTGCTGGCCGTGGACCGCGCCCTCGCCTCGTGGGGAAGCGATGGGCGCTAGGCTGGGCACGATCGGCTGCCTCGGCGCGGCGTTGCTGGCCGCTTGCGGCATCTTCGACCCGACGCCCCGGACCGGCGCGGTCACGGGGCCGGATGGCGCACCCCTGGCGGGAGTCACCGTCTCGACCGGCGATGCGTCGGCCGTCACGGGTGCCGACGGGCGCTGGGCGCTCGCGACGCGGACCCGGAAGGCCACCTTTCGCAAGCCGGGCTTCAGCCCGCTCGCCGCGACCCTGCCGGCGGGCGCGACGGTCCTGGAGCCCTCCGCGGTTCCCGTGCAGGCGGTGTTCGACGATCGCTGGGCAGGTCCGGCCCAGGACGGCATCCGGACGTGGCTGGGAAGCCAGGGCGTCGCGGTCCGGGTCCTGGCGTCCGGCGACCTTCCCGAGGCCGAGGTGATCGTCCTGGCGGCGCCGAGCTTTTACTCGCAGAAGGCCCGAGACGAAACGCTCCGCGCCGTGCGCGCCGGCGCCACGCTGCTGCTGGCGGGCGAGTGGGGAGGGGCGTCGCGTGTGGAGTTCCAGGCTCTCGACGCCCTGGCCGGGAGCGCCGGCATCCGCTTTGCCGGCTCGCTGACCCGCGATCCGTCCGCCGGACTGCTGGTGGATTGGCTGACGCCGGAATTCATCGTCTCCTTGCCGCAAGCGTCGGAATCGGCCCGCTTCGCCGCGGCCGGCGTCCTTTCGGCGATACCGCCCGCATTCGTCCTGGCCCGCAGCGGGGAGGCCTCGTACCGGATCACGACCTGGCAGCGCGGGCCGCAGGTGCTGGCCGCTTACGGGCCCCTGGGCGCCGGCAAGGTCGTCGCGGTTTCCGACGCCTCCTGGCTGGGTGACGACCGGACGCTCGATCCCGCCCGGCCAAACTGGGAAGTGGCGGGCAACGCCGCCCTGGCACTCGCGCTAGTCCGGTTCTGATACAATTTCCTGAATTGGGCGGACGGCGTCTCTGGCGCTCGTCCTCTGGATTGGGAAGGCCGAACCCGCACTCATGTCCTCGTCCCCTACTTCGCGGGGGCGGCCGCCGTCGGCGCCGCCGACTCCGCACCAGCGCCGGGTCGAGATCGCCTCGATCCTGGCCAAGTACGGGTGGGACATCCTGCTGTTCCGCCTCTCGCTGGTCGAACTGCTGCCGGCCGGGTTGCGCCAGCGGTTCCAGATGTCGTCGTTCCTCGCGGTGCGCCAGCTGGAAGAGGCGCCCGAGGCCGAGCTTGTCCTGCCGCTCCCTTCGGTCTTCCGCGCCATCCTCGAGGAACTCGGCCCCACCTACGTCAAGCTCGGGCAGGTGCTCTCGACGCGCGCCGACCTCCTGCCTCAGCCCTACATCGACGAGCTGGCGAAGCTCCAGGAGCAGGTCACGCCGGCGCCCTGGGCGGCGATGGAGCAGGTCATCCTCGAGGAATGGAACGGCCGCCATCCCGAGTCGCCGGCCCGCACGGTGCTGGACATCTACGCCGATTTCGACACCATCCCGCTGGCGGCGGGCTCGCTCGGCCAGGTATACAAGGCGAAGGTCCGCCAGCCGGCCGGCGATCTGCTCGACGTCATCGTCAAGGTGCAGCGGCCGGGCATCGACGTCGTGGTCGAGGCCGACATGGCCGTGCTGCTCGATTTCGCGCGGCTGATCACGGCCAGGACCCAGTGGGGCAAGTGGAACAACGTGGTCGGCCTGGCCGAGGAGTTCGCGGCCATCATCCGCAACGAACTCGACTTCACCAAGGAAGCAGCCAGCACCGAGGAGATCGGCCGCAACCTGGCGGCCTGGTACGGCGACAAGGTCAAGACGCCGCGCATCCACTGGGATTACACGTCACGGCGCATGCAGGTCCAGGAGTTCCTCGAGGGAGCGAAGGTCTCGCAGCTATTCCCGCGCCGGGGCGGCAAGGGGCCGGCCGCCATCGCGCTATCGGTGGAGCAGCGCAAGCGCATCGCCGAGACCCTCACGGTCTGCTTCCTGCGCCAGATCTTCGTGGACGGCTTCTTCCACGCCGATCCCCACCCGGGCAACGTGATGTTCCAGTTCCGGCGCGGCTCGGAGGGGATGCCGACGCTCGTGCTCATCGACTTCGGTATGGTCGGCCGGACCGACCCGCGCAGCCGCGAGATCCTGATCGACTTCTTCCTGGCGATGATCCAGTTCGACGCCGTGCGGGCCACCGACCGGATCCTCGAGTACGGCCAGCCGCAGCAGCGGGTGGACAAGTTCGCCCTGCAGGTCGAGCTGGATCACCTGATGCGCGAGTACCTGGGAAAGCCCACGGCCGAGGTGCAGATGGGCCAGCTCTTGCAGAAGGTGCTCGACCTGATGATGAAGTACCGCGTGCGCATGCCCACCAGCTTCCTGCTCATCTCGCGGGTGCTCGTGACGACCGAGGGAATCTGCCGCCAGCTCGATCCCGACTACATGCTCATCAAGGTCGCCGAGCCCTTCATCCGCAGCCTGATCCAGAGCCAGTTCACGTCGTTGCTCCAGGGCGAGCAGCTCATGCGCCTGGCGCTCGACGTCAAGAACTTCATGATGCGCACCCCCCGACGCATCGACGACTTCCTGACCCAGCTGACCAGCGGGCAGATTCGCATCGAAACCGACTTCCGCAACATGCACCGCATCGAGCGGACGCTCACCGTGGTCGGCAACAAGATCGCCTTTTCGCTGCTCAACGCCGCCCTGCTCCTCGCCGGCGCGCTGATGATGCACCTGGATTCCGGGCCGCGCCTCTTCGGGTTTCCGGCGCTCTCAATCGTGACGTTCTCGCTCTCGGCCCTGCTCGGAACCTGGCTGCTGATCTCGATCCTGCGCTCGGGACAGCTGAAATGAGCACTCGTCGGCCGGAAGCGGCTAAACCGGCGAAGTGGAGGGTGGCCGACGAGCGATGGCGCCCCAAGGCGCCCCAAGTGGCAATGCCAGCAGCCACGCACAGGACAACTTCCTCTTGAGGTCATGCCCATGTCCACCGCCCCGTCATCCCACCTGATCCAGGATCTGCAGATCGCCGGCGAGCCTGACCTGATGGCGCGCCTGTACCAGCCGGGCGGCACGGTCGTCGCCGGCGCCGTCCTGGCGCACGGCTTCGCTTCCCGGGCGGACGAATTCGGCGCGCTGCCGGCGGCGCTAGCGGCGCGGGGCGTCGCCACGCTGGCGTTCGATTTCCGCGGCCACGGGGCCTCGGGCGGCGAGCGCAGCTACAACACCGGCCCGGGGCAGGATGCCGACCTCGCGCGGGCGGTGCGCGCCTTGTGCAGCCAGAGCGCGGCGGCGGCGGCCAACCTGTTCCTGGTGGGACACAGCGTGGGCACGGCCCCTGTCTTGCGCCTGCTCGCCGATCCAGAGCGGCAGTTCGCGGGCGGGGTGCTGCTCGCACCGGTGGCGATTCCCGGCGACGCCGTGTCCCCCGGTATGCGGCTGTTCTACGAGGCGGCTTACGCGGTCGCCAGGCAAGTGCACGGCCTGACCGGCATCCACCTCCACGTGCCGTACCAGTTCGATTACCCCGACCTCTTCGCCGATCCGGATGCCGCAAGGCGAGCCGCCGAGCAAGGGTTCCTACAGCGCACGGTCTCCCTGCTCAACCTGCCGTACCTGACCAAGGAGATCAACAACGTGAGCGTGGCGGCCCGGGTCGCGGTGCCGGCCCTGGTGGTGGTCGGCAGCGAGGATCGGGTGATCCCGAATGTGCACTCCAGGGCCGTCTTCGAGGCACTGGGCAGCGAGGACAAGGAGTGGGTGCGCGTGGTGGGCGCGGGCCACTCCTTCCTTGGCGACCGCGGCGCCGCCGAAGCCTGTGGGACCATCGTCGACTGGATCGCCGCCAGGATCGCGGGGGCCGACCGGTGAGCGGCGAGGATGTCCGGGTGCATGCGCTGGTCTGCGGGCGCGTGCAGGGCGTCTGGTATCGCCAGAGCACCTGCGAGCGCGCCGGGGAGCTGGGCGTTACCGGCTGGGTGCGCAACCTGCCCGACGGCCGCGTCGAGATCCTCGCCGAGGGCTCGCGGCCGGCGGTCGAAGCCCTCCTCGAGTGGGCCCGGCAGGGGCCGCCGCTGGCCGCGGTGGACCGCGTCGACACCCACTGGGAGGCCCCCACGGGAGATTTCCAGGCGTTCCGAGTAAGATAGCGGAATGGAGAGACCACGCGTGCCCCAGTCCAAGCCCACCGGCGGCCCGGCCACGCCGCCCGTCACCGAGACGCGCATCCAGACGATCCTCTTCCAGGGGACGGTCGCCGGCAAGAACGGGCAGGCCTTCATAGAGCCCGTCCAGACCATCCTGGCCGAAGGATTCCCGTGCCAGTTCAATCTCGTGATTCTGTCGGCCGTGACGGGTGCGCCCCGGGGAATGCTGGCCTGCACGCACGAACTCTGGGCCGAGGGCGACCTCGTCTACAAGCACGAGCATCCACCCACGGCCATCGCCTACGGCGGTACGGGCATCTGCTTCCGGCTCGAACTCACCGATCTGGTGATCGGCCAGCCATGCGTGCTCACGGTGAAGGTTCGGCTCTCGACTGGTACGGTCGGCCAGGATGTGCCCCTCTGGGTCGCCGACAAGGCCGCGCTGCAAGCGCCCCAACCTTCCCACCAGTTCAAGGCCTGAAAACCAGCCCGATCGCAGATCTCAGTACAAACTACCGATAATGGGAGTGATGCTTGATCTGCAAGTCGTGGCCGTGACCGTCAACCAGAAGACGTGCATCGGCTGCGGCCGCTGCGCGGCCACGGCTCCCGAGGTCTTCCGCATCCGGAAGGGCAAGTCCGGCGTCCGCGACGGCGCGGATTACTCGGTCGGCGACTACATCCGCGCGGCCGAGCGCAATTGCCCCAGCAACTCAATCAAGGTCTTCGACGCCGCCGACCAGTAGGTCGCTCCAGCCCGGCGGTTCGACTTCCCGCCAAGCGTCGCCGGGGAGGTTGCCGCCCCACAGCGCCATGTGCCGGCGCGTCGCCGCGGGCGCGCACAGCGGCGGCAATGGCCCCCCCTCGATACCGGAGAGGCGCAGCCCCGCCGTCGCCGCGCCCAAGGCCATGACCCGGAAGGCCCCGAGGCCGGCGGGAGCCACCAGATCCTCCAAGGCGGCCAGGTTCGCCGCCAGGGCAGGCGGGTCCAGCGGCGCGGCGGCAAGTGCCCGCCGAAGTTCGGCCATGCCGAGGTTTTGCAGGAATGCCCCCTGGGAGATCTCCCCCAGGACCTCGAAACCAAGCGCAGCAGCCTGATTGCGCAGGCTGGAAAAGTCCACATGACAGGTTATGTCAGCCTCACCGATCGCCTCGAACGGCCCTGGCTGGATGCGATGCCGCCAGTATGCCCGGAGAGTACCCGCGGGCCGCCGCAGCAAGTCCGATCGCCACCCGCCGTAGTCGATGAACAGGGCCACTCCGCCACGCAGGGCGGCCCCGAGGCGCTTCATGAACGCGACCATGGCCAGCGAGACCTCGGCCGTACCGCCTTCGGGCAGGTCGCCGAACCAGGGGGCGACTTGCAGCTCCAGGTCCGGCTTCGAAGGTGGCCCGGGGGATTCGCAGAGCCGATCGCCGGCGATCTCCACGTAGAGCTCTTGCAGCTTTCCTTGCAGCTTCTGCACGCGGTGGACCGGGAGGGCGTCCAGGAACTCGTTCGCCAGCACCAAGCCCGTCACCACATCGGGCAGGCCCGCATCCCCCGGCCTGAAGGCAATCTTGTGCGCGACGGCCGGGGGCACGTCCGGCGGAGGGGCCAGGTCGCTCACGGTGTAGCGGACGGCCGCGAAGCATGCCGGATCGCCTTCGCGAAGGGCGTAGAGGAGATCCGCCGCCAGGGTGCCCCGTCCGCCTCCAAGTTCGAGGATGTCGAACGCGTGGGGCCTACCCGCGCGCTGCCAGATCTCGCGCGCCTGCCCGGCCAGGAGGGCGCCGAATGCCGGGTGGACGGTGGGGCTGGTGTAGAAGTCTCCCGCGGGCCCGATCCGGGATCGATCCGTGCAGTAGTAGCCGCCGGGCCCGTACAGGGCGAGGGCCATGAACTCCGCGAACGTGAGCCGGCCTCCCTCGGCGAGGCGGGCCCGGATGTGCGCTTCGGCCGCCGTCATGCGGCCAATTCTAGATTACTTGAACAGATCGAGGACCAGGCTGGCTAGCTTGTTGGCTTGCACGAACATCGCTCGGCTGCTGTCGGACATGATCCGGTCTCGTGCCAGACGGACCGACTCCTTGGCGGTATCCAGCTCGCGGATGACCGACTGGCTGTCCTGGGCGGTGGCGGTCGTGACGCCGAGGCTGTTGATCGAGTGCGTGAGGCGCTCGATACCCGTGCCGATCTGGCTCCGGATGGTCGCGACGTTCTCGATCGCCTTGTCGAGGCGCACCAGCGCGCCGGTCGCGTTGTCCTTGTTGTCGACCTTGAGGTCGGCGGCCTGCACGCCCAGCGATGCGGCATCGGCAGCCTTGATCTTCACGTTGATGGAGTTCTCGGTGGTCAGGTTGACCACGTAGGTGAAGCCGTTGGTCTCGGCGTCGCCGCCCTTGAGCAGCTTGATGGTGTTGAAGTGCGTGCGGTCGGCGACCAGGTCTATTTCGGCGGAAAGGTTTGGGTGTAACTCTCAAAATGACGGTCACGCCGCATGAACCTCGCTGAGCGGCTCTCCGCCAGTCGATGCCGCCGCGTTGATGGTGTTCACGTAGCTCGCGGCGATCAACGCCCAGCCGCTCTCCCAGC